>SWCD01024120.1_pt2 | contig 322284 bp, 332 predicted proteins | sample 4693011 | NCBI WGS metagenome assembly SWCD01 (sample SAMN10267278, study PRJNA491770) | bioreactor metagenome | isolation source: DHS bioreactor inoculated with marine | place: Japan: Omine Ridge, Nankai Trough
GGAACCAGTTCCATCGACTGCGACCCTTGCTTTCAGCGAGGCCCGCGTTGATGAGGGCGAGCGGCAGCCACAGCGCGCTCCAGGTGATGTATGACTGGTTCATGGCGCTCCCCTTTTACTTCGTAGCTCCGCAGAGTTTGAGCGTAACTCCAGTCTGAGCCTCCGGAGCTGAAGTGACGCGTGTCGAGGCGCAGAACGATGCGGCCGTCTCAAATGGTACCGAAGTAGTACCATGTTGGTACCATTAGTGGCATGGCAACCAACCTCAGGCTTCGACCGGAGACCGAGGCGGCATTGCGCGCCGAGGCTGAGCGCACCGGCCGCTCGCAGCAGCAACTCATTCGCGAAGCACTCGACGAGTATTTGAAGTTGAGACCTACCGCATTGGCCTCGCGATCGATGGATGAGCTGATAGCAGCGGGTGTCGTTCGTCCCGCTAAGGTGCCATTCCGTCGCGCGCACCGACTCCTCGAATTGCCGGATGGCGTAACCTCCCTGGATCTACTCGACCGCGAAAATCGGCTCTGAGTGAACGTCTACGTGGACACGAGTGCGCTCGTCAAACGAGCAGTGCGAGAGCCGGAGTCTGATCAGCTCGTTGCGGAATTGGCAGGCCTGGCCGACAGCGGCGAGAGGCTGTTCGCGTCGACTCTGGCCTGGATCGAGACAACCAGAACCATTCGATCCCGAATGGATGACTCACGTCCACAGGACGCCGCCGATCTGATTGACGTGGCCCTGTCGGGAATCATCGAATACTCGATCAACAATCAGGTTGCCGATGTCGCACGCCGTCTCGGTCCGACGACGCTCCGAAGCCTCGACGCGATCCATCTGGCAACGGCCACCCTCATCGGTGCGGATCTGGTCTGTGCCTACGATCAACGACTACTGGCCGCTGCGCAGGAACTTGGGTTCCGCACCGTCTCGCCAGGCGTCGGGGACCCCGCGTCGCACTCGCGCCGCTAACCGCGCGGAATCAACCGCTGCAGCTGGGTCACGTGGCCTGGCTCGAGCTCATCCAGTGAGTTCACGCCGAGCAGCCGCATGGTGCGAACCAGTTGACTCGACAGAATCTCGATGGAACGGTCAACACCCTGACGACCTCCGGCCATGAGCCCGTAAAGGTAAGCCCGACCGATCAGGGTGAACCGCGCGCCGAGAGCGAGTGCCGCGACAATGTCCGCGCCAGACATGATGCCGGTGTCTACGTGAATTTCGGTGTCCTTGCCAACCTCCCGCACGACCTCGGGGAGGAGGTGGAACGGGATGGGCGCTCGGTCGAGCTGGCGCCCGCCGTGGTTGGAGAGCAGGATCGCGTCCACGCCCATCGAGGCGAGCTTCTTCGCATCATCGAGGTTCTGCACTCCTTTGACGACGAGCTTGCCCGGCCACTGCTTCTTGATCCACGCCAGATCCTCGAACGTCACCGTCGGGTCGAACATGTTGTCCAGCAGGTCAGCGACGGTTCCACTCCAGCGGTCAAGGGATGCGAAGGCGAGTGGCTCTGTGGTGAGGAAGTTGATCCACCAAGCCGGCCTCGGAAGCGCGTTGAGGACCGTCTTCGGGGTGAGCGTTGGCGGAATCGTCATCCCGTTTCGCGCATCGCGCAGGCGAGCTCCGGCAACCGGAACATCCACGGTCACTTGCAGAGTGTCGAACCCGGCGGCGGCGGCTCGCTCGACGAGCGCCATCGAGCGGTCGCGATCCTTCCACATGTAGAGCTGGAACCAGTTGCGGCCGTCGGGGTTTGCCGCCTTCACATCTTCGATGGAAGCCGTGCCCATGGTGGAGAGAGAGAACGGGATGCCGGCAGCACCAGCTGCGCCAGCGCCGGCGATCTCACCCTCGGTCTGCATCATCCGGGTGAACCCGGTTGGGGCGATGCCGAAGGGCAAGGCGACCGGGCCGCCGAGAACTTCGCGGCTCGTATTCACCTCGGATACATCGCGCAGGATGTTGGGGTGGAATTCCACGTCTTCGAATGCTTGTCGCGCACGGGCGAGGCTCAGCTCACCCTCCGCGGCACCGTCGGTGTAGTCAAACGCGGCCGTGGGCGTTCTGCGTTTCGCGATCTCACGCAGGTCGTAAATCGTTAGCGCCTCCTGAAGGCGCCGCTTCTTCGCGTTGAGCGTCGGCTTTTTGAAGCGCATGAGTGGTGCGAGGTCGCGTGGGCGGGGAAAGCGGCGTTTCATCGGTGATCCTGTTCTGCCAGATTGGTAAGGGCGTAGTAGCCGGTGATGTGTGAGCGGATGCGGCTCTCGGCCGCTGGTGCGTCGCCGCGCGAGATGGCGTCGACAATCCCGCGGTGTTCCGTGCGGAGTTGTGCCGCCTCGGCGGACCAGTCGGCGACGGCGGGAAGGCCCGCGGTGACGTAGCCTTCGATCGCGCTGCGCAGGCCAACCATCATGGACGTCACTACCTGGTTGCCACCGGCGACGGCGAGCGAAACGTGGAACTGGGCATCGAGCGCAAGGAACTCTTCAGCAGTCAGCTCAGTGGAGTCCATGGCGTCGAGGAGTGCGAGCGATTCGGCGAGGTCTGCCTGCGTGCCACAGAGGCCCGAGGCGACGGAGGACTCCAAAAGTAGACGGGTCTTCACGATATCGGCGACGGGGAACCCTTGCGCCGCCACCTGCAGGCGCATGAGGGAGGACATTCCACCGGAAGGCGTTGCGATGATGATGGCGCCGGCCTGCGGGCCAGACCCAGTTTGGGTACGGACGAGCCCGAGCACGTCGAGAACTCGCACGGCTTCCCGCACGCTCGAGCGTCCGACCCCAAGCTCGGTGGCGAGCGCGCGCTCCGGTGGCAGGTGATCACCCGGCTGCAGCTCTCCGGAGAGCAGGCGAGACTCGATGGCGTGGAGTACGCCCTCCCAGGCGCGCGGTGCATCAGCCATCACCTTGCCCCTTTCGCTCATGTCCGCTTGATCATGTGGTCTGACCACAGTAGCATTACCCTAATCCCAGCGAAAGGAATCCCTAAATGCGTTTGATGCGAGTTGGCTCCCCTGGCAACGAAAAGCCTGCGGCCGCCGTCGGAACCGACAGTTTCATCGACCTCTCGGATGTTGTTCGCGAGATCGACGGAGAGTTCCTCTCCTCGCCTGCGTTCGCTGAGCTCGCCGCGACCGTGGCGGAACGCGAGGCTGCCGGTGCTGCAAAGCCGCTCGGTGACCTACGCATCGGTGCGCCGTTCGCCCGCCCACACCAGATCCTGTGCATCGGCCTGAACTACAGTGACCACGCCGCAGAGACCGGCCAGGAGCCGCCGGCCGAGCCGATCCTGTTCCACAAATCCCCGAACACCCTCATCGGCCCGAACGATGATGTGCAGATTCCGCGCGGGTCGACCAAGACCGACTGGGAGGTTGAGCTCGGCATTGTCGTCGGGGCAACGGCCAGCTATCTGAAGGATGAGGCGGACGCCGAGAAGCACATCGCTGGCTACGTGGTCGTGAACGACGTCAGTGAGCGTGCGTTCCAGATCGAGCGCGGCGGCCAGTGGACAAAGGGCAAGTCGGCGCTCACGTTCAACCCGGCCGGACCATACCTCGTGACGCCAGACGAGATCGACGACATCCTGAACCTCAAGATGTGGCTCTCGGTGGATGACGTGCAGCGCCAGAACGGTTCAACGGCCACCATGCTGTTCACGCCCGCGTACATCGTCTGGTACCTCAGCCAGTTCATGCAGCTGGAGCCGGGTGACCTGATCAACACGGGAACGCCGCCCGGAGTGGGCATGGGCTTGAAGCCGCCGCAGTACCTGAGCGGCGGCGAGGTCATGACCGTCGGGATCGCCGGGCTCGGAGAGCAGAAGCAGCGCGTGCTGCCTGACCCGACCGCGTAAGCGAAGAAGCAAACCACGCAGGAATACGGGTCGGGGCTGGGTGCGTCTAACGCACACCCAGCCCCGACTCCGTCGACCTAGGAGGCGCTTTCCAGGACCTTCATGAACTCGCGCATCCACGTCGGGTGGTCTGGCCAGGCGCGGCCGGAGACGAGGTTCCCGTCGACGACTCCTGCTCCGCCTTCGAACACTCCGCCGCCCATTTCGACGTCGACCTGCAGTGCGGGGTACGCGGATGTCGTCCGCCCCTCGAGCACTCCGGCAGCAGCCAGGAGCAGCGGACCGTGGCACAGGGCCGCGACCGGCGCGTTCTTCTCGAAGAAGTACCGCACGATGCGCTTCGCGTCCTCGTCGTTGCGGATGTACTCCGGTGCCCGCCCACCTGGGACGATCGCGGCAATGTAGTCGGCAGGGTTCACGTCCTTGAAGGCGATGTCGGCATCCCACATGTGCCCGAGCTTCTCGGTATAGGTGTCGAACCCGTCGACGAAGTCGTGCACGACGAACTGGAGTTTTTTCTTTTCCGGAGCCGCGATGTCGACCTCGTAGCCTGCCTCAAGCAGCCGCTGATACGGGTAGAAAACCTCGAGGGTCTCTGCGGCATCCCCGGTGAGGATGATGACTTTTGACATGGTGTACCTCTCTGTACGTGTGGATATGCCCAGTGTGTGGCGCGTGCAGCCCGCAAGCCAACGGGGTTTCGCAGCATGTGCGAAACAGTGCCAAACTCGTCGTTCCCGGTCTCAGCCAGCCGTCGTAGACTCGGCGCATGACGGCAGGGACGCAGCGCGACGCGGTGGGGCTTCGCTCCGCTGACCGGGTGCTGCGTGTGCTCGAATTGATTGGTGCATCGCCGGCGGGGGTGACGGCGGCTGAAGTGGCGGACCATCTCGGCATTACCTTGTCCACGAGCTATCGTCTGCTCGCGACCCTGGAGCGCCAGGACTTCATCGGGCACCAGTCCAGTGAGCACCGCTACATTCTTGGGCGCGCCGTCGACGCACTTGGCCGTGCGCTTCAGCATCAATTGCTCGTGACGCCTCAGGTGCGCGCCACCATGCGCACCCTGATGACGGATGCCGCAGCCCCGGCGTACCTCACGGTGTTTCGCGGCGACGACATCGCCGTCGCCCACATTGAGGAGTCTCCTGAGCATCCACGGATCAGCCAGTTGCACGTCGGCTTCGCTGAGGCATCCCACACGACCGCGTTTGGCAAGCTCATGCTCGCCACGAAGGACGATGCGGCGCTGGAGCATTACCTGGATCGTCACGGGCTGAGGGCGCTCACCCCCAGCAGCGTCACGGATGCCGCACGGCTCCGAGAGCAGCTCGACGAGGTGCGCTCGCAGCAGCTCGCAGTCGAGATTGACGAGTACACCGCGCACCTCGCGTGCATTGCGGCCCCGGTGAAGGTGAAGGGTGGCGTGACGGTTGGTGCGATCTCCGTCTCGGTCAACACGAAAGACTTTTCTGCGCGCTCCTACGAGTTGGAGCGCACGGTGCGGCGGGGCGCGTGGCAGGTGTCAGCCCAGCTTGCGCGCGGGTGAGCTGCGCGGGCTAATCGTCTGAAGTAGGTGGTTGCCACTAGTTCTTCTGCGCCTCGGCTTCCACAATTGCAATCTCTTGCGTCGCCAGTTCGCGGGCGTGAGCTTCCCCGGCGTATCCGACTCGGAGTTGCGGCCAGGCCCTGGAGTAGCGCACCCGCACCCGCTTGTACCGCACCAACCAATACGCGCAGAAAACCGCGGCAACGATTCCGGACATCGCAGCGACGCCCAATCCCCACCGAGGGCCGAACGTGTTGACTATCCAACCGACGAAAGGCGCGCCGACCGGCGTGCCACCCACAAAGATCGCCATGTAGAGCGCCATCACGCGGCCGCGCATGGCCGGCGTGACCGTGGTCTGAACCATCGCGTTGGCCGTCGTCATGAAAATGAGGGAGGAGAAGCCGATGAGGGCCAGAGACAGAGCGAAGGTCTCGAAAGTGGGCATGAACGCGGCTACGGTGCACGCGACGCTAAACAAGGTCGAGGCAAAGACGAGCGTGCGCATCCTGGGTCGCTCCTGCCTCGCAGCGAGCAGCGCGCCGGACACGGAGCCAACGGCCATCACGGAGGTGAGCAAACCAAATTCGCCTGCGCCCTTGTGGAACGTGATAGTGGCCATGGTCGACGTGTAAATCGCGAAATTCATTCCGAACATGCCGATAGTGCCCACCATGACGAGGACAACGACGATCGCGGGTTTGCCAAGGACGTACCTGAATCCGGCGACGATCTGCCCCCGCTCCCGAGAAGCCCGAGGCTGCTTTCTCAGCTCGCGGACCCGGATCGCCCATAGTGCGAGCAGTGTTCCTGCGAACGTGCACGCATTGATCATGAACACCCAGCCAGCGCCGACGACCACGGTGAGAAGCCCGGCGACGGCCGGACCAATCATGCGCGCGGTGTGGAACGACAGCGCGTTCAGGGACACCGCGTTGACGAGGTCCTTCCGTTCCACCAGCTCGGCGACGAACGTTTGGCGCACGGGAGCATCGACTGCGGCGACCGTCCCGAGCAGGAATGCGAAAAGGTACACGTGCCACAGCTGGGCGACGCCGGTGACGACGATGATGCCCAGGCCGAGGGCAAGGGTTCCCATTGCCGCCTGCGTCACCATGAGCATTTTGCGCACATTGACCCGGTCAGCGATCAATCCAGCCCAAGGCATCAGCAGGAGCACGGGCCCCATTTGCAGCGCCATCGTTATTCCGACCGCGGCCGCGTCGTGGTCGGTGAGCTCGGTGAGCACGATCCAGTCCTGGGCCGTGCGCTGCATCCAGGTGCCGATATTGGAGGTGAGCCCACCGGCAAACCACAGGGAATAGTTGCGAACTCGAAGGGAGCGGAACGTCGAACTCACTGCTCGGCGAGTTTCTTGAGAACGGGGACTGCGGCGTCGACGATGCGCTGCTCCTCTGGCGACAGCGCATCTACTTGCTGCGTAAACCAGGCGTCTCGCTGGCGTCGGGTCTCATCAACGAACGCGTGACCCGCAGGGGAGAGATCAATCTCGATCCGGCGGGCGTCGTCTTCCGCGGTCACTCTGGTGATCAGACCGGAAGCCACCAGAACATTGACCGTGCGGTTCATGCTGGGCGGTGTGACCCGCTCGTGTTCGCTCAGCGAGCCAAGAGATTGGCGACCGTTGTTGTCGAGCGTAAACAGAACCGAACGCTGGCTCTCCGAGATTTCATCGTTGGCAGCGTTCGCGCGGATACGCCTGGCGAGCCTCTGGATCGTCAGGCGAAGTTGCTGACTGCTTTCCTTATTCACAACTACTTAGCATAGCAAATTAGTGTGGCTAATGAATTCCTGGATGGGTGCCGAACCGGCACCCGCAATACACTGTGGAGAAAGGAGGCACCGTGGCCGCTTCAAGCTCACAGCGCATCGATCGGACCTATCAGGATTCCGAAGGTGTGACGATCCACTACTACACCTGGAAGGCGGCGAAGCCGCGAGCGGTCGTGCAACTGGCGCACGGGCTCGGTGAATACGCCGCCCGATATGAGTGGCTTGCTGGCAAGCTCACCCAAGCCGGCTACACGGTGTACGCGGATGATCACCGCGGTCACGGACAGACCGGCCTCGGTCAAACCAACGGTGACTACAGCAAGCTCGGCAAGCTGGGAACGGGCGGGATGCCGGCGACGGTCGAAGCCATGCGCAAGCTCACCGGAATCATCCGCAGCGAACTGGGGAATCTTCCGCTCGTCCTTCTCGGGCACAGCTGGGGCTCCTTTTTGGCGCAGATGCTCGTGGACGGTCATTCGGATGAGTACGATGCGTTGATTCTGAGCGGCTCGGCTCTTCGGGCTTTCGGCCACACAAATACCGGTGACCTGAACGCGAAGTACAAGCACTTGGGCTCGACCGGATATGAGTGGCTGAGCCGGGATCCTGCTGTGGTGGCCGCGGCGGCAGCCGACCCGCTCATGTTCATCGCCAACGGCATGAAGCTCTTTGGTGTTGTGGACAGCCTCCGCCTGCTGGGGAAGCCGGCCAAACGACTTGAGCACGACATCCCCGTTCTCATCCAGGTGGGGAGCAATGACGTCGTCGGCGGGGTCAAGAGCAACGAGCTTCTCGCTCAGGCATATCTCACTCGGAGCGGGCTCAGCGACGTCGAGCTCATCGTCTACAACGGCGCCCAACACGAGATTTTCAACGAGACGAACAAAGACGAGGTGGTCGCAGACACGCTCGCCTGGCTGGCAGATCGCGTGGCATGACGACGCTGTTCACGAACATCATCAACGGCCAGGAGCCGGCCCGGTTCGTCTGGAAGGACGACTTGTGTGTGGCGTTTCTCACTATCGAGCCACGCGCGCCAGGCCACACTCTGGTGGCGCCCAGGCTCGAGGTTGACCGGTGGCTGGACGTGCCGGACTCTCTCATCGCGGAGCTCATGGTCGTCGCGCATCGCATCGGTTCGGCGCAGCGCGAAGAGTGGAGCTCTGACCGCGCAGGGCTCATGATCGAGGGCTACATGGTTCCGCACCTGCACATCCACGTGTGGCCGTCCAACTCGCCGCGGGAGTTTCATCCTTCTGGCATCGACCGCACCGCAGAACCCGCGGATCTCGACGCAGCGGCCGTACGGCTTAGGACGCGGCTTCGAACGAACGGCTACGGAGAGTTCGTACCGGCCGAGCAATAGGCTTAACTCACGCAAAACATCCGGGAAGGCGAAAAATGCACGGCGAATATAAGGTGCCAGGCGGCAAGCTTGTCGTGGTCGATCTTGATGTCATTGACGAGCGAATTGCGAACTTTCGGCTCGCCGGGGACTTCTTTCTCGAACCGGACACCGCGCTTGAGCTGATCAACGAAGCGGTCAATGGGTTACCAGCAGACAGCGACGCCTCCTGGATTTCCGCGGCGGTACAGGGGGCACTCCCCGAGGGCGCTCTCCTCCTTGGGTTCACGCCGGACGCGGTAGCCATTGCCATTCGCCGGTCCCTTTCCCACGCGAGCAGCTGGGACGAGTACGAATGGCAACTCGTGCACGGTGCCGCATACCCGCCGGTGCTGCAGATGGCCCTCGACCAGGTTTTGTCCGAGGAGGTCGGGGCTGGCCGCCGCAAACCCACACTGCGCATCTGGGAGTGGAATGAACCGGGCGTCGTGATCGGCAGCTTCCAGTCCGTGAAAAACGAGGTCGACCTCGAGAACGCGAAAAAGTACGGGATGCAGGTCGTCCGGCGGATCAGCGGCGGCGGTGCCATGTTCATGGAGGCCGGATCCGTCATCACGTACTCGATTTATGCACCGAGCGATCTGGTCCGCGGCATGTCCTTCGCCGACTCGTACGCATTCCTCGACGAGTGGGTCATCACTGCGCTCAAAGGCCTCGGGATCGACGCCTCCTACCAGCCGCTCAACGACATCACGAGCCCGAAGGGAAAAATCGGCGGTGCCGCGCAGAAGCGCCTCGGGACTGGCGCAGTACTCCACCACGTGACGATGAGCTATGACATGGACGGCGAGCGCATGGTGGAAGTGCTCCGCATTGGGCGCGAGAAACTGAGCGACAAGGGCACGAAGAGCGCGGCGAAGCGGGTTGATCCGTTGCGCAGCCAGACGGGGCTGAGCCGAGCCGAGATCATCGACAAAATGGTGGGGACGTTCCGCGGGTTACATGGGTTGACCGACAGCGAGATCACGGCGGACGAGCTCGCGCGCGCAGAGCAGCTGGTCGCCGAGAAGTTCTCCACGCCGGAGTGGCTCTACCGTGTTCCTTAAGTCGAAGCGGACGCGCCGCGGAGGAAACGTGGGCGGCCTCATCACCATGGTCGACGAGGTTTTTGCGCCCACGAAGCACGAGGCTGCCATGATCGCCGATCGCGAGACTAGGTTGCCAGCGCCAGCTCCGCTTCCAGGGGACGGCGACAAGGGAATTTCGCGTGGGCGCATTGTCATCGACCTGACAAAGGATGAGGAATCGGCGCCATGACGTGGGCTCCGGATGGCCCGAACCTGGTCGTCCACGGCGATAATCTGGCCGTCGCCTCCACGCTTCCCGACGGTGCTTTCACGCTTGTGTACCTGGATCCGCCGTTCAACACCGGGCGCTCGCAGAAGCGACAGTCCACGACGAGCGTGCGCAGCGCATCCGGATCTGTGGTCGGGTTCAAGGGTCATCGATACGAGCGCATCCGCGGTGACCTCATGGCGTACGACGACGAGTTCGACGACTATTGGTCGTTTCTGGAGCCGCGGCTCGCCGAGGCGTGGCGGCTACTCGCTGACGACGGCACCCTCTATTTGCACCTCGACTACCGGGAAGCGCACTACGCGAAGGTGCTCCTCGACGCCCTGTTCGGTCGCGAGTCGTTTTTGAACGAGATCATTTGGGCGTACGACTATGGCGCTAAGTCGAAGAGCCGCTGGCCCACGAAACACGACACGATTCTGGTCTACGTGAAGAACCCGCGCGGGTACCACTTCGACTCAGCGGCGGTGGACCGTGAGCCGTACATGGCTCCCGGACTCGTGACGCCGGAGAAGGTGGCGAAAGGAAAGCTTCCGACGGATGTCTGGTGGCACACGATCGTCTCACCGACCGGCAAGGAGAAGACCGGCTATCCGACCCAGAAACCGGAGGGCATTCTGCGCAGAATCGTGCAGGCATCCAGCCGCGAAGGGGACTGGGTGCTCGACTTTTTCGCCGGCAGCGGAACGACAGGTGTTGTCGCCGGTGCGCTTGGTCGCCGATTTGTTCTCGTCGATGAGAGTGCGGCGGCGATCGAGGTTTCGCGCGCCAGGCTCAGCGCTGCAGGTGCATCGTTCGCACTTCGATAGGGAAGCCCGCTGAGTGTGGAATCGAATCCAGCCGGATGCGCCCGCTCAGTCGCTGAGTTTGTCGTACTCTTCTCGCCTCTGCTGAATCTCTTCCGCGTGGGTCCGAGCCCAGAGGGCAAACGCGACCGCGGGAGGGATCAAACTCATCCCCAGGTCGGTGAGAGTGTACTCCACGCGTGGGGGAATCTCGGCGAAACTCTTCCGGGAGGCCAGGCCGTCGCGTTCCAGTTTCTTGAGCGTCAACGTGAGCATGCGTTGCGAGATGCCTGGGATCTTCTTCAACAGATGCGTGTATCGGACCGGGCCATCACCCAGCATCCCCACGACTAAGAGTGTCCACTTGTCGCCTAGCCGTTCCAGCAGGTCCCTCACGACTTCACCTGAGCCGCTTCCGCCGGCGCAAATAGTTTCCATGCTCGCTGGTTGGGTGCCTACGCTCACGTCTGGGCTCGTTTCTTACTTCGGCGTTCGTGACGCACACTGCAGTGCGCGGAACGGTTGCGCTACGATGGTTACTAATCATAACTTACGTCACTCACAATAACTATCGCATTGAGGAAAACTGATGCTCGTCGCACTCTGGATTGCTGTCGTACTGCTTGCCTTTGCCAATCTGGCGGCAGGCGCGATGAAAGTGATGAAGTCGAAGGTGACGATAGAGGCATCGATGGACTGGGCTCAGGACTTCTCCGCGTGGCAAATCAAGACCATCGGGGCCCTCGAGCTGCTTGGCGCTTTCGGGATGGTTCTCCCACTGGCGACGGGTATTGCGCCGGTTCTCACGGCAGTCGCTGCGATCGGTCTCGCACTGATTCAACTGGGCGCGATTGTCGTGCATCTGCGGCGCAACGAGATGTCCAAGCTCCCGGCAAACGTCGTATTGATTCTTCTCGCGGCCGCAGTCGCCGTATTGGCACTCGTTCGTTAGCCGATGAGCTGTAATCGTGCCAACTAGACGCTCGCGCGCTCGATAAGTTCGGTCGGCATGATGGTGAGCGTGTCCACGTGCTCGCCGTCGATGATGCGCACGAGAACTTCGGCCATGGTTGCGCCCTGCCGCACGGATGGCTGATCGACCGTGGTGAGCGGCGGAGTCGCATTTTTTGCGTAGTAGTCGTTGTCGATCGTGGTCACACCCACGTCGCCGGGCACATCGAGGCCGTGCTCGCGAAGCACGCCGAGCGCGCCGGAGGCCATCTGCGCACTTGCCGCGAACAAGCCGTCGAATGTTTCACCGGAGTCCAGGATGCGCTGCATCGCAGACGCGCCGCCCGCCGGGGTGAAGTCCGCGGCCTCGAACAGCGTGGCGGGTAACCCAGCTGCGGTGACGGTCTTTCGCCATCCCTCGAGCCGGTCGAGCCCGGCCGCCATGTCCTGAGGGCCGGCAATCGTCGCGATGCGGGTCTTGCCGTGATCGATGAGGTATTGCACGGCCGTGGCCGCCGCGGCGACGTTGTCGACATCCACCACGTGGCTCGGCCCGCCCTCGGACATTGGGCGACCACCGAACACTAAAGGCAAGGTCTTGCCGAGCTCGACATAGGAGTGGTCATCGCTGTGGTGGGAGAGCACGAGCGCACCGTCCACATTGCCGCCGCTCAAGTAGCGCCGCGTCTTCTGCGGGTCGGTTTCGGACGCGATGAGGAGGGTGAGCGTGTACTCGGTCTTCGACAGGTAGGTGGCAACCCCCTGGATGACGGAAGCGAAATACGGGTCAGCGAAGAACTTCGCCGTGTTCTCCGGGATGACCAGGGCGATCGAGTCGGTCTTGCGGCTCGCGAGCGATCGAGCAGCCCGGTTCGGGACATACCCGAGAGCGACGATCGCAGAATTGACCGCCTCGACCACCTCGGGCGTGACCTTCGGCGATGAGTTCACCACGCGGGACACGGTGGACCGGGAGACACCAGCGAGTGCCGCGACCATTTCAAGCGTCGGTGCAGATCCGGAGGTCGGCTGTAGGGAAGTCATCTCTTGCGAAATTCTAGTCAGCCGTGCTCAGAGCATCCGGTCGGCGATGATTCTCTGGTACTCCAGAGCGCTCGCCTTGGGTGTGCGGACCTGGCTTTCGTAGTCGACCCGAACGAGCCCAAATCTCTTGTCGTACCCCCAGGCCCACTCGAAATTGTCGAGAAGGGACCAGTAGAAGTACCCGTCGACCTGAATGCCCTCATCTACTGCGTCGAGGATCGCCGCAAGATGCTGCCTCAGGAACTCCGTCCGCTCCGTGTCATGCACGCGGCCATCCGACTCCACGGTGTCGTCGTACGACGCGCCGTTCTCCGTGACGGCAATCGACACCCCAGCTGGCGAGGTGTACTCGTCGTGGATTCGCCGCAGGAGTCTCGTGAGCCCCTCAGGCTGGACTTCCCAACCCATCGCGGTTTCCGGGAGTCCGCGTGGGTGCCAGTACACGCCATCCGCAGCGGGGAAGGGGGAGCGCTTCGGGCGCGCGGAGGGAGCAGCAGTCGAGGTTTGAACCTCCGTCGGATGCGCGCTCACCGCTTCACCGTGGTAGTAGTTGACGCCCAGGGCATCAATGGGGGACGAAATGATGTCGAGGTCGCCCGCCCGGATCACGTCGTCGAGGCCAAGGCCGTCGAAGTCCCGCACCACATCCGCAGGGTAGCTCCCCCGAAAAATCGGGTCGAGGAAGAATCGGTTGAATTGACCGTCAATCCGCCTCGCCGCATCCACGTCACCCTCGTCAGTGGGGTCCACCGGGTCTGCAACTGTCAAATTCAGGGTGATGCCTAGTTGGAGACTATCTTCCCTCGCCCGCAGCTCCCTCGTGGCGAGGCCGTGAGCGAGGAGAAGGTGGTGCCCGGCGGAGATGCCGGCGCGGACATCCTGCCGGCCAGGGGCGTGCTCGCCGCCGAGGTAGCTCAGGAAGGAGGAGCACCACGGTTCGTTGAGGGACGTCCAGGCGGTAACTCGATCACCGAGCGTGTCGTGCACCGTAGCGGCGTAGTCCGCGAATCGATACGCGGTGTCCCGGTTGACCCATCCACCCTGATCTTCCAGCGCCTGCGGGAGGTCCCAGTGGTACAGCGTGAGCCAGGGCTTGATCCCGCTGGCCAGCAGCGTATCGACGAGTCGCGAATAGTAGTCGAGGCCGAGTGGGTTCGGAGGGCCGCCATCGGGGCACACTCGAGACCACGAGGTGGAGAAGCGGTAGGTCTGAATGCCGAGGTCGGCCATGAGGGCGACGTCGGACGCGTAGCGGTGGTAGTGGTCGCACGCGACATCGCCGTTGTCTCCTCCGACGACAGCGCCGGGTTCGCGGCAGAACACATCCCAAATCGAATCCGTTCGGCCGTCCTCGTGGGCGGCACCCTCGATCTGGTACGCGGCGGTGGCCACCCCGAACAGGAAGTCCCGCGGGAACGCGCGACCGCTGTTCTGGAGGGATGCGGTGGCAGCTGAGTTTGCGCCGCTCACCCTTTGACCGCCCCTTGCATGATGCCGGCGATGAGCTGCTTTCCGGCGGCAACAAACAGGATCAGCAGAGGGATCGTGGCGAGCACGGCTCCAGCGAGCACGATTGTGTAGTCGACGTAGCGCGCCGATTGAAGCTGGCTCAACGCGACCTGCAGTGTGGGATTCTGCGGCACGACGAGGAGGGGCCACAGATAGTCGGTCCAGGCCGTCATAAACGTGAACAGTCCGAGGATGGCCATGGCTGGCCTCGCGGCGGGGACCGCGACGTGCCAGAACGTTCCGATCATGGTGGCGCCGTCAACTCTGGCTGCCTCGATCAGTTCGTCTGGGATGACGTCGACGAGATACTGCCGCATGAAGAACACCCCGAACGCGGTCACGAGAGTCGGCACGATGACGGCACCGAGCGTGCCCGTCCAGCCAAATTGCTTCATGAGGATGAACATGGGGATGATCCCCAACTGCGTTGGGACGGCAAGCGTTGCGACGACGAACACCATGAGACCTTCGCGCCCGCGAAACCGCAGCTTCGCGAACGCGTATCCGGCGAGAGTCGAGAATGTGATCACGGAAAACGTGATGACAGAGGAGACGATGATGCTGTTGCCGAGCGCGAGCCAGAACGGGACCGTGTTGAGCACTTCCCCCACGTTGATCCAGAAACGTCCGCCTGGCAGGAGCGGCGGCCACGTGCTGGTCAGTGCAGTCGTGTCGCTGCTGCCAACGACGAACGACCACCAGAGAGGGTATGCACCGGCAATGAGGAACGCCGTCAGCAGCCCGTAGGAGAGAAATCCGGGTCGCCGGGAGAAGGCGGTCGCGCTGCGGCGAGCGGGTTTGCGCGTCATCGACCGGCCCCCATTCTCTTGCGCTCTCGTCGACTCAACCGGGCCGACTCGGACGAGGCAATGCGCCGCGAGATCAGGAAATTCAGGATTCCGATAAGTACGATGACGAGGAATAGGATCCAGGCGATAGCGGCGGCTTTACCGAAGTTTCCGCGGTTGAACGCCATGTCCCAGAGGTAGAGAACCGTCGTTTGATATTGCCGGAACACGCCTCCGGGGATCGAACTCGAAGCATCAAACAGTTTCGGCTCCGTGAAGATCTGGAGACCGCCGATCGTGGCGGTAATGATGACGAAAATGAATGTCGGGCGGATGCTCGGGATCGTGATGGAGAAGAAGCGGCGTACGGCGCCCGCGCCGTCGATGGCCGCCGACTCGTAGAGGTCGCGGGGCACGGCCTGCATTGCCGCAAGAAGGATGAGGGCGTTGTATCCGGTCCAACGCCAGTTGACCATGGTCGCGATCGCCAGCTGTCCCGGCAGGGCATCGGTTTTCCACAGCACCGGGTCCAGGCCGATTCCCTGCAGCATGTTGTTGACGAGTCCGTACTTCTCGCCGAACAGGTTGCTGAAGATCAAAGCGACGGCGACCGGGGTGACCACGTACGGCAGGATCACGCTCATTCGCCAAAAGGTTTTCGCCCGCAGGTTCTGGTCGAGAACGGCGGCGATGAGAAGCGCAAAGAAAAGCTGGGGGATTGCGGAGAGCAGGAAGATGCTGAATGTGTTCGCAATCGAGTTCCAGAACAGCGGGTCCGCAAACTCGGCGGCGAAATTGTCGAAACCAATCCACTCACCAGGACCCTGGAGAAGGTCCCACTTGTTGAGGGAAACAACGAACGTGTATGCGAGAGGGAACAGCCCAACGAGGCCGAACAGGATGAAGAACGGCGCGATGTAGAGGTAGGGCGAATAGCGCACATCCCAGCGACCCAGTTTTTGCCGAAAGGTCGGCTTAACCTGCCTCGGTGTGGCGGCCGCGCGGCCCGCAATCGTTGACATCATCTTCTCTCGGTCAGGGTGGGGGCCCCTCGGAGTAGCTCCGAAGGGCCCCCGTTTGTCGTGCCTGCTACTTGTTGACGACGAGCTGGTCGAGCAGCTTCAGCGCGTCGGCCCATGCGGTGTCGCCGTCAGTTCCGGAGTCAATCTCCTTCACGGACGGACCAAACACCTGCTCCTGGATGATCGAGTCATCCGGGCCCTTGAACTGGGCAACCACTCCTTGAGCACGCGATCCGAGGATCTGGCCGACCGGAGCATCGTTGAAGAACTTCGTCAGGTCGCTGGATCCGGTGACTCCGGAGTCCGACTGCGCGGCCGTGACGCTCGGGAACGTGCCAGCTGCCTGGAACGCGGCGACTTCCTGCGGAACGTCCGTCAGCCATGCTGCGAGTTCGGCAGCGGCCTTCTGGTGCTTCGAGGTGGTCGGAACCGTGAGGAACGAACCTCCCCAGTTGGCTGCGCCACCGGGGAAGACGTCAGCAAAGTCCCAGCCGGAGGTGTTGTCTCCGCCTGCAGCCTCAACCTGACCCTTGACGACACCGAGCATCCAGCCCGGGCAGACGAAGGTGGCGAAGGAGCCATCGGTGAACGCCTTGCCTCCGCCCCAGTCCCACTGCGACTGGTTCGAGGAGAGGCCGGACTTCGCGCCATCGGCGAGCTGGTCCCACAGGCCTTTGAGCGTGGCGTTGTCCTTGACGTTCAGGTCGCCGGACTTCGTGTAGTAGCCCTCAGTCTGTTCGTTGACCATGGCGTTCCAGACGAAACCACTCTGGTCATACCAGGCCTTGCCGGTCGCAGCGTGGTACTGCTTTCCGACCTCGAAGAACTTGTCCCAGCTTGCACTGGAGCCCCCGAGCAGCTCCGCGACGCCGTCCCGATCGCTCGGGAGGCCCGCCGCGGCGAACAGCTTGCTGTTGTAGCAGAGACCCTCTGGTCCGATGTCGGTTCCGTAGCCGATGATGCGACCGTCAGGATCCGTGGCCTGTCCGAGCTTCCAGGGAACCCAGCGGTCCTTGATGTCGTTGGCGCCGAAGTCGCGCAGGTCGACGAAGGAGTCAGAGACCCCCATGACCTGTCCGAGCCAGCCCTCCTCGACGGCCTGGATGTCGGGCAAACCGTTACCTGCGGCCTGCTTTGTCTTCCAGTCGGTGAGCGCGTTGCCACCGGTGTCGATGTTGGTTGCTTTGATGGTGATGTTCGGGTGGTCCTTCTCGTACTGGGCGTAGAGCCCATCAAGACCCATGGTTCCGAACGTGGTGATGGTCAGCGTGATGGGGCCGTCATCTTCGGTGGTAGTCGGGGATGATGAGCATCCCGTCGCGACCATCGCGAACGCCGCCGCTGCGGCGATCGCAGCGCTGGCTTTGGTGCGTCGTGAAAGTTTCACGGTCACTCCTTTGTGTGCGTGGATAGGGTGTGGGTTGTGTGGGAGCGCTCCCATATCGGGTTGTGGGAGCGCTCCCACGCAATTGCGACCACGTTAGATTCATTCGGGCACGGATGTCAAGTAAAATTGCGGAATCAATTTCGGCGAGGCAGCCGAAACCCCGCGGCGGAGCGCCAAAAACGTCCAGAATCGTCAGGCTAGAATCGACTCCATGCCCGCCGTATCGCCCCGTCGTCTCACTTCCGGCGTCATCGTCATCGCGGTCGTCATCAGCCTCGCGGCGTGTGCGCCGGAGCGAACACCAACCGTGGGCGAATCCCCGACACCGACAGTTAGCGCGTTGCCGACACCCGTCGAGAAGGTCAAATCATTCTTCGACAAAACCCGGTACTCCCTCGATGACCCGAAAAGCATCTGGGTCATCAACGACAAACTCCGGCCGCTCAATCCGATTGACTACGCGCCGTCGGGCATGGTCAGCGCGCCGGTGAAGCACATCTCAACACCGCTCATGTTGCCGGAAGCTGCTGCCGCGATTACCAAGATGTTCGCCGCCGCGGCCGCTGAGGGAGCGGGCGAGATGCAGATCCAGAATTCGTATCGCTCGTACAGCACCCAACTCAATACGCACGCGTACTGGGTCAACCAACTGGGCACGGCGGGCGCGGACGCGCAGAGTGCCCGCGCTGGCTACAGCGAGCATCAGACCGGATGGACCGCCGACGTTGCTGCCTACCCGAGCAAGTGCAACATCCAGGAGTGCTTCGGGCAAACACCGCAGGGGATTTGGCTGGCTGCCAATGCGTGGCGGTACGGCTTCGTCATCCGCTACCCGCAGGGCAAAACGGACATCACGGGATACATATACGAACCTTGGCATATCCGATATGTGGGTACGTACTTGTCGACCGAAATGCACACCACCGGAATAGAAACTCTCGAGGAGTTCTTCGGGCTGCCACCGGCACCCGACTACGCTGGCTGATTGCCCAGAGCCGCATCCACCATGAGCTTGGCCTCAGCCTGAACGAGGGCCAGGTGTTCACGGCCGCGGAATGATTCGGCATAAATCTTGTACACGTCCTCTGTGCCGCTGGGGCGGGCGGCAAACCAGGCGTTCTCTGTGGTCACTTTTACCCCACCGACGGGGGCGCCGTTCCCGGGTGCAGTGCTGAGACGGGCCGTGATGGGTTCACCGGCGAGCTCCGTCGCAGAGATGTCAGAAGCGGTCAGCCTGGCGAGCGCTGCCTTGTGGTGTTTCGTGGCGGCGGCATCCGTTCGCTCGTATGCGGGTGCTCCGAATTGCTCGGTGAGTTCTGTGTAGAGCTTCGAGGGCGACTTCCCGGTCACCGCGCGGATCTCGCTGGCGAGCAGCGCGAGCAGGATTCCGTCCTTATCCGTTGTCCAGGCCGTTCCATTCCTGCGAAGAAAACTTGCTCCAGCGCTCTCCTCCCCACCGAACGCAACAGAGCCATCCTGGAGGCCAGGAACGAACCACTTGAACCCGACAGGCACCTCCCAGAGTCGACGACCGAGGGAATGGGCTACCCGATCAATCATGGAGCTGGAGACGAGCGTCTTGCCGATCGCGGCATCCGCTCGCCACTGCGGCCGATGCGTGTAAAGGTACTGGATGGCGACAGCCAGATAGTGGTTCGGGTTCATGAGGCCGGCATCCGGAGTGATGATGCCGTGCCGGTCGGCATCCGCGTCATTTCCGGTGAGGATGTCGTAGTCGCCGCGGCGCGCGAGCACGGAGGCCATGGCGGACGGCGAAGACGGGTCCATGCGGATGCGCTCATCCCAGTCGAGCGTCATGAACGCCCAGCGCGGGTCGACGACAGGGTTCACGACGGTGATCGGGAGGTCGTGGCGCTCGGCGATGGCGGACCAGTAGTTGACGCTGGCACCACCCAGAGGGTCGGCGCCGATGTGCAGCCCTGAGTCGCGGATCGCGTCCAGATTGATGACGCTGCCAAGATCGTCCACGTACCGACCACGGAAGTCGTACGTTCCGACAGCGGCGGGCTCTGCGCGTTGAACATCGCGGTTGCCGTTCGCCAGGAGTTCATTCGCGCGGTTCGCGATCCACCCGGTTGCATCGCTGTCAGCTGGACCGCCGTGGGACGGGTTGTATTTGAATCCGCCATCGCGCGGAGGGTTGTGGCTCGGCGTGATGACGATGCCGTCGGCGACGCCAGCTCCCGACTCCAGTGTGCTGTTGTGCGCGATGATCGCGTGGGAGAGCGCAGGGGTGGGTACCCAGTCGCCGTACTCGTCCACCAGGACATCCACCCGATTTCCCACGAGGACCTCGAGGGCGGTCGTCTGCGCGGGGGCGCTGAGAGCGTGCGTATCCGAACCGATGAACAGCGGTCCGCTGATGCCCTGGCCGGTGCGGTACTCCACGATCGCCTGGGTGATGGCGGCGATGTGCGCGTCGTTGAAGGCGGTGTCGAGCGACGACCCGCGGTGCCCGCTCGTACCGAACACGACCCGCTGCGATGGATTCGCGACATCCGGTTGACGGCGATGGTACGCGTCGAGGAGCTCGGCGACGTCCACCAGATCGGACTCCTGGGCTGGCTTTCCAGCGCGAGTGTTCATCTGACTACTCTCGTGCATCAATAGACTCACTTCCATGCCTGATCCAATTTCCGATGAGACCTACAGCTACCTCGGGCCGGCAGGCACGTTCACCGAGGCGGCTCTCGCGCAGGTCCCCGCTGCCGTGGGAAAAACCTGGCGTGCGGTGAACAACGTCGGCGAGGCTCTGGATGATGTGGTCGCGGGCCGCTGCGTTGCCGCCATGATTGCCATCGAAAACTCGGTGGAGGGCGGGGTCAGCGCAACGCAGGATGCCCTCGCGAGCATCCAGGGTCTCCGGATCATCGGGGAGTACCTCGTACCGGTGAATTTCGTTCTCGTCGCGCGCCCCGGCACAACCCTGGCCGAGGTCTCGGTGATCAACGCGCATCCGGTCGCCTACGCGCAGTGCCACCGCTGGTTGGAGAGCACGCTGCCCCACCACGGCCACATTCCGGCGACCTCCAACGTGACGGCGGCGGCCAGCCTCCTCGACGACTCTGCAGGGCACGCGGATGCGGCCATCGCGCCACCGGGGATCACGGCGCACCACAAACTCGACGTCCTTGCCTCCGACATCGGCGACAACCCGAATGCGGTGACGCGGTTTGTGCTCGTCAGCCGCACCGCCACGACCCCGCAAGCTACCGGTGCTGACAAAACGAGCATCATCGTCGAGCTGCCCTCGGACGAACCTGGTTCGCTACTCGACATGCTCGAGCAGTTTGCCACGCGAGGCGTCAACCTGAGCCTCATCCAGTCGCGCCCGATTGGCGACACCCTGGGCCGCTACCGCTTCGTCATCGACCTGGACGGGCACATTCGCGACGAGCGGGTTGCCGAAGCGCTGCTCGGCCTCAAACGATTCAGCCCGAACGTGATCTTCCTCGGCTCTTACCCCCGTGCGGACAAAGTAACCACCGAGGTCGGTGGCCGCTATAACAACACGGTGTTCGCGGACGCACGCGAGTGGTTGAGCGGACTGATGTCGGGTGACGCGGATCGTGGCTGACGGCAGCCGCGACTACTTCGGCACCCGCACGCTGAGTGCCCCAGGGTCGGTGTAGCACTCCACGACGGTGACCTTACCAAACTCGTCACCGTCGAGTTGAAATTCCTCGGGGCGCTCAAGTTCGACGCGCAGGCGTGCTCCTCGGAAGTAGGCGACGTCCCGCACGTCAGCCGTGAGGTCGATGATCATCCGGCCGGCCGCGCTCTTTCGGAGCACACCGTTCTCCCACGTGATCTTGTTCCACACCCGAAGCCAGCCAAACCGACCGCGCGGTTTGAGCGCGACGATGTCGAGGATTCCGTCATCCGGTGTGGCTTCGGGAATCAGCAGGATGCCGCCGGGGAGCGAGCCGCAGTTTCCGACAATGAGAGTGTGGGCAGTGAGTGAGCGTTCCGGCTGGCCGTCGAGCTGGTAGCGGAGCCGCACCGAGGTGAGTTCGGGTAGCGCCCGCATCCCCGCATCAACGTAGGCGAGCCATCCGACCGCCTTTTTGAGCCGAGGGTTCGTTTTTGCGATCATCTTCGCGTCAAGGCCGATGCCCGCCATCACGAGGAATACGTGCTCCTCGAGCTCACCGCTCTCACGTGTGATGGCCGCGATGCCCAGGTCCAGTGTCTTCTCGTTGCCTGAGAAGGCGGCCTCGACGCTCGAATCGAAGTGCGAAAGGTTGATGTCGAGATTGCGCGCGAGGAGATTCCCCGTCCCCATGGGCAGCAGGGCGAGCGGTACTGAGCTGTCCCGGAGGGCTTCGGCGACGGCGCGGACGGTCCCGTCGCCCCCTGCCGCGAGCACCACCGCTGCGCCCTTGTCCAGGGCTTCCTTCGTGACGAGTTGCCCGGCATCCGTCTTGCTCGTCGCGTACCAGCGTGAGCGGCCCCAACCGTGGGCCGCCTCGGCCTTGTCCACCGACTGGCGCAGCTTTCGCAAATCCACTTTGACCGGGTTGTAGACGACAGCGACATGCTGCGGACGCCGTGGGGCGCGTCCCGCCGTTGATCCTGCTCCGCTCACGCGTCAACCGTACGTCACTCCAGCGTTCAATAGACTGGTGAAGTGATAGACCCCCAGTTGTTGCGTGAGAATCCGGATGCCGTGCGGCTATCTCAGCGCGCGCGGGGCGACTCGGTGGAGCTCGTTGATTCCGCCCTGGAGGCTGATCAGCGTCGGCGTTCCGCGATCGGCGAATTTGAATCTCTTCGCGCCGAGCAGAACGCGTTCGGGAAGACGGTCGCCGCTGCACCCAAGGATGCCAAGCAGGCACTGGTGGCAAAGGCGCAGGAGCTCGCGGGCAAAGTGAAGGCCGCCAGTCAGGCCGCGAGCGATGCTGAGGCGGAGTTCGACCGCATTGTCGGGTCCATTGCCAATCCGATCATTGACGGGGTGCCGGCGGGTGCGGAAGAGAATTTTGCAACTCTGCGTGTCGTGGGTGACACCCCGAGTTTCGACTTCGAGCCACAGGATCACGTTGAGCTCGGCGACAGTTTGAAAGCGATCGACGTCACACGTGGAGCCAAGGTGTCCGGCAGTCGGTTCTACTTCCTGACCGGCATTGGTGCGCGCCTCGAAATCGCCCTAATGAACATGGCGCTCAATAAAGCCATTACCGAGGGTTTCACGCCGCTGATCACGCCCACTCTGGTTCGCCCGGAGATCATGAAGGGGACCGGTTTTCTCGGTGAGCACGCCGACGAGGTCTACTATCTGCCCGCCGACGATCTGTACCTGACCGGCACGAGCGAGGTGGCGCTCGCCGGCTTCCACGCTGACGAGATCCTTGACCTCAGCTCCGGTCCCCTGCGTTATGCAGGCTGGTCGACGTGTTATCGCCGTGAGGCGGGCTCGGCGGGGAAAGACAACCGGGGCATCCTTCGGGTGCACCAGTTCAACAAGCTTGAGATGTTCAGCTACGTGCTGCCGGAGGACGCCGAAGCGGAGCACGAGAGGCTCGTCGGTTTCCAGGAACAGATGCTGCAGGCGTGTGAGTTGAGCTATCGCGTGATTGATGTCGCGGCGGGAGATCTCGGCTCCAGTGCAGCGCGCAAGTTCGACATCGAGGCCTGGGTGCCCACCCAAGGTGCCTATCGCGAGCTGACCAGCACGAGCAATTGCACGACGTATCAAGCGCGACGGCTGGACACTCGCTATCGCACCGAGTCGGGCAAAACTGCTCCCGTTGCGACACTCAATGGCACCCTGGCAACGACGAGGTGGCTGGTCGCCATTCTCGAAACCCATCAACAGAAAGACGGTTCGGTGCGAGTCCCTCAAGCATTGCGTCCATACCTTGGCGGCCTCGAAGTCATGGAACCGGTGCTCTGAATGGCCATCCCGGACACGAAATTGTCAGACCAAATTGAGCCGTGGCTTGTTGCCTTGGATGTCGACGGAACCGTCATCCACGAAGACGGGACGATGGCGGATCCTGTTGTCGAGGCTGTGCGCGCAGCACGCGATGCCGGGCACATCGTGACGCTCGCGACGGGTCGATCCTGGGAGATGACCAAACCGATTCTGGACTCTCTTGGACTTTCGCCGGAATACATCGTGTGCGCGAACGGTGCCATCACCATGAAGCGTGACGCTGATGAGCCTACGGGCTACCGGCGGGAACTCATCGAGACGTTCGACGCTGGGCCGGTGCTGAGGCTCGTTCGCGACGGCCTTCCAGCGGCTCGGTTCCTGGTCGAGGACCCCACGGGTCACCGTCGGTATACCCAGGGCATGAGCGAATGGAACCTCGAGAACTCGACGGAGGTGGAGTTTGAGGAACTTGCGGGAAGCCCGGTCACACGTGTGGTCGTCATGTCGCCTGAGCAGGAGCCAGCCGATTTCCTGAAGCTCGTCGATTCGCTCGGCCTGCATCAGGTGAGCTATTCCATTGGGTTCACGGCGTGGCTTGATGTCTCGCCGAACGGTGTCAACAAGGGGACGTCACTCGAGCGGGTGCGCAAATTCCTGGGCATTCCGCTCGACCGGATCTTTGTGGCAGGCGACGGACGCAACGACATTGAGATGTTCGAGTGGGCCGGGGCCAGCGGACGTGCAATTGCGATGGGCCAGGCGCCGGATGAGTTGAAGAGCGTGGCAACCGAGGTGACCGCCACCGTCGTGGAGGATGGCCTCGTGGCGGCCCTCGCATCGCTACCTGATGTTGTGCTCAGTGATCGTGCGGAATCTGTCGGTTAGAATCTGAGCGGCGTGAGAACGCCCGGGAGGGCTGTCCGAGCGGCCGATGGAGCCAGTCTTGAAAACTGGTGGGCAGAAATGTCTCGTGGGTTCGAATCCCACGCCCTCCGCGAAAACCACGAAGTTGCACACTGGAGAAGTCGATGAGCGAGACCAGAAGGGGCAGGGCATCCGCTGGCCTGCCGTCCGTTGCCCGCCATGGCAGGCTCCGCCGGAGCAACCCCTGGCTGAGGGGGCTCAGCTATCTGGGTGCGGCCATGGCCGTGGTTCTCGTGAGTGGCGTCGCGGTGGGCGGCTATGCGGTGTGGAAGCTGGAAAATACCATCAAGTCGGTCGCGATTGTCGGCGAAACCGAGGGCCCGCCGCCCGAACTTGGGGCGTACGAGGGCGGATTCAACATCCTCCTCGTGGGCAGCGACCGATGTGAAGACCCGAACGGATGCAAAGACCGGGGCGCAGAGCTCAACGACGTGACGATTCTGTTGCATGTGGCGCAAGATCAGTCCAACGCTGTCGCCGTGAGTTTCCCCCGTGACCTGGTCGTTCCCATCCCGTCCTGCCCGGACCCGAAGGGCGGAAACTTTAGTTCGATGTCTGCGCAGCCCATCAACGTGACCCTGTTCTATGGCGGGTTGCCGTGCACGGTGTTGACGGTAAACAAGCTGACGGGGCTGGACATCCAGTTCGCGGCCGAGGTGACGTTCTCCGGTGTGGCCAGGATTTCGAGCGCAATCGGTGGGGTTTCGGTGTGCGTCAACGGCCCCGTGGTTGATCCTTATTCGGGGATCAACTTGCCGAAGGCCGGCGAATACACTCTGGACGGCTGGGAGGCGCTCGCGTTCCTTCGCACCAGGCACGGTGTCGGTGACGGCAGCGACCTTGGCCGCATCAGCAACCAGCAGGTGTTCATGTCGTCGCTCGTCCGCACCCTCAAGGCGGATGGTGTGCTCAACGATTTCGGCAAGCTCTACAACATCGCGACCGTGGCGAGCCAGAACCTGACCGTCTCGAACAGTTTCCGTAACCTCAACACGATGGTGTCGATGGCGCAGGTTCTCAAGAAGCTTCCGCTGGAGCGCGTGATGTTCGTGCAGTACCCGGGCGTTACTGGACAGGGTGGCGTGTACTCCGGCAAGGTCGCGCCGGTCACGTCGGTCGCCAACGCGTTGTTCGCCCGAATCAAGGCGGACCAGCCCTTCACGCTGGAGGCGGGCAATACCGGGGTCGGCTCGGTCGAAAACCCGAACCAGCCTTCCGCAACCCCGAGTCCGGACAGCTCAGCGTCCCCAGAGCCGTCGGTTCCGCCCGCGGCGTTGCTTCCGGGGGTCAAGGGTCAGAGCGCGGCGGACTACACCTGCTCGAAGTCGAACTAGACGCGATGAGCATCCTGGTCACTGAGCCGCTTCCGGGCGTTCGCCAGCTCACCATGGATCGGCCAGGCACGAAGAACGCTCTGGACATCGAGTCCTACTCGGCGCTGGCAGCGGGTGTGCAGGAAGCGGATGCAGACCGCGCTGTGCACGCGATCATCCTCACCGGAGCCAACGGCACTTTCTCCAGCGGGAACGATCTTGCGGACTTCCGTGATCACCGCGACCCGGCCCCGGCCCGGAACCTGCTGCGGGCGCTCGTGCTCGTCGAAACGCCACTCATCGCGGCAGTCGAGGGCGCTGCGGTCGGGATCGGTGCGACCATGCTCCTGCACTGTGACCTCGTGGTCGCGGCCGAATCGGCCACGTTTCGCATGCCGTTCGTTCCACTCGGCCTCACCCCGGAGGGTGGCTCGTCCTACCTTCTGCCCAGGGCCGCCGGGTCGAAGCTTGCCGCAGAGATTCTCCTTTTCGGCGACCGCTTTACGCCGGAGGACGCGCAGCGTGCCGGGATGGTCAACCGAGTGGTCGCGGAGGGCGAGGCACTTCGCGCAGCGCTCGAGATGGCGACTCGCCTCGGTGAACTACCGGCCGAAGCCCTGCGGGCGGCTCACCGGCTTCTGCATCGAGACCGCGAAGAGCTCCTCGCGGTCATCGACAACGAGATCACGGTATTCAGGGAGCGGCTCGAATCGGAAGAGGCGCAAGCGATCTTAAATTCTTTGTGACCACACTGTGGGCCCGAGAGCGGGTCCCGGTGAGGCTAAGATAGCTGACGAGCAACTGGAGACGTCGCATAGTCCGGCCTAGTGCACCACCCTGCTAAGGTGGAGTACCCTAACGGGTACCGAGGGTTCAAATCCCTCCGTCTCCGCTGAAAAAGTCCTGATCAGCGCGGGGTATCATGTTCCTCGCCTGATGTCCGGCCCCGCCAAACAGGTTCATTTTGTGTCCTCTGTGTGTCCCCCGGCGGTACACACAGGGGACACACGGAAGCTGGCGCCAATCGATTAGAACCAGAAAATGCCTGGTCAGAGCGCTATTGTGTCGACAAGGCATCCGCCTTTGGAAGAGTGGAGTACTCCCTACACCGTGGTACCTCGGCGTGGTGCTCTTGCTGCATAAACACCAGCCCCTCTGCCTTCGGGTACGGGCTGGTTTTCTTATGTAACGAGGTAGCCCGTGGAGTACGACAAGCCCCACCTCGAGCTGTCGCAGCAGGTTGAGAAGCTCGCTGGTAACGGGCTTCAGATCTCAGATCGCGACCGCGCAGCGCGGTTCCTCGAGACCGTCGGCTACCACCTCGGGCTCCGCCACAAGTTCGGGCACCTTGAGGTCGAGAATCTTGATCTAGAGCGCACGAGTCTGCCCGACACCGATGAGCCGGAACGATCGACGTTCGAGGTGTGGCTCGAGCGCTATGTCGAGCATCAGCAACGGGCTGCGAAGTCCGAGGACTTCATCAAGCATTACGTGCAGAAGTACGACAGCCGGCTGCCCACCTGGGTTGCAACCGAAATCATGGAGTTCGGGCAGCTCGTTCGTTGGATGAAGGTGGCGAACTATCTGCGCAACGTGTCGGCACACCATGCGAGCTTGTGGAACCGGAGCCTCACGTACAAGATCGGCCGAATTCCGGACAACGCGCCTCTGCCGATCCACCTGAACGATGACCCAGACCGAAAGAGTCGCGTCTACGGCATGTGTGCGATTCTGGCTCAGTTGACATCGGTTATCCGCCCCGAGGACAGATGGAGTGCGCGCTTGGTCGAGCTACTCGATAGGTTTCCGAGCGCGCCGCCGGTCTCTCCCGAGGCCCACATGGGGTTCCCCATGGGATGGCGGCAACTCGCAGTTTGGGCTACTGCGTCCTGCTGAACCGGACCTGATCCGCCGAAAGCGCTCTATTTGGCTGCCTTCATGCGTGCCTAAAGTCCAGGCCTCACTGCCAAGCGCTGCACCCGATATGGCGCATGCGATCGAAACGAATCGACCGCATCGAGCTTCTGGAGAACTCGCCTTCCACGTGCTCGAGATCATGGACGCCATGCTCCGCGCGGCGCACACGCAGGAGGTAGTCGAGCTCACCAGTATTGTCGAGCGCCCCGCGCTTGTGAAGTGGGGATCGACCCCAAGCACCTGGTAGCGCCGCTGAGAAGTTGGGACTGGTGTGGTACTGACCTTCGCGCTCCCCGTCTCTACCCTTGCCGTGAACTGAGAACAGTTCGTTCGGCACTGCCTAAAGCTTGGAGACTCCGCCTGTGAAGCGTCCGCTCGCCGCTGCCCTGTCCACTTTCGCCGTCGCGGGACTCGTTGTTTGCGGCGCATCCGTCGCGCATGCGGCCGATGATGACACCGTCGTGTACACCTCCACGTATATCGAAACCCAAGACGACCTCAGCGCGTTCTTCACGACGGTCGACCCTGCCACGCTCGACGAGACGGTGCTCACCGCCAACCCCTTCATGACGGGCGATGACGACATTTGGCTCACCGGCATCGACATCTATAGCGGAACTGGATATGCCATCCGGGGCCTCGACGGCGGCGAGGAAGACATCTTCACCTGGAATATTGCCACGGGCGCGCAAACCACACCGATAGCGCTCAACTACACGGACGCCGGCTTCTTCGGCGACAGCGTCGATTTCATCGAGACGTGGGCGCTGGATTCCACGACTGACGGACGCATTCTGGCCATCGGCTTCTTTGATGACGGCCTCAATAACGACGACTCCTACCATCACGCGGTCATCCAGGTCGACCCGGCAACTGGTGCCGTCACCCCTGTGGTTGACCTCACGACAGTGATCGCCGACGACACATTCTGGTACGAAGGGGTCGCGACCAATCCGATCTCCGGAACCACCTACGTTCTCGGCTATCACTACGAGAGTGGCGAAGCAAACGAGTACCCGGCTATTGCGACCCCCGTCGACCTCGATGCGAACACGGTCGGTAGCCCGATCACCCTCCCGGCGTACCCGAGCTATACAGTCGACGACATCGAGGACGGCGACTTCGACGAGGCGGGCGTGCTCTATGTGCTGTCTGATGACAACGTGCTCGGTCGCTTCGCCGCACCACTCAGCACGGGCTCGGCGTTTGCGAACCTCGGTTCGCCGGCGCTGGTCTACAGCACGGTTGTCGCGGTGACGGGCAGCGCCGCGACCACTCCGAGCGGCGGCTCGGATGGTGGTCTCGAGCTTGCCCCGACGGGAGCGAACGCAACTCCTCTCGCCTTGGGTGGTCTGGGCGCGCTCATGGCAGGCGGGCTCGCTCTCGCATTGGTTGCGCGCCGCCGGAAGCGCGCCTGACCCGTTGGTGCGATCTCGCCTGAATGCCAGGTGCTTTAGCAGTAGCCAGGTCGGGCCCCGGGCAGGAGAATGTCTGCCATGACCTCGCCGCGACTCCAGGACTATGCGCTCGATCTCGCTGGGGAGAGCTTCATCGGGCGCGAGCGCGAACTCGCCGACGCTGAAGCGGCCATCGCCCCGGATGCGCGGTCACGTGTGCTCTACGTGCATGGGCCAGGTGGGGTGGGCAAGAGTGCCCTTCTGCGCGAGCTCGCTCGCCGAACCCAGCGCAGTGGCGCACATGTCGTGTTGGCCGACTGTCGCGCCCTCGCGGCAGATCCGGATGCTACCGGTGAGGTTCTGGCGAGTGCTTCGGGCCGACGCCCCCTCGTGGTGCTTGACGAGGCGGATGCCCTTGGACCGGGGCTCCTGGCCATGCGCGAGCGCATTTTCGCTCTATTGCCCTCTGGCGGCAGAATCGTGCTCGCGGGACGGGCCGCCCCCGATCACAGTTGGGGAGCGGGCTTCGACGATCTCGTCGCGGACCTGCCCCTCGGCCCGCTCACCGACGCCACGGCTCGCGCCCTTCTTGTCTCCCGGGGGGTTGCGGAGGATGCGCGCCTTGACGACATCCTGTCCTGGGCGGGCGGCTTGCCGCTCGCTCTCACGGTTGCTGCGCGATCGGTGGCGTCAGGACGGGACGGATCCCCGCTTGACGTGGGTGACAACCTGATTCGACTGCTTGCCGACCGCGAGCTCGACGGCATCGATCCGGCCATTCTCGACGTGGCGGCACTGTGCTGGGCAGTCGACGCCCGACTCCTTGCAGCAGTCCTGTCCGGCCAGGCGACTCGCGGCGCAATCGAGCAATTGCGTTCGCTCTCGGTCGCTGAACGGATCGGGCACCGTGTTGCCCTGCATCCGCTGCTCGCCGAGGCAATTCGAGCCCGATTGCACGCGGATGCACCCGATCGCTACCTCACGCTTCGGCGTCGAATCGCCGACCATCTGACTACTCGCGCGATGGATGGCGACGCGCACGCTCTGCACGAGCTCACCAATCTCATCGAGAATCCGGTCGTCCGCCAGGGTGCAGGGCTGGATCCGAGCCACACCCATATCGCCTCGCCGTTTCGACCCGGCGACGCGGTAGAGGCACTGGCGGATTCGACGATTGCGAGCAGCGCATGGTGGCAGCTCGTGGAGCCATGGCTCAGCGACGCTCCGCGGCACGTCACAGTCGTGCACCGGCTCGACACGTCGCTTGCCGGGATCGTGGTGTGCGTCCCTGCCACGCTCATCGGCGACGAACCTCGGGATCCAGAACTGACCCTCATTGCGCGATATCTGGCGGTGCACGGGCTCGACCCGGAGCGCACGCTTGTCGCCGTCGCACCGCACTCACCTACCCCGACCCAGCGAACCGAATCGATCGAGCTCATCCGGGTCGCGAACGCTGTCATGATCGCGCGCACGGGAATCGTCAATCCACGCTGGCTCTTCGCGCCATTGTGGGCTGGCGATGGCCTCCCTGACAATTTCTTTCGCTCATTCGGATATGCGCCAGTGCCGTCGCTCGCTCGTCGGATCGGCGACCGGGACGTGGAGTGGTGGCTTGCGGACTTCGGCCCAGGTGGGCTGATCGGACGTGCCGCAGCGATGGTCGGTCTGGAGACGGGTGGCGTCTCAACTATGTCGACCCGCGATGGGGCCGAATTGCTCTCGGCTCTTCGCGGTTTCCGGGACGACAGGGCGATCAGCGCTCGTTCACACGCGGACACGCGTAGCGGCGAGGAGGTCGACGACATCCGCCGGGATCTTCGCCTGCGCCTCGACGCTCTGCTTGGCGCTGGCGGCGAGGCCGACCGCGCTGCGCTCGGCTTGCTTGCGCTCGCGTATCTTGAGCCTGGAATCGGCGAGCGAGCGATTCTGGAGCGACTGCACGTCGGGCGGACCACCTACTATCGGATGCTCCGCGCGGCGAAGGAGCGCCTGCTGGCTGCCGATTCTGCTAGGCGCGTGACGTCATCCTGACGAGCGCCAGTCAGGTGACCCGGTATGCACGGTAACTCACCGTGTCTGCCTCGCGAACGCACGAGGCGACAAAGATCGAGTGTTCGAGGTGGGCGAGACGAGCTGCGGAAGTTTCGAGCGAGAGAGTCGTCCGAAAGTAGTATGAGGCTGGGTCAATGTCCTCGCCGCGGAGTAAGGCTTCCAGCGTTTCAGGGGATCCGCTGCGCACGCCGGAGACTTGAATGTAGATCAGCTCACCCGCTGTGGTCTCGGCGGAGTAGCGACCGTTAATGTCGATGGACCCGTCCGCCCGCACGAGCTGCCAGTCGGCGCCGCCGGGCAAAATCCTCGCCTCGATGGAGCCGGTGACTTCTCCTCCAACAATGTCGATCACGCGTCGGTGGCCAGCGCGCGTCTGCCCGTAGTCAACGACGCCTCCCACGTGAACCGTGACATCAAAGGCGGCCTCAAGCCGTGGTTCAGCGGGTGTGAAGGTCATGGTGGGTGCGTGCTTTCATTCGCCGGTTCTGTTGATCGCCCGGGAAAGCTACCCGCGACGCTTTTCGGCCAGAGCCTCAGCCCGCTCGGCGAGGCGGCGCTGCACGGCATCCTGTGCCTCATCGATGATCGCCTCATCAAGAGGGGCATTCACGTGATCGGTGTGGCCGTGCATCTTCTCGATGTACGCGTCAAGCGCCGGGCCGGACTCCCAGGAGGTGATCAGGCTGTACCGCGGAGACGTGCTCTCATGCCAGGTGGCATGCCAGAACCTCTGCGTGTCGATGATGATCTGTGACCCTGCGGCGAGCGGAATGCGAATCTCAGTGCTCGGGTCGTAGCGTTCCTCGCGGAGCACCAGAAACGAATGCGGATCGTGGGTGAGATTGAAGAACCCGCGAACAATCCAGCCGGACTCGTCCGGGTTCAGACGATTGTTGTCATCCTGGTGAAGGTTGTAGAGAGCGTCCGTGTAGGTGGTCGGCTGCAGCTCGATCACGCGGCAGCGGCCGACGTTGGCGCCAGGCTCCTTCGCCCGTCGGGTGAGCTGTGGCGCTTTGGCGACCTGGGAGTCGATCCACACGCCGTCCTTGTCGGTGCGGGATGGTTCGTGATTCCAGAACCCGTTCACCTCGATCTCGCCCTTAGCGCTGGCCAGGGGAGCGAAACGGGTATCACCGGAAGACTTCCAGTCGACGAACTCGAGGTCCAGCCACTCGGCGGCATCCTGCGACTGATCGTACGGATCGAGGATGACAAAACCCGTCTCATCAAGAAGCGCCGACTTGACGTAGCTCATGGTGCTCCTTTCCTGACAAAACACTAACAGCGCGCACCCTACACGGGGGCGGACACGGCGGCGCCAAAGCTCGATGTGCACGCATGACGCCCAATAGGATCACAGCATGACACGTGAGCGCTGGATCGCCCTTTCCCGTTTCGGATTTGCCTTCCTCGGCCTCGTCGGGCTGACGGCACAGTACCTCTACAACCTCGCCACCATCCCCGACTACAAGCCGGCCAACTTCTTCAGTTTCTTCACGGTGGAATCCAACATCATTGCCGTCGTAGCCTTGTTCATTTCTGCGCTGTACGCGTGGAAGGGGGACCAACAGCGCTGGGTCCACTATCTGCGCGGCGCGGCGACCATCTACATGACGGTCACCGGAATCACGTACAGCCTTCTCCTGCGCAATGTCGCGGTGGACACCGCGGTGCCGTGGGTGAACCTCGTGCTCCACTACATCATCCCGATTGTCATGATCGTGGACTGGCTCATCGACCTTCCGCCATTCCGCATTCGGGTGGGCGCCGCGATGGTGTGGCTCATCTACCCGATCGCGTACCTCGCGTACAGCCTCATCCGCGGGCCGCTCGTGGATTGGTACCCCTACCCGTTCCTCGATCCGCGCCCGGAGGGTTACGTTCCGGTGATCGTCACGAGCATCGGTATCGCCCTGGGCGCACTCGTGCTCGCGCTCGTGATGTCGTGGTCGACGAAACTGCGGATGCACTTCGAGAAGCAGTAACCGCCACAACAGCCGTCGTCAGCAGCTTCCCCACAGACCGGCGTTTGCTTGCCTTGCTGCGCTCTGCGCAAGGTCGAATTGCTTCCAATACGTGTCGCTCGGGGCGATCCGCAGCGCGGCCGCGTATCCGTTCTCCACGAGCTCAAGGTTTACGGATGTACCGTCCTCGGTCCACAGGTACAGGAGACTGCGGCCGTATTGGTCGAACTCTTCGACGTCCGAACTGATCCGAACCGCTGTGCCTTCGGGCAGGAGCGACCGCAGGTAATCGCGCGCCTCAATGCCGAAGCATTCCACCGAGGGGCGGAGCTCAGGCGTGTCGACCCCGATGAGTCGCACCTTGATCTCGTCTGCGCGCGATGTGGTCCCGTCCGGCTGAAGGTAGAGGGTGTCGCCGTCGTACACGTAGGCGATGTGGGACACGGTGGCATCGGACGGAATGGGGATGTCCGCCGTGCCGCCGTTAGCCGCAGTTTCGGGGTTGTCACCAGAGTTCGGCAGTTGATAAATCAGGAACGCTACCGCGATGGCGATCGCCACGATCACGAGGGCGACCGTCGACAGTTTCCTCATCGTCACACCCTACCTAGTGCACGAAAGGGGCTCTGGCTAGGATCGGGAAGGGGAGGCGTGATGTCGGAATCAGAGGGTGTGAGCAAGAGTTTCGATCCGCGCTTCAGTCGCGCTTTCCAACCCGGCTATGACGAGCGCGTCCACCGGGAGGAGCCGCCGGCCGCCGTGGCGCGGGATGAGCCGCGCGTGCAGGGAAACGGTGCAGCCAGTTCTCGCGACGAGTCGCCCATGTTTGCGGTGCCCGCGGCTTCCGGCACGACAGGCGAGCTGGTCGAGGGTTCAGCGGGGGATGGTCCCGCCGACGAGGATGCTGCATACCCAGCACCGTGGTGGCGTCGGGTCAACCCGTGGTTTCTCGTGTTGTGGGGGTTGGGTCTGGCGTTCATTGTTGTCGCCATTGTCGCAATCAAGCTCGCAATCGACTGGCAGAGTGCGACGTTTGACGGCGGTGTGGAAGGTCAGTTCTACTACATTCTCATGAACATGACTATGCAAGGCGCGCCCTTGTTAATAGTGCTCGGACTCGCTACGCTCACGTCCACGGTGGTCATCCAGGCCGCACGCTGGCACCGAAGCGCCTGACTCACAGGTCGCGTGGCGATGCGCCCGGCTCGCTCACAGTTGCGAGCGGATGAAGGCGCCCAGCTCGCTGATTTCGGCATCCGAAACCGCGTGGCCGAGCCCCTCGTAGATTCCCTCGGTCAGTGTCGAGTGTGCGGAGAGCCACTGCTGAGTGTGGTCGACAAGCGACTCGGGGATGACGTCGTCGTCGGTGCCGCGGCCCCAGAACACCGGTGGGCGAACGTCGGCGAGGAGTGCGTCACCCGGGTGCTCTGCAGGGAACACGAATCCGCTCAGTTGCACAACGTAGCCGAACCGTTCCGGCTGTTCCCGCATCAGTTCGAGCGCCATCGCCCCGCCCTGAGAGAGTCCGAGCAGACCAAGGCTGGTCGAGCTTGTGGTGTCGAGCCAGTTGATTAGTGCATGCACTGTGTCGTGAATTGCGTCAAAGCGGGCCTCCGCCGCATCGTCGTGCGCGCCAGTAGTCGAGTCGGTGGTCGAGTCGGTGGTCGTATCGGTGGAAGGGAACCAGGTGTATCCGGTTCCTTCCCGATGGGGCGCACGCACGGAGGCGATCACCGGCTCGAGGGGGAGCGAACGCGCGAGCGCGAACATGTCACCCTCGTGCGATCCGTAGCCGTGGAGCAGGACGAGAAGCGGGCGGCCCGCGCGTTCGCGCTCCGGGGCCGACCAGATCACCGCATCCGCATCGATTTTCACAGGGAGATTGCCTTCCGTCCGGACAATCCTTGCACCACTCCGGCTCGATCGTGGGTGACAATGGAGCATGAGCTCCACCGGAACACCAGACCCCAACTCCGGGTGGTTGTCGGATGACGAGCTCACGAGCATCCGGATGCGCCTGCCGCTGCTCTACGTCGAGGCCGTGCCTGTGCGTCTGGACGGACTGGGCCAGGTCGTGGATGTTGGCGTGCTGTTACGCGCTTCACCGACGGGCGAGATGACGCGAACGCTTGTCTCCGGGCGCGTGATGTATGGGGAAACCCTGCGCGAGGCGCTGTTCCGGCACCTCGAGAAGGACCTCGGCCCGATGGCGTTTCCGCAGCTGCCGGCGAGCCCGGTGCCGTTCTCGGTGGCCGAGTACTTCCCTATGCCGGGCATCAGCGCGTTCACGGATGACCGCCAGCACGCGGTATCCCTCGCCTACGTCGTGCCGGTGACGGGCACGTGCGAACCGCGGCAGGATGCACTCGAGGTGACCTGGTTGTCGCCGGAAGAGGCGGCTTCAGACGAGCTTTCCCGCGAGATGGAGGGTGGCCGCGGCACGCTACTGCGCGCTGCCCTTGCCTCCGTCGGAAGCTTGCCCTAGCTCGCTCCCGCACGCACTGAGGGGTCCCATTGTGCCCTTCCCGAGTATCAGGAAGGACCTTTTGGGACCCCTCAGAGTCGTTTTGGTGCTTGGTGCTTGGTGCTTGGTGGTTGGTGCTTCAGCCCAGAGTGTCAGCTCCGAGTGTCAGCCCAGTGTGTCAGCCCTGCGCGCGGCGACCGGAGCGGCGCTCGCCGCCCGACGAGCCGGCGGGTGCAGTAGTTGACGTGCTGTAGCTCGTAAAGCCGCCACCGGAGTTGCGACCGCTACGCGCCTGGCCACTGCGAGCTTGGCCATTCCGGGCCTGGCCACCACGGGTTTGCCCACTCTGGGACTGTCCGGCACTTGCCTGAGTTGTACGAGCGCCACCGGAGCGTGCCCCGCCAGAGCGCGCGCCCTGAGGTGCTCCGGAGGTGGCTGGGCGCGCGGTGCGATCACGGCGCTGTCCGCCGGAACTACGCCCACCGGATGCCGGCGAGCCAGCGGTGTGTCCGCCGGATTCCCCTCCGGCGTAGCCGCCGCTGCGGTTCGCGCGCTTGCGCTGGGCGTTTGCGCCCTGGGAGTGTCCGCCCTGCGACTGGCCCCGAACGGGCTTCGCCGCGCGGGGAGCAGGGGTGACGTAGGCAGCGACGTCGCCGATGAGTTTGGCGACTGCTGGTGAGGACGCGGTGACGCGCTGGGGTGCAACCGTGATAGCGGCTTTACGCAAGAGCGAGGCAACATCCGCACGCTGCGCTGGCAGCACGAGGGTGACAACGTCACCGGCGCTTCCGGCGCGAGCCGTGCGTCCGCTGCGGTGCAGGTACGCCTTGTGCTCTGCTGGCGGGTCGACGTGAACGACGAGCTCAACATTGCCGATGTCGATTCCGCGGGCCGCGACATCCGTGGCCACGAGGACGCGAGCGTCCCCTGCGGCGAACGTTGCGAGGTTGCGGTCACGTTGCGGCTGCGACAGGTTGCCGTGCAGGTCGACACTCGGGATACCGGCGTCAATGAGCTGGCGCGCGAGCTTCTTCGCGTGGTGCTTCGTGCGCATGAACAGGATGCGACGGCCGGTGCCGGAGGCGAGGGCCTGCACGAGATCCTTCTTCGCGTCGACGCCGTCCACCTCGAACACGTGGTGGGTCATCGCTTCGACGTGGCTCGTCGCTTCGTCTACGGAGTGCAGGATCTCGTCGTGCAGGTACCGCTTGACGATCTTGTCGACGCCGTTGTCCAGGGTGGCGGAGAACAGCATCCGCTGGCCGCCGTCTGGAGTCTTGTTCAGGATGCGCGTGACGACCGGCAGGAAGCCGAGGTCGGCCATGTGGTCGGCCTCGTCCAGCACGGTGATCTCGACGGCTTCGAGGGTCACGTGTCGTTGCTGCATGAGGTCTTCGAGGCGGCCGGGGCAGGCGACGACAATGTCGACACCGGCCTTGAGCGCGGCGACCTGACGCTGCTGGGAAATACCGCCAAAGATCGTCGTCACGGACATACCGTAGGCCGCGGCGAGCGGTGCAAGAGTTGCGGTGATCTGGGTGGCGAGCTCGCGCGTGGGCGCAAGGATGAGGCCGCGCGGGCGACCAGACTGCGGGCGGTTGCCATCCGAAAGTCGGGCAACCATAGGGAGGGAGAACGCCAGCGTCTTACCGCTGCCGGTCTTTCCGCGCCCGAGGACGTCGCGTCCGCGCAGGGTGTCGGGGAGGGTGTCCTCCTGAATGGGAAAGGGGCTCGTGATGCCGGACTTGGTGAGAGCGGCTACGAGTGGTGCGGGCACGCCGAGCGCGCCGAAAGTTGTTTCAGTCATGAAGTGTTTCTGTACTAGGTGGGCAAACATGGCAATGGCCAGATTTGTTCGCCGCAGCAAAAGATCAGCCCGATGATGGGCGGTGATGCGTTCTACGACGCAGGGAACACAAGAATTGTGCTCGCAAGTGTTTTCAGTGTAGCAGGTGGTGATACAGCAATGCTCACGCGAGTGCTATTCGTCTGTGGCCTCCCCTACCATGGCGAGCATGGGCAGGAGCGACTTCAAGACCGACTTCAAGACTGAACGCAAGGATCTGTACCTAACGCCTGCGACCGAGTTCGTGGTCGTGGACGTGCCCGAATTCAGCTATCTCATGGTGGATGGCGAGGGCGACCCGAACACGGCGACCTCGTACGCTGACGCCGTGGCTGCCCTCTATTCGCTGAGCTATGCGGCGAAGTTCGCGAGCAAGAAGCAGCTCGATCGCGACTATGTGGTTGGCCCGCTCGAGGGTTTGTGGGACTCCGACCGGATGGAGTCGTTCATCGACCGCTCCAAGGACGAATGGCGCTGGACCATGATGATCCGCCAGCCGGAGTGGCTCACTCCCGAGGTCCTGGCGGCCGCTCGCGAGACTGCGGCGAAGAAGGATTTGCCCGCACTGGCGAAGGTGCGGAGCGCCGTGCTTCACGAGGGGCTCTCCGCGCAGATCATGCATCTCGGGCCCTATGACCAGGAAGGCCCGTCGCTCGCGCGCCTGCACGACGAGTTCCTGCCCGAGAACGGCCTCACCGAGAATGGTCTTCACCATGAGATCTATCTCGGCGATCCGCGCCGGACGGCCCCGGAGAAGTTGAAAACCGTGCTGCGTCAACCGGTGCGTCCGCGCTAACCCTCGTCATGAACGACCGTTCGAACTCGGCCCGCCCCTAGGATGGCGCAAGTGAGCACGAGCCAGCCCCAGAGCCAATATCAGGTGCGTTTCGATTGGGGTTCTGCCGGTGTGCGTGCGCTCGGACCGAATACCGACATCGTTGTCTGGGTGGATGTGCTGGATGCCGGTGAACCGCGGTCCTGGCGAACCGGCGCAGCACCGGGTGCACAAGCTGTCGCTGCCTCTCTGCGCAACCGCACAGCTGTCGCGGAGTGGATTAGCAGGCAGCAGAAACTCAAGGGAGATCGAGTGAGCGTCGCGGTCATTGCTGCAGGGGACGCGCGCGAGGATGGCAGCTTCCGATTCTCTGTCGAAGACCTCCTCGCCGCCGGCGCTGTGATCGACGCGCTCGCGGTGGAGGGTCACGACTACAGCTCACCAGAGGCCGCGGCAGCATGTGCAGCATTCACCGGACTGCGTGGCGCAGTCGGTCATCTCATTAGCGCCTCGACGACGGGGAAGGCCCTTGCCGCTCGGGGTGACTCCCGCCAGCTTGAGGACGCGGCAGCCATCGACGCGTCGAGCGAGGTCCGCCTGTTGGGGGAATAGCCTCGGTAATCCCCCGGTTGTCCCCAGCACGAGCAAAGGAGACATCATGAAGGCAGTACTCAACGGAACCGTCCTCGCCGAGGCCCCGAAAGAGGACCTCATTTCCATCGAGGGCAACTGGTATTTCCCGCCGGCCAGCGTGAAGATGGAGCTGCTGGAGAAGAGCGCGACTCCCTATACCTGCCCATGGAAGGGCGCGTGCCAGTATTTCAGCGTGAAGGACGGCGACACCCTCTTGCAGGACCGCGCGTTCAGCTACCCGACTCCGCACGCGAGCGCATTCGACCGCGTCGGCAAAGACTTCAGCAACTACGTCGCGTTCTGGAAAGAAGTTCAGGTCACCGAGTAGCGGCGCTCGCGGAACGCGCGCACTTTCGCCCGATTGCCGCAGCGTTGCATCGAACACCAACGGCGATTCCCGCTTCGTGAGGTGTCCAGATACAGAAGCGAACAGTCTTCGGCCGCGCATTCCCGGATTCGATCGCGCAGCGTCGAACCCAACGTGGCGATCGCGTCTCGAGCGATCGTAGACAAGGCTTGAGTGGCTCGCGCACGACGCGCGCCGGCTTGCATCGACCCGCCGGGGAGAGCGGGCGGCAGGTCGGGGAGTGCCGCGAACAGGTTGATGACGTCAACATCGGATGCAGGCAGCCCCTCGCGCCCAAGTGCGGCGACTGCGGCGTGGGCAATGGCCGCGCGAAAACCCAGGGCGTCGCTCAGCTCCCGCTCCGAGACTTCCGTGTCGATGCGGGGGAACCGGGCTGCGAGCCACTGGCCAAGGTCGGCCGGGGCATGGAGAATCTCGGGATTTCCGGCGAGCGCGCCCGTGTAGGCGAAGTCGAGTGCGAGCGAGCCAGAGTCGAACCACCATGCCGCTTCGGAGGCCGGATGAAACCACTGACCCGTGTTTTCGGGGGAAACAGTCTCGACGGTCACGTAACCACTCTATGCGGTTACTACGATTGGGTGGAGGATGCCGCGCGCCGGCGCGCTGCTGCCGTCACTTCACGGAAACGCCACGTGATGAGGTTGGCCTGATCGAACCGCTTCGAACAGCGCGCACACGACATGGGACGCGTTGGTTTGCGGTAGCGGAACAGCTCGTGGCCTTGCGGGCACAGCCCGATCCAGGGCGCGAGCTCGTCCGCGACAGTGCCATCGTGGGTGCGTTTGCCCACGTAGCCGAGCTCGGTGGCAATTGCTTTCCACTTCGGTCCGTGGCCGGAGCGGGCCCCGGCCATCGCGTGAGCGACCTCATGGAGCAGGACCTGGTGGATTTCGTCATCCTCAAACCGGATCGCCAAATACTTGGACACCGTGATGCGCTTGGCCCGGTAATCACACAGTCCAGCCCTGGTCTTCGCGGAGTCGAACCCGAACGACCACGCGGTGGAGTCCAAATGAAGCACAATGAGCGCATCCGCCCACCGCCGCACCCGACTCAAGTCCGCCACCCGTTGACGATAACCCACGCCACTGAGCTTCGTACGCTAGTTCAGATCCAGCGGCCAAGCCACAGACCGAGGCCGGCAAGCAACACGGCGACAACAATCATCCCGAACGAGTTCGCGACCGCCGCCCACCACCTCTGCTCCTGCAGGAGCCGCAGGGTGTGGAAGCTCGTCGTACTGAACGCGGTGAAGCCGCCAATCGCTCCAGTGCCCAAGACGATGGACCAGGAGTCGGGAATGAACAGACCGCTCGCGAGGCCCGTCACGAATCCGAGAAGGAACGACCCGACCAGATTGATGACGGTCATGGCCACCGGATACTCCGGCCGCACGCGACGGTGAATCGCCCCGTTGACGGCCAACCTGAGCGCCGCGCCGAAGCCTCCTCCGATGGCAACCAACAGTGCTGTCAGCATCGTCAGACCACCACTTCTCTTCGTGCCGCGCGACGCATCGATCGGCGATGCCACTGTGCTGCCACGAAAATGCCAACCCAGGTCGCTACGGCACCGAACGCAATGGAGGCGAGACCATACGTCACCGCGAGCACCGGGTTGCCGTGCTCGAATACGGACACGACGTCGAGCGCCAGCTCCGCGTAGCTGGTCAGCGCACCAAGGAATCCGACGCCGACGAGGAGCCGCATCGACCGTCGAAAACTGGTTTCGGTTCCGACCGACAGGGTTTGCAGGAGTACGCCGAGCAGGAACGGCCCCGCGAGGTTGACGGCGACAATCCCCACGGAGAGCGATTGCCAGGTGGGCGCAATCTCCGTCAACCCGAACCGGGTGAGAGCGCCGAGACCCCCGCCGACGGCGGCGAGGCCCAAATAGCTGGGTCGGATGCGCACGGCCACAGGAACACCGACCACGGTGCGCGTGACCTCGATGTCGCTGTTGATCGGCAGCATCGCCCGAGAGCGGCGCCAGAGTCGGCTCACGCGACGCCAGCGCGAAGGCGCTGGAGGCAGTCCGTCGCTGTCGGTCACTACCTAATTATCTCGCGTCGTCGGCTATTCGCCGGGCACGAGCGTCACCTGAAGCAGTTTGTCGTCACCGGTGCGGGGGCTGCCTCGGCCATCGGTGTTGTTCGTGAGTACCCAGACGCTCCCATCCGGACCTGGGACAGCATCGCGGAGCCGACCGTACTTCCCTGCGAACCAGGCCGTCGATTTTGCGTCGCCCTCGGGGTAGATCGCCCACAGGCGCTGCCCACGTAGTGAGGCAAGGAAGAAGCTTCCGCGCACGAAGGCAAGGCCGCTCGGGCTCGCCTCAGAAGTTGCCCATTGCAGTACCGGGTCGACGTATCCCGCCTTGCGGCCGATGCCCTCGACGACGGGCCATCCGTAGTTCTTCCCAGGCTCGATCCGATTGAACTCGTCCCAGGTGTTCTGACCGAACTCTGCAGCCCACAGCTGGCCGCTCGCATCCCAGGCGAGTCCTTGCGGGTTTCGATGGCCGTAGGAGTACACGCGTGAACCAGGGAACGGGTTGTCCGTGGGGACGGAACCGTCAGGGTTCATCCGCAGAATCTTGCCGTTCGGTGAACCAAGATCCTGCGCTCGCGACGGCACGCCAGCATCCCCGACCGTCGCGTAGAGCTCGCCATCCGGGCCGAAGGCAATTCGTCCGCCGTTGTGGTTGCTGGATTTGGCAAGTCCGGTCAGCACGCGCTCCTGGCTGCCCACCCGATATTCGCCCGCTGAGCCGAGGAGCGGCATCCGCACGATTCGATTGTCGATTCCCGTCGTGTAGTAGGCGTAGAGGTAGCTGAGGGCACCCAGATCGAGCACGGCGAGGCCGAGCAGCCCGCCTTCCCCGCCGTGCGAAACACCCTGAACTGTCGTGACAACCCGAACGGAGCCCGACGCGGTGTATTCGAGGATCTTCCCGGTATCACGCTCGCTGAGGAGGGCGGAACCGCTGGCCAGACGCACGACCGACCAAGGCGCAGACAACCCGGTGAGGAGAACTGTGGGAGTGCCAGACGGTTTGACAGGCCCGCCATCGGTAGTCGGGGATGGGGTGAGTGAAGGCTCCGCGGTGGCAGGCAGAGAGGGCAGCCCCGAGGGTGAGGGTTGCGGTACTGCGCTCGGTACGCGCGTCGGTTCCGGAGCGCATCCGACGAGCGAGAGCGCGACAACTCCGGCGACGATCCCCACCCACCTCCGCTGCATACTTTCATCATTCAGGAGTTTGTGTGACCTGTGGGGTTTATGCCGCGATTGGCACGCTAAGGCTTGACGCGGAAAATGCTCGCGGAAGGTGCGGGGGATGCGACGGCCGTCGCGTCGGTGACGACCGCGGCGCCCGCCGTCCAATCCTTCAGTTCTCTGCCGTTCAGGATCTTTGCCGGATGGGGACCGCCGGCGAGCAATCGGGGCATCCATTCGAGGGGGAGGGGAGCTCGGGAGCCCACGAGCACGACATTGCCAAAGCGGCGGCCTTTGAGAATGTTGGGCTCGGCGAGGGCAGCACTGTTCGGGAGAATCGATGCGAGCGTGGCGGCCTGACTGCGGGCGAAGGCAAGACCTGGCCCGTCGGCGACATTCACCAGGACGACACCCCGTGGCGACAGCAACGGAACGATGGATTGATAGAACTCGCTGCTCGTGACATGGGCAGGAGTTCTCGATCCGGAGAACACATCCACCACCACCAGATCGACGGCGCCGCCCAACCCATGAGGGAGGCGAGTCAGTACCTCACGAGCATCGCCGTACCTCACCCGAATTGATGCCTGCTTCGACCAGGGCAGCTCTTCGCGGACCAGATCGACGAGATCGCTCTCCAGTTCGATGACCTGTTGCCTTGAACCGGGTCTGGTCGCCTCGACGTACCGCGGGAGCGTGAGTGCGCCTGCCCCCAGGTGGAGCGCCGTGAGGGGCTCCCCGGGCAGGCCGAGCTGGTCGATGACGTGCCCCATCCGCTGCACGTATTCGAAGAAGAGCTGGCTGGGGTCATCCAGGTTCACGTGGGATTGCGGGGTTCCGTCGACGGTCAGCGTGAACGAGCCGGGAACCCAGCGGTCAGGTTCGATGACGGCGCGGTATCCGCTCAGCTTCAGGACGGTCGACGGGTTCTCTTTCACATACTGACCCTGCCAGACTTAGGTGCATGACCGCACCGAAGCGAGACATTCCTGCCGGGATGCGCGCGCAACTCGACTCCTCCTCTTTTCAGGGCCCCGCCACGTTCGGGATGCGCCCGCTGCTCACCGAGCCGGAGCAGCTCGACGAGTGGCAGCCCGATGTGGCGATAGTCGGCGCGCCGTGGGACGACAACACCACGAACCGGCCAGGTGCCCGATTTGGTCCCCGAGCTATGCGCGCGAACGCCTACGACCCTGGCACGTACCACCTCGACCTTCAGGTGGAGATGTTCGACCACCTCGAGGTGGTCGACTATGGCGACGCGATCATGAGCCACGGCATGTGGGAGCGGTCGAAGCAGGCGATCCACGAGCGCGTGGCCGAAGTGGCGAGTCGCGGCATCATCCCGATCATTCTCGGCGGGGATCACTCGATCACCTGGCCGGCAGCAACGGCGGTCGCGGAGCACCACGGCTTCGGCAACGTTGGCATGATCCACTTCGACGCCCACGCGGACACCGCGGATCAGATTGACGGCAACCTGGCCAGCCACGGTTCACCGATGCGCCGCCTGATTGAGTCAGGCGCCATCCCGGGCCATAACTTCATTCAGGTTGGGTTGCGCGGTTACTGGCCAGGCGAGGAAGACCAGAAGTGGATGCGCGACAACGGCCTGCGCCATCACACCATGCACGAGGTGTGGGAGCGCGGCGCGAAAGCGGTCATGAAGGATGTCGTGGCGGAGGCGCTCGACGGCACTGACGCGATCTACCTTTCCATCGACATCGATGTGCTCGACCCCGCATTCGCCCCAGCGACCGGAACCCCGGCCCCCGGCGGCTTCGCCCCAATCGATCTGCTGAGAATCGTGCGCCAGATCGTGCTCGACACGAATGTCGTCGCCATGGATGTCATGGAGGTTGCCCCCGCCTACGACCACGCCGACGTGACCATCAACAACGCTCACGGTCTCATTTGGGAGGCGCTCGCCGCGATGGCCTTTAAGAAGAAAAACGGGTTATAGCGCAGAATCCGGATTGGGTCAAGATTTAACTAGACATGTCGCGAAATCCGGCCTATAGTTGATCCTTGCGCTCCCAGATATTCTCTGCCTTCATATTGCGGTCGGCTGCGCGTGCCAGGACAGCTCAGTCCATCGGCACTACTTCATGGGTTCGACCCATGGGTTCTGGCGAGTCGTGAAGCCCACTTATCACCGACTGTAACTGGCCCTCAAAGGGCCGCCGGAGGTTATTTCCTTGGCTGCTGCGCGCAACGCATCCACCTCGAATTCATCCAAGAAGCCCCTCAAGAACGGACGCTCTGCTGAGCGGGTCTCGTTTGCGAAGATTACTGACACCCTGACGGTCCCTGACCTTCTTGCGTTGCAGACGGAGAGCTTTGACTGGCTCGTGGGCAACGAGCTGTGGAAGGAGCGCGCGGCGGAAGCGAAAGCAGCCGGCCGCCAGGACCTCCCCTCTCTCACTGGCCTCGAGGAGATCTTTGAAGAGATCTCTCCCATCGAGGACCTCGGTGAGACGATGCAGCTCTCCTTCACGAACCCGTTCCTGGAGGAGAAGAAGTACACGATCGACGAGTGCAAGGAGAAGGGCAAGACCTACTCCGCACCGCTCTACGTCGAGGCCGAGTTCATGAACCACCTCACCGGTGAGATCAAGACTCAGACCGTGTTCATGGGCGACTTCCCGCTCATGACCCCGAAGGGCACCTTCGTGATCAACGGCACTGAGCGTGTCGTCGTGTCGCAGCTCGTTCGTTCGCCCGGTGTGTACTTCGACCGCGCACAGGAGAAGACGTCCGACAAGGACATCTACTCTGCACGCATCATCCCGAGCCGTGGTGCATGGCTCGAGTTCGAGATCGACAAGCGTGACCAGGTCGGCGTTCGTATCGACCGCAAGCGCAAGCAGTCGGTCACCGTGTTCCTGAAGGCACTTGGGCTGACGAGCGAGGAAATCCTCGAAACGTTCAAGGGGTATGCCTCCATCGAGGCCACGCTCGAGAAGGACACCATCCTCACCAAGGAGGAAGCGCTCAAGGACATCTACCGCAAGCTTCGTCCGGGCGAGCAGGTTGCCGCTGAGGCGGCTCGCGCCCTCCTCGACAACTTCTACTTCAACTCGAAGCGTTACGACCTCGCGAAGGTTGGTCGCTACAAGATCAACCGCAAGCTCGGAATCGAAGCGCCGCTGTCGAACTCGGTGCTCAGCCAGGACGACATCATCGCGACGATCAAGTACCTCGTCGCCCTGCACGAAGAGCAGAAGACGATCGCTGGCACGCGCAACGGCAAGAAGGTGGACATCCGCCTCGACGTCGACGACATCGACCACTTCGGTAACCGCCGTATCCGCGCCGTCGGTGAGCTCATCCAGAACCAGGTGCGCACCGGCCTCTCCCGCATGGAGCGTGTCGTTCGCGAGCGGATGACGACCCAGGACATCGAGGCGATCACGCCTCAGACCCTGATCAACGTGCGTCCGGTCGTTGCCGCGATCAAGGAGTTCTTCGGAACCTCCCAGCTGTCGCAGTTCATGGACCAGAACAACCCGCTTGCCGGCCTGACCCACAAGCGTCGCTTGTCTGCGCTTGGCCCCGGCGGTCTGTCGCGTGAGCGCGCCGGCGTCGAAGTTCGTGACGTCCACCCCTCGCACTACGGCCGCATGTGCCCGATTGAAACCCCTGAAGGCCCGAACATCGGCCTGATCGGTTCGCTCGCCTCGTTCGCCCGCATCAACTCGTTCGGGTTCATCGAGACCCCGTACCGTCGGGTTGTCAAGGGCAAGGTCACGGACACGATCGACTACCTCACCGCGAGCGAAGAAGACGAGTTCATCGTCGCCCAGGCCAATGCACCGCTCACGAGCGACTCGCACTTCGCCGAGGACCGCGTGCTTGCACGCTCCAAGGGTGGAGAGGTTGACCTGTTCCCGGTTGACGAGATCGGCTACATGGACGTGTCGCCGCGCCAGATGGTGTCTGTCGCGACCTCGCTCATCCCGTTCCTCGAGCACGACGATGCAAACCGCGCCCTCATGGGTGCGAACATGCAGCGTCAGGCTGTTCCGCTGCTCATGAGCGAAAGCCCCCTGGTCGGTACCGGCATGGAGGGCTACGCAGCCATCGACGCCGGAGACGTTCTCACCGCGGATGCCGCCGGTGTCGTCTCCGAAGTGTCGGCGGATGTCGTGACCGTCCAGCTGGATGCCGGTGGAACGCAGGAGTACTACCTGCGCAAGTTCGACCGCTCGAACCAGGGCACAAGCTACAACCACCGCGTGATCGTGAACGAGGGTGACCGCGTCGAAGCCGGCGAGGTCATCGCTGACGGTCCGGCGACGGAGAACGGCGAGCTCGCCCTGGGTAAGAACCTTCTCGTGGCGTTCATGCCGTGGGAGGGTCACAACTTCGAGGACGCCATCATCCTGAGCCAGAATCTGGTGAAGGACGACGTGCTGTCCTCGATCCACATAGAGGAGTACGAGGTCGACGCGCGCGACACGAAGCTCGGCAAGGAGGAGATCACCCGTGACCTCCCCAACGTCAGCCCGGAGTTGCTTGCTGATCTCGACGAGCGCGGCATCATCCGCATTGGTGCCGAGGTTCACCCCGGCGACATCCTCGTCGGCAAGGTCACGCCGAAGGGCGAGACCGAGCTGAGCGCCGAGGAGCGTCTGTTGCGCGCGATCTTCAACGAGAAGAGCCGCGAGGTCCGCGACACGAGCCTCAAGGTTCCCCACGGTGAAGCCGGAACGATCATCGGTGTCAAGGTGTTTGACGCAACGGATGGCGACGACGAGCTTGGCTCCGGCGTGAACCAGCGCGTTGTCGTGTTCATCGCTCAGAAGCGCAAGATCACCGAGGGCGACAAGCTCGCTGGCCGTCACGGCAACAAGGGCGTCATCTCGAAGATCCTCCCCGTCGAGGACATGCCGTTCCTCGCTGACGGAACACCGGTCGACATCATCCTGAACCCGCTGGGTATTCCTGGCCGCATGAACTTCGGTCAGGTGCTCGAAACGCACCTTGGCTGGGTTGCCAAGCAGGGCTGGGAGGTCGAAGGCAAGCCGAAGTGGGCTGCGACGATTCCTGACGGTGCCCTCAAGGCCGCGCCCGGCACGAAGGTGGCAACCCCAGTGTTCGACGGCGCGCTCGAGGCCGAGATCGAGGGACTTCTCGACTCCACCACGAAGACCCGCGACGGCGATCGCCTGATCGACTCCACCGGTAAGACGCGACTGTTTGATGGTCGCAGCGGTGAGCCGTTCCCCGAGCCCGTCTCGGTTGGCTACATGTACATCTTGAAGCTGCACCACCTGGTCGACGACAAGATTCACGCTCGTTCGACCGGACCGTACTCGATGATCACGCAGCAGCCGCTGGGTGGTAAGGCGCAGTTCGGTGGACAGCGATTCGGTGAGATGGAGGTGTGGGCACTCGAAGCGTATGGAGCTGCGTACGCACTCCAGGAGCTCCTCACGATCAAGTCGGATGACATCCTCGGCCGCGTCAAGGTGTACGAGGCCATCGTCAAGGGTGAGAACATCCAGGAGCCCGGTATTCCGGAGAGCTTCAAGGTGCTCATCAAGGAGATGCAGTCGCTGTGTCTGAACGTCGAGGTGCTCTCGGCGGACGGAACGGCCGTGAGCCTCAAGGACACGGACGACGAGGTGTTCCGCGCAGCGGAAGAGCTCGGCATCAACATCTCTGCCCGGTTCGAGAACTCGTCGATCGACGAGATCTAAACCGCGGCCCATCAACGAAACCCTCACGAGATTTAGGCATTAGGAGAAACATTGCTCGACGTCACAACGTTTGATGAGCTGCGTATCGGTCTCGCCACGGCGGAGGATATCCGCAAGTGGTCGCACGGTGAAGTAAAGAAGCCTGAGACGATCAATTACCGCACACTGAAGCCGGAGAAGGATGGTCTGTTCGGTGAGCAGATCTTCGGCCCCTCCCGCGACTGGGAGTGCTCCTGTGGAAAGTACAAGCGTGTCCGCTTCAAAGGCATCGTTTGTGAGCGTTGCGGCGTAGAGGTCACCAAGTCCTCCGTGCGCCGTGAGCGCATGGGCCACATTGAGCTGGCTGCGCCCGTCACCCACATCTGGTACTTCAAGGGTGTTCCGAGCCGTCTTGGCTACCTGCTGGACATGGCGCCGAAGGACCTCGAGAAGGTCATCTACTTCGCCGCGTACATGGTCATCTCGGTGGACGAGGATGGCCGTCACGCTGACATGCCAGGTCTCGAGAACGAGATCCGTCTGGAAATGAAGGAGCTGGAGAACCAGCGCGATGCCCGTGTGGCTGAGCGTCTCCAGAAACTTGAGACTGATCTCGCTGCCCTTGAGGAAGAGGGCGCCAAGGCCGACCAAAAGCGTCGCGCCAAGGATGCGGCAGAGAAGGAAATGGGCCAGGCCCGCAAGTCGTTTGACGAGCAGATCAACCAGCTCGAGCGTGTGTGGGAAGACTTCCGCACCCTCAAGGTCGGCGACCTGAAGCCTGAAGACTCCGTGTTCCACGAACTGCAGGACCGGTTCGGCATCTACTTCGAGGCCTACATGGGCGCGGAGTCGATGCAGAAGCGCCTGCAGGCGTTCGACCTCCAGGCCGAGTCTGACAACCTGCACGACGAGATCGCGAACGGCAAGGGCCAGAAGAAGATCCGCGCGATCAAGCGTCTGCGCGTGGTGAACTCCTTCCTGCAGACCGGAAACTCGCCCGCCGCCATGGTGCTTGAGGTTGTTCCGGTTATTCCACCGGAGCTGCGCCCGATGGTTCAGCTGGATGGTGGCCGCTTTGCGACCTCCGACCTCAACGACCTGTACCGCCGCGTCATCAACCGCAACAACCGCCTCCGCCGCCTGCTCGACCTTGGCGCACCGGAGATCATCGTGAACAACGAGAAGCGGATGCTGCAGGAGGCCGTCGACGCACTGTTCGACAACGGTCGCCGTGGACGTCCGGTCACCGGAACGGGTAACCGCGCGCTCAAGTCCCTGAGCGACATGCTGAAGGGTAAGCAGGGTCGGTTCCGCCAGAACCTGCTCGGAAAGCGCGTCGACTACTCCGGCCGTTCGGTTATCGTGGTTGGCCCGCAGCTCAAGCTGCACCAGTGTGGTCTTCCGAAGCAGATGGCGCTCGAGCTGTTCAAGCCGTTCGTCATCAAGCGCCTCATTGACCTGAGTCACGCGCAGAACATCAAGAGCGCGAAGCGCATGGTGGAGCGTAGCCGTCCGCAGGTGTGGGATGTGCTCGAGGAGATCATCCGCGAGCGCCCCGTGCTGCTGAACCGTGCACCAACCCTGCACCGTTTGGGCATCCAGGCATTCGAGCCTCAGCTCGTTGAGGGTAAAGCCATCCAGCTTCACCCGCTCGTGTGTGCCGCGTTCAACGCCGACTTCGACGGTGACCAGATGGCAGTTCACCTGCCGCTGTCCGTCGAGGCGCAGGCCGAGGCCCGCATCCTGATGCTCGCCTCGAGCAACATCCTGAAGCCGTCGGATGGCCGTCCGGTCACCCTGCCGACCCAGGACATGATCATCGGTCTGCACCACCTCACCACGGTCAAGGAGGGTGTGGCCGGCGAGGGTCGCGCGTTCTCCAGCGTCGCAGAAGCGATTTTGGCGATGGACCAGGGTTCCCTGGACCTCAACGCGATCGTGCGTATTCGACTGAACGACGTCGTGTTCGCCGAGGGGCAGGCTCCTGAGGGTGTCGAACTCGTCAACGGTAAGGCCGTCGGCGCGGTGCTCAAGGAGACCTCGCTGGGTCGCGCACTGTTCAACGAGACGCTGCCAGCGGACTACCCCTATGTGGAGGCTGTCGCCGACAAGGGCAAACTCTCGGAGATCGTCAACGATCTTGCCGAGCGCTACCCGAAGGTGGAAGTTGCCGCAACACTCGACCGCGTGAAGGATGCCGGTTTCCACTGGGCAACCCGCTCCGGTGTGACCGTTGCCCTCTCCGATGTTCTGACCCCGCCGAACAAGCGGCAGATCATCGAGGTTCACGAGAAGCAGGCCGCGAAGGTTCAGAGCCAGTTCGAGAAGGGTCTCACGACCGACGCCGAGCGTCGTCAGGAGCTCATCGAGATCTGGAACAAGGCCACAGCCGAAGTCGCCAAGGCGATGGAGGACAACATGCCAGTGGGTAACACCATCAACCGCATGGTGACCTCCGGTGCTCGTGGTAACTGGATGCAGGTTCGTCAGATCGCCGGTATGCGTGGTCTCGTGTCGAACCCGAAGGGTGAGATCATCCCTCGTCCGATCATCTCGAGCTACCGTGAAGGTTTGTCGGTGGCCGAGTACTTCATCGCCACCCACGGTGCCCGTAAAGGTCTGGCTGACACGGCGCTGCGTACTGCAGACTCCGGTTACCTCACCCGTCGTCTCGTCGACGTTTCGCAGGATGTCATCATCCGCGAGGACGACTGCGGTACGTCGAAGGGGCTTGAACTTCTGGTCGCGTCGCCGAACTCGGATGGCGTGCTCGTTCCGGACCCGAACATCGAGAACTCGCTCTACGCGAGGAGCCTTGCCGAGGACGCGACGGATGCCAAGGGCACCGTGGTGGCCAAGGCCGGCGATGACATCGGTGACGTCATGATTGCCACGCTCATCAAGGCTGGGATTACCCACGCCAAGGTGCGCTCGGTGCTGACCTGCGAGTCTGCAGTCGGTGTGTGTGCGGCCTGCTACGGTCGTTCGCTCGCGACGGGCAAGCTCGTGGACATCGGTGAGGCTGTCGGAATTATCGCCGCCCAGTCGATCGGTGAGCCTGGAACCCAGTTGACCATGCGTACCTTCCACACGGGTGGTGTCGCATCGGCGGATGACATTACGCAGGGTCTTCCCCGCGTGACGGAGTTGTTCGAGGCGCGCACCCCGAAGGGCGCGAGCCCGATCGCGGAGGCCGCTGGCCGCATCACCATCGAGGACACGGACCGCAGCCGCAAGCTCATCCTGACCCCCGACAATGGTGACGAGCCGTTTGCCTACCCGGTGCTCAAGCGCGCAACCCTCCTCGTGGAGGATGGCGAGCACGTTGAGCTCGGCCAGCAGCTGCATATCGGTGCCATCGACCCGAAGGAAGTTCTTCGCGTTCGAGGTGTCCGTGCGGTGCAGGAGCACCTCGTTGGCGGAGTGCAGGGTGTGTACCGTTCGCAGGGTGTTCCGATCCACGACAAGCACATCGAGGTCATCGTTCGGCAGATGCTTCGCAAGGTGACGGTCGTCGACCACGGCGACACCGGCTTGCTTCCGGGCGAGCTCGTCGACCGCGCGCGCTACAACGAGTTGAACCGCGCTGCGCTCACGGAGGGCAAGAAGACGGCCTCGGCTCGCCAGGAGGTCATGGGTATCACCAAGGCCTCCCTCGCGACCGAGTCGTGGCTGTCGGCTGCGTCGTTCCAGGAGACCACGCGTGTTCTCACGCAGGCCGCCATGGAAGGCAAGTCCGACCCGCTCATGGGCCTCAAGGAGAACGTGATCATCGGAAAGCTCATCCCTGCTGGGACGGGACTTCCGATCTACCGCAACATCTCCGTGGAGGCGACAGAGGAAGCCAAGGCAGAGCGTTACCCGAACCGGATCTACTCGGACGAGTCAACGTTCACCGAGTCCGACCTGTCGTTCGTCGACTTCGACACCTTCAGCAGCGACGACTTCACGCCCGGCACTTATAGCTAAGAGGTGAATTGCTGACGGCCGGGACGGCCGTCAGCGCTGGCGTCGCGGTGAAGGCCAGAAATGGCCTTCACCCATAGCTCCAGCGCGCGACAAGTTGTGAAAGCCTGGACTGACCCCAAATGGGGTTGGGCCAGGCTTTCACTGTTTGAGCGGAGGATCGACTACGCCATCTGCGGCGCTCCAGCGCGCCTACCCCCCGATAGCGGGTATGGCGTGTAGCGACACGCGCAGGTTAGATTTGCATCTCGGTGTGATTTCGTCGCTTACCCGAAGCGGGGAACGCGCCGTGTGGGGAACAACTTTAGGGGGGAGTTCCGTGGCTTCATTGACCGAGATTCTGATTCTTCGAGGCGTCATGCCCATCGAGAGTCTCGACACTATTCCTGGTGGCTGGGGCGAAGAGGAGAACTCTGTTCGCGCTCTCATCGACCAGGGCATACTTACTGAAGCTCAGGTAGCTTCCGCGCGAGCGGCCCAGGCGGGCCTGCCTTTCGTGGAGCTGCTGGAATACCCGGTCGATCGCACTGCAGTATCTCTGGTCGCAGCTTCGCTGTGCCGTCGTCATGAAGTCTTGCCGATTGCCATGAGTGAGGACTCCCTAACACTCGCCATGGTTGACCCTGGGAATGTCTTCGCCATTGACGACGTGCGCGCGGCGACGCGACTTCAGATCCATTTGGTTGTTGCCGAGCGCAGCGACCTGATCAGTGCGATCGACCGTTTCCATCGTGCGGACGGTGAACTCAGCGACCTCACGACGGAACTTGAAGAGGAAAACGCGGGAACCGATCTCGCGCTTGCCGGCTCCCAGGAGCCCCAACAGGATGACGCGCCCATCGTGCGTTTCGTCAACCTGCTGATCAGCCAGGCCATTCAGGACCGTGCGTCCGACATCCACATTGAGCCGGCCGAGCGTCAACTGAACGTCCGCTACCGCATTGACGGTGTGCTGCATGAAATGCAGCAAGCCCCGAAGACCATTCAGAACGGTGTCATCTCCCGTCTCAAGATCATGAGCGACATCGACATCGCCGAGCGTCGCAAGCCGCAGGACGGTCGCATGTCGGTCAGCCACGGCGGCCGCAAAATCGACCTCCGCGTTGCCACGCTTCCCACGGTGTGGGGCGAAAAGGTCGTTATGCGTATTCTCGACAACGCGGAGTCGAGCATGTCGCTCAACGACCTTGCGATGCTGGACGAGAACATGGCGGCGTACCGTTCTTCGTTCACGAAGCCGTACGGCATGATCTTGGTCACCGGTCCGACCGGTTCCGGTAAGTCAACGACGCTCTACACAACGCTGCACGCTGTCGCCAAGCCGGAGATCAACGTCATCACGGTCGAGGACCCGGTGGAGTACCGGATGCCCGGCATTAACCAGGTGCAGGTCAATCCCAAGGCTGGACTCACGTTCGCGAGCGCGCTGCGCAGCATCCTGCGGTCTGACCCGGATGTTGTGCTCCTCGGTGAGATCCGTGACCATGAAACCGCCCAGATCGCGATCGAAGCGGCCCTCACCGGCCACCTCGTGCTCTCCACGTTGCACACGAATGACGCACCAAGCGCTGTGACCCGTCTCACCGAGATGGAGATTGAGCCATTCCTGGTCGGTTCAGCATTGGACTGCGTCGTGGCTCAGCGACTGGCTCGGCGCCTGTGCGACCGGTGCAAGACCGCATATCAACCGAACCCGAGTGACCTCGCGAATTTGCGTGTCGGGTTTGAACCGAGCCAGCCGATCCCGACCCTGTTCCAGCCGACCGGCTGCCAGACCTGTTCGGGGACCGGCTACCGCGGCCGTATCGCTGTGCACGAAGTCATGGTTGTTACAGAGGAGATTGAGCGGCTCGCGGTTGACAGAGCGTCTGCGGCAGACATTTCTCGCATGGCACGGTCGCAGGGCATGATTCCGCTGCGAATGGACGGCTGGATGAAAGCCCAAATGGGGTTGACGTCGGTCGAAGAGATTTTGCGCGTGGTGGCCTGACCACTCGTCACGAGGTCCTGAGGGGGAACCTAATGAGCAAGCAAGTACACGAAATTCCGGTTATGGCCGAGGCCACAACCCGTCGTCCCGGCCCCGTTGTCGGCGACGCCGCGTCAACGCCCACGGTGACACCACCGGTGACGCCGACGCCGTACCAAACGGCACCGCCACCCACAGCTGCCAGCGCACCCGTCGCGCAGGTTGTGGTTCCACCCGCAGCGCAGCAGCTGCCACCGCAGCCTCAGCAGCCGCCGGCACCGCCCGCCGCCGCACCACTTCCGCCGATGGCGCCGCCAGCGGCTGCACCGTTGCCCACGATGGCACCGCCGCAGTTCACCCCTGCGGTCGCCCCGCCTGCAGCCCCGGCCGCGATGGCGGCTCCGGTTCAACAGCAACCGGTCTCGCAGGCGCTTCCACCGGTTTCACCTCCCGCGGCTCCAAGCCAGGCCGTGCCGATGATGGCACCACCAGTTATGGATGCACTCCTGCAGGACATCGACCCGCTCGGGCGAATTGAAACCGGGTTTGAACCGCATCCGAATGCCGATCCCGACCTCATCGCTGCGCTTCAGGCAGTCGTACGGCTTACGGCGTCCGACCTTCACGTCACCTCGAATGCTCCGCCGATGCTCCGCATTGACGGCTCACTTCTGCCGGTCGAGGGCTCCGAAGTGTGGGGCCGTGACCGCGTGACCGCGGCGCTCCAGAGCATCCTGACGCCAGCGCAGAGGGAGACGTTCGAAAAGGAGCTTGAGCTCGACTTCGCGTTCGCCGTGTCGGAGAATGCTCGATTCCGCGTGAACTTCTACCAGCAGCGTGATGCGGTTGGTGGTGCGTTCCGCCTGATCCCGACCGAGATCAAGCCGCTTGAGCAGCTCGGCGTTCCGGATACCGTTGCCCGATTTGCGACGCTCGCTCGCGGGCTCGTGCTCGTGACCGGTCCTACCGGTTCGGGAAAGTCGACCACACTGGCCGCGCTTATCGACCTGGTGAACCGCACACGGACCGACCACATCGTTACCGTCGAGGACCCGATCGAGTTCATGCACGGCAACAAGCGGTCGCTCATCAACCAGCGCGAGGTCGGTAGCGACACGCACAGCTTCAGCCAGGCGCTCAAGCACGTGCTGCGGCAGGACCCCGACGTCATCCTCATCGGTGAGCTTCGGGACCTGGAGACAATCTCGGTTGCCTTGACGGCGGCAGAAACCGGCCACCTCGTCTTCGCTACCCTGCACACTCAGGATGCCGCCCAGACGATCGACCGCGTGATCGACGTGTTCCCACCGCACCAGCAGGATCAGGTGCGCGCACAGCTCGCGGCAACTCTTCAGGGGGTTGTCTGCCAGACGCTCGTGAAGGTGGCCAGTGGTAAGGGACGAGTGGTCGCGACAGAGGTCATGGTCATTACGCCGGCTATCGCGAACCTTATTCGCGAGGGCAAGACGTACCAGATCCAGACCGCTCTGCAGGCCGGACGCGAGTTGGGCATGTTCACGATGGACCAGCACTTGGCCGAACTTGTCGACAGCGGCAAGATCACTCACGCAGCTGCCATCGAGAAGGCTCACGACCTCGAGGGCTTGAAGCGCCTCATCCACCGCGCAGACCCGGGCGGTGGCGATGTCGCCTCGCAGATGGCTGCTGCCGCCGCCGATTTCGGTGATGGTTTCACCCGGAAGGCGCACTGACATGGCTACCGCAGCAACGTTCGCCTACAAGGGGCGCGACACCGAGGGCAAGCTCGTCAAGGGTCGGATCGATGCGATGACCGAGGGCGCTGTGGCGAACCGCCTGCGCACCATGGGCATTTCTCCGTTGTCGATCCAGGAAGCATCCGGTGGCACTGGTCTCCAGATGGAGATCAGCCTCGGCTCTTTCGGCGGCAAGGTCAAGCTCAAGGATCTGGCGGTTATGAGTCGGCAAATGGCGACCATGATCACCTCCGGTCTTTCTTTGCTGCGTACGCTCACGATCATCACGGAGCAGACGGAAAACAAGGAACTGAAGAAGATCCTCGTGTCGATTACGCGCGAGGTCGAGTCCGGGTCGTCGCTTTCGGATGCGGCAGCTCGGCACGACCGTACCTTCCCGCCGATCATGATCAGCCTCATTCGCGCCGGTGAGACCGGCGGGTTCCTGGACAATGCCTTGTTGTCTGTGGCAAAGAACTTCGAGTCAGAGGTGAAACTGCGCGGGACGATCAAGTCGGCCATGACGTATCCGGTGATCGTGTTCTTCATGGCTATTCTCGCCGTGATCGCGATGCTTCTCTTCATCGTTCCCATCTTCCAGAAGATGTTTGAGGGGTTCGGTAGCGAGCTGCCGCTGCCCACGCAAATTCTCGTGTGGCTTTCTGCCCAAATGTGGTGGTTCCTGCCTCTTCTGATCATTTCGACCATCGTGTTCTCGGTGTGGTGGGGCAAGAACAAGAACACCGAGCAGGTGCGCAAAGTCGTTGATCCGCTCAAGTTGAAACTGCCCGTGTTCGGGAACCTGTTCCGCAAGATCGCGATCGCGAGGTTCAGCCGAAACTTCTCGGCCATGATGGCCGCAGGTGTGCCAATTCTCCAGGTGCTCAGCATTGTGGGCGAGACCTCGGGGAACTGGGTCATGGAGGAGGCGCTGCGCAAGGTTGCCGAGTCTGTGCGTCAGGGCAAGACCGTTGCGGAGCCTCTGTCTCAGGAGAAAGTCTTTCCCGCCATGGTGACCCAGATGGTTTCCGTGGGTGAGGATGCCGGCGCCCTCGAGCAGATGCTCGCAAAGATCGCCGACTTCTATGACGAGGAAGTGCAGTCATCCACGGAGTCGCTCACGGCGAGTATTGAGCCACTCATGATCGCATTCCTCGGCGTTGTCGTCGGTGGAATGATCGTGGCGCTGTATCTGCCAATCTTCAACATCTTCACGCTGTTGAACAAATAGCTCGAAAACTACAACTCAAACGACGACCCTGCTGTACCTCCTTCTGGGGGTGCGGAAATGCCCGATGTGCCCCCTTTGCGGGATTACATGCAGCGGATGGCAGGGCCAACATGATGGAGGGGGGTCAATTGGGGGCCCTGTCCATGTTCACTACACAAGACAGGAAACAAAATGCTGCTTCGTATGAATAAGGCGCTGAACGATCGGCGCAAGGGCCTCGAGCGCGAAGAGGGATTCACCCTCATCGAGCTCCTGGTCGTCGTTATCATCATCGGTATCCTCGCGGCCATCGCGATCCCGATCTACATCAACGTTCAGAACAGTGCAACGGACAGCAGTGTCAAGTCCGACCTGGCGAACGCGAAGATCGCGGTTGTTGCGTGGTTCACGGACAACCCGGCCACTGCGCCGAGCCTCACCGATGGCACGCTGGAGGCCTACGGCCTCACGGTGGGCTCCGCGGTCAACGGAGCCCTGAGCTGGGGCACCGCTGGCGCTCCGACGACGCCGGGAGGCGCGTTCTGCATCGACGCGACGGCGACAACCACTCACGCGTTCCACGTCACGGACAGTGACGGCGTGGCGGCTAACGCCTGCCCGTAAACCTGCACTAGTCAGCTGATGGGGTGCCACCCACCGTGGTGGCACCCCATCAGCAGCAGTTAACTCCGATGCCGACCACCCGCGGTGTCGTAGTTTCTCGCTTTACCCGTCACGAAACCTGGAGGGGGGGGACCGTGAAAGCACTTCGTCAGAGACACGACGTACGTTCCAGTGAGTCTGGTCTTAGCCTTATTGAAGTCATCATCGCCATGATGGTGTTCGCACTCATCGCGACCGGTGTCGGCTACACGATGATCGCGGCCCTCCGTCTCACCCAGGATTCGACGGCCCGCCAGCAGGCGGCGAACCTTGCCTCACAGGAGATCGACCTCACACGCTCGATCGACAACCTGTTCAACCTCGTCGACAAAACGACGACGGAAACCATCAACGGCATCACCTACACGATCAAGCGCACAGCCAGGTGGGTTTCCGACCCCAACGTTGACCAGCGCTGCGGAGTGGGTGGCGGCATCCTTCGCTACAAGCGCGTCAACGTGACCGTTGGCTGGACCGGGATGACCTCCGACCTGCCCACAGTGCGCGCCGACACTCTGATCGACCCGGGTGTCCGTATCAACGACCCTGATCTCGGTACCGTGTTGATCTCGGTATCCGACTCCTCCGGTGAGCCCGTCGCAGGGGCAACCGTCACCGTCACGCCTGGGTCACCAGCCAATGGTGCCAATCCTCTGGCCGCTCAACCGCCGGTTACCGACTCGCTCGGCTGCACCTACGCGCTCATGGTAGACCCCGGAAACTACGACGTGACCGTCTCGAAGTCCGGATACGTCGACATTACGCAAGACGCGACGCCGACAGTCGTCGTGAGCGTCGAGAAGAGCTCGGCGAGCGCGGCAATGGCGACGCTCGACCTCGGGGCCACGTTCCCAATCTCCTATGCGACGAACTACGCCGGATCTGCCACGCTCCCCAACAACATTGATGCGAGTTTCATCAGCACGTACGGGACAAGTCTTCAATCAGGTGGAGTGAGTTCGGTGACCATGTTCCCGTTCCCCGCCGGCTACGAGGTACTTGCCGGGATCTACAACGACCCGGCGAATCCTTCCAAGACGTGCAAGTCGGTCGAACCCGCCGAGTGGTCCGCTGGCACAGCAGCGGGAGTGACCTATCTGGCTGGAGTTCGACCGACGTCCGTGGCCGCAATTCCAGGCGGAACTGCACCGTCGGCGTCTGTTCCCATGGGTGTCGTCACCGTGCAGATGCCGAATTCAAGAAAGTATTTGGTCGCCGTTTCACAGAGCACCGGACCGAGTGGAACAGCAGATCCCGGATGCGAAACAGCGATGACGTACACCTTTGGACGATTGAGCAGGAACGAAATCATCACCATCGCCCTGCCCTTCGGCTCGTGGAAACTGTACGCGGCATCCAACTCAACGGGCACGGATGGTCAGCTTGATATCACAAGCCTCACCCCGCTCACGGCCGCCCAGGAGACAGCGTCTGGCAACATCTTGACGCTGGATCCACGTCAGGTTGCACCGTGAACGCCCGGTTAGCGAGACTGCGCCGCCTGCGCGACGATGAGGCAGGGCTCGGGATCGTCGAAATCATGGTCACGATCGTGATCCTCGCGATTGTGATGACACTCATCACCGGAATGTTCATGAGCACGTCCCGCGTTGTCGCGACAGGGACTTCGATCAACACGAGCACTAAGGCTGCATCGCTTGGACTGAACGAGCTCTCCAAGGCGCTTCGGTTTGCCGCGAGCAACCCGGTGTCCGGACACGCGCTCGACGATCCGGCGTTTGTCGTTGCGAAGAGTGATCTGCTGACCGTGACCAGTTACATTGACGTTGACGCGGCAGACCCCAGGCCGACGAAGCTCGCCTTTACGATTGATGCTCAGGGTCGCCTCATCGAGGTGCGTTACGACTCCTATGAGGTGTCCAGCGGATTCTGGGCGTTCAAGTCCACACCGGCGTCCAGCCGCATCCTGACCGGCGCCCTTATCCCTGCCACGGGAAGTGAGCCGCCGCTTTTCACGTATCTCGACTCCAACAACGCACCATTGACGATGCCGGGAACCGGGCTCACCTCGGCGCAACTGCCGCTCGTCGCCGCGGTACAGATCTACTTCAAACTCAAATCCGACGACGCAAGTTCTGGTAATCCGGTGGCCTTCCAAAGCGTGGTTGGCATTCCGAATTTGGGAATTAAACGGACAGGACAGTAGCCATGCTGACACTCCTCAAGGCCCGACTGGGTCGCTCTGAACGCGGATTCGCGCTCATTATCGTTATCGCGATCGGTGCCGTACTGATGATCCTGGCCACGGTGGCTGTCACCGCGTCGATCAGCGGCACCATGAAGGCGAGGCAGGATCAGGCGTCCAACGCGGCACTTTCTGCCGCATACGCGGGAGTCGAGGAATACCAGAGCAGGCTCTCCAACGACAGCTACTACGTGCAGTACGGCAACCCATCCGCTGACTTCACCGGCACCAGCGATGTGACACTTCCCACCGGAAGCCAGGAGAATCCCGCGTTTGGAATCGGTACCAGAGGGACCTGGGCCACGGTCGCGGGAAGTGGCGGCACAACCATGTATCGCTACGAAGTGAACACCGAGGACTATCTCAACACCGGCGTGATTCGAGTGAGGGCTACCGGACTCGTCAACGGGGTAACCCGCAGTGTGATTGCCGATCTCCGTCAGACCGGATTCATCGACTTCCTGTACTTCACCGACTATGAAATTCAGGACCCAGAAATCAGCGGGGAGTCTTCAAGCTGCGTGAAGTACGAGTGGGCCGGCCGCTCATCGAGTTGCGGGCGAATCCAGTTCGCACCAAATGACGTGATCAACGGTCCTCTGCACTCCAACGACACGCTATACATTTGCGAAGCGAACTTCAACGGCGCCGTTACGACCTCGAACAGTGTCACTCGCAGCGGCGGCCGACTGTACGACATCCCGAGCGGATGCGGTACGGCGCACTTCAACTCTGGTGCTCTTTCGTACTCCAACACCGTTGGCATGCCATCCACGAACTCGCAAATGAAGCGGGAAGTCCGCTCGGACCTCACCACATCCGGAGTTCCGAAGCCAGGTTGCCTCTACACCGGCCCAACCAGTGTCGTGCTGAACAGCGACGGGACCATGACGGTGCGGTCGCCGTGGACGAAGAAAACGCAGATCACGGGCGACCCCGCAACAGGCGGTTCGACCCCGGCCATGTGCGGATCCATCTCGAGCCTTCGCTCCGCAGGGGGCGCAACGATCACCGTGCCCGACCGCAACCTGATTTACGTGCAAAACGTGCCCACCGTGTCGTCAGACCCCAACTACTGGAGTCGGTACGAGTCCGGGCAGCCGTCGTGCGCCTACAACGGCAACCCGATCGGATACCCGATTTCCAGTGAAAGCGCGAGCTCGTCTGCCTACGGCTGCAAGAACGGTGACGTGTTCGTCAAGGGAACCATGCACGGCCAGATGACGATCGCAGCAGAAAATTACGTCTATGTTACGGGTGATATTACCTACAAGAACACCAGCACTGACGTGCTTGGTTTGGTCGGCAACAACGCTGTCTGGGTATGGAATCCGATGGACCGCTGGGGCGACAAGTTGCTGTCAGGTTCCAACCGCGAGATTGATGCGGCGATGATCTCGGTACTGCACACGTTCCAGGTGCAAAACTACCGCTACACGGGTAACCGGGGAACGCTCACGATCAAGGGAGCAATCGCTCAGAAGTTCCGTGGACCGGTGGGTACGGGCTACAGCGACGGAACGATCGCCACTGGCTACGCAAAGGATTACAACTACGACCCGCGGTTCCGGTACACGGCACCACCCAAGTTCCTCTCGCCGGTGACCACAACCTACGGCGTCACAACCTGGATGGATACGCCAGCCGCGATGAGCGCTGACGGAAGTTATCGATGATTCAACCGACCGGCGACGTCATCCTGATCGTCGCGATTGTCGTTGGCGTGCTCGGGCTCGCCATCGGCTCCTTCCTGAACGTCGTCGTGTGGCGGCTCCCCAACGGCATGTCGCTCAGTTCACCGCCAAGCGCCTGCCCGAGGTGCGAACATCCCATTAGGTCGCGGGACAACATTCCTGTGTTGTCGTGGCTCATCCTTCGCGGGAAGTGTCGGGATTGCAAGGAGCCAATCTCCGTGCGCTACCCGCTCGTCGAACTGGGTACAGCTCTCGCCTTCGTGGGGGTCGTGTTGTGGTCGGCACGCGAGCACTGGGGGTTCTGGCTACTGCCTGCCTATCTGTACTTTGCTGCGGTAACTATTGCTCTCGCCCTTATCGACCTGGACACGCGGACGCTACCCAATCGGATTGTCTTGCCCTCCATCGTCGTTGCTGGCGTCCTTCTCGCTGTGGCGAGTGCGGCGACAGGCGACTGGTATTCCTTGCTCTGGGCGGTCGTCGGCGGTGGGGTGCTGTTTGCCTTCTACCTGCTTCTCGTGCTCATCTACCCCAGTGGGATGGGATTCGGCGACGTGAAACTTGCCGCACTCGTTGGCCTCATGCTCGGGTACCTCGGATGGGGTTCTTTGATTGTGGGGGCTTTTGCTGCATTCTTGCTGGGGGGAGTCTTCTCGATCGTGCTTCTGGCGTTACGCCGGGCGACACGAAAGTCAGGAATTCCGTTCGGTCCATGGATGCTCTTGGGCGCCTGGGTCGGAATAGTCTTTGGACAAGAGATATCGCAGGGGTATCTCACACTGGTCGGAATCAGTTAGGGGATGTGATGGCCAGCACGCAACTCGTCGGAGTGGATATCGGCTCCGGCAGTATCAGGGCAGTCGAGGTGAGCGGCGTCGGTTCTAAACGACCTTCCGTCGTCCGGTTCTTCTCCCTTCCGTTGCCGGAAGGCGCGGTCAAGAACGGTGAAGTCATCGAGGTCAACACGGTGGCCGCCGCACTCAAGCAACTCTGGAATGCTGCCAAGTTCGGTAGCAAGGAGGTCGTTCTCGGGGTCGGCAACGCCAAAGTTCTGGTCCGCGATCTTTCTGTTCCGAAACTCAGCCAGACCGAGATCCGTGAATCGCTGCCGACCCACGTGCAGGAAATGTTGCCTGTGCCGGTCGCCGACGCGCTTCTGGACTTCTACCCGATTTCCGAAACGGCGACGGAGGGTGGCCCCGTCATCAATGGCCTGCTCGTCGCGGCCATCAAGGATTCGGTTTTGGCCAATGTCAAAGCTGTTCAGCTCGCCGGCCTCGTTCCGGTGGGGGTTGACCTCATTCCCTTTGCGCTGACCAGGCTCACCTCACCGTCTCGCATGATCGGCAATGTTGCCCACATCGATATCGGGGCACGCACGACGAACGTGATCGTGACGACGGCGGGTGTACCGCAGTTTGTGCGCATCATTGCAAACGGTGCTCACGACCTCACGGCCGCGCTCTCCGACCGCCTCAACATTTCAGAGGTGGAAGCGGAGAACACGAAGCGGAGTCTCGGGCTCGGCGGCGTGACGATTCCACCGGAGCAGGCTCCGGCCATCGCGATCATTCGCGAAGTGACCGGGACTTTGCTTACGAGCCTCAAGAACACCCTCAGCTTCTTTGCGAACACTCGTCAAAATGAGCCGTATTCCGGCATTGTCCTGACCGGTGGGGGAGCCCAGCTCCTCGGATTCGCGGACGCGCTCTCCGAAATGACCCGGATTCCGGTCGTTCTCGGCGACACTTTCGGAAGCATCGACGTTTCCCGTGATGCATCGCGAGGATCCCAAAGCCAGCTCGGAATGAACGTGGCACTTGGGCTGGCACTAGGGGGTGCAGCAGCATGAGTCGAGACAGTGACAAAGGCAGCAACCTCGTCATCGGTGGGCCAGCGCGAGCTAATCTGCTTCCCCCCGAGGTCGGCGCGGCCGCCAAGGGCAAAATCCAACGGCGAAACGCGGTTGCCCTCATTGTTGTCGCGGTTCTCATCGTCATCGCCGGGTATGTCGGCGCATCGGTGTTTGCGGGTGCAGCTCAGGGCCAGCTCGATGCCGCGAACCAGCGAACGCAGGAGTTGATTGCCGAACAGGGAAAGTACGTTGAGGTCAAGCAGGTGACGAACCTGCTCGACACGGCGACGGCAGCGCGTCAGGTCGGCATGTCGACCGAAATCGACTGGAAGGCCTACCTGGACGATATCCAGCGCAGCCTCCCCGCTGGGACGCTCGTCACGAACGTCGTCGCAGAGACCGCAACTCCGCTCGTGGACTTCGCTCAACCTTCTGTGCCGCTTCAGGGTGATCGGATTGGTGTTCTCACCTTCACCGCAACCTCCGCATCGCTTCCCGATGTCGAACAATGGCTGGACGCGCTCTCCAGGCTGTACGGATACGTTGACGCGTCGCCCGGGTCCATCACGCTCAACAAGGACACGCGGCGTTACGAGGTCACGATCACCATGCACATCAACACGGACGCGCTACTGGACCGGTTCGACGATGAGGCGCTCGCCGCCCGCGATGAGTCGAGGGCCAAGCAGGATGCCGCAAACGCGCTCAAGGATGCCGCCGCGGAAGAGAACGCTTCGAATGGTTCCGAAACGCCATCTCCCAGCCCGAGCCCCAGTAGTACCGACAACACGGACGGGGGCCAGTAATCATGAACAACAAATTCTGGCTGCTCATCGCTGGCGTCCTGGGCGTAGCTATTTTGGCCATGGGATGGTTCCTGGGGGTTTCGCCCAAGATTGACGAGATGAGCGCAGCGAACGAGCAGCGGGCAAACGTCGAGAATCAGAATCGTCTTCACGAGGCCAAGCTCGAGCAACTCAAGAAGCAGTTCGCGCAAATAGACGACCTCAAAGCTGAGCTAGCCGACGCACAACTCGGACTACCGCCGGGGGATGAGCTTTCGACGTTCCTGGGGCAGCTTCACGGGCTGGAGAATTCGAGCGGGGTCACGCTAACGAAGTTTGCGGCGAGTGACGGGCAACGGTACATTGCCGCTCCCGGCGCAACGACAAATGGCGCGGTGACCGCAGACAACTTTGTGGCGATCACGATTGATCTGACCGTGACCGGTACCCGGACGCAGGTGATCGACTTCGTCAGTGATCTGCAATACGGCGACCGCCTGTTCCTGGTGACCAAGATCACGGTGGCCCAGGAGCTATCGAACACCGAAAGCGGTACTACGGTCAGCTACACGGGAAACATCACCGGGTACGTCTACGTTCTCGTTGATCCCTCAGCGCCGCCGCCCACGCCAACACCGGTCGGTTCGCTCGATACCACGCCGTCGCCAAGCCCGTCACCGTAAGGCCGCACCTGTCGCCAACGGGGCTTCCATTGCTAGAGTGACCCATACCGGGCCACTGACCCCGGCATGTGGAGGTACGGATGAACGCCAAGAGCTCAACGCCGGATGAACAGGTTCCAGACGAAGCTGTTCCGACTGCCGAAGCCGAGGCCCCGATTACGCAGGAGAGCGCGCCAGCGCCAGAAGTGACGGTAACCGACGCTGTTGTTGATGATTCGGTAGTCGCTGACTCGGCGTCATCGACCGGCGAAGTGCAGCCGGCGCCTGCGCCAGTGCAGACGGTGTACGTCACGGCGCCGACCCCGCCGAAGCGAAAGGGCAACCGTGGGCTTGGATCGCTCCTGGCCATCGTTGCCACGATTGTCTTCGCCGCCGCATACGCCGGCATCGCAGCCCTGTTGATCCTCTTTGTAAATCCCTCCGTCGTGCCTGATGCCGTGAGCAAGTTCGTCGTTGGCCCCATCTTCTATATTCCAGTGATCGCGTTCCTGGTCCTCATGATCCTGTGGACGCTTCTCGTGAATCGCGCGAGTTGGTGGGCGTGGGTGATCGGTTCCCTGCTGATCGGGGTCGGCACCTATTTCGCCTCGATTGGCGCACTCCTGCTCATGTCCGGCGGGTTCGGGCTCACCGCAAGCCAGGCGTCGATCGAGTTTCTGGGATTCGTCCTCAACCCGGCGCTCATCGCGGCGGCCCTGATCGCGCGGGAGACCTCGATCTGGTTCGGTGCGGCAATCGCCAGGCGCGGCCGTCGAGTGCGCGAACGCAATTACGAGGCCTGGCAGGAATTCGAAAATGAAGAAGCTCGGAAGAGGGCGGAGTTTGGCGGAGTCGCCGCCGTCTGATCCGATCGAGCGCGGCTCGTTTTCGCGCGCACTCGTCGTTGCCGTCATGGTTGCTGTTTTGTACGGCGCCGTACTGCTGGCCGTCGACGGGTTTGTGAGCCTGCTCGTTGACCGCGACGTCATCATCGAGGCGGATGCGGGGCCGCTCGTCGGCCCCGTCATGGCTGTCGCGGCGCTGGCTGTCGTGTTCGTGTCGATTCTCGGCGGCTTGCGACCATCGTCCGCGGCACGGAAGGTGCCGGTCGGGCGTGCCATCGGCACGGTAATTTTGGTCTACGTTCTGGGGCCCATGGCCGGGGCCGCGGTCTACGCATTCGGTCAGGAGCAACTCCTCTCCGCAGTTCTCTTCTTTGGCCGCTACCTCACAAGTCCCTTCGTGATCGCCTCCGCCGTGATTGCGGGATTGACTGTCCTCCTACTTCCGGCGATTGGGGCCGCGAGATCCCGCGCGCGTTAGCCTCTTCCATTTGACCGCGGGCGAATGAGCGACTACTCTCGTTGAGGTGTGCGCTTTGCCGCACGTTGTCCTGTGCCCAAAATCACGGAATGACGAGCACTGAGGCACCAATCGGAATTGGGCTCGACGGAACGGTTTTACCACTGTCCCAGCGCCCCCACGGCATATCCACCAGTAAAGCCAGGGATTAATCGTCCCGCGGTGGGTCACGTCACTCGGCACGGCGGTTTTCAATGTGCAGAGTGCAAAACAAGAACCAACTGTCACCGTGCAGTCAATTCAAGGAGTCACATCAGTGCCAACCATTCAACAGTTGGTCCGTAAGGGTCGCACGCCGAAGGTCGCCAAGACCAAGACGCCCGCCCTGAAGGCCAACCCGCAGCAGCGGGGGGTGTGCACCCGCGTGTACACGACCACCCCGAAGAAGCCGAACTCCGCCCTGCGCAAAGTCGCCCGCGTGAAGCTCAGTAACGGGACCGAAGTTACCGCCTACATCCCGGGCGAGGGCCACAACCTGCAGGAGCACTCGATGGTGCTCGTTCGCGGCGGTCGTGTGAAGGACCTCCCCGGAGTTCGCTACAAGATCGTGCGCGGCGCCCTCGACACCCAGGCCGTGAAGAACCGTCAGCAGGCCCGCAGCCGCTATGGCGCGAAGAAGGACAAGAAGTAATGCCTCGTAAAGGACCAGCACCGAAGCGTCCAGTAGTTGCGGACCCGGTCTATGGAGCTCCCATTGTCAGCCAGCTCGTCAACAAGATTCTTCTTGACGGCAAGAAGGGCCTTGCTGAGAAAATTGTCTACGACGCCCTCGCGGGTGTGTCCTCGAAGAACGGTGCGGATGCCGTCGTCACGCTGAAGAAGGCGCTCGACAACGTCCGTCCGACCATCGAGGTCAAGAGCCGCCGTGTCGGTGGCTCGACTTATCAGGTGCCTGTCGAGGTCAAGCCTCACCGTGCGAACACCCTCGCGCTGCGGTGGCTCACCACCTACGCGAAGGCTCGCCGCGAGAAGACGATGACCGAGCGTCTCATGAACGAGATCCTCGACGCATCCAACGGTCTCGGCGCAGCAGTCAAGCGTCGCGAGGACACCCACAAGATGGCCGAGTCGAACCGCGCGTTCGCTCATTACCGCTGGTAATAGCAACCATCGCTCCGCGCGCCAGCGCGCTGGAGCTTGGAGCGAAGACCATTTCTGGTCTTCGCCGCGACGCCAGCGCTGAGGCCCGTCCCGGGCCTCAGGTATAACAACAAGAGCTTGAACCCAAACCCAGAAAGCAAAGGAACACCGTGGCACAGGAAGCGCTGACCGACCTCAGCAAGGTCCGAAATATCGGCATCATGGCGCACATCGATGCCGGTAAGACGACGACGACCGAGCGCATCCTGTTCTACACCGGCGTCAACCACAAGATCGGTGAAACCCACGACGGTGCGTCGACGACGGACTGGATGGAGCAGGAGCAGGAGCGTGGCATCACGATCACGTCTGCCGCTGTGACCTGTTTCTGGAACAAGAACCAGATCAACATCATCGACACCCCTGGCCACGTCGACTTCACAGTCGAGGTGGAGCGTTCGCTTCGCGTGCTGGATGGTGCCGTAGCGGTATTCGACGGCAAGGAAGGTGTTGAGCCGCAGTCGGAGACCGTGTGGCGCCAGGCCGACAAGTACGACGTTCCGCGTATCTGCTTCGTCAACAAAATGGACAAGCTCGGTGCGGACTTCTACTTCACTGTGGAAACGATCGTCAAGCGCCTCGGCGCGAAGCCGCTCGTCATTCAGTTGCCGATCGGCGCAGAGAGCGACTTCCTCGGAGTCGTCGACCTCGTCGAGATGCGTGCACTCGTCTGGGAGGCCGACTCCAAGGGTGACGTGACGATGGGTGCGAAGTACGAGGTTCAGGAAATCCCGGACAACCTCAAGGAGAAGGCCGCCGAGTACCGGCAGCAGCTTCTTGAGGCGGTCGCCGAATCCGACGACGCGTTGCTGGAGAAATTCTTCGCCGGCGAAGAGTTGACTGTCGCCGAGATCAAGGCGGGTATCCGCAAGCTCACCATCACGAGCACCATGTACCCGGTGTTGTGTGGTTCCGCGTTCAAGAACCGCGGTGTTCAGCCGATGCTGGATGCGGTTGTCGACTACTTGCCGAACCCGCTCGATGTTCCCGCCGTCGAGGGTTTCGACCCTCGGGACGAGTCGGTCATCATCGAACGTCACCCTGACCCGAAGGACCCGTTTGCGGCCCTCGCGTTCAAGGTTGCCGTTCACCCGTTCTTCGGTCGACTCACCTACATCCGCGTGTACTCAGGTCACCTCGACAGTGGCGGACAGGTTGCCAACTCCACGAAGGGCAAGAAGGAGCGTATCGGGAAGATCTTCCAGATGCACGCCAACAAGGAGATTCCGGTTCCCTCGGTCACGGCCGGCCACATCTACGCGGTGATCGGCCTGAAAGACACCACGACGGGCGACACGCTGTGCGATCCTGCACACCAGATTGTCCTCGAGTCGATGACGTTCCCGGATCCGGTGATCGAGGTGGCCATCGAGCCGAAGACGAAGGCCGACCAGGAGAAGCTGGGTGTTGCCATCCAGAAGCTTGCTGAAGAGGACCCCACGTTCCGCACCGAGCAGAACATCGACACCGGCCAGACGGTCATCAAAGGCATGGGTGAGCTTCACCTGGACATCCTGGTTGACCGCATGAAGCGTGAGTTCAACGTTGAGGCGAATGTGGGTAAGCCGCAGGTTGCCTACCGCGAGACCATCAAGCGCATCGTCGACAAGCACGACTACACCCACAAGAAGCAGACCGGTGGGTCGGGCCAGTTCGCCAAGGTTCAGATTTCACTCGAGCCGCTCGACCTCGCCGCGGAAAACACGTACGAGTTCGAGAACAAGGTCACCGGTGGCCGCGTTCCTCGTGAATACATCCCATCGGTCGATGCCGGAATGAAGGACGCCATGCAGGTCGGCGTACTCGCTGGCTACCCCATGGTTGGGGTGAAAGCCATCCTGCTCGATGGCGCAGCCCACGACGTCGACTCCTCGGAGATGGCGTTCAAGATCGCCGGATCGATGGCCTTCAAGGAGGCCGCTCGCAAGGCGAACCCCGTACTGCTCGAGCCGCTCATGGCCGTCGAGGTGCGTACCCCAGAGGAATACATGGGTGACGTCATCGGCGACCTGAATTCACGGCGTGGTCAAATCCAGTCCATGGAGGATGCCACAGGCGTGAAGGTTATTCGAGCGCTCGTGCCGCTGTCTGAGATGTTTGGATACGTGGGTGACCTGAGGTCGAAGACTTCGGGACGCGCCATGTACTCGATGGGCTTCGACAGCTACTCTGAGGTGCCGCGTGCGGTTGCCGATGAGATCATCCAGAAGAACAAGGGTGAGTAACACTACCCGGCAGTATCCCGTAACATAAAACAACATCCCGTAGGAATCCCGAGCGCAAACCCGCGTCCGGAACTTCTACTCGAGAAGTCCTGAGGAGGACCACAGTGGCTAAGGCCAAGTTCGAGCGGACTAAGCCGCACGTCAACATCGGAACGATCGGACACGTTGACCACGGAAAGACCACGCTCACCGCAGCGATCTCCAAGGTGCTTGCTGACAAGTACCCTTCGGCAGTCAACGTCAAGCGCGACTTCGCGTCTATCGACTCGGCTCCTGAAGAGCGTCAGCGTGGCATCACGATCAACATCTCGCACGTTGAGTACGAGACCCCGAAGCGCCACTATGCGCACGTTGACGCCCCAGGGCACGCCGACTACATCAAGAACATGATCACCGGTGCCGCCCAGATGGACGGTGCGATCCTCGTGGTCGCGGCCACTGACGGCCCGATGGCTCAGACTCGTGAGCACGTGCTGCTCGCCAAGCAGGTCGGTGTTCCGTACCTGCTCGTCGCGCTCAACAAGGCCGACATGGTGGATGACGCCGAGATCATGGAGCTCGTTGAGCTCGAGGTCCGCGAGCTGCTTTCCAGCCAGGGCTTCGATGGTGACAACGCTCCCGTTGTTCCGGTCTCAGCGCTCAAGGCGCTTGAGGGCGACGAAAAGTGGACGCAGAACATCCTCGACCTCATGCAGGCCGTTGACGACAACGTGCCGGACCCCGTACGCGACAAGGACAAGCCGTTCTTGATGCCGATCGAGGACGTCTTCACGATCACCGGTCGTGGAACCGTTGTTACGGGTCGCGCCGAGCGTGGAACGCTGAAGATCAACTCTGACGTCGAAATCGTCGGCATCCGCCCGACGCAGAAGACGATCGTCACGGGTATCGAGATGTTCCACAAGCAGCTCGACGAGGCATGGGCCGGCGAGAACTGTGGTCTCCTGCTTCGTGGTACCAAGCGTGAAGACGTCGAGCGCGGCCAGGTTGTTGTCAAGCCAGGCTCGGTCACGCCGCACACGGTGTTTGAGGGAACCGCCTACATCCTGTCCAAGGATGAGGGTGGCCGTCACAACCCGTTCTACGCGAACTACCGCCCGCAGTTCTACTTCCGCACCACGGACGTCACCGGCGTCATCACGTTGCCTGAGGGCACCGAGATGGTCATGCCCGGTGACACCACGGAAATGACCGTCGAGCTGATTCAGCCGATCGCCATGGAAGAGGGCCTCGGCTTCGCCATCCGCGAGGGTGGCCGCACCGTTGGTGCAGGCAAGGTTGTCAAGGTCATCAAGTAGTACCAAGCATTGCTGAAGGGGTCGGGCCGAAAGGTCCGGCCCCTTTTGCGTTCGAGAGGGAGCCATCCGGACGAGGGCGAGCGCCGCGGCATTCGGTCTTGTCCGCATGCACCTATCTCGGAGTAGTCCGCATGCCCTACACACGGCGACTGCGTCGGCATAGTGCACAGCGGTGGTGTCATCATCCGAGGCAGGCCCGCGCAGGCTGGAAGGATGCCCGCATGAGTGGGTTCATCCGGGTGCGCGATCTTGCACTCGAGGGTGGCCCCGATCGAGCATTGCGACGCGGAGCAGAGCGCGGTGAGGTTACGAGAGTTGCCCGCGGACGGTACATGACGACGTCGGAGTGGACCGCGTTGGACCTCGATGCGCAGTATCGGACGCGTATCCATGCCTTCGCAGAAACCACGCGCACGCCGCCAGTATTCTCGCATTGGTCGGCCGCGGTGCTGTGGGGGTATCCGGTACTCGGCAAATGGCCGGATGCCATCCACGTGACCACCAACTCTGCGGCAGGACAACACTCCACTCCGGGCGTTGTGCGACACAACGTCGCTCTGGGCGACGACATCGTCGAACGCGACGGGATCCACGTCACGTCCCCGCTGCGCACTATTGTTGACCTTTCCCGCGTCGCGTCGTTTGCCTCGGGGGTCGCCGCGTGCGATCGTGCTCTTACGGAGCCGAAGTGGAAATCTGAGGGGTTCCTGCATGTGCCTCGAGAGGCCATCCTTGAACGGGCGGCGCGACTTACCGGCAAGCGCGGCGTCCAGCGCCTTCGCGCTGTCGCAGAATTCGCCGATGGCCGCGCTGGGTCGCCAGGGGAGTCGCTGAGTCGAGTTCAGTTCCGACGGTTGCGGCTGCCAGCCCCCGATCTTCAGGTTGCAGTGACCGACCACGAAGGGCGTCACTGGTACGCCGACTTCGGTTGGCAGCACTTTGGCTTGCTTGGTGAGTTCGATGGCCTGGTCAAGTACACGCGGAGCAGGTACCTGCAGGGTCGGGATGCTTCAGGCGTCGTCTTTGAGGAGAAGGTACGCGAGGATGCAATTCGAGCGGCAACCGGATTCCGAGTAGTTCGCTGGAACTGGGAGATCGCCTCTGATGCCGCGCAGCTTGGCCGGTTGCTGCAGGGAGCGGGGTTGCGCCCCGAGCCGTAGTCACCCGGACGAAACCGTGCTCCTCGGCATGCGGTCTCGTCCAATCGAGACGATTTCGCGAGGATGTGGAGGGCTCGGGGCGTGTCGCAACCTTGCTCCATCCGATGCCGGGACGGCATCGGGGCGTGTCGCAGTGGAGGCCCGAAAGGGCCTCCACCTCAAAGCGACACGCCCGGGTTGCAGCAAATGCCGGGGTGTGGCAGACTCTTCTAGTTCAATACTTTGCTTTGCTGTAACAGCGGGCGAATCACTGCCAGGCAGTGCATAGGGCTCGATCTCCGGATGAGCACCTAGGCCGCGGGTAGCAGAACACGCGCGATCCGGGTGAAAGCCCAGGCTGACGCGCACACCGAAAACCGACTCTCGAAACAACCGTGGTGACACGTGTGCTCCGAGCGGGCGTCAGGCCTGAGCGCGGGAGACGGTGAAGCAGTGCACAAAAACGTTGTGTGGGTGGAACCTTCCGCCCGCACGTGAAACAACAACAGTGGTGCGAAAGCGACAGTGCTTTCGGCAGCGTGCGTATCCGAATGGGTGCGCCATGTACTACAGAGAGAGAGTCAGGCTATGGCGGGACAGAAGATCCGCATCCGACTTAAGTCGTACGACCATGAGGTCATCGACAGCTCGGCACGCAAGATCGTGGATACGGTCACTCGTGCCGGTGCGACCGTGGTCGGCCCCGTGCCGCTCCCAACGGAGAAGAACGTGATCGCTGTGATCCGTTCCCCGCACAAGTACAAGGACAGCCGGGAGCACTTTGAAAAGCGCACCCACAAGCGGCTGATCGACATCATTGACCCGACGCCGAAGGCCGTCGACTCGCTTATGCGACTCGACCTGCCGGCAGACGTCAATATCGAGATCAAGCTCTGAGCTTCGGCCACGCTGAGCTGCGACAAGGACTATAGAGACAATGGCAACTGAGACCACAAGATCCACGAAGGGACTGCTGGGCACGAAGCTCGGCATGACCCAGGTGTGGGATGCAAACAACAAACTCATTCCGGTAACGGTGATTGAGATTTCACCAAACGTCGTCACGCAAGTGCGGACGCCAGAAGTTGACGGCTACAGTGCGGTGCAGATCGCGTACGGCCAGATCGACCCCCGCAAGGCGAACAAGCCGGCAACGGGTCACTTCACGAAGGCAGGGGTCACCCCTCGCCGCCACATCGCTGAAGTCCGCACCGCCGACGCCGCAGAGTACGCACTCGGCCAGGAGCTCGCCGTCGACATTTTCGAGGCAGGCAAGCGCGTCGACGTCGTCGGCACGAGCAAGGGCAAGGGATTTGCCGGCGTGATGAAGCGTCACAACTTCAAGGGCGTCAGCTCGAGCCACGGTTCGCACCGCAACCACCGCAAGCCGGGATCCATCGGCGCCTCGTCGACCCCGAGCCGGGTCTTCAAGGGAATGCGCATGGCAGGCCGGATGGGCGGCGAGAGGGTTTCGGTCCTCGGACTGACCGTTCACGCTGTCGACCTGGAGAAGAACCTCCTGCTGGTCAAGGGCGCTGTCCCAGGAGCCCGCGGCCGCATCGTCTTCGTCCGCACGTCAGTGAAGGAGGCCTAGAGCCATGGCTGAGACCGCAACTCTCGACGTCATCGACACGAAGGGCAAGAAGGTCAGCTCCGTTGAGCTTCCCGCCCAGGTGTTCGACGTGCAGACCAACATTCCCCTCATTCACCAGGTCGTCGTCGCCCAGCGGGCAGCGGCACGTCAGGGAACGCACAACACGCTGCGCCGCGGTGAAGTGTCCGGTGCCGGCCGCAAGCCGTTCAAGCAGAAGGGAACCGGTCGCGCTCGTCAGGGCTCGATCCGCGCGCCCCAGATGACCGGTGGTGGCATCGTCCACGGACCGCACCCCCGCGACTACTCGCAGCGCACCCCCAAAAAGATGATTGCAGCGGCGCTCCTCGGTGCGCTGTCTGACCGCGCCCGCGGCGGACGCATCCATGTCATCGACTCCCTTTCGGCAGGCGACAAGCCGTCGACGAAGGCTGTTGCCGCGATCCTGGCGGATGTCGCCTCGAGCAAGAACGTGCTCATTGTTCTGGAGCGCAGCGACGAGCTGAGCTACAAGAGCGTGCGCAACCTGTCGAGCGTGCACGTCCTGCCCGCAGACCAGCTCAACGCCTACGACGTTCTGGTCAGCGACGACATCGTCTTCACGAAGGGTGCGTTCGATTCCTTCGTCGCCTCGAAGACCGAGTCAAAGAAGGCGAGCACAGCTGTGAACAGCACGAGCGCAGAGGAGGTCAGCGCATGAGCGTCACCTACAAGGATCCGCGCGACGTCATCCTGTCGCCGGTAGTTTCCGAGAAGAGCTACGGGCTCATCGACCAGGGCAAGTACACCTTCGAGGTGGACCCCAGGTCGAACAAGACCGAGATCAAGCTCGCGGTCGAAAAAATCTTCAACGTGAAGGTTGCTTCGGTCAACACGCTCAACAAGAAGGGCAAGACGCGCCGCACCAAGTTTGGTACGGGCAAGCGCAAGGACACCAAGCGCGCGATCGTCACACTCAAGTCCGGCTCGATCGACATCTTCACGGCTGTCGGCTAGGGCGCGGAGGGAAGAAATAATGGCTATTCGTAAGTACAAGCCCACGACTCCAGGTCGTCGCGGTTCCTCGGTTGCAGACTTTGCCGAGATCACGCGCTCGACTCCGGAGAAGTCGCTGCTGCGCCCGCTGCCGAAGACCGGTGGCCGTAACAGCGCCGGACGCATCACGACGCGACACATCGGTGGTGGCCACAAGCGCCAGTACCGCGTGATCGACTTCAAGCGCAACGACAAGGATGGCGTTAACGCCAAGGTCGCTCACATCGAGTACGACCCGAACCGCACGGCGCGCATCGCGCTGCTGCACTTCCTTGACGGCACCAAGCGCTACATCATCGCTCCGGACAAGCTCAAGCAGGGCGACATCGTTGAGTCGGGACCGTCCGCGGACATCAAGCCAGGCAACAACCTCCCATTGCGCAACATCCCGGTCGGTACCGTGATCCACGCGATCGAGATCAAGCCAGGCGGCGGCGCGAAGATGGCCCGCTCGGCAGGTGCCAGTGTTCGTCTGGTCGCCAAGGATGGCCCGTACGCGCAGCTGCGTCTGCCGTCCGGCGAAATCCGCAACGTTGATGCACGCTGCCGCGCCACGATCGGCGAGGTCGGCAACGCCGAGCAGTCGAACATCAACTGGGGTAAGGCCGGCCGTATGCGCTGGAAAGGCGTTCGCCCGACAGTGCGTGGTGTCGCCATGAACCCGGTAGACCACCCGCACGGTGGTGGTGAGGGCAAGACCTCCGGTGGACGCCACCCGGTCAGCCCGTGGGGCCAGAAGGAAGGCCGCACCCGCAAGTCCAATCTCGAGAGCGACAAGCTCATTATTCGCCGCCGTACCGTCGGCAAGAAGCGCAAGTAGGAGATAAGAGAAGATGCCACGCAGTCTTAAGAAGGGCCCCTTCGTCGACGATCACCTGCTCCGCAAGGTGGTCACGCAGAACACGGCCAAGAGCAAGAACGTGATCAAGACCTGGTCGCGCCGCTCCATGATCGTTCCAGCCATGCTGGGCCACACGATCGCGGTGCACGATGGTCGCAAGCACATCCCGGTTTTCGTCACAGAGACGATGGTCGGCCACAAGCTAGGGGAGTTCGCCCCGACCCGCACCTTCCGCGGCCACGAGAAGGACGACAAGAAGGGTCGTCGCCGCTAACGCGGTGACGTGAGGGAGGAAGAGAAATGGTGGAGTCGATCGCCCGCGTGCGACACATCCGCGTTACGCCTCAGAAGGCTCGTCGTGTCGTCAACATGATCCGTGGCAAGCAGGCCGCTGAGGCCCTGGCCATCCTGAAGTTTGCCCCGCAGGGTGCGAGCGAGCCGGTCTACAAGCTCGTCGCGTCGGCCATGGCCAACGCTCGGGTCAAGGCAGACAACGAGAACAGCTACCTCGACGAACAGGACCTGTTCGTTGCGAAGGCCTTCGTTGACGATGGAGCAACGCTCAAGCGGTTCCAGCCTCGCGCACAGGGCCGGGCATTTCAGATCTTGAAGCGCACAAGTCACATCACGATTGTGCTGGCGACGCCAACCGATGCCGACGTCGAAAAGGCTTCGAAGAAGGCAGGGAAGAAGTAATGGGACAGAAAGTCAATCCGTACGGGTTCCGACTCGGGATCACGACCGACCATGTGTCGCGTTGGTTCTCCGACTCGACCAAGGTCGGACAGCGTTACAGCGACTTCGTCGCAGAAGACGTGAAGATCCGGAACCTGCTGAAGACCACTCTCGACCGTGCTGGTGTTGCCCGCATTGAGATCGAGCGCACCCGCGATCGCGTCCGCGTGGACATCCACACGGCACGCCCCGGCATTGTCATCGGACGCCGCGGAACAGAGGCGGAGCGCATTCGCACCGACCTTGAGAAGCTCACGGCCAAGCAGATCCAGCTCAACATCCTCGAGGTGAAGAACCCCGAGGCCGAGGCGCAACTGGTTGCCCAGGGCATCGCAGAGCAGCTGAGCGCGCGTGTTGCGTTCCGTCGGGCCATGCGTAAAGGTCTGCAGGGTGCACAGCGCGCTGGCGCCAAGGGTGTTCGTATCCAGGTGTCCGGTCGTTTGGGTGGCGCTGAGATGTCCCGCTCCGAGTTCTACCGTGAGGGTCGGGTTCCGCTGCACACGCTGCGCGCCAACATCGACTACGGCTTCTACGAGGCACGGACCACGTTCGGTCGCATCGGTGTGAAGGTGTGGATCTACAAGGGTGATATCACGAACCGCGAGCTCGCCCGCGAGCAGGCTGCCGCCAAGTCCCAGCGCCCAGAGCGCAGGGACGGCGGAGACCGACCGCGTCGCGGGCCCCGCACGGATGCTGCTCCGGCAGCAGTAGGAGCAGAGGCCTGAGATGCTGATTCCACGCAAAGTTAAGCACCGCAAGCAGCACCACCCTGGACGCACAGGTCACGCCACAGGTGGCACGAAGGTGTCGTTCGGCGAGTACGGCATCCAGGCGATCACTCCTGCGTACGTGACGAACCGCCAGATTGAGGCAGCGCGTATCGCGATGACTCGTCACATCAAGCGTGGCGGAAAGGTCTGGATCAACATTTTCCCAGACCGCCCGCTCACGAAGAAGCCGGCCGAAACCCGCATGGGCTCCGGTAAGGGTTCACCGGAGTGGTGGGTCGCGAACGTTAAGCCAGGCCGCGTGCTGTTCGAGCTGAGCGGAGTCAACGAGACTGTTGCCCGCGAAGCGTTGACACGTGCCATCCACAAGCTGCCCCTCAAGGCACGCATCATCAAGCGCGAGGAAGGCGACGCATAATGGCGATCGGTTCCAAGGAGCTTCGCCCAGACGAGCTCGACACCTTTGAAGACGAGAGACTCGTCGACGAATTGAAGAAGGCCAAGGAAGAGCTGTTCAACCTACGCTTCCAGTCGGCGACGGGCCAGCTCGAAAGCCACGGCCGCCTTCGTGCGGTGAAGCGCGACATTGCGCGGATCTACACGATCATTCGCGAACGCGAGCTCGGCATCCGGGCGACTCCGGTTGGAGTCGAACTTCCGGTGAAGAGCGAGTCAAAGGCGAAGAAGAAGCCGGCGAAGAAGGACGAGGCACCAGCCGCATCCGACGATGCTGAGCCGACAGAAGCACAGACCAAGGAGGACAGCTGATGGCGAAGACCACAGACAAGGTCGCTGCCGAGGCAACCCTCGAGCGCGGCTACCGCAAGACTCGGCGCGGATACGTGTCGAGCGACAAGATGGACAAGACCATCGTCGTTGAGGTTGAGGACCGCGTAAAGCACCCCCTCTACGGCAAGGTTATCCGCCGCACATCCAAGGTGAAGGTTCACGACGAGTCCAACTCGGCCGGAATCGGTGACCTGGTCATCATTAGCGAAACCCGTCCGGTCAGCGCCACCAAGCGCTGGCGTCTGGTCGAAATCGTCGAGAAGGCTAAGTAGGCCTCGCGGCCTACTCGTGAAGAGGAACAGAAGATGCTTCAGCAGGAATCCAGACTCAAAGTCGCCGACAACACCGGCGCAAAGGAGTTGCTCACGATTCGCGTTCTCGGTGGCTCAGGGCGGCGCTACGCCGGCCTCGGCGACGTGATCGTCGCGACCGTCAAGGATGCAATCCCCGGCGGCAATGTGAAGAAGGGCGAGGTCGTGAAAGCGGTCATCGTCCGCACCAAGAAGGAGACCCGTCGTTCGGACGGTTCCTACATCAAGTTTGATGAGAATGCCGCAGTGCTTTTGAAGGCGGATGGCGACCCTCGTGGTACCCGCATCTTCGGGCCGGTCGGTCGTGAGCTTCGCGACAAGAAGTTCATGAAGATCATCTCGCTGGCACCGGAGGTTATTTAGTCATGGCGAAGATCAGGAAGGGCGACCTCGTCCAGGTCATCAGCGGTCCGACTCAGGAACGTGGTGGTGACCGTGGAAAGCAGGGTCGCGTGAAAGAGGTTCTCGTCGAGAAGAACCGCGTCATCGTCGAGGGTGTTAACTTCGTCACGAAGCACTCCCGCGTGGGCCAGACCCAGCGCGGAACGAAGACTGGTGGCCTCGAAACATTTGAGTCGCCCATCCACATTTCGAATGTGGCTTTGGTTGACCCGAAGACCAAGAAGCCGACGCGTGTCGGTTTCCGCGTAGAGAAGAACGACGAGGGCAAGACTGTCCGCGTTCGCTTCTCCAAGAGCTCAGGTGAGGACCTGTAATGACTGACACAGCTACTGCTGCGCCGGCTGTCACTGCGCCGACTAACCGCGTACAGCCGCGCTTGAAGCAGAAGTACCAGAACGAGATTTCAGCGCAGCTGAAGAAGGACTTCGGTTTCACGAACGTGCACCAGGTGCCCGGTCTCGTGAAGATCGTCGTGAACACGGGTGTAGGCGAAGCAGCACGCGATGGCAAGATCATCGATGGCGCTGTGAAAGACCTCACCGCGATTACCGGCCAGAAGCCACAGGTCACTGCAGCACGCAAGTCGATCGCTCAGTTCAAGCTTCGCGAGGGTCAGCCCATCGGCGCCCACGTCACGCTTCGTGGCGACCGCGCGTGGGAGTTCCTGGATCGCCTGCTCACCCTGGCGCTTCCCCGTATCCGCGACTTCCGTGGCCTGTCGGACAAGCAGTTCGATGGCAACGGAAACTACACCTTCGGTCTCAACGAGCAGGCAATGTTCCACGAGATTGATCAGGACAAGATCGACCGCGTTCGCGGATTCGACATCACCGTCGTCACGACGGCCAAGAATGACGACGAGGGTCGTGCGCTTCTCAAGGCGCTCGGATTCCCGTTCAAGAGCAACGAAACCACTAACCAGCAGTAACCGATCACCCAGGTCGGCATCCGTGCACCGGATGTCGAAACCAGGCGAGAAACAGGATAAAAACCATGACAATGACAGATCCGGTCGCAGACTTGCTGACCAGACTGCGTAACGCCAACTCGGCAAACCACGAAACCGTGTCGATGCCGAGCAGCAAATTGAAGACCCACATTTCTGAGATTCTCAAGAGTGAGGGCTACATCACGGCGTGGAAGGTGGAGCCGGCACGCGTCGGATCGACCCTCACCATCGACCTCAAGTACGGCCCAAACCGGGAGCGTTCGATCGCGGGTATCAAGCGGGTTTCCAAGCCCGGTCTTCGCGTGTACGCAAAGTCGACCGAGATCCCGCGCGTCCTTGGCGGCCTTGGTGTTGCCATCCTGTCCACTTCCTCCGGTCTGTTGACTGACCGCCAGGCGACGGAGAAGGGCGTGGGTGGGGAAGTCCTCGCCTACGTGTGGTAGTCGACAATGTCACGTATTGGAAAGCTTCCGATTGATGTCCCCTCGGGCGTCAACGTCACCGTCGATGGCTCAGCCGTCACGGTCAAGGGTCCGAAGGGCGAATTGAGCCTCAAGGTCGCCAGCCCCATCGAGGTCAAGCTCGAAGACGGCCAGGTACTTGTGTCACGCCCGGATGACGAGCGCGAGTCGCGTTCGCTCCACGGCCTGACACGCACACTCATCCACAACCAGATCATTGGCGTCACCGAGGGTTACTCCAAGGATCTGGAAATTGTCGGCACCGGTTACCGGGTGGCACAGAAGGGCAGCGGGCTCGAGTTCGCACTCGGCTTCTCCCACTCCATCACGGTCGACCCACCGGCAGGAATCACGTTTACCGTTGAGGGCAACACGAAGGTTGGTGTCCACGGTATTGACAAGCAGCAGGTCGGCGAAGTCGCGGCCAACATCCGTAAGTTGCGCAAGCCGGAGCCCTACAAGGGCAAGGGCGTTCGCTACGCGGGCGAGGTTGTTCGCCGCAAGGCCGGAAAGGCTGGTAAGTAAACCATGGCTACAGGCACACGAGGAAAGAGCAAGTCCGCAGCGCGCGATCGCCGGCACGCACGCCTTCGCAAGAAGGTTGTGGGAACCGAGGAGCGTCCGCGTCTTGTCGTCACCCGTTCAGCACGCCACGTCTTCGTTCAGGTTGTCGACGACAGCAAGGGCTTTACGCTCGCATCGGCGTCGACCATGGAATCCGATCTTCGGGGGCTCTCCGGGGATAAAACAGCCAAGGCGCGCAAGGTGGGCGAACTGGTCGCCGAGCGCGCGAAGAAGGCCGGAATTGACGCGGTCGTCTTCGATCGCGGTGGCAGCCGTTACGCGGGTCGCGTTGCGGCAATTGCCGAAGGCGCTCGAGAGGGTGGTTTGAACCTGTGAGCGACGAGAGCACGAATGACAAGGAGCAGCAAGTGACTGCAGAAGCGACCGAGGTCGACACGACCACGCAGGCCGCAACAGCCGTAACTGCCGAGACGCCCGAAAAGGACACGGCGAACGAGCCTCGCGAGGCGCGTCGTGGTGGCCGTGAGCGTAACCCGAACCAGCAGCGCGGCAGCCGTGACTCCGACAAGAGCCAGTTCCTGGAGCGCGTCGTGACGATTAACCGCGTGTCCAAGGTTGTGAAGGGTGGTCGACGCTTCAGCTTCACCGCCCTGGTTGTCGTCGGTGACGGCAATGGAATGGTGGGTGTCGGCTACGGCAAGGCACGCGAAGTTCCGACCGCAATCTCCAAAGGTGTCGAGGAAGCGAAGAAGAACTTCTTCCGCGTCCCGCGCGTCGGCAACAGCATCCCGCACCCCGTGCAGGGTGAGGCGGCCGCTGGTGTGGTGCTCTTGCGCCCCGCAGCGGCAGGTACCGGTGTTATCGCCGGTGGCCCAGTGCGCGCCGTTCTGGAATGTGCAGGCATCCACGATGTACTGAGCAAGTCGCTCGGCTCATCGAACACCATCAACATTGTCCACGCGACGGTGGCAGCATTGCACCAGCTCGAAGAGCCCAGTGCTGTTGCTGGTCGCCGTGGCTTGTCCATTGAGCACGTTGTTCCAGCCCAGATCCTCCGGATCCAGGCGGCAACGGCGAAAGCCAGTGCAGAAAAGGCAGGTGCCTGATGGCTCGCCTCAAAGTGACCCAGACCAAATCAAAGATCAGTGAAAAGCAGAACCAGCGCGATACGCTTCGGAGCCTCGGGCTCAAGCGCATCGGCGATGTCGTCGTGCGCGAGGACAACTCGCAGAACCGCGGATACGTTCGTACGGTGGCTCACCTGGTCAAAGTCGAGGAGATTGACTAATGGCTGACGAAGCCCCAAAGAAGACGCCAGCGAAGAAGCCAGCGGCAAAGGCGGCAGCTCCGAAGGCTGCGGCCAAGCCTGCGACGAAGGCCGCTGCGACGAAGGCCGCAGCACCGAAGTCTGCGGCGGCGAAAACTGCTGCCCCGAAGGCGAGTGCGACTAAGTCGGCCGCTGCCAAGGCGGCGACCAAGCCGGCGGCGAAGACTGCGTCTGCACCGTCCGCCAAGGCTGATGCGCCTAAGGCGGAGTCCAAGTCCACAGCGGCGAAGGCTCCGGCGAAGGCTCCCGCCAAGAAGGCGAAGGCCGCAGAGGTCGTTCGCCCACAGGTTCTCAAGATGCACCACCTCCGTCCGGCCCCTGGTGCCAAGACGGCGCGCACGCGCGTCGGTCGTGGTGAAGGATCCAAAGGTAAGACTGCAGGCCGTGGAACTAAGGGTACGAAAGCTCGCTACCAGGTTCGCGTCGGGCTCGAAGGTGGAAACCTGAACAGCGTTATGCGGACGCCGAAGTTGCGCGGGTTTAAGAACCCGTTCCGCGTCGAGTATCAGGTCGTGAACCTCGAGCGTCTCGCCGAACTGTACCCGAAGGGTGGCGATGTCACGGTCAGTGACCTCGTCGCTAAGGGCGCCGTTCGCAAGAATGAGAAGGTTAAGGTTCTCGGCGGCGGTGAGATTGAGGTTAAGCTGAATGTTGCGGTCGACAAGGTCTCTGGTTCAGCTGAGCAAAAGATCCTGGCCGCGGGCGGCTCAGTAAAGTAAGCGAGTCGGATGGTTTGCCATCCGATAAAGCCCAGTGTGAGTTGTAGTCGCCACGGTTTCCCGCAAGGGGAATACGGACTGCATTACCCGTAAATTCAGGAGGCCTAAGTGTTCGGCGCAATCTTGCGGATATTCCGCACGCCTGATCTTCGCAGGAAGATCGGCTTCACACTGGGCATCATTGCGTTGTTCCGGCTGGGGTCGTTCATTCCCACACCGTTCATCGACTACTCGAACGTGCAGGTCTGTCTCGGCAACAACGCCGGAACGACCGGCCTGTACGACTTGGTCAACCTGTTCAGCGGCGGTGCGCTGCTCAAGCTGTCGATCTTCGCCCTGGGCATCATGCCGTACATCACGGCGTCGATCATCGTGCAGCTGCTGCGTGTGGTCATCCCACACTTCGACACCCTCTACAAGGAGGGCCAGTCAGGCCAGGCCAAGCTCACCCAGTACACGCGGTACCTTACGATCGGTCTTGCGATCCTGCAGTCGACGACCCTGATCACGGTCGCACGCAGTGGCGCACTATTCCCAAGCTCCACCGGGACACCTGAGTGCAGCCAGTTGCTCAGTAATGACTCGTGGTATGCCATCCTGCTCATGGTCATCACGATGACTGCCGGCACCGGCCTCATTATGTGGATGGGTGAGCTCATCACCGAGCGCGGTATCGGAAACGGTATGTCGCTGCTGATCTTCATCTCGATCGCTGCACAGTTCCCCACCGCCCTCTGGGGTATTCAGGTGGCGAAGGGACTGGACGCATTCCTCCTGGTGCTCGTTATCGGGATGGTGATCATGACGCTTGTAGTGTTCGTTGAGCAATCACAGCGGCGAATACCCGTTCAGTACGCCAAACGGATGGTGGGCCGCCGAACTTACGGCGGAAACAACACGTACATTCCGATCAAGGTGAACATGGCGGGCGTGATCCCGGTGATCTTCGCCTCAAGCCTGTTGTACCTGCCGGCCCTCGTGGCTCAGTTCAACCAGCCCCAGCCCGGTGAGTCTCCTGCGGCGTGGGTTACCTGGATTTCGGACAACTTGCGGTCAGGCGACAGCGCGCTGTACATGCTCGTGTACTTCCTGCTCAACATCGGGTTCACGTACTTCTATGTCGCGATCACGTTCAATCCGGAAGAAGTCGCCGACAATATGAAGAAGTACGGTGGCTTCATCCCCGGTATCCGGGCAGGGCGACCGACTGCCGAGTACCTCGACTATGTTCTCACCAGGATCACCCTCCCTGGTTCGCTGTATTTGGGCCTGGTTGCACTGATACCGCTGTTTGCCTTGAGTTTGTTCGGGGCCAATCAGAACTTCCCGTTCGGCGGTGCGAGCATTTTGATCATCGTGGGCGTCGGACTTGAAACCGTCAAGCAGATCGATGCGCAACTCCAACAGCGTCACTATGAGGGCTTGTTGCGATGAGTCGGTTTCTCATCATTGGGCCCCCTGGCGCTGGCAAAGGGACTCAGGCTGCGAGGCTGTCTGAGCTGTTCCGGATTCCGGCGATCGCGACGGGCGACATTTTCCGCTACAACATCAAGAACGAGACTCCGCTCGGGCTTGAAGTGAAGAGCATCGTCGACGCTGGGGACTACGTTCCTGACTCTCTCACGAACGAGCTCGTGCGTTCACGGCTGGAAGAACCGGATGCCGTGTCAGGCTTCCTTCTCGACGGTTACCCGCGCACGACTTCTCAAGTGGAATTTCTGGACGAGATCCTGGCAGAGAAGCATCAGGCGCTGGACGCGGTCATTCGTTTGGTCGCCGACGTCGAGGTCGTTGTGAAGCGGCTGCGAAAGCGGTCGATCGAACAGGGTCGAGTCGATGACTCCGAGGATGCGATCCGGCACCGCCAGGAAGTGTTCCGCAGGGAAACCGCACCGCTTATCGAGATCTACAGCGAGCGTGGCCAACTGGTGACCGTGGATGGGATTGGTGACGTGGAGGTCGTTGGCCAGCGAATTCTCGCTGGCCTGGCCGAACGCGGAATCGAATTACCCGCAGCATAGGCGAATGCTGGCGCCCCGTGAGGTTGGCACGGGCGAGGTTTTTAGCCTAGGATTGTTCTTTGGTGTCTTGGGGACGAATATCTTCCTGTCCACGTCACCGACAATCATCCGCACGACCAGCAATCAGTTCCACTCACGTTAGCGAGTTATGGCAAAAAAAGACGGTGTCATCGAGATCGAGGGCTCAGTAGTCGAGGCGCTGCCCAACGCGATGTTTCGCGTTGAGCTCACCAACGGCCACCGCGTTCTTGCGCACATCTCGGGAAAGATGCGCCAGCACTACATCCGAATCCTCCCAGAGGACAAGGTCATCGTAGAGCTCAGCCCATACGACCTGACGCGGGGACGCATCGTCTACCGCTACAAGTAGAACGGATTGCTGGAAAGTAACGACCTGCCCATGGGGCGGGTACGACGACAGCGAAGAGGCAACAAACATGAAGGTTAACCCGAGCGTCAAAAAGATTTGCGACAAGTGCAAGGTGATCCGCCGCAACGGCCGGGTCATGGTCATTTGCGAAAACCCGCGTCACAAACAGCGCCAAGGCTAAGCAGCGCACGACTGATAACTCAAGACGAAAAAGGCAGCACCAGAACCGCACCGCACGGTATGTGCACAGCGGGGACACCATCGGTTGGAGGCCGATGCACAGGTGCCGCTCCAGACCTCCACCTATAACAGGAGAAGCCACCATGGCTCGTCTAGCAGGCGTCGACATTCCCCGTGATAAGCGCGTGGAAGTCGCACTGACATACATCTACGGTGTCGGACGCACGAGGTCGCTCAAGGCCCTCGCCGACACAGGAATCAGCGGCGAGATCCGCGTCAAGGATCTCAGCGATGACCAGCTCATCACGCTCCGCGACTACATCGAAGGCAACTTCAAGGTGGAGGGTGACCTGCGCCGTGAGGTTGCAGCCGACATCCGTCGCAAGGTTGAAATCGGAAGCTACCAGGGCATCCGTCACCGCAAGGGTCTGCCGGTCCACGGACAGCGCACCAAGACGAACGCGCGTACCCGTAAGGGACCGAAGCGCACCGTAGCCGGCAAGAAGAAGGCCCGCTAACCGCGGTCCGCCCAGAGATTTCGACAGGAGACCAAACACATGGCAGCACCAAAGACCGCGGCTCGCAAGCCCCGTCGCAAGGAAAAGAAGAACGTGGCGGTGGGCCAGGCCCACATCAAGTCGACGTTCAACAACACGATCGTCACCATCACCGACCCGAGTGGAGCAGTTCTCGCGTGGTCGTCGTCAGGCGTCGTCGGCTTCAAGGGGTCCCGCAAGTCGACCCCTTATGCCGCACAGATGTCTGCCGAGTCTGCTGCGCGTCAAGCGCAGGAGCACGGTGTCAAGAAGGTCGACGTGTTCGTCAAGGGACCGGGTTCCGGTCGTGAGACGGCGATCCGTTCGCTTCAGGCTGCAGGCCTCGAGGTGGGTTCCATCAACGATGTCACTCCGCAGGCGCACAACGGTTGCCGTCCGCCGAAGCGTCGTCGCGTCTAAGTTTCACCATCCGAATCCGACAGGCAGAGCTTGTCGGTGCTGGCGTCGCGACGAAGGCCAGAAATGGCCTTCATGCAAAGCTCCAGCGCACAATACATAACTAAACAGACCGACCGGCCCGCCACCGGTCGAACGCCTAAGTGTCAAATAGCGGACACTTCGCCGAAAGGAATCCACAGTGCTTATTGCACAGCGACCGACCCTGACCGAAGAAAACATCTCCGAGTTTCGTTCCCGGTTCATCATTGAACCGCTCGAGCCCGGTTTCGGGTACACGCTCGGCAACTCACTTCGCCGTACCCTCCTGTCGTCCATCCCGGGCGCAGCGGTCACGAGCATCCGTCTCGATGGCGTGCTGCACGAGTTCAGCACGATCCCCGGCGTCAAGGAGGATGTCACCGAGATCATCCTGAACGTCAAGGGCCTTGTTGTTTCGAGCGAACACGACGAGCCGATCACGGCGTACCTGCGGAAGCAGGGCTCCGGTGAGGTCACGGCAGCTGACATCTCAGCTCCTGCTGGCGTCGAGATCCACAACCCGGAACTCGTGATTGCGACACTCAACGAGAAAGCGCGGTTTGAGCTTGAGCTCACGATCGAGCGTGGTCGTGGGTATGTTTCTTCCGCTCAGAACCGTAACGAGTTCAGCGAGGCCGGGCAGATTCCGATCGACTCGATCTACTCGCCCGTTCTCAAGGTCACGTACCGCGTGGAGGCTACCCGCGCTGGTGAGCGCACCGACTTCGACCGTCTCGTTGTGGATGTCGAAACCAAGAATGCCATCACCCCGCGTGACGCGATTGCGTCCGCCGGCCGCACCCTTACGGAACTGTTCGGGCTTGCCCGCGAACTCAACTCCGCAGCGGAGGGAATCGAAATCGGGCCGGCCCCGGTTGACGCGGTGCTGTCCAGCGAATTGAGCATGCCCATCGAGGATCTCGATCTTTCGGTGCGCAGCTACAACTGCCTGAAGCGCGAGGGAATCAACTCGGTGAGTGAACTTGTTGCTCTGTCCGAGACCCAGCTCATGAACATCCGGAACTTCGGCCAGAAGTCGGTCGACGAGGTCAAGGACAAGCTCGTCGAGATGGGCCTTTCCTTGAAGGACACTGTTCCCGGATTCGACGGCGCCCACTTCTACAGTGGCTACGACGACGAGAACAACTGAGCCTGGCCCCACCAACCTGATCCTGGAGAAAACCAATAATGCCTAAGCCAACCAAGGGCCCACGTCTCGGAGGCGGACCAGCTCACGAGCGTCTTCTGCTGGCGAACCTCGCTGCCGCGCTGTTCACCCACAAGAGCATCAAGACCACGGAGACCAAGGCCAAGCGCCTTCGCCCCGTCGCCGAGCGCCTCATCACTTTTGCCAAGCGTGGCGACCTGCACGCACGCCGCCGCGTTCTCGCGGTGATCGGTGATAAGGGTGTCGTGCACGAACTCTTCACCCAGATCGCTCCGCTCGTGGCTGAGCGTGAGGGTGGATACACGCGCATCACGAAGCTCGGCTTCCGCAAGGGCGACAACGCCTCGATGGTGCAGATCGAACTTGTTCTGGAACCGGTCAACGCGAAGCCGAAGGCTAAGACGGAGACGAAGAAGCCGAAGGCGGCCCCCGTTGTCGACGAGGCTGCTGATGAGGTGTCTGACGACGCGGCATCCGTTGCCGCAGTAGTTGACGGCACGGAGACCGAGAGCGTGGACGTCGAGGCCGATGTGGCCGACACCGAGGCGGATGTCGATTCGGACAACGCGGCTGATGCCGCCCCGGCCGACGAACCTGCCGACGCAGAGTCGGACGAGGACGACAACAAGTAGTTTCCCGCGAAGGGGTCCGGCTCACGTGGGCCGGACCCCTTTGCCATACCCGCCGCGTATCATTCCTTTCGTGCCAGAACTGAGTCCGCTCCGAAACCGGGTCATCGCCCCAAGTACCCTTCCCGTCCCCGACTCCACGGACGAGGTCGTCTGGCGCCCAGCGACCGCGGAGGATATCGACGCCATCTTCGACTGCGCGAGAGACATCGACGTGGCCGAACATCCGCACTACGTCACCACGCGGGAGGAGATCGCGGAGGATCTCGGCCACTCCTACGTGGACCTGGAGCGGGACTCAATTATCGCGCTTGATTCTGACGGACGAGTGTTGGCGTATGGGCTGGCCATTCTCGGCCCGAGTCAGGACACTCTCGTTCGCTCCATCCTCACGGGCGGCGTCCGGCCATCCGCCAGGGGAAGGCAGCTAGGTCGGGTGCTTCTGGCGTGGCAGGAGGGTCGTGCGCTCCAGCAGTTTGCCGGTTCGGATAAGCAGCTTCCCGGGTGGATGATTGTGTGGACGTTCGAAAAGGCCGCCGCCACGGTGCGCTTAGCTGAACGGGCGGGGTTCCGGATCGAGCGATATTTCCTCGAGCTGCGTAGAGACCTCTCGGAGCCAGTCATGCCGCAGACAATCGATGGCATCGACATTGTGCCGTTTGACACCTCCCGATCCGACGCGGTGCGCCTCGCCCGCAACGACGCATTCCGCGACCACTGGGGCAGCCAGCCAACAACGGTGGAGAACTGGAACGAGATGGTTGGTCGCTCAACGTTCCGCCCGGACCTCTCCTTTCTGGCGATTGCTCCTGGCGGTGACATTGCCGGTTTCGTGCTGAGCGAAGTCAAGGTGGAGGACTTCGAGCCGCAGGGGTTCAGCTCTGCCTACATCGACCTCGTGGGAGTCCCGCGTGCCTATCGCCGGCGCGGGATCGCCCCTGCGATGCTTACGCGCACGCTGGAGGCGATATCCGCAGCAGGGCTGGAAAAGGCGGTGCTCGATGTCGACGCCGAAAGCCCAACCGGTGCGCTCGGCCTCTATACGCAACTGGGGTTCACCGAGGCCAACCGCAGCATGCAGCTCAACAAGGAGTATTAGTTCCGCTGAGCGGGGTGCGGCAAACACGGTGACAGGCAACGTGGGCGCTGCGCTCAGTAGACTCGGCCCGTGAACACGGAAGTCGAAACCGCGGAAAGTGCGCCGGAACCGGTGACCGCTCGAGTGCGACTCGACATTGCCTACGACGGTACCGACTTTCATGGCTGGGGCAGGCAGCCTGAACAGCGGACGGTACAGGGTGTGCTGGAGCAGTCCCTCGCCACAGTTTTCGGTCGCGTGGGCGATCCGCCCCTGTTGACTGTCGCGGGGCGAACCGATGCCGGTGTGCACGCCATCGGTCAAGTTGCCCACCTCGATCTGACCGAGAAGCAACTGGCGAGCTTGAACCGTTCCCGCCTGGGCGGAGGTGTGGACTCGCTGGCGCGCAGGCTCAATGGCATTGCCGGGCTGGACGCGGATGTCTGGGTGACGAGGTCAAGCCTGGCCCCGCCAGGGTTCGATGCGCGATTCTCCGCGGTGTGGCGCCGCTACGAATACCGGGTGGCCGACGCCGATGCACCACGCATACCGCTTGAGCGCAGGGGAACACTCTGGTACCCGGCCTCCCTCGACGTGGCCGCGATGCACCATGCGGCTCAGGAGCTCCTGGGGCTGCACGATTGGGCCTCATTTTGCAAAGCACGCGAGGGGTCGACGAGCATCAGGACCCTTCAGGAGTTCTCGTGGCACAGGGACGACCGCGGAACATTAGTCGCGCGTGTGAAAGCGGATGCGTTCTGCCACAGCATGGTGCGAGCCCTCGTCGGAGCCACGATGGCGGTGGGGGAGGACAAGATTTCCGTGGAGCAGCTGCTCGCCATTCGGGAAAACCGCGAGCGGACGAGCGAGTTCAAGGTTGTGCCGGCGAAGGGATTGACGCTCGTGGAGGTTGGCTACCCGGAAGACGCAGAACTGGCGACGCGGGCACAGCAGACTCGCGCCAGGCGTGACGCCACGACGGAGTGTGACTAGCGTCCAACCCGAGAGCCGAATGGACGCGGCCATCAGGTTTGACTGCGTGCAGAGCGTGGACTACTCTTGACCCTTGGTGCCTGCGAAAGCGGGCCATCCGAAGCTGAGCCCTCCACCGGATCCGTTCACGTCGCGTCTGCGTCGCCAACGTCCACGGAGTGGGATTCACGAACACCTCCCTTCGAACAGAGAGCAGTGCCGTTCCATGCGTACCTACACACCAAAGCCCGCCACCGTTGAGCGTGAGTGGCTGATCATCGACGCGACTGATGTCGTGCTCGGCCGACTGGCAAGCCACGTCGCCGTTCTTCTCCGTGGCAAGCACAAGCCCACCTTTGCTCCGCACGTTGACACCGGCGACTTCGTCATCGTCATCAACGCAGAGAAGGTGGCCCTGACCGGCGCAAAGCTGGAGCAGAAGAAGGCGTACACCCACTCCGGTTACCCGGGTGGACTGACGGCCACGACCTACGCGCAGATGCTCGCCAAGCACCCCACGCGCGCAGTCGAGAAGGCCGTGCGCGGCATGCTCCCGAAGAACTCGATCGGTCGTGACCAGCTGAGCAAGCTGAAGGTCTACGCCGGTGCAGAGCACCCCCACGCTGCTCAGCAGCCCAAGCCCTACTCACTGACCCAGGTCGCGCAGTAGCGCCGGCTGAATAGCAAAGGACTTTTCATGGCAAAGATTTCAGATTCCATCGAGACGCCGGATGCCGAAACTCCGGTTGCCGAGGCTGTCGTTGCACCCGTAGAGGAAATCGAAACGGTCATCGTTGAGAGCTTCTCGACCGAGACTCCCGTGGAGGCGGCGCCCAAGGCTCCCCGCCCGGCGTTGAATGTTCCCGGTGCAGCAGTGGGCCGACGCAAGCAGGCGATCGCCCGCGTGCGTCTCATCCCCGGTACCGGAACGATTACGGTGAACGGTCGCGAACTTGCGAACTACTTCCCGAATAAGCTGCACCAGCAGCTCATCAACGACCCGTTCAAGGTTCTTGACCTCATGGGCAGCTACGACGTTATTGCGCGCATCACCGGTGGTGGACCATCCGGCCAGGCCGGAGCGCTGCGCCTAGGCATTTCCAGAGCGCTGAATGAGATCGATCGCGAGAACAACCGCGCCGAGCTGAAGAAGGCCGGATTCCTGAGCCGCGACGCGCGCGTGATCGAGCGCAAGAAGGCGGGTCTCAAGAAGGCTCGCAAGGCTCCTCAGTTCTCGAAGCGTTAATTCCGCCGACTCGGCACTGACATGCCACGGCTTTTCGGTACGGACGGCGTTCGGGGTCTCGCCAACGAGACTCTGACCGTCGAACTGGCGCTTCGGCTTGCCCAGGCGGCTGCCGTCGTGCTGGGAAAGGGCCGTTACGCTGACGGGCGGAGGGCATCCGGTCGACGGCCGGTGGCTGTGCTTGCGCGCGATCCCCGGGTGTCTGGCGAGTTCCTGTCGTCCGCTGTGGCTGCCGGGCTCGCGAGTTCGGGCGTCGACGTGTACGACGCTGGAGTGATTCCCACCCCAGCACTGGCATTTTTGGTTGCCGACTTCCACGCCGATTTCGGGGTCATGGTGTCTGCGTCCCACAACCCGGCACCGGACAATGGGATCAAGTTTTTCGCCGCCCGCGGTACGAAGCTTCCTGATGATGTCGAAGACCGCATCGAGGCAGCACTTGAGGAGCCTCCGATTGCGCCCACCGGGGCAGAGGTGGGCCGCATCCGTCGGTTCGCTGACGCCGAGGACCGCTACCTGGTGCACCTGCTCGGCACGCTTCCCGCCCGGCTGGATGGCATCCGGGTCGTCCTGGATTGCGCGCACGGAGCGGCATCCGGGGTGTCGCCAGACGCTTTCACGAAGGCGGGGGCCACGGTATCGCTCATCGGGGCCGAACCGGATGGCGTGAACATCAACGACGGTGTCGGCTCCACCCACCTGGGGCTACTCGCACAAACTGTGGTGGAGACCGGTTCAGACCTCGGCATTGCCCACGATGGCGACGCCGACCGATGCCTCGCTGTGGATGCTGCTGGGAACATCATCGATGGCGACCAGATCATGGCGATCCTCGCGCTCTCGATGAAAGAGCGCGGTCAACTTGCCCACAACACTCTCGTCGCCACGGTGATGAGCAATCTTGGATTGCGCCTCGCGATGGCCGAACACGGCATCACCATGGTGGAAACACGTGTGGGGGATCGTTACGTGCTCGAGGCGCTCGCCGAAACCGGAGCCAAACTTGGTGGCGAGCAGTCCGGACACGTCATCATGTCGGATTACGCCACGACAGGCGACGGCATCATGACCGGCCTTCACCTTGCGGCTGAGCTTGCGCGCACCGGCAAGTCGCTGGCCGAACTCGCCTCCGTCATGAAGATTTATCCGCAGGTCATGGTCAACGTGAAAGACGTCGACCGTGAGTCTCTGGGGGACGACGACACGATTGCCGCTGCGGTTGTGGTGGCGCAGGAGAGACTGGGAAGCAAGGGACGGGTCTTGCTGCGTTCTTCCGGCACCGAGCCGCTCGTCCGGGTCATGGTGGAGGCATCCGATCAGGATGTGGCAGACGAGATTGCTCAGGAACTGGCCGCGATCGTGGCGAAGCGTCTATCCCGCTAGACCCGCTGGTTAAATCTTTCGGAGCAGCACGCTGCTCACCGTGTGCTTCGTCTCTTTGCGCAGCACGAGGGTCGCGCGCGATCTCGTCGGCAGAATGTTTTGGATGAGGTTGGGTTCGTTGATCGACTTCCAAATGCCGCGCGCCTTTGCGCGCGCTTCGTCTTCACTCAGATTCGAGTATCGGTGGAAGTACGACTTCGGGTCCGTGAACGCCCCCTGTTGCAGTTTGAGGAACCGCTCCTCATACCAGGTGGCGATGTCTGACGTGCGCGCGTCCACGTAGATCGTGAAGTCGAACAGGTCGCTCACCGCGAGCTTGCGGCCCTGGGCAGGTGGTTGCAGCACGTTGAGGCCTTCGACGATGAGGATGTCCGGCCGTCGGATCACGATCTCCCCGCCCGGAACAATGTCGTAGCTCAGATGCGAGTACAGCGGCGCACGGACCTCTTGCGCCCCGCTCTTGATTTTCGTGACGAATCGAAGCAGAGCCCGGCGGTCGTATGACTCTGGGAAACCTTTGCGGTCAAGAATCCCGCGACGCTCCAACTCGGAGTTGGGGAGAAGAAACCCGTCCGTCGTGACGAGCTCGACCCTCGGCGTATCCTCCCAGCGCGCAAGAAGCGCTCGAAGAACTCGGGCTATGGTGGACTTCCCTACCGCGACAGAACCGGCTATGCCGATCACAAAGGGCGTGCGCTGACTGCGTTGGCGCAGAAAGCTGCTCGTCGACGCGTGCAGGCGCTGGGCGCCAACGGCATACAGGCTGATGAGTTTGCTGAGGGGCAGGTAGACCTCACTCACTTCGTCCAGGCTGAGGTCCTCACCGAGCCCTTGAAGCTTGCGCAGTTCCAGGGGATTCAGCAATTGTTCTGTGCTGGGAGCCAACTCAGCCCAGGTGCTGCGGTCGAGTTCCAGGAACGGCGAAGGGTTGCCGCTGGTATTTGTGGGCTCAGGCATCCAGAACAGACTACTCGCGGGCCGCAAGCTCACAGCGCAGGTGTCCTACAATTCAGACCATGTGTGGAATCGTGGGTTACGTCGGGACTGACCAGAGCGTTGAGGTCCTGTTGGGCGGATTGCGCCGTCTGGAGTATCGGGGTTACGACTCCGCCGGCATCGCCGTGATCGGCGCCGATGGGGTGCTGCGCACCCGCAAGCACGCAGGAAAGCTGCAAATTCTGGTCGACGAACTGGCCGAAAAGCCGATGCCGAACGGTCCAACCGGGATCGGGCACACGCGGTGGGCGACCCACGGAGGGCCCACAGACGAGAACGCGCACCCGCATCTCGGAGACAACGGAAAGCTCGCGCTCATCCACAACGGCATCATCGAGAACTTTGCCGAACTGAAGGCGGAGTTGCTCGCTGAACACCCGGACACGGTGTTCACGAGCGAAACCGACAGCGAGGTTGCCGCGCACCTGGTCGGCTACGCGTTCCGGGACACGGGCGATGTCACCGAGGCGCTGCGCGCGGTTGTCGCCAGGTTGCACGGCGCGTTCACACTTCTCGCTGTGCACGAAGACCAGCCGGGCGTCGTCGTGGGCGCCAGACGAAACTCTCCGCTCGTTATCGGCCTTGGCGTGGGCGAGAACTTTCTCGGCTCGGATGTCGCTGCTTTCGTTGAGCACACTCGTCGCGCAGTGGCGATCGGCCAGGATCAATTGGTCACGATCACGGCCGATTCGGTGTCGGTGATCGACTTCGACGGCAACGCAGCGCCGTCGGAAGAATTCGACGTCACCTGGGATGCCGCCGCCGCCGAAAAGGGCGGTTGGTCGAGCTTCATGGCCAAGGAAATCAGCGAGGAGCCCGAGGCCATTGCGAACACGCTTCTGGGCCGCACCTCCAACGGCGAGGTTCGACTTCCCGAGCTTGTGGATGATGATGATCGCCTGAGATCCATCGATCGCATCGTGATTTTGGGCTGCGGAACGGCCTCTTATTCCGGACTGCTCGGAAAGTACGCCATCGAAAAGTGGGCGCGCATTCCCGTTGAAGTCGAACTGTCTCACGAGTTCCGGTACCGCGACCCGGTGCTGGATGCGAAAACTCTCGTGATTTCGATCAGCCAGTCCGGCGAGACGATGGACACCCTCATGGCGGTGCAGTACGCGAAGAAGGCTGGCGCACACACCATTTCGGTGTGCAACACGCAGGGCGCAACGATAGCCCGCGAATCGGATGCCGTCATCTACACCCACGCAGGCCCAGAGGTGGCCGTGGCGTCGACGAAGGCCTTTGTTGCTCAAGTCGCTGCCCTGTACCTGTTCGGACTGCACCTGGCGCGAGTTCGCGGCACCCTCGATCCCGCGGAGTCCGCTGAGCTGTTGGCGGAGCTCACGGCGGTTCCGGACAAGTTGGCCACCGTCCTCGAGCAGCATGACCGAATCAGGGAGCTCGCGCACTGGATGGCGGATTCGCGCGCTGTCCTGTTCCTCGGACGCCACGTCGGTTTCCCGGTTGCCCTGGAGGGTGCGCTCAAGCTCAAGGAGCTCGCCTACATCCATGCGGAAGGTTTCGCGGCGGGGGAGCTGAAGCACGGCCCCATCGCGCTTATCGAGCCTGGTGTGCCGGTGTTCGTGATCGTCCCAAGTCCGCGAGGGACGGATTCGTTGCATCCGAAGGTCGTGTCCAATATTCAGGAGATTAAGGCGCGCGGTGCCCGAGTCCTCGTGATTGCGGAAGCCGGGGATGCCGCAGTTCTTCCCTATGCGGATGAGGTGTTCACGATCCCCCAGGCGTCGACGATGTTCGAGCCCATGCTCGCGGTCGCGCCGCTTCAAATTTTCGCGATGGAGCTTGCGGCAGCCAAGGGGCTTGATGTCGACCAACCGCGCAATCTCGCGAAATCGGTGACGGTCGAGTAGCGGATGATTGTGGGTATCGGAGTCGATGTCGTCGACCTGGCCCGGTTTGAACGGGCGGTGACACGGACCCCAGCACTCCTCGATCGGTTGTTCGCCAAGAGCGAACAAACGTCGGGGGCTCGCCGCCTTCCCACGCATTCTCTCGCGGCCAGATTCGCGGCGAAAGAGGCCCTGATCAAGGCTCTCGGGGACTCCACTGGGGTGACCTGGCACGACATGCCGATTGTGTCGGATGGCCTGCGCAACCCGTCGTTCGCCCTTGCCGGCGGCGTGGAGCTTATTGCCACAAAGCGAGGGATTACGGCGCTGCATCTCTCGATGAGCCACGATGCTGGAATCGCCATCGCCTACGTGATTGCGGAGTCGACGTGAGTTCGCGCGCACTGCGGGAGGCGGTCGTCAATCTCGACGCCATTTCGGCGAACGTGGAGGCGATCAGACGGATCGTCGGCACGGCGCATTTCATGGCGGTGGTCAAAGCGAATGCCTACGGCCACGGTGCGGTGGCTGCGGCGAACGCTGCCCTGGCTGGCGGTGCAGACTGGCTCGGCGTCATCGATGCGGCCGAGGCTGGGGAGTTGCGGGCCGCTGGCATCACGGCGCCGATCCTCACCTGGCTTCATGGGCCAGAAGACACCTTCGCCGAGGCTGCGGCACTCGGTGTCGACGTGGGCGTCAGCTCGATCACCGAGCTGGACCGTGCGGCGAATGCCGGTGTGACGGCAGTTCACCTCAAGGTCGACACCGGCCTGGGCCGAAACGGGGCAGAGGAAGCCCAGTGGGCGAAGCTGTTCGAGCGCGCCAGGAACCGAGAGAACGCTGCCGGTCCGAGAGTTCGCGGCATTTTCAGCCATCTGGCCAACGCCGGCGACGAGGCGGATGCCACCCAACTGATCGCGTTCGGGCGCGCGCGGGAGGTCGCCGCTTCCTTTGGCGTCGTCCCTGAGTTGGTCCACATTGCCGCGACGCAAGCAGCGCTTCACAAACCTGAATCCCGGCTCGACCTCGTGCGGATTGGTCTCGGATGCTACGGGCTTTCCCCCTTCGACGGTGTTGAGCCTGCGGAGTTCGGGCTCCGTCCGGCCCTCGAGCTGAGCGCCGCCGTCGTTTCCGTGAAACGCGTACCGGCGGGGATGGGGATCTCCTACGGTCACCGCTACCGCACCGACCGGGAGACTTCGCTCGCCCTCGTTCCGCTCGGCTACGCAGACGGAGTTCCGCGGCACGCGTCAAACCGGGGACCGGTCGTCATCGGTGGCGAACGTTTCACGGTGGCCGGAACAATTGCCATGGACCAATTCGTGGTCGACGTCGGCGATGCACCAATCGCGGTCGGGGATCGTGCCGTGCTGTTCGGAGATCCGGATTCCGGAGCCCCAACCGCGACGGAGTGGGCTGACGCAGCGGGCACGATCAATTACGAAATCATTTCCCGCCTCGGGTCACGCATTGACTACCGCACCGTCGGTGGCGCGTGATGAAGCTCACCATTGAGACTCCGGACGACATGGAGGCGCTTGGGGCAGCTTTGGCCGGGCAGTTGCAGGCAGGTGACCTCGTGGCTCTCAACGGCGAACTGGGCGCGGGCAAGACGACGCTGACTCGGGGACTCGGGAAGGCTCTGGGGGTTCGAGGTGCTGTCACGAGCCCGACGTTCGTGCTCGCGAGAACCCATCAACGGAATGGCGGCGCGCCGCTCGTGCACGTGGACGCGTACCGCCTGTCGAGCGCTGCGGACCTCGACGACCTCGACCTCGACTACGCCGGGTCCATCGTCGTTGTGGAGTGGGCAGGCGGAATGCTGGATGGCATTGCGGATTCGTGGCTTGAGGTGGATATCGTCCGGCCGACTGGCGGGAGCGTGAGCGACGACGAATTTGAGGACGCGGAGCCGCGCGAGGTGACGATCACGGGACGCGGTGCTCGCTTCGCGGACTTTAGGCTGTAGTCATGCTCCTCGCGATTGACACCTCAGCGGGTACGAGCGTCGCGATCGTCGATCGCGGGTCGGTGCTCGCGGAGTGTTCCGTCGAAGATACCCGTCGCCACGCGGAGGTGATCGGCTCGCTGATCGTGGACTGTCTCGCCGAGGCTGGGCTGGTGGCGAGTGCGCTCACCGGGGTCGCTGTGGGGATGGGCCCCGGGCCGTTCACGGGGTTGCGTGTTGGCATAGCCGCGGCGAACGCGTTCGGCGTTGGCATCCAGAAGCCCGTGCTTCGCGTGGTGAGCCACGACGCTGTCGCGGTCGAACAGTTCCACGCGGTCAGCACTGGTCGTCTACTGGTCACGACGGATGCGCGCAGGCGGGAGCGTTACTGGTCCGCGTACAGCGGCAGAGACGAGTGTGGCTTGCCGCAGCGTGTCGACGGTCCAGGTCTCGCGCGACTGGACGCTCTGAGCGATGAAGTAAGCGACTATGACAGTTACCGCCGCCTCGACGTTGACTGGGTCTCTGCGGCATCCGTGGGTCTTCTCGCCGAACGTCTGATCGAACACGGCAGGGAACTTGCCGGGCGCGAACCGCTCTACCTGCGCTCGCCGGATGTGACGGTCTCCGCTGGGCCGAAGCGAGTCACCTCATGACCTGGCAGCTTCGACGCGCAACGCCGGACGACATTGACGGCATCATGGCCCTGGAGTCGACGATTTTTGGCTCGGATGCCTGGTCGACCCAAACCATGCAAACGGAACTCGGAAACCCCAACTGCTGGTACCTCGTCGCGTTCCGTCCTGAGACGCCAGAGAAGCTGGATGCTTACGCCGGTCTTCTGGCGCCGAACGGGGCGAAGGAGGCGGACATCCAAACGATCGCCGTTGCGCCCCACGCACGCAGGAGCGGTCTCGGTCGAACGATCATGCTCACGCTTATCAATGAGGCAGCAAAGCGGGGTGCGCAGGAGGTTTTCCTCGAGGTCCGTGCCGATAATCCGGCCGCGCAGGAGCTCTACCGTTCACTCGGGTTCGAATCGCTCGGAGTTCGGCCCAAGTATTACCAGCCAGACGGCGTGGACGCGATCGTGATGCGCGTCATCCCGGTGCCCCGCGAGACGTCACTCGCCGGGCAGGAGGGGGCAGCAGCGCATCCGCTGCATCAGGCGCCGCTTGATCAGGCGCCGGGCGATCAGGCGCCGCACGATCAGGAGCCGGGCGAATCAAACGCGCAGGGGGAGAAAGCTTGAGCGAGCCACTAGTCCTCGGCGTTGAGACGAGCTGCGACGAAACCGGCGTCGGAATCGTGCGCGGACGAACCCTGCTGGCCAATGTGATTGCCTCCTCGATGGAGGAGCACGCTCGCTTCGGCGGCGTCGTTCCGGAGATCGCAGCTCGGGCTCACCTGGAAGCGTTCCCCGCCACGCTCGACTCTGCATTAGCCCAGGCCGGTGTCACTCTGGACGAGCTCGACGCCATTGCCGTCACGAGCGGTCCGGGGCTGTCCGGTGCGCTCATGGTGGGAATTGCTGCGGCGAAGGCTCTCGCCGTGTCGCTCGACAAGCCTCTGTATGCGGTCAACCACCTCGTCGGCCACGTCGGCGTCGACATCCTGTCTGGGGAGCAGCTGCGCTACCCGACGATCGCTCTGCTCGTCTCTGGGGGGCACACCTCGCTGCTGCTCGTACGGGACCTCGTCGAGGATGTCGAGTTGCTCGGCGAAACCATTGATGATGCGGCTGGGGAGGCGTTCGATAAGGTGGCGCGATTGCTCGGGCTTCCCTATCCTGGCGGCCCCGAGATTGATCGCGCAGCGCAGAACGGCGACCCGAAGGCGATTCGCTTTCCCCGGGGTCTGAGCCTGCCCAAGGATCGAGAACACCATCGCTACGACTTCTCATTCTCGGGACTCAAAACCGCGGTTGCACGGCACGTCGAACGGCTTCAGGATGCAGGCGAAACCGTTCCCGTTGCCGATATCGCCGCAAGTTTTCGCGAAGCGGTCATCGACGTCCTGCTCACCAAGGCGCTCGCCGCATGCGAGGACTACGGGGTGCCCAGGTTACTTCTCGGTGGGGGCGTGATCGCGAATGCGCGGCTTCGAGAAGTGGCGGCGGAGCGTTGCCGTGCAGCCGGTGTTGCACTGCGAATTCCACCGCTCTCCCTGTGCACGGACAACGGCGCGATGATTGCCGCACTCGGTTCGCAACTGATCAGCGCAGGCCACGCCCCGTCGAGTCTCGAGTTCGGCTCTGACTCGACCCTTCCGGTGACGCAGATTCAGGCGGGATAACCGGAAGCACTTGCCACTGTAGAAAAATCCTCGACGTTGTCGCGTTGACAGACGGCACCCCTAATGCCACTATGGGCACGTTCAGGAGAACTCCTGAACGTTGACCAGCTTCACGATATTGAGAGATCCGGAGAATCATGACCGACCCCACCGATAAGACGCCGGTCCCACCGACCCCGCCTGCGGCACCGTACAACGCCGGCCCGGCAAAGCCCTCGACCATCCTCAGCCTGCTGTCCATGATCGGCGGCATCGTCGGTCTTGTGTTGTCGTGCTGCTTCGGCGCCGGCTTCCTCTTTGCCGTCGCGGGTATCGTTCTTGGCCACATGGGCAAGAAGAAGGAGAACGCGCGCGGGATGGCCATGACGGGTCTCATCACCGGTTACATTGGTGCAGCCCTCGCCATCCTGATGTGGATCCTGCTTCTCGCGGCGCCGGCAATGCTGTCGTTCTTGCCGTGGACGTCCTACACGAGCTCGCTCACCTACCCGTAATAATCCGCGGGATTGTTGCGCGGCCGGCCTCGCCGCTCGCGCCATAGCTACCGTGCACGTCCAATTCGGCGCACTCGACCCTACGGTCGGGTGCGCCGAATTACACTGGGAGGACAATGTCTACCACGCCGCCAGATGATGACCAGATTCCACTACCCAGTCCGTACACGCCCGTAACGGGGCCGACTGTTCCAGCAGTGCCCGTTGTGCCGCCCGCGCAGCCTTACCCTGGCGCCTATCCCGCTCCGTATCAGGTAGCGGGCCAGCAGCGGCCGCAAACCGTTCTGAGCCTGTTGTCCATGATTTTTGGAATCGTGGGGATTGTGCTCATGTGCTGCTACGGCGCAGGGTTTGTCTTTTCCGTCGCCGCGATCGTGCTCGGCCACTTGGGAATCAAGAAAGAGCCGGCGCGCGGCATGGCCATGGCGGGAATCATCACCGGATACGTTGGTGCCGGCGGGGCGATCCTCTTTTGGGTACTGCTGATCTTCGTCGCCTTCTCGCCGCTTCTCTTCCTGCCGTTCGTGGCCAGCTAGCGAGCGTCACCGGTTCGGTCAGGGCAACAGGTTCCGAATGACGGCGCTCCACAGCGTCGCGCCAATTGCGACGGACGCGGCGAACCAATAGAGCCCACGCGAAAGACGCTCTGAACCGCGACGGCCGATCGCCATGCCGATGAGCGAGATTCCCACGGCAAGGTACCCTGCGACGACGAGTGGGTTCAGTGCGATGGACGTGAGAATGTCGCCATGGAGGAGCGAGTACATCGCCCGCGTACCGCCGCAACCCGGGCACTCGATTCCAAAGTAGTGGAGCAGTGGGCACGGCGGGAAAATGGTCTGGCTGTACGGGTCACGCCCGGCAAAAAACGCGTAGGCCCCGGCGTGCAGCGCGACGAATCCCGAGCCGACGCTCAGCGACACGACGTGTCTGCGCGTCCAGTTCGCGACCTTGCCTGGATTCATGAATCAGTTCCTCCGGCAGAAAGCCTACGCCTTGTCGCAGTCGGGGTCGATGGTGCAGATTTCATTCGCGCTCCGCGAGAAGTGCCGTATGGCGCCCAGCGACGCGCGTGAGGATGAGCGTCGCCGTCGCGTCGCCCACGGGGTTGAGCTGCTTGCGCAACTCCGCAGGATCGACATCCACCCCGCGTTTTTTGACCTCCAGAGTTCCGATGTTGCGGGCGCGGACGAGCTTCTTGAGGGCTTTCACGTCGTAGGGGAGTGACTCGACCACTCGGAAGCGAGCGGCAAAGGGCGTGTCCACCGCAGTATCTGAACTGAGCCACGCGATGCTCGTGCTCAGCATGGTCGCGTTGATGTGTCTGCCCAGATCGCCAATGAGCCTGGCGCGAATGACCGCACCGTCTGGTTCATAAACGAATTCGCCCAGCGGCCCGACGGCGACATCTTCACTGTCGCTCGTCGAGGTGAGTTCGGCGATGCCGTGTTTGCTCAGCAGGGTGGCTGCGCGTCGGACGTTTGCTCTGGCAAGGGGACCGAACCACAGGGCGAGTTCGACGACGGAACCGTCAACGGATACCCACTGGGCCTCTGCGGAATCCGGGATGAGGTCACGGTCGATGCCGGGGCCCAGCTTGATCCCGGTCGGCAGCCGGTCGGCGATCTCGAACGCGACATCGAGTGACGGTGACCAGTCCGCTGGGTTTCTCCAGCGCTTCGAGGCGCTTCTGCGAGCCGGATCAAGCCAGGCGCCGTCGAATCCGTCGATCGGGTAGGTTGCGGCATCCGCGTGGACAATCTCGGCGTTGGACCACGGAGCAAGGTTGTATGCGGCAATGGCGGCGGTGACCTCATCCAGCTCGACGCCGGTGACCTGGAGATCGAGCGCGGCCATGGCCAGGGCATCGCCGCCGATTCCGCAGCCAAGATCGACCACAGTGGTGAGTCCTGCCGTGCGGAACCGCTCAGCGTGCTTCGCCGCGACAGGGAGTCGGGTGGCCTGCTCGAGGCCGACCTCGGTGAACAGCATCCGCTCGGCAAACTCCGAAAACTTCTCCGCGGCCCGCTTGCGGAGCTTCGACTGGTTCAGGACCGCAGCGACGAGTTCGGCCGGATGCCCTGCTGCGCGGAGTTTCGCCACGGTACGAACGACATCCGCCGATGATTCGTATGGCCCAAGGGAATCGAGCAGGCGCAGTCCTTCCGGTGAAAGGAGTGTGATGAGCTCGCCCTGATTCATTTCCCCATTGTCTCATTGGCACTCACGTTGCACGAGTGCCAGCCAGACGAGTACAGTTGTTCTGGCACACTCGCAGTGAGAGTGCTAACCCCATGAATTTTCACGTGTAAGAAAGAAGAGGTCAACCGTGTCGGTGTCCATTAAGCCGCTCGAGGATCGCATCGTCATCAAGCAGGTCGACGCAGAGCAGGTCACAGCGTCCGGTCTTGTCATTCCTGACACGGCGAAGGAAAAGCCGCAGGAGGGCGAGGTCGTCGCCGTCGGGCCAGGCCGCATCGACGACAACGGCAACCGCGTTCCGCTCGACATCGCCGTGGGTGACAAGGTCATCTACTCGAAGTATGGCGGCACCGAGGTCAAGTTCGGGGGAGACGACCTTCTCGTCCTCTCTGCCCGCGACGTCCTCGCAGTCGTCGTCCGCTAAAGCACTTAACCCAGTGAGGGCTCGCCGACGTGTTCGGCGGGCCCTCTCTGCGGTCGTAGAGTGAAACCGATGCCGCAGCCACAGCCGACAAGCACCCCAGCGTTCGAACCGCGCGGCGGCATCCTCTACGCCATTGGGGCCTACGGGCTCTGGGGCTTCATGCCCCTGTACTTTCTGGTGCTCGCCCCCACTGGCCCGTTCGAGATCGTCGCGTGGCGGGTTCTGTTTTCCGTGCTGTTCTGCGCACTTGCCATTGTTGTCCTGCGTCGCGGAAAGACGTTCACCAGAATTCTTCGCGATCGTCGAACCATGGTGACGCTCGGAATCGCCGGCGTGCTCGTGTTCATCAACTGGCAGGTGTACGTCATCGCGGTGGTGACGGAACACGTCAACGAGGCGGCACTCGGCTATTTCATCAATCCGATCGTTACCGTACTGCTCGGCGTGATGGTGCTTCACGAACGGCTTCGAGCCCTGCAGTGGATTGCGGTGAGTATCAGTACCATCGCGGTCATCGTGCTCGCCGTCAACTACGGCACCTTGCCGTGGATCTCCCTCGCGCTTGCCTTCTCGTTCGGCCTGTACGGCTTGGCGAAGAAACGGGTGGGCCCCCGAGTGGATGCCCTGACCGGGCTCGCAGTGGAAACCCTCTGGCTGACACCGCTGGCAATCGCGCAACTGATTTTCGTCGGGACAACCACGGGGATCGTGTTCGGAAACTCAGGCATTGTCAACGCTGCGCTTCTCGCTGCGGCGGGGATCGTGACTTCAGTACCCCTGCTCCTGTTCGCGGCAGCTGCCCGCCGGCTTCCGCTCGTCGTCATCGGGTTCGTGCAGTATCTGACGCCGATCCTGCAGTTTCTTATTGGGACGTTCATCCTTCATGAAGCGATGCCGTTCGAGCGATGGGTAGGGTTCTCCCTGGTTTGGTTCGCGCTGGTTCTCCTCAGCACAGATATGGTGCTCCACAACCGCTCAGTACGACGCGCCTCACCTCTGCCGGGCTGATGCTCGGTTACTCTGCGGGAGTGCCTCACCGTTCGTCTACCACGACAGCGCGCGCACGCGTTCTCGCGCTCGCGCTTACTGTCGCGCTCGGAGCCAGCCTCTCGGCCTGTGTGCCGGAGGGCGTCCCCATGCCGGTGCCAACAACAACAGCAAGCGAGACGCCGCTGCCTGCCGGTGACGGAGTACTGACCATTGGCACGCTGTTCCCGACCACGGGCGCTTCGACGTTTCTTGCGCGCGCCCAGGATGCCGGCGTTGAGCTCGCCGTGCGCGAGATCAATGAGGCGGGTGGCGTGAACGGCAAGCCGGTCGTCGTGTATCACCGCGACTCCGGCGATGCCTCAACGACGAAGGCCGAGACTTCGTTCACAGATCTCGAGTCAAAAGGTGTCGACGTTGTGATCGGACCATCGTCGTCAGTTCTCGCGGAGCGACTGCTCCCGGCATTGGTGAATGCCGGCGTCACCATGATCTCTCCCTCAGCGACGAGCCCGGTTTTGTCGTCGTTGAAGGACCAGGGCCTCCTGTTCCGCACCATTCCGTCCGAGGCGCTGGAAGGTTCTGCACTGGCTGATGTCCTCGGCAAAGACAGCAAAGTGGCGATCATCTACTACGCGGATGATGCTGACCGTGCCGTGCGGGACCAATTGGCTTCGGGGCTGGAACGCGTGGGCGGCACACTCGTCGCCAGCGAGGCGTTCTCCGAAACGGTTAACGATGCAGACAAAATCATTTCCGTTCTCACCAAGGCCGAACCTGACGCCATAGTCCTGGCGAGCCCGTTCAGTGCGATCAAAAAGAACAAGGAAATCCTCCTGGCGCTGGCTAAGGCGAAGCTTGCCGGAGCGAAACTCTGGTTGACGAGTCAGAATCTTGCCGACTACTCCCAGGCGCTGCCTGGCGGAACGCTCACGAATGTCAACGGCATCCTCGAGGGTGTTGTAGCGGATGCCGCGTTCCAGAAGCGCGTCAAGGGAGCAGATCCTTCGGTCACGGACTACCGCTACGCCGCCGAAGCCTATGACGCCACAATCCTTGCCGCGCTCGCGGCCACCGTTGCGGGCAACGACAGCGGTCGCGCGGTTGCTGCGACGCTGAAAGACGTTTCGGCCAAGGGCATCAAGTGCACGAGTTTTGGTGAGTGTCTCGATGTTCTGAAAACCAGAACCGACATCGACTACGACGGAATTTCAGGACCGATCGGGTTCGACGAGGCTGGAGACCCACGGCAGGCGTCGTTTGGCCTTTACCGATATTCGGCCGACAACAAGTTCAAGTTCGTGGGCAGCGTGATGGCTGGCTGAGTTGCGCCGTGATCTGAGCAAAGCTTGCGTGTCCCCCACTTGGGGGACAAAATAGGTCACAAATGGTAACGATTGACTCGCGTTATCAGGCTGTAGCCGCCAGCGGTGGAGATGTGTGCGGATAGACAATACCCTTGCAGGAACGCCAGAGTGATTCTGTCGTGTCAGCACATTCGAAACGCAAGGAGCAACATGAGCGTATTCGCGAAGGCCACGGCCTCCCGCTCGAAGAGTCTGAAGTCGGTTCTCAGTGGCATCGCCATCGTCGGAGTTGGAGCACTGGTTCTCAGTGGCTGCACCCCGACCGATAGCGGTAGCGACTCGGGCCCGGCAAAGGACCTCGTCCTCAAGATCGGTACTTTGCTGCCGCAGACCGGTAACCTCGCCTTCCTCGGCCCGCCCGAGGAAGCCGGTGTCGCACTCGCGGTCAAGGAAGTCAACGAGGCGAACATGGGCATCAAGATCGAGATCACCTACGGTGACTCTGGTGACCCGGACAACAAGGCCTACGCCACGACGGTCCCGAACCTCCTCTCTGAGGGTGTTTCCGCGATCATCGGTGCTGCGGCTTCCGGTGTGTCCAAGCTCGTGATCGACCAGATCACCGGTGCGGGCGTCATCGAGTTCTCCCCGGCAAACACCTCGCCGGACTTCACCACGTGGGATGACCACAACCTGTACTGGCGTACAGCTCCGTCGGACCTCCTCCAGGGTGAGGTTCTCGGAAACCTGATCGCCGCCGACGGTGCCAGCACGCTGGGCATCCTCGCCATCAACGACGCCTACGGCACCGGCCTCCAGAAGGTCGTTGACAAGACGTTCACCGATGCGGGCGGCAAGGTTGTTGCCACCGAGTTCTACAACACGGGTGACACCACCTTCACGTCGCAGATCTCGTCGATCATGGCCCAGAAGCCGGACTCGATCATCCTCATCACCTTCGATGAGGCGCTCACGATCATTCCTGCTCTCAAGGACCAGGGTTTCGACATGAGCAAGGTCTACCTCGTCGATGGAAACCTCAAGCAGTACGGTGACCAGCTTCCGGCAGGCTCCCTGACCGGTGCCAAGGGTACGACCCCTGGCCCCGTTCTCCCGGGTGACTTCCAGGACCGTCTCCAGGCTGCGTACTCCGAGGCCAACAACGGTAAGGCCATGGGCGAGGACTACAGCTACGCAGGCGAGTCCTACGACGCTGTTATCCTGATCGCGCTCGCGGCACTTGCTGCTAACTCGGTAAAGGGTGCGGACATCGCCACCAAGCTGCAGGAAGTTTCCGGCGGCTCGGGCAACGGTGAGAAGGCGACCGACTTCAAGTCGGCTGCCACGATCATCAACGATGGCGGAGTTGTGGACTATGACGGCTACTCCGGTGGCGTCAAGTTCGACGACGCTGGAGACCCGACGGAAGCATCCATCGGTATCTTCCAGTACGACGCAACCAACAAGTTCACGCGCATCAACTAAGTTGACGCACTGAATTGAGGAGGGCCCCAGCCGAAAGGCTGGGGCCCTTCTGCGTGCTGGAGCGATGGGCAAAGGAAAAGGACCCCAGCCGACGGCTGGAGTCCCACCTGGTCTCAGAAGGCTTTACGCGGCGTCCTCGCCGAGCGTACCGAGGTAGAGGCTGATGACCTTAGGGTCGTGCAGCAAATCGCGTCCTGTGCCCGTATACGCGTCGGTGCCCTGATCGAGGACGTAGGCGCGGTCACACAGCTGCAGACAGCGTCTGGCGTTCTGCTCGACCATGATGGTGGTCACGCCGGCCCGGTTGATGTCGGAGACGCGGATGAAGGCCTCGTCCTGCCTGACCGGTGACAGACCCGCGGATGGCTCGTCCAACAGGAGCACGTGGGGTTCCATCATGAGTGCCCTCGACATGGCGACCATCTGCCGCTCACCACCGGACAGTGATCCAGCCCGCTGTTTGAGGCGTGGGGACAGTTCAGCGAAGATCGAGCTCACGAACTCGAGGCGCTCGTTGTAGATCTTCGGATTCTGGAAGAGCCCCATCTGCAGGTTCTCCTCGATCGTGAGGCTGGGAAATACGTTGTTGTTCTGCGGGACGTAGCCGACACCGCGGGCGACGAGCTTGTTTGCCCTCAGCCCGGTAATGTCCTCGCCGTTCAGCACGATCCTGCCGCCACGAATCTTCACCTGACCGAAGATGGCTTTCAGGAGCGTCGACTTCCCAGCCCCATTGGGTCCAATGATGCCGATGAGTTCGCCCTGCTTCGCGGTGAGCGAGCAGTTGTTGAGAATGTTCACACCCGGCAGGTAGCCCGCTGTGAGGTCGTCAACATCGACGACGACTGGTCGATTGTCCTGTTCGCTCACTTCTTCTTCTCCTTGACCACGTCGACTCGGCCCGTCACGACACCGAGGTCAGTGTCGAGATGGCTTCCCAGGTAGGCATCGATGACCGCGGGATTCTTCATCACCAGATCCGGTGGACCCTCGGCAACGACGCGACCCTCAGCCATCACGACCACCCAGTCAGAGATGTGGCGGACCATATGCATGTCGTGTTCGACGAACAGCACGGTCATGCCGTCGGCTTTGAGATTGATGATGTGGTCGAGCAGCGACTGCGTGAGCGCAGGGTTGACGCCTGCCATTGGCTCATCGAGCATCACGAGCGTCGGGTCGCTCATGAGCGCCCTCGCCATCTCCAACAGCTTGCGCTGGCCACCGGAAAGCTCTGCGGCGAAGTCATCCTGCTTCTCCGCAAGCTTGAACCGCTCCAGAATCTCGAGGGCCTTCTGTTCGATGGCATCGTCTTGCTTGCGCCACAGCCACGGGAGTAGCGAAACCCAGAAATTCTCGCCAGTCTGCGCCTTAGCGCCGAGCTTCATGTTCTCCAGAACAGAGAGCATGGCGAGGGCCTTCGTGAGCTGGAATGTGCGCACCTGACCCATCCGGCTCGTCTTGAACGCCGGGATGCCGGCAATCGCCTTGCCGTCGAAACTCCAGGTGCCGGTGTCCGGCTTGTCAAAGCCCGTGAGCAGATTGAAGAGGGTCGTTTTCCCGGCGCCGTTCGGGCCGATGAGCGCCGTGATGGCGTTGCGCGGGATCTCGAGGTGTTCAACGTCGACAGCCTTCAAACCGCCGAAACTGCGGGTGATGTTGTCGGCAACGATGATCGGATCGACCTTGGGTACGCCCGGGCGGATCTCCCCGACGTGAAGTCCGGTCGAACGCGTGGTGTTGGTGCTAGCGGGCATTGAAGGTCAGCTCCTTCTTGTTGCCGAGGATTCCCTGCGGTCTAAATATCACGATAAGCATGAGTGCGACCCCGACCAGGATGAAGCGGAGCACGCTCGCCTGGACGGTGGACATAAACGGAAGCAAGCCAGCCTCGGCCATGCGCGGAAGCACGTTGGCCAGGAACGACATGATGATCCAGAAGATCACCGCTCCGACCACGGGGCCGAAGATCGTTGCCGCGCCACCCAAGAGAAGCGCGGTCCAGATGAAGAACGTGAGCGATGGCACGTACGCGCCGGGCACGACAGCCGAAGGGAGCGCCAAAACGACGCCACCGAGCGAGCCGAACACGCCACCGAGGATGAGGACCTGCAGCTTGTAGGAGAACACGTTCTTGCCCAGCGCGCGCACAGCATCCTCGTCCTCGCGGATACCTTTCACAACCCGGCCCCAGGGGCTGCGCATGACGAGCCACGTGACCAGGACGACAATCGCGAGGAGTGAGAGGCCGAAGATTCGCACCCACCAGTCCGTCTCGTTGTAGGTGAACGGACCAAAACCGTAGGTGCCCTTGGGGATCGGGTTCGCCGCGCGGAAGCCTTCGTGGTAACCACCGAGTCCATCTGCGGAGTTCGTGAAGGCGTCGAAAGCCGTGGTCTGGAACAAGAGTCGAACCACTTCTGCCGCCGCGATTGTCGCGATGGCAAGATAGTCGGCCCTCAGGCGCAGAGTCGGAATACCGAGGATGAACGCGAAGATGACCGAGGCGCCCATACCGACCAGAATTCCGGCCCACCAGGGGAACCCGAAACTCAGGATCGAAATTGCATAGCCGTAGGCGCCAAGTGCCATGAAGCCTGCCTGGCCGAAGTTCAGCAGGCCGCCGTAACCGAAGTGCACTGCCAGACCGACCGCTGCGAGAGCGTAGGCGATAGTTTCCGGGCTGATGATCCAGACGACGGTGTTGGAGAGAATTGCTACCCAGTCCATGAAAACTCCTAACCTATTCTCTCGCGTCGACCAAGGATGCCCTGGGGTCTGAACAGAAGCACGATGATCAAGACGATGAAGGAACCGATGTACTTGAGGTCAGAAGGAATCCAAAGCGTTGACAGTTCGACGAGAAGTCCCACGATGATCGAACCCACGAGTGCGCCATAGGCGGTACCAAGACCACCTAGAACGACAGCGGCGAAGATCAGCAACAGGATCTGCCAACCCATGTCCCACTTGATGCCGGGACGGAAGTACGCCCACAGGATGCCGGAGAGGCCAGCGAGCGCGGAGCCGAGGATCCACACAATGCGAACGACCCGATCCACGTCGATACCCGATGCGGAAGCCAGGGAGGAGTTGTCGGCGATCGCGCGAGTCGCTTTACCTGTTCTCGTGCGCTGCAGCCACCACGCGACCGCGAGCAGAACCACAATGCTGATGCCCATGCTGATCATGTCCGTGATGGACAACGCGACAGGGCCGAACAGCGTGATTTTGGTTGATGCAGCGTCAGGGAGCTGATACGTCTTGCCGCCGTAGAAGTACTGGAATACGTACCGGAGCGCCAGCGAAAGCCCGATGCTGACGATCATCAGCTGTACAACGCTCAACCCCTTTACCCTCAGGGGTTTCCACAGGGCTATGTCCTGTAGCCAGCCCAACGCACCGGTGAGGACGACGGCGAGCGGGAACGCAATCCACAGGGGCCACACCAGGACAACGCTGAACGTGAGCGCCATGAGCGCGCCGAATGTCACCATTTCCGCGTGGGCGAAGTTCGATATTCCCGTCGTGCCGAACACCAGAGAAAGACCGATGGCGGCAAGCGCAAGCATGAGGCCGAAGTTCAAACCGCTGATCGTGCGGCTGACGAACTGGTCGAAGAAGCTCACCGTTTCGCGGACGCCCTGACCGAGGAAGAAGTTGACCGATTTGTTGTTAGTCAGTCCGAATTCGGCCTTGATGGTCGCGCCCTTTTCGGTGATTGTCAGACGGTCGTTGCCCTCTTCGCTCACGATGATGCCCTCTGGCAGCGTCGACTCGACGAGAGTGATGTCGTATTCGTCCTTCTCCGGAACGCCGACCTTCCACTGTCCGTTCTCGTCGGTCACCACCGTGGCGTCATAGCCGCCGCCGGACACGTCGATCTCGACGTCAGCGAGCGGCTTGTCGTTGTATTTGACGTTGCCGCTGAAGATGTATTGGTACTTGTCGGTATTGGTTTCGTCGGCGTGAGCCGGTGCCACCGCGGTCATCGCGAAGGCCATCGCCGCCAGAAGGGAAGCGAACAGGAGAACTATTGGACGCTTCATTTTTGAGCGAGACCGCTGAGCAGAAACCACGAGACCTCCAAGACGGGCCAGCGAGAGAAAAGGGAAATTGTTCTCGGGCTTTGGCTGCCGTCATCGTTGACAGTACCTGCCGATTATGGCCCATGCAGCACACCATTTCCACACGAGACCAAGATTGGCTCGCTCAAAGCGCGCCTCAGCGGCGCAAACGCTACGATGAATTACCGGAATCAGCGCGGCATCCGGCCTCTCATTGCGGCGGATAACAATTCGGAGACTCATGCAGCAGCCAGACCCGTTCGGTTTCATTGGACTCACCTACGACGACGTGATGTTGCTGCCAGGACACACCGATGTCATTCCGAGCGAAGCCGACACGTCCTCACGATTGACGCGCAACATTCGCGTCGCAACGCCCCTGATTTCTGCGGCGATGGATACCGTCACTGAGGGCCGGATGGCGATCGCCATGGCGCGGCACGGAGGCCTCGGCATCCTGCACAGGAACCTGTCGATTGAGGATCAGGCCCAGTACGTCGACAAGGTAAAGCGCAGCGAGTCCGGGATGATCACGAACCCCGTGACGACGACAGCGGATGCGACCGTCGCCGACGTTGATGCGCTGTGTGGACAATTTCGGGTATCCGGGCTTCCCGTCGTCGAAGGGGATGGCAAGCTCGTCGGCATCATCACGAATCGGGACATGCGTTTTGTGTCGCCGGTCGAAAAGTCGACGACTCTCGTGCGCGACGTCATGACGCCGATGCCGCTCATCACGGCGCCCACCGGAATCGACCCGGATGCCGCGATCGCCATTTTCTCCCAACACAAGATCGAGAAGCTTCCGCTCATCGACGCGAACGGCAAGCTCACCGGGCTCATCACCGTGAAGGACTTCGACAAGACCGAAAAATATCCGAACGCGACGAAAGACGACGAAGGCCGCCTTCGTGTCGGCGCCGCCATCGGATTCTTCGGCGACGCCTGGCAGCGGGCCGGCGCGCTCGCGGATGCCGGGGTTGACCTCATCGTCGTGGACACCGCCAATGGAGAGTCTGAGGGCGAGATCAGCATCATCCGCCGGCTCAAGGCTGACCGGGCGTTCGACGGGATCGACATCGTCGGTGGGAACATCGCGACCAGATCGGGGGCGCAGGCGCTCATTGACGCAGGGGCCGACGCGGTGAAAGTTGGAGTGGGGCCAGGCTCGATTTGCACCACCCGCGTCGTCGCTGGCGTGGGAGTACCGCAGGTCACGGCCGTGTATGAAGCATCCCTCGCTGCTCGGGACGCCGGCATTCCCGTGATCGCGGATGGCGGCCTGCAGTACTCGGGGGACATCGCGAAAGCGCTCGTTGCTGGAGCGGAATCGGTGATGCTCGGATCACTCCTCGCCGGCACGGATGAAAGTCCAGGCGACATGCTGTTCATCAACGGTAAGCAGTTCAAGTCGTACCGCGGCATGGGTTCCCTTGGCGCGATGCAGACGCGAGGCAAGCGCACCTCGTATTCGCGCGACCGATACTTTCAGGCGGACGTTCCCACCGACGACGAATTGATCGCCGAAGGTATCGAGGGCAAAGTCGCCTATCGGGGACCCGTCTCCTCCGTTGTATACCAACTCCTCGGCGGGCTACGCCAATCCATGTTCTACACCGGAGCCCACACGATCGAGGAGTTGCGTGCGAAAGGCAAGTTCGTGCGGATCACCGCCGCCGGGCTCAAAGAGTCGCATCCGCATGACATTCAGATGGTCGTGGAGGCGCCCAACTACCGCAGCTAGGGGCAGGTACTGTGAAACTCCTTCTCACCTCGGGTGGCGTGACAAACCCGAGCATTCGACAAGCCCTTGTCGAGTTGATCGGTAGGCCGATCGAAGAGTCGACTGCCCTGTGCATTCCCACCGCGATGTATGGTCACCCGTGGGTCGGACCCGGCGTCAAGGCGTGGGAGTTCATCAGCGGCACGTCCGAGAATCCCATGGTCGACCTGGGGTGGAAATCCGTCGGAATTCTCGAGTTGACGGCACTGCCAAGCATTGCGCCCGAGCGATGGCAACCGCTGGTTCGCGAGAGCGACGTACTTTTGGCGGCAGGCGGTGACGCACTGTACCTGAGCCACTGGATGCAGGATGCCGGTGTCGTGGACATGATTCCGTCTCTGCACGAACAGGTCTGGGTGGGGATGAGCGCCGGGAGCATGGTGATGACCCCGCAGATAGGCGAGCAATTCGTGGGATGGACATCGCCCTCCGGAACTGACGCCACTCTCGGATTGGTCGACTTTTCGATTTGCCCGCACCTGGTTCCCGACGGAGGACAAGGGAACTCCATGGCAGCTGCAGAAAAGTGGGCGGCAGGAATCTCGCGCCACGCCTACGCCATGGACGACCAGACGGCAATCTCGGTGGTGGATGGTGCGGTAGAGGTCATTTCTGAAGGACTATGGCGGTATTTCCCCGAATAGTCGCTGGACCACGACGGAGTTCGGTAAACGTGCCGCTCGACGGTCGTTCGACTAGGACGCAGGCGGGTGTATTCTGGTCGGCTTGCCTTCGGTGAGCCCTCGGATGGCCGGGGTGTTTTGCGCGGAGGAATCACGATGGGATACATCGACGTCAACGGGGTGTCGCTCGCTTTGCCCGACGGTCGGCCGCTGCTCGATGGAGTGAGTTTTCGGGTTGGCGACGGCGTGACGAGTGCGCTCATCGGCGCGAACGGTGCGGGCAAATCCACGCTGCTCCGCATCATCCGGGGCGAGCAGAAGGCGGATGCTGGCGCGATCTCGATCGACGGCGCGCTCGGCATCATGGATCAGTTTGTCGGCCACGTGCGCGACGAGTCGACCGTGCGAGACCTCCTGGTGTCTGTCGCGCCAAAAGGCATCCGGGCTGCGACCCACGCACTTGACAGCGCGGAGCTCGCCATCATCAACAACGACACGCTTGAGATGCAGATGAAGTATGCCCTGGCGCTTGCCGAATACGCCGAGGCTGGTGGCTACGACGAAGAAACCCTGTGGGACCAGTGCACGATCACCGCGCTCGGCATTCCGTTCGAGCGAGCTAAGTACCGAGAGGTGCGCACACTATCGGGAGGCGAGCAGAAGCGGCTTGTGCTTGAGGCGCTACTGAACGGCCCGGATGATGTGTTGCTGCTCGACGAGCCGGACAACTACCTTGACGTTCCGGCTAAGCGCTGGCTCGAGGAATCCCTCCGCACCACGAAGAAGACTGTGCTCCTCGTGAGCCACGATCGTGAGCTTCTCGCGCAGGCGGCCGACCGCATCATCACGCTTGAGCTCGGCGCGGCCGGAAGCACAACCTGGACGCACGGTGGAGGGTTCGGCAACTACCACGAAGCCAGACGGGACCGGATGGACCGGCTCGACGAACTGCGTCGCCGCTGGGATGAACAGCACGCGAAGCTCAAACAGCTGGTTCAGGCGATGAAGGTGAAGGCCGCAGCCAGCGATGAGTTTGCTTCGCGCTATCACGCCGCCGTCACTCGACTGCGCAAGTTCGAGGAGGTCGGTCCGCCGCTGGAGCGGCCGATGGAACAGGATCTTGCGCTGCGTCTTCGCGGAAACCGCACAGGCAAACGGGCAGTTGTGTGTGAGCAATTCGAACTCACCGGCCTCATGGCGCCGTTCGATCTCGAGGTGTGGTTCGGTGACCGGATTGCGGCGCTCGGATCAAACGGCTCAGGCAAGTCGCACTTCTTGCGGTTGTTGGCGATGGGTGGCTCCGACCCTGATCCGCGAGCCGGGCACATCACGAGCGTGGGCGCGACGTTGTCCAGCGTTGATCACTCGGGGAGTGCGAAGCTGGGCGCGCGGGTGGTTCCGGGATGGTTTGCCCAGGTGCACGAGCATCCTTCGCTCATCGGGCGCACGCTGCTGGACATCCTCCACAGGGGTGACGACAACCGGGACGGGATGGCGCGGGAGGCGGCGAGCCGCGCACTCGATCGGTACGGCCTGGCCGAGGCGGCGGAGCAGAACTTCGAGTCACTCTCCGGTGGGCAGCAGGCGAGGCTGCAAATTCTTCTTCTTGAGCTCAGCGGCGCGACGTTGCTCTTGCTCGACGAGCCGACGGACAACCTCGATCTGGTGTCGGCGGAGGCGCTGCAGGATGCGCTGGAGCGATTCGAAGGCACGGTGATTGCGGTGACCCACGACCGGTGGTTTGCGCGCTCGTTCGACCGATTCCTCGTGTTCGGCAGCGATGGACGCGTTTACGAGTCGGACGAGCCCGTGTGGGATGAGACGCGCGTAGCCCGCACCCGCTGACCCTGGCTGCTTTCATTATTCAGGAGGTGGTGTGAAAGCTGAGGCTCGCCCGTCACTTCTGCCCCATCACCTCCTGAATGATGAAAGCCGGGCGACGGCCTCAGTGAGGGTGTCTGGCGCGCAGGCCAGGTTCAGTCGGGCGAATCCGCGACCCTGAGTGCCGAACGGCGGCCCATTGCTGAGCGCCACCTTCGCCTGATCGAGTGCGACTGCTGCAGGGTCATCGCCCCAGCCGAGCTCGGTGAAGTCGAGCCAGGCGAGGTATGTCGCCTCGGGCATCCGGTATTTGACTCCGGGCAGGTGCTCCGCCAGCAGGCTGGCCAGCAGGTGGCGGCTGGCATCCAGCGAGACGAGGATGCCGTCCAGCCAGTCGACGCTATGCCGGTAGCCGGCAATGCTCGCCTTCAGTCCGAGGAGACTTGTGCGCCAATACACTTCGTCCGGCATCGAACCGACGATGGACTGCTTCGGCCCTGACGTCACCATGAGCGCGCACTTGAGGCCGGCAAGATTCCACGCCTTGCTCGCCGCGGTGACGCAGACGCCAACCTCGCGCGCGGCATCCGACACTGACAGGAACGGCGTGAACGTCGCATCCGGGTACGTCAGCGGTCCGTGAATCTCATCGCTTACCACCGTCGCGCCGTACTTCGCGGCGAGGTCGGCCACCGCGCGCAGTTCGTCAGCGGAGTGGGTGCGCCCGACCGGGTTGTGCGGATTGCACAGCAGGTAGGCGCTGGCGCCAGCGCGGAACGCCTCCTCGATGCCGGCGAGGTCAAGCGACCAGCCTTCCGCGATTCCGCCAGCCAGGGGAACCTCGACGACGCGCGCACCGGACTCCGCGACGAGGTCGAAGAACGGGAAGTAGATCGGCGGGTTGATGATCACGCCGTCGCCAGGCTTCGTCACGCGACGGAGGGTTTCCACGATCGCGACCCCGACATCCGTGGTTGTCCAGACCTGACTCGGGTCGACGGTCCAGCCCCAGCGGGCATCCGCGAACGCGGCGAACGCGTCAGGCAAATCGGAGGTCGGCGGTGTGTAGCCCGTGTCGGAGTTGCGGATGGCGGTCGTGAGCGCATCCTGGATGGCCGGCGCAAGCGGGTAATCGGTCTCGGCGACGAAGAGCGGGAGCACATCGTCGCCGAACACGCGCCACTTCACGCTCGTGCGTTGGCGAAGGCGGTCCAAGGGTTCTGCAATCACATCCATGACCCCAGCTTGCCACTAGGGGAAGCTAGGCTGAACGTGTGAGCGATATCGAGATTGGGCGTTCGAAACGCGGGAGGCGGGTCTACGCATTCGACGACATCGCGATCGTCCCGAACCGGCGTACGAGGGACCCGGAAGATGTGTCCGTGAACTGGACGATTGATGCGTACCAGTTCGAGATTCCCGTTCTCGCCGCGCCCATGGACTCAGTGGTTTCCCCCGCGACGGCCATTCAGATGGGCAAACTCGGTGGTCTCGGCGTTCTGAATCTTGAGGGGTTGTGGACACGTTATGACGACCCGGAGCCGTTGCTGAAAGAGATCAGCGAACTGCCGGCATCCGAGGCGACGAAACGCATGCAGGCCATTTACGAGGAGCCGATCAAGCCAGAGCTCGTGACGAGCCGACTCGCGGAGATTCGCGCGGCCGGGGTCACCGTGGCCGGGGCTCTCTCGCCGCAGCGTACACAGCAGCTGTACAAGACCGTCGTGGCGGCCGGGGTCGATCTGTTCGTCATCCGCGGAACCACGGTGAGCGCTGAACACGTCTCCCAGAACCAGGAGCCGCTCAACCTCAAGGAGTTCATCTACGAGCTCGATGTTCCGGTCATTGTTGGCGGCGCCGCCGGATACACGCCTGCGCTGCATCTCATGCGCACAGGGGCGGCCGGTGTTCTCGTCGGGTTCGGCGGCGGCGCGGCATCCACCACGAGGGCGAGCCTCGGCATTCACGCTCCGATGGCGACAGCGGTCGCCGATGTCGCAGGTGCTCGCCGCGACTACCTCGACGAGTCTGGCGGCCGCTACGTGCACGTCATCGCCGACGGCGGGCTTGGCACCTCCGGCGACATTGTGAAGGCGATCTCGGTTGGTGCGGATGCCGTCATGCTCGGCAGCGCGCTCGCGAGGGCGACTGAGGCACCTGGCCGGGGCATGCACTGGGGTGCTGAGGCGCACCACTCCGAGCTTCCTCGCGGCAATCGCGTCGAGGTCGGCTCGGTGGCGCCGTTGGAGCAGATCCTGTTCGGACCGTCGACGGTCGCGGATGCCACGGTGAATCTCATCGGTGCCCTGAAGCGTTCCATGGCCACCACCGGATACTCGGACCTCAAGGAATTCCAGCGGGTTGAGGTTGTCCTCGCCCCATATCACCCCTAGGGAGCCATGGCGAAGAAGACGGTCACTCGATCCTCCCGGCTCGGCCCGGCTGAACGGTCGGCCGCGATCACGGCGCTCAAGGAGAAAGAGCTCGACATCCTTGTCGTGGGCGGTGGCATCGTCGGCACGGGAAGCGCGATGGATGCGGTGACCCGTGGACTGCGGGTGGGGATGGTCGAAGCCCGCGATTGGGGAAGCGGCACCTCAAGTCGCTCCTCCAAGCTCGTGCACGGCGGGATCCGCTACCTGGAGCAATTGAATTTTCGCCTCGTGCGCGAGGCTCTTATGGAGCGCGGGCTCCTTCTGCAGCGGATTGCCCCTCACCTCGTGAAACCGGTTCGGTTTCTGTATCCTCTGAAAACCCCCATCATCGAGCGTCTCTACATTGGCGCCGGAATGCTGTTGTACGACCTGTTCAGCTACAGCGGCGGTCGCCCACCCGGAGTTCCGCATCACCGGCACCTGAGCAAGCGGCAAGTGCACCGGCTGATGCCGAGCCTGCGCGACGACGCGCTGGTCGGCGGCATCACCTACTACGACGCCCAGGTGGACGATGCCCGCTATGTGTCGAGCCTCGCCCGCACGGCATCCTTCTACGGCGCTCACGTGGCGAGCCGCGTTCGCGTGGAGGGATTCCTGAAGGTCGGTGAACGGGTCGTCGGAGTTCAGGCCCATGACCTGCTCACGGGAGAACGGTTCGAGATCAAGGCGCGGCAGGTGGTGAACGCTACCGGCGTGTGGACAGACGACACCCAGTCCATGGTGGGCGAGCGTGGCCAGTTCAAAGTGCGGGCGTCGAAGGGCGTTCACCTCGTGGTTCCGCGGGACAGGTTCCAGTCCAAGGTTGGCCTCCTGTTGCGCACAGAGAAGAGCGTGCTGTTCGTCATCCCGTGGGGGCGGCACTGGCTGATCGGAACGACGGATACCGACTGGAATCTCGACAAAGCGCATCCGGCCGCGACCGCTGCGGACATCGACTACTTGCTGAAGCACGTGAATTCGGTGATCAATGTCCCGCTCACGCGCGAGGATGTCGAGGGCGTGTACGCCGGACTTCGGCCGCTTCTCGCCGGTGAGAGCGATGAAACCTCCAAGCTTTCCCGAGAGCACATTGTCGCGCACAGCGTCCCAGGGCTTGTCGTCGTTGCCGGAGGCAAGTGGACGACCTATCGGATCATGGCGAAGGATGCCATCGATGAGGCCGTCGCAGCGCTCGATGGCAAAGTGCCAGAGAGCACGACGGAAGACATCGCCCTCCTCGGTGCTGAGGGGTATCAGGCGGCGTGGAACAAGCGTTCAAAGATTGCGAGAGCGTTCGGCGTGCACAAGGTGCGGATCGAGCACCTGCTGAATCGCTACGGGACGATGACGGATGAGTTGCTCGACCTGATTCGCGCGCGGCCCGAACTTAACCACCCGCTGCCCGGCGCTGACGACTATCTGGAGGCCGAGGTTGTCTACGCGGCAACACACGAGGGAGCGCTGCACCTGGACGATGTTCTGGCACGGAGAACCCGGATTTCGATTGAAGCCTGGGACCGTGGGGTATCGGCGGCGCCGGTGGCCGCGAGGCTGATGGGCGAAGTGCTCGGCTGGGACGATGCCCGGGTGAAGCAGGAAGTGGCGTTTTATCTGAAGCGGGTTACGGCAGAGCGCGAAAGTCAGGAGCAGTCGAGCGATGCTGCGGCCGACCGGGTTCGACTCGAAGCGCCCGACATCAGCGTCACCTGAGTGATTTTCGGGCCTGAGCCCCCGACTCGAACTACCCCCAGTTCGGGGGGCAAGGTTTCGGCGTGTCGCCCGGTATATCGGGGGACCGTTCTAGGGTGTGCGGAACGTTCTACTGGTGACTGTCCCTCATTAACGATATGTTCGCCGAACGTGAGGTTCGCTCTGCGCCCAGTGCAATTGCGCTCAACAGGCGACTGTCTCGCGAACCCGAATTACCCGAAGTACCCGATTACCCATTAGTTACTCCAACCCGAACCTGGAGATTGTCATGACGCTTGCCCATGCCGTTAAGCCTGCCCAAAAACTGAGGGGAGGCAACCGCGGATCGCTGAAGAAGGTACTTGCGGTCGGCACGACGGCCGCCCTTTCCCTTGGATTGTCCCTCGTAGGCGCCACCTCGGCGAGTGCCGCAGTGGGAGTTATCACTGCCGTCGCCAGCTGCCAGCCGGGGGGTGATGCGCAGGTCGTCATGACCTACAGCAACCCCGATAGCTACAGCATGTATGCCAACGGTGGCTTCGGCGAGCCGACGGTGGACTGGGGTTTCTCAAACGACACCATTTCAGAGGGCCCGATGGCTGGACAGCAGTGGGGGCTGTTCTACGAGGGAACGGACACCAGCGACTACGACGGTGGCGGCTTCAACTTGACGAGCGGCACGGCATCGAAGACGTTCACGGTTCCGCACGGCACAAACGGCGGCACGATCAACTTCGGATACTTCGTGAAGGCGGGTGCCGAACAGAACTCGTACATCCCACGACAGGACATTCAGGTCAACACGGATTGCCCCGCACCGACCACGGTCAACGTGGACGACAGCCAAATCCTCCCCATTGAGGACGTCACAGGCTGGGGCGACGGTTACGCACACTCGCCGCGGTCGTACTTCACGGCAGCAGATGGTGCGCACATCGGCAACGGTCACGCGACTCAGCTGATCAACACGTTCTCCCCCTGGATGCCGACGAGCGATCTTGAGTCGCTCATCACGGGATCCGGCATCGACGTGGTGTCGGGTAGCGCGACGTTCCAGATCGCGATGCGATATGGCAGCGACAACCCGCAGGACTTCACGACGTTGCGCTCCTTGAGCCTGACGACGACGGGCAACACGTTCTCCGCGTCCGACATGTGGGTCTCCACAAAGGACATCGTCGACAGCGGCAATGCGGTCGTGATCCACAAGAACACACAGACTACGGTGGCAGACCTCGTAGCCGCGCTCAACGCACAGGGCACCGTGAAGGTGCAGGGTGTTGGCGTTCAGGCCGACAGCGCAGCCGTTGTGCAGGATCTGATCTTCAACGGTACGAAGTTCCATTTCGTACCGTCCAGCGCCTCCGCCGCGACCAACCACGTTGTTGTCGCGGATGCGGACATCGACACGTATGAGGCCGGTGACGGCTCGAACTACACGAACTGGCACGAGGGATACACGAATGCAAGTAAGTCCTTCAAAGTCAACGCTGGAGCGCTGTCGCTTGGCAATCCTCACCACTCCCAAATCCTGAAGGGGCTCACCACTCCGGTCGCCGGCAGCGACCTCTATGGTGTGTTGACGAGCCAGGCCGATGTGACGGTGGACAGTGGAACTGTGACGTACCAAGTGGCATTCACCCACGCCGGTGCGATCGGTTGGGGCACGCTGCGGTCAGCAAGCCTTGCTACAGGTGACCACACCTTCAGCCTGACGGATTCCTGGATGTCGAGCCAGGCTATTGGCGGGTCGATCTCGGCCAACACCGCGTACCCGCTCGGCGACATCCTTGACGCACTCAATGCTGAGGGCAGCGCCTTCGGCACCGCATTCGGTGTGCAGGCCGACAGCGCAGCGCAGGTGTCCAGCGTGCGGTTTGGCGACACGGAATACACCTTCGCGAACCCGGCAGGAACGACGTGTGATGCGCCGGACTTCCCTGCGACAGGTAAGTATGAGGTTCACCTGGGTCGAGGACTCGAAGAGCGCAACCAGGCAGCCGTGTTCAACATCAACAGCTTCGGTGGCCTGGTGGACGCTGACGACCCGTCTGACACCCTCGCTGAGATTCAGGGCTACGGAGCCGGGTGGACCAACACCTACATTCGTACGATGGACGAGCCAGGCGAAGGCAACGACTTCAGCAATGGCTACGTCATCACGTACACCTTCCTGCACAAGATTGTGACGGGAACGGTCACGGTTGGCCCCAACGGCTGCAATTCCCTAGTCTGGAACTACACCAACATCATTGAGAGCGATCGGCTCGCCGGCCAGAACCGCTACGAAACCGCCGTGGCGATTTCGCAGCAGTGGGCTGACGACTTTGGTGGCCGCGTTTACATCGCCAATGGCCTGGGATACCCGGACGCGTTGAGTGCAGGCCCGGCTGCCGCGTACAACAATTCGCCTCTGTTGCTGACTGCTCCTGACGCATTGCCAGCAGAGGTGGTGACCGAGTTGAACCGGTTGGAGCCGACTGAGATTGTGATTGTGGGAGGCACTGGCGTGGTGAGCGAGGCCGTTGAGACCGCGCTGAGCAACCTGTCCTTCCACCCGACGGTGACCCGCGAAGCTGGTGCGAACCGGTACGAGACGTCTCGAAAGATTGCGGAGGACACGTTCACGGCTGGCACGGTGAGTACTGTCTACCTGGCGAACGGGACCAACTTCCCTGATGCCCTGTCAGCGAGCCCGGCCGCGGCCGCGTTCGGTGGTGCCGTGATCCTGGTCAATGGTGCCTCTGCTTCGGTGGATGCAGCGACCCTCGCCTTGCTGACCACGCTCGGGGTGACTGACGTGAAAATCGCTGGTGGAACCGGCAGCATTTCGGCAGGGATCGAAGCGCAAATGGTCGACATTTACGGTGCGGACCATGTGGTTCGCAACGGTGGGGCCGACCGGTACGCGACGTCCATTCTGATCAATGCGGACCAGTTCACGACGGCGCCGGTTGTTTACCTTGCTCAGGGAGCCGGGTTCCCGGATGCCCTGGCAGGTGCCGCGCTCGCCGGAAACGAGGGCGCCCCGCTGTTCGTCAGCAGCTCCAACTGCATCTCGCAGGGTCTGCTTGACGCACTGACGAGCCTGGGAACCGAAAGGCTCGTCTTGCTCGGCGGCACCGGAGTGCTCAGCACGGCGGTGGAGGACCTCACCGTCTGCAGCTAGCAGTTGGTTCGGAAGTTGTGGGGTTCGCCGCGAGGCGGACCCCACAACTGCGTTCGGCACCGTTGGTAGACTGAACTTTCCCGCCGCGTCAGGAAGTTGAGCCCTCGCCCACCATGTGGAAAATTGCGTTGCGGCCGCGCTGGATCGCGGCGCTCCTGCTGGCACTTGCCGTTGCGGCCGGGTTCGCCCTGCTATCCCAATGGCAACTCTCCCGCAGCGTGAGTACGGGAACCGTGGTGGAGCGCCCAACCGAAGTCTCGAGGCCTCTCGCCGATGTCGCCTCCCCGCAGCAGCCGTTGACGGCACCAGCAGAGGGCCAACGCGTGAGTGTGAATGGCGTCTACTCGCCATCGGACACGATGGTCGTGAGCGATCGGCTCAACGGTGAGAAGCTCGGCTATTGGGTCGTCGCTCACTTCACCTCCGACGGTGCTGGCATCGCGGTGGCCCTCGGCTGGACGGCCTCGAAGGACGCTGCGTGGAACGTGGCATCCGAATTTTCTGCGGGCGAAGCGGATGTGGTAGGTCGGCTCGTCGGCGATGAAGGTCCACAGACCGGCGACTACCAGTCCGGCGCGCTTACCACCCTGTCCATGTCGGCGATGGTGAACCTGTGGAATCAGATTGATCCGGACGGCGTGTACAACGGTTACATCATTGAGGACACACCGGTTGCCGGGTTGGAGAAGATCGACTCACCGAAGCCGTCCCAGGAGGTCGAATTGAACTGGCTCAACCTGTTCTACGCCGCCGAATGGGTGATCTTCGCGGGGTTCGCGGTCTTCCTCTGGTGGCGTCTGGTGCGGGACGTGTGGGAGAGCACGCTGGAGCGTGAGGAGGAGGCCATTTCTGGCCTCCTCGGCGACACCAGTGCCGAGGGCCGTCCCGGACCTCGGACTCCGTCCGGCACCTAAACTAGACTCATGCCGCAGCTGCCCCGATCCGCCGACGTCCCCCGCATCCGCAAAACTCTGGCGGTATATAAAGTGTCGGCGATCGTCACCGGCTCGTTCCTTCTTCTCCTTTGTCTGATGATGGTGTTCCGCTACGGATTCGGCGTTGACATCGAGATGGGCGGCCCGGGTGGCTTCCTCGCGCTCACCCCAAAGGACTGGATTGTGGCGGTGAATCTGTCCACCGTTATCCTCATCGTGCACGGTTGGCTGTACGTCATCTATCTCGCGTGCGATTTTCTCCTGTGGCGCCTCATGGGCTGGTCCTTCGGCCGGTTCCTGTTGATCGCACTCGGCGGAGTTGTTCCGTTGTTGTCCTTCTTCTATGAGCGGACGGTACCCCGCACCGTGAATGCCGGGCTCGAAGCAGTGGAGGTAGCCGAGTGACGCAACCTGGGCCGGTTCTTGTCGTCGACTTCGGCGCCCAGTATGCGCAGCTCATTGCACGCCGCGTGCGCGAGGCGAATGTGTACTCCGAAATTGTTCCCCACACCGTGACAGCCGAAGAGGTCGCGCAGCGAGCACCGGCAGCGGTGATCCTGAGCGGGGGCCCATCAAGTGTGTACGAGGCGGGTTCGCCCGCGTTTGACGCAGGCATCCTGGAGCTCGGGATTCCCATCCTCGGCATCTGCTACGGATTCCAGATGATGGCCAAGCAACTCGGCGGCGAGGTGGCCAGAACTGGCTTGCGCGAGTACGGGGCGACGGATGTCGTGCTCGCCGGCGACGGCGGAACGCTCCTGTCCGGCCAGCCGGGCACCCAAACCACCTGGATGAGCCACGGCGATTCTGTTTCTGCGGCCCCAGACGGGTTCACGGTGCTCGCCTCGACCACGTCGACGCCCGTTGCGGCGTTCGCGAACGACGAGCGCAAACTGTACGGCGTGCAGTGGCACCCCGAAGTGAAGCACTCCGAGTTCGGCCAGCACGTGCTGGAGAATTTCCTGCACACGGCCGCAGGGATCCCCGCCGACTGGACGAGCGGAAGCATCATCACGGAGCAGGTAGAGCGCATCCGCGAACAGGTGGGCGACGCCAGGGTGATTTGCGGACTCTCCGGAGGCGTGGACTCTGCCGTTGCCGCCGCGATTGTTCACGAAGCGGTCGGCGACCAGCTCACCTGCATTTTTGTCGATCACGGACTGCTCCGCCAGGATGAGCGCCGACAGGTCGAAGAGGATTTCGTCGCGTCAACCGGCGTCCGGCTCGTCACCGTGGACGCGGTGGACCAGTTCCTCGACGCGTTGGCCGGGGTGACCGACCCGGAGGCCAAACGCAAAATCATCGGGCGGGAGTTCATCCGCTCGTTCGAGAATGCGGCAGAAGCTCTCGTGCTGGAGGCGAAGGCTGACGGCGAGGTGATCCGGTTCCTCGTGCAGGGCACACTGTACCCGGACGTTGTGGAGTCGGGCGGCGGATCAGGCACAGCCAACATCAAGAGCCATCACAACGTGGGTGGGCTGCCGGAGGACATGCAGTTTGAACTTGTGGAGCCACTGCGCACCCTGTTCAAGGACGAGGTGCGTGCGGTCGGTCGCGAGCTCGGCTTGCCGGAGGTCATCGTCTCGCGGCAGCCGTTCCCAGGTCCTGGGCTCGGAATTCGCATTGTCGGCGAGGTTACGCGCGAGCGGCTCGAACTTCTTCGGCACGCGGATGCGATTGCGCGCGCCGAGTTGACCGCCGCAGGCCTTGACGCGGAGATCTGGCAGTGCCCCGTTGTCTTGCTCGCTGACGTGCGTTCGGTGGGTGTTCAGGGCGATGGCCGCACCTATGGCCACCCGATCGTGTTGCGCCCGGTGTCGTCGGAGGATGCCATGACGGCGGACTGGTCGCGACTGCCCTACGACGTGCTTGCGCGCATTTCGAATCGAATCACGAACGAAGTGGATGGGGTGAACCGGGTGGTGCTCGACGTGACGTCGAAGCCGCCAGGCACTATTGAGTGGGAGTGACCGACGACGACCGCGAACGGTTGCGACGCATCGCCTACGGGCCGGGTGCGAGCGCGAAGGAACGCGCGTCGGCCGAGGCGTCTTTGCGTGAGTCCGATGAAAGCGCAACTTCCGACAGCGAGGATCACCACGAGACCGAGTTTGCGTCGGAGGTTGTCAGCGACGTTCACGGCGGGGAAGTCGACTCCGAGGAAAACGTTCCGGCCGAGGAGTCGCTGTGGCGCCGGAGGATTCGATTGGGTTGGCTCGTGCCGGTCGCCATCGGCGCGCTCCTTGTCGGCTTTGTCGGGGCCTCGGGCCTCGCCGGGAAGTTTGACTCGACCGCAGGAACGTCAAGCTGGAGTGGCGCCCTCACTGTGGGCCCCGGAAACGTCAATGCCGCAAATTCGTGGTTCGCTACCTCTGCGACATCGGCGGACGCGTATCCGCTGATCAAGTCGCTGGCAGCAATCGGCGTCACCCAAAGTGACGTCCGGGTCGCACTCAACGATGATGGGCGCAAACTGTGGGTTGTGCGGCAGGGCACGCGAGGGTTCTGCCTCGGAATCTACGACACCAACTCGGACAGTGATCCCTTTTCCTGCGTGACGATTCAGGAATTCGAGCAAACTGGTGTCACGCTGTCAGAACGTGGCTACGCCGCATGGTGGGGCGGCAAAGGTGTCGTGACGAAGCGAGCAGCCAGTTAGTCGCCCAGAGACGGCAGTGCATGGCTCGTTCTGATAGTCGTGGACCCCTCAGCGTCAGCACCATAAGAACGTGCTCGCTCCTCGTCAACGTCGACGTGGGTGGCGTGGTTTCCTACATCTCGCGACGCTCCACGCGGTCACCTCGCGTCACCTCTGGCATTCCTGACCGCGCTGGTTGAAAATGGAGGAGTGATTGCCGTGACTGAACCGCAGGTGTGGACCATGATTGGTGTGGTTTCCGCGCTCATGTTCGGGACATTGACAATCGTATCGACCCTCTTTGTGCGTGTCGTTCGAACTGAAATCGGTGGTCTCCGGAGGGAGATGATGACGCAGACGAATGGTCTGAGGACGGAAATGAACGCTCGATTCGACGCGGTCAACGTGAAAATCAATGGGCTGGACCGCGACGTTGAACTACTCATGAGTCGAGAGTTCGGTACAGAGCGCGGATAGTCAATCCGCCGTACTGCGCCGTCCGGTTGTCTAGTTGCGCAGAATCGCGAGCAGGCGAAGAATCTCCAGGTACAGCCACACGACGGTGACCATGATCCCGAACGCTGCTGTCCAGCCGAAGATGCGCGGTGCACCGCGATCGACGCCGGTCTTGATGCGGTCGAAGTCGAGAACAAGCGAGTACGCCGCCATCAGGATGACAAGCACGCCGAGGATCAGGCCAAGCGGGATCCCGAAGATCTCCGCGCTGCGCATCCCGAACGGCTGGTCATTGACTCCGGTGAGCATCAACACGAGGTTCAGCACGGAGAACACCGCGTAGCCGACCATGGCAATCAGAAAGACCTTGGTGGCCTTCTTGGAGGCGCGAATCTTGCCACTTGCGAACAGGGCGAGAGTGACGCCAATCACCACGAGAGTACCGAGAACGGCCTGGATGGCGATTCCGGGATAAAGAGTTTCGAAGAAGTTCGTCACACCGCCGACGAACACACCCTCCACCGCCGCATAGGCGAGCACGAGGGCCGGTGATGGCTTCTTCTTGAAGATGTTGACGAGAGCGAGAACGAAGCCCACGATCATGGCGGGGAGGAACAGAACGGGCATGACCCAACCGATCGCGGCACCGCCCAGGAGGATGGCGAAGCTGACCACGATCTTCACGATCGTGTCCTCATAGCTCATCCGGTCGGTCTCGGCCGGCGTCGCGGACGGGCTCGAGTACAGCTCAGTCAACTGTTGCGCCGTGATGTCACTGCTTGCGGGGCGCGACAGTCGAGCGGCAACGGTGGCGTTGCTACTGAATGCGGGCGAGTTCGTGAATGCCGGGTTGGATGATGCCATGGGTTCCTCTTCTTTCTGGGGAATCGCTTTGGGCCAATCTATCCTGAAACGCCTGTGGATCTGCCCGAGATCGCGGCGAGCGAACGGGCCAACCATGCCGCCGCGACGATTGCCGCTCCCGCGATCGACAGCACAACGACTCCCCAGCCGTAGTCAGGGTAAACCTGAGCAAGGAGGAAACCGATGAGCGGTGGCACGACAAGCGCCACGTAGCAGAGGAGAGGACGTTGTCTGATCAGCAACCATGCGGCGAGGGGGAACGCCAGGAACGCGACAGACGGGGCGCCGTTCAACAGGACGATCATGGAAAGCGCGCCGATACCGGCGCCGAGGATTCGCCGCCATCCGATTCCCGGCAGGATGCACCACCCGGTGATGTGGGCGAGGAGCCCGAGCGGCAGCACGAGGAGGGAGTAGGTGGAGGTGAGCTGAATGAGCATTCCGCCCACAAAGATCAGAGGGACCCCGGCCAGATAGCGGGTGCGGTAGCTTCCCCAGCGCAACTCGAGACGCGTCGTCGGCTCGCGCCATCCGGCACGAGGTTCAGGCATACGACCCGTAAATTTGCACGGCCGCATAAATAATGAGTGCGAGTCCGAGAACGCCCATGGCAACGCCAACCCAGAATGGGGCGTCATACTTCCGGACGCTCGGTTCGGCAACTTCAGGGCGGAACGCGGCCGGAAGCTTATCGGCCTTCCGCGGACGGAGCTGTGGGGTGGGTCGGCCGCAGTAGATGCAGTATTTCCACTCGGACGCGACTTCGCGGTCACAACTCTCGCAGCGTTCCATGTTCAGCACATTATCAAGTGTGAGCATCGCGTAGCGTTGCAGTGTGAAATTGGCTTCGCGGTCTCTACCGCTTGTTATCGCCCATCGCGGCGCGAGCGGCTATCGCCCAGAGCACAGCCTGGCTGCGTACACCCTTGCGCTGAGCATGGGCGTGGATGCTGTGGAGCCGGATATCGTCGCCACGCGCGATGGTGTGCTGGTGCTGCGTCACGAGAATGAGATCTCGGGAACTACGGATGTTGCCACGCATCCCGAGTTTGCTGAGCGCCGCACGGCGAAGGTGATTGATGGCCAGAAACTCACCGGGTGGTTCACCGAGGACTTCACCTGGGAAGAGTTGTCAACGCTGCGGGTGAAGGAGCGCCTGCCGAAACTGCGGAGCCGTGCCTTCGACGGCGAGGAGGGCATCCTGCGGTTCTCGGAGCTGATCGGTTTGCTGGACGGGCACGACGGCGTCGGCATGGTCGCGGAGATCAAGCACGCGAGCTACTTTGAGTCGATCGGACTGCCTCTCGACGAGCTGGTTGCCGCCGAGCTCAGCGCAGCAGGGTGGCAGAGTGACCCGCGGCTCACGGTGGAGTGCTTCGAGACGCGGGTGCTCGCGCAGATCCGCGACCGGGGGATTGACGCGCAGTACGTGTTCCTGCTCGAGTCGAGCGGCGCCCCGGCAGACGAGGTCGCGGCACATGGGCGGAAAGCGAAGGCGTTCGCCGACTACCTCACGACGGAGGGGCTGGCCGAGCTCGCAGCGAGCGGTGTTGACGGCATCAGCGTGGATAAGCGGATGCTCCTCGTCACGGATGCCGCTGGCAGCGTCACCGGCACCAATGATCTGGTGGAACGCGCCCATGCGGCGGGGCTCACGGTGTTCTGCTGGACGCTGCGTGCAGAGAATCAGTTCCTGGCCAAGAATCTGCGCGGCGGTGTAGACCCTGCCGAGTTTGGCGCGTGGCGCGACGAGTACACGCTCATCATGCGCAGCGGCCTTGACGGTGTGTTTGCGGACCAACCGGATCTCGCCATCGAGGCGCGTGACGCCCTCTGACGCGATGCTGTACGGATCTGCGAGACGAATTGCCCGTGATGGATTTGGATGTCGCGATTGATGATGTTGATCGAGTCCGAGAACTAGAGTGATCTCGATGATTGCTCGAAGCGGAAAGCCGCTCAGTCAACGCGCCCTAGGGTTCATGGGAACATGGTCGAAACTGATCGGCCCGGAGTACGCGATCCTTCTCCTTCCGATTCGGCGACTACTGTTGATCGGCATTGTCATCGTGTTCAGCGGAATTCCGGTCGCTGTAGTGGTGAATCTGAGTATCCCAAACTTGTCGTTTTCGATGCACGAAATAGTTGGGATCTTCATGTCGCTCCTGGTAGCCACCCCTGTTGTTGTCAGTGGGATTCGACTGATCAGGCTGGAGTTGCGTATCCAGCGTGACCTGAGAGCGGCCGGTCACACGGTAAAGCCAGGCGGCCCCGACTTGCGCGCGCCGGGGTATTTCTCGTCCTGGTCGAAACGGTCGGGAATCACTCCCGAAGTCATCATCGAAACCGGTCGGAAGGCTCTCGCTGGCGGGCAGTCCACCTAGTGTTCCCGGACAACAGCCCGCCTGTGCCCTCGGGCTTCCCACCGTAGAACCGGTCGGTCGGCGGCCGAGCCTACAATTGACTGGCCATGACTTTCATCCCCGAGTTGCCGAATCCCGACATCGAGTCGCGGCTTCTTGAGGGACTGAACCCGCAGCAGCGCGAGGCCGTGCTCTACCGCGGCGAAGCGCTACTGATTGTGGCCGGAGCAGGTTCCGGCAAGACGAGCGTGCTCACGCGGCGCATCGCCCACCTCATAGAAACGCAGGATGCCTGGCCGAGCCAGATCCTCGCGATCACGTTCACGAATAAGGCCGCAGCAGAGATGCGCGAGCGCGTCGAATCCCTCATTGGCAAGGCTGCGGAGGGTATGTGGATTTCGACGTTCCACTCCGCGTGCGTGCGAATCCTGCGCCGCGAAGCAGAAACGTTCGGCTACACGAAAAGCTTCACGATTTACGACTCCGCCGACTCGCGCGCGCTCATCAAACGCATCATCAAAGACCTCGACGCGGACACCTACGGGTTCACCGTGAGCAAGGTCGCCGGACGCATTTCGAAGGCGAAGAACGAACTGCAGGATGTCGAAAGCTATTCCAGGAACGCGAACTTCGCCGACCCGGCCGAAGCGGTTTTCGTTGAGATGTTCCGCCGCTACTCCAGTGAGTTGACGCGCGCGAACGCCTTCGACTTCGATGACCTGATCGCGCAGACGGTGTACCTGTTCCGTGCGTTCCCGCGGGTGGCCGCCCTGTATCAGCGCCGCTTTCGGCACATTCTGGTCGACGAGTACCAGGACACTAACCATGCCCAGTACTCCCTCATCCGGGAACTCACCCGTGCTCCGAAGCAAGAGGACTTGAAGGGGGCCGTCGGATTCGATGGCATGCCGTTGAAGGAATATGCCGAGGCGCTGTCGGCAGCATCGCTCACGGTCGTGGGCGACTCTGACCAGTCGATCTATGCGTTCCGCGGGGCAGACATCCGCAACATTGTTGAATTTGAGCGGGACTTTCCGCGTTCCACAGTGATTCTGCTTGAGCAGAACTACCGCTCGACGCAAAACATTTTGAGCGCGGCGAACTCGGTGATTTCGAACAACTTCGACCGCAAAGACAAGAAGCTGTTCACCACGATCGGCGACGGTGAGAAGATCGTCGGCTTCACCGGGTACAGCCAGCACGACGAAGCCCAGTTCATCGCGGATGAGGTGGCCGAGCTGCGCGAGAAGGGTATCGACTACCGCGACATCGCCGTGTTTTATCGCACGAACGCACAGACCCGTGCACTGGAAGACGTCTTCATTCGCTCTGCCCTGCCCTACCGGGTGATCGGCGGAACGAAGTTCTATGAGCGCGCAGAAATTAAGGATGCCCTCGCCTACCTGATCGCCGTGGCGAACCCCGCCGATCCGCTCGCGCTGCGCCGGATCATGAACGTGCCGAAGCGCGGGATTGGTCCAGCGACGGAGGCGGCCCTTCAGAACCACGCAGACAAGGATGGCCGTACCCTCCGGGAAGCCCTCCGTGAGTCGAGTCAGCTGGGGCTCGGGCCGAAAGTCACGGGAGCGATCGAGGGGCTCGCAACAATTCTCGACGAGGTCACCGCGACGGCCGAAACGGCAACGCCGGCCGACATTCTCACCGCGCTGTTGGAACGCACCGGGTTCCTCGAAGCATTGCGCGCCAGCCGTGACCCGCAAGATGAGGCCCGCGCAGAGAACGTCGAAGAACTCGTCGCCGTCACAAAAGAGTTTCGAAAGAACAATCCAACCGGCACGCTCCTCGACTTTCTCACCGAAGTTTCGCTCGTCGCGGCCGTGGATGATTTGGATGACTCGAGCGGCACAGTGTCGCTCATGACGCTGCACACGGCCAAGGGGCTCGAGTTTGAGGCGGTGTTCCTGACCGGGGTCGAAGAGGGGCTGCTCCCACACCAGATGTCTGCGGGCGAGCCGGGTGGGCCATCCGAAGAGCGGCGATTGTTCTATGTCGGCATCACTCGAGCGCGCCGGCGGCTCTACCTCTCGCTCGCCATGACGCGCGCCCAATTCGGCGACGTGAATGTTGCGATGCCGAGCCGGTACCTCCAAGAGATACCGCCCGAGCTCATCGAATGGAAACAGTCGCCTGGCATGGCGAACTCCCGCGGCGGCACGCAGCCGCGCGCGCTCAATGCCCGGCGAGGCGGGTTCGGCGCGGAGAGGTCAGTGACTGGCGCGAGCGGATATGCGATCGAGTCGGCTGGTCCCGGTGCGACAGCCAGGGCTCGGATTGCTGCGCGGGCCGCTGCGGGGCCGAAGACGGAGTGGGCGAGTCGGGTCACGAGCACGGTGCGGGACAACGGCGATCTTACGTTGGCCGCAGGCGACCGCATTCGGCACGTCGACTTTGGCGAGGGCAAGGTCACCGGGGTGACGGGGTCCGGGCCCAAATCGGTGGCTGAGGTGCAGTTCGAGACGGCGGGGCGAAAGCGACTGCTCATCAAGATAAGTCCGATAGAAAAAGTAGAATGAGCGCGGCACTGTGACCCTTTCCAGAGTCCGGATCGGAACCGCGGACGGTGAGTTGGCGAAAGCGCTCGCCGCCATCCGCGAAGAACTCGGCGTGACGGCCGAGTTCCCGCCGGAGGTTCTCGCGGAGGCGAGCGCGGCCGCGGCATCCGTGACCCTGCCAGAGCTCGACCTTCTCGACGTACCGTTCATCACGATCGACCCCGCGGACTCCCTGGACCTCGACCAGGCGATGCACCTCGAACGACAAGGCTCCGGATACCGGGTTCGGTATGCGATCGCCGACGTTCCCGCGTTTGTGAAACCAGGCGGTGCCGTCGACACGGAGGCGCGAAAACGAGGCCAGACCATGTACCCGGCAGACGGCCGCATCCCGCTGCATCCGGCCGTGCTCAGCGAGGGCGCGGCGTCACTCCTTCCCGATCAGGTGTGCGGCGCCTACGTCTGGACGTTCGAACTGGACGCCGACGCCCGGGTCACCTCGGTCTCTCTGAAGCTCGCCAGAATTCGCAGCACAGCGCGGTTCGACTACGAGCACGTGCAATCCCTCATCGACGCAGGTCAAGCACCGGACGTTCTCGCCCTGCTCAAAGAAGTGGGCGAGAAACTCATTGTTCTCGAGCGGGAGCGCAACGGCGCGAGTCTGGGCCGACCCGACCAGGAAATCCGCGAAGTGGACGGGCACTACGAACTCGTTCGACGCCGGCCGATCGAAGCCGAGGGCTGGAACGCGCAAGTGTCCCTCCTGACCGGCATGGCCGCCGCCACGATCATGATTGACGGGGGAGTGGGCATCCTGCGCACCATGCCGGAGCCAGGCGAGGAGTCGGTAGCCGAATTCCGTCGCCGTGCAGCCGCGCTGGGCACGCCGTGGCCCGAAACGCTTGAGTATGGCGCGTATCTGCGAACCCTCGACCCGGATGACCCGCAACAGTTGGCAATCATGCACGCCGCCGCCTCGCTTTTCCGCGGTGCCGGATACACGGCGTTCGACGGGACTGTTCCTGAGGAGCGGATCCAGTCGGCGGTTGGTGCGCCCTACGCCCACGCGACGGCCCCGCTGCGGCGGCTGGTGGACCGCTTCGTGCTCGTCGTGTGCGAGGCACAGTCTGCCGGGCGGGAGGTCCCCGCGTGGGCGCGCACCGCGTTGCCGCTGCTACCGGCGCTCATGGCCACGTCCGACAATCTTGCCGGGCGACTCGACGGTGCCGTCGTGAGCACGGTCGAGGCGGCCGTTCTGCGGGATCGGGTGGGTCAAACGTTTAGCGCTACCGTCATTTCGGCGAGGGAAGACCGGGGCGAAGTCCAGCTGGTGGATCCAGCCGTCAACGCCCAGTGTGATGGCCAACTCGTGCCAGGGGAGGTCGTCACCGTTCGTCTGGTTACCGCGGAGATCGCGACAGGCACCGTACGCTTTGAAGTCGTCTGACTCGATCGTCAGTGCGCCGGCAGATCAGTGCTGGTGGGGGCGTGTGCGACGAAATACGGCCAGGTAGTGGTCGCGAGGCCAGTGACGAAGGCGAGCAGGCAGCACACGATTGACTCGGGATGCGAACCGCACAGTGCGGTCAAAACGGCGCTGTCGGCGGTCATCCCAGGGCAGCTGAAACGCTTCACAGACGTCGGACGGCAGCAGGCCAGAGGTGACGAGTCGAACGGTCGGCATCATCGACTTCAGCCACCACGGACCCCGACGCGGGTGCAGCAGCTCCCGTGCGACCGCTCTCGTCTCGTCCGTCACCGTGAGTGCAGCACACTGCGCGCTCCAGTACTCGTCGAAGGCGTCCCGATCGGACGGCCACAGCGTTGCGGGCATGTCCAGGGTCGTTCCGAGGACCGCATATTCGCGGTAAACGGAGTCCGCATCATCCCGGTTGAGCGGGCCGAACACGCGCTCGTAGACATCCATCGCGGTCGCATACAACGTAGCCGCGACCCACAATTGAAGTGCCGGATCACTCGCGTCATAGTTGTCCCCGTGAACCGGTCGGTGTCGCGTTCTGACCCGTTTGCGCGCCGCTGCCACCTCGTCGGCGTCGCCGCAGACCACCACGTAGACATAGCTTAGGGTGGAGCGAAGTCGCGCCATGGGGTCCGACGCGAAGTCGCTGTGCCTGGCCACACCGCGACCCACAGCCGGATGCGCGAGCTGCAGCAGAATCGCGCAGCCAGCACCGGCGAGCAGGATTCCTTCGCTGGACACATCACTGAGGCGCGTCACCTGGCGAACCTCCCCTGAGTGCTGGTGAATCGACGATTCGATTCCTGCTTCCATCATCGCTTGAGACGATGCCGCAGAAACACCCCTCCCGAAGCGGGTAGAGTTCTTCGTGGTAAAAGTCTCCCGATGGCTCAACATCTCGTCATCGAGATAGTGCCCGTTTCCTACACCATCGCGGATTGGACTAAACAGCGTGGATCTATTTGAGTATCAGGCCCGAGACCTCTTTGAGTCGTACGGAGTGCCGGTACTTCCCGGCATCATCGCGGACACCCCTGACGAGGTCCGCGCGGCCGCCGAGAAACTGGGCGGCACCGTGGTGGTCAAGGCTCAAGTGAAGGTGGGTGGCCGAGGCAAAGCGGGCGGCGTGAAGGTCGCCCACAATCCGGACGACGCGGCAGCAGCAGCCGAACAAATTCTCGGCCTGGACATCAAGGGCCACACGGTCCACCGGGTCATGGTCGCCGGCGGCGCCCGCATCGCGCAGGAATTCTATTTCTCTGTGCTCCTCGACCGGGCAAACCGCTCCTACCTCTCGCTGTGCAGCGTTGAGGGCGGCGTGGAGATTGAGGTCCTTGCCGTTGAGCGCCCGGACGCGCTGGCCCGCATCGAAATCGACCCGGCGACCGGCATCGACGAGGCGAAGGCCGCGGAGATTGCCCGCGCCGGCCACTTCCCCGAGGAGCTCGTCGCGAAGGTTGCTCCAGTCATCGTGAAGCTCTACGACGTCTACAAGGGCGAGGATGCGACGCTCGTCGAAGTGAACCCGCTCGTGCTCACTGAGGACGGCGACATCATCGCCCTCGACGGGAAGGTCACGCTTGACGAGAACGCCGAGTTCCGTCACCCGAACCACCTCGAACTTGAGGATGCGGCATCCGCTGACCCGCTTGAGGCGAAGGCGAAAGCGGCTGACCTCAACTATGTGAAGCTCGACGGTTCCGTCGGCGTGATTGGCAACGGTGCTGGCCTCGTCATGAGCACGCTGGATGTCGTCGCCTATGCAGGCGAGAAGTACGGCGGCGTGAAGCCTGCCAACTTCCTCGATATTGGAGGCGGAGCATCTGCGGACGTGATGGCTGCCGGCCTCGATGTGATCCTCGGCGACGCGCAGGTCAAGAGCGTGTTCGTGAATGTGTTCGGCGGGATTACCTCCTGCGACGCTGTCGCGAACGGCATCGTCGGTGCGCTCGCGAAGCTCGGCGACAGCGCGAACAAGCCGCTCGTCGTGCGCCTGGACGGCAACAACGTTGAGGAGGGCAGGCGCATCCTCAATGAGGCGGCGCATCCGCTCGTGACGTTGGCCGCAACCATGGATGAAGGCGCCGACAAGGCAGCGCAGCTCGCAAGCTAGGGCGAAGGCCATTTCTGGCCTTCGCGCGCGAACTGCGACGAAGGCCGACCCGGCCGAAGCCGGTAACCAAAGTAAAGGATTCAGAATGTCAATCTTCCTCAACAAGGATTCGAAAGTCATCGTCCAGGGCATCACGGGCGGCGAGGGAACGAAGCACACCGCGCTCATGCTGAAGGCCGGCACCCAGGTGGTCGGCGGCGTCAACGCGCGCAAAGCCGGCACAACCGTCACTCACGGAACTGTTGAATTGCCGGTTTTTGGCACGGTAGCAGAGGCCATGGAGAAGACCGGAGCGGACGCCTCGATCATCTTCGTCCCGCCCGCGCACGCGAAAAGCGCAATGATCGAAGCGATCGACGCGGCCATCCCGCTTCTCGTGGTCATCACGGAAGGTATCCCCGTGCAGGATGCAGCAGAAGCGTGGGCGCATGCGAAGGCGAAGGGCGGAGCGACCCGCATCATCGGACCGAACTGCCCCGGAATCATCACGCCAGACGAGTCGCTCTTGGGCATCACCCCGGCCAACATCACCCATAAGGGGCCAATCGGCCTCGTGTCGAAGTCCGGCACGTTGACGTACCAGATGATGTTCGAATTGCGCGACCTCGGTTTCTCGACTGCAATCGGCATCGGCGGTGACCCGATCATCGGCACAACTCACATCGACGCGCTCGCCGCGTTCGAAGCTGACCCGGAGACGAAAGCCATCGTCATGATTGGTGAGATCGGCGGTGACGCTGAAGAGCGCGCTGCAGACTTCATCAAGGCGAACGTGACGAAGCCGGTTGTCGGCTACGTCGCAGGCTTCACGGCGCCGGAGGGCAAGACGATGGGTCATGCCGGAGCGATTGTGTCCGGTTCGGCCGGCACAGCGCAGGCCAAGAAGGAAGCGCTGGAAGCTGCTGGTGTCAGGGTGGGGAAGACCCCGTCCGAGGCCGCAAACATCATGCGCGACATCCTCGCCAACCTCTAGAGTTCCGCAGCCGCTGCGGTAGGCTCCGACTGGTATGAACCGCCCGATCACTGCCCTGTTCGCCGCGCTGGAGGCGCTCCTTGTGGTGGGTATCGGCATCGGGATTTCGCTCGTACTGCTCACGTTTCTGTGGGCATTCCAATACGGGCTGCAAATTGACTGGACTGTGTTCTGGCGTGCGTCCGTCGACGTGTGGCTTCTCGGTCACGGTGCCGATGTTCTCCTCACCCTCGACCCGGTCACGGCGGGAATTTTAGGCTTCCCTGGGGCGGGCACGCCGTTCGTGGTGTCCATCGCCGCACTCGGGTTCGCTCTGTTGACTGTGCTGCTCGGCGTGCGGGCCGGCCGGCGGATCACGGAAACCCCGTATGCGAGGCTTGGTGTTCTCGTGGCCGTGCTCGTGTTCGCCGCACTTTCCCTCGGCGTGACCCTGAGTGCGCTCCACCGCTTCGCGCGACCGTCCATCTGGCAGGGGGCGCTTCTCCCCACCGTGGTGTTCACCGTCGGGATTCTCCTTGGCGCGTGGCTTGCCAGACGCCGACTCGCGCGGATGCCGGGCCGAGAGGCAGCGGGCGGCAAGCTTGCTGCCTGGCCCGCCTCGCTATCGGTGGGGCGACGCACCGTTCTGGCCCAGTCGCTGCGGGGCGGCACCGCGGCGGTCGCCGTGGTGGTCCTCGTGTCCGGCATCCTGCTCGCGGTCATGCTGGTGGGCAACTACGCACAGATTGTTGCGCTGTATGAGGGCATTCACTCGGGAGTTCTCGGCGGCGTCGCCGTCACGCTTGCGGAGGTCTCGTTCCTGCCGAATTTGATTGTTTGGACTGGCGCCTGGCTCGTTGGCCCAGGGTTTGCGATCGGTGCGGGTTCGTCCGTCGGCCCGATCGGTACCAGCCTCGGACCATTGCCGGCAATCCCGGTGCTTGGAGCGCTGCCCACTGGCGACTTTTCGTTCGGCTTCCTCGGACTTCTCGTGCCGATCATCGCCGGCTTTGTCGTCGGAGTTCTGATTCGCCCTGCCGTCGTCCGCAACGTCGCCGGTCGCGGTGCGTTGATACTCACCGGCGTAGGAGTCGGCGTGGTGGGCGGCACCCTGCTGGGGCTACTGGCCTGGGTTTCGGGCGGCGCGGCCGGTCCAGGGCGTCTCGCCGAGGTCGGTCCGGATGCACTCCTCGTCGGACTGTGCTCTGCGCTGGAATTCGGTATTCCTGCCATCCTCGGACTTCTGGCCGGTCGCCCGTCGAGCAGCAAATAAGCTGGGGGCATGCTCTCCCTCCTCGTCCTCATCTCCGGGGGCGGTTCGAACCTGCTTTCCCTGCTTGAAGCATCCGAGGATGCGCTCTTCCCCGCGCGTGTTGTCGCGGTAGGCGCCGATCGTCCAGCGGACGGCCTTGAGCACGCCGAACGTTTTCGGGTCCCCACGTTTTCTGTCGCGCTTTCCAACTTTTCCGATCGGGAGAAGTGGGGCGAGGAGTTGTTGGAGCAGATTGAGGAGTGGGCCCCGGATCTTGTCATCCTGAGCGGCTTTATGCGCTTGCTTCCGCCGAACGTCGTCGCAAGGCTGTCGCCGCGGCTGCTCAACACGCATCCGGCGTACCTTCCCGAGTTCCCCGGTGCCCACGCGGTTCGGGATGCCCTCGCGGCCGGCGCCAGCGAGACCGGCGCCAGCATCATCGTCGTCGACAATGGGGTCGACACGGGACCGGTGATCGCCCAGGAGCGGGTGCCCATCCTGCCTGCGGATACCGAGAGCATTTTGCACGACCGCATCAAAGTCGTTGAGCGGCGGCTGCTCGTGCAGGCTGTCCTCGACATCGCGAACGGACACATCAATCTGGAGGACTACGCATGACCGGTGCACTCGATCGAGACGTCATCCCGATTCGCCGAGCGCTCGTTTCGGTCAGCGACAAGACCGGGCTACTGGAGCTCGCCGGGGCGCTCGCGGCAGCCGGAGTCGTGATGGTGTCGACGGGGTCCACGGCGAAGCAGATTGCCGCTGCCGGATATCCGGTCACCGAGGTGAGCGAGATCACCGGGTTCCCAGAGTCCCTCGGCGGCCGCGTGAAAACCCTGCATCCGTCCGTCCACGCCGGCATCCTCGCCGACCTGAGACTCGCGGATCACGCCGCAGAGCTTGCCGAGTTGAACATCGAGGCCTTCGAACTCGTCGTCGTGAACCTGTACCCGTTCGTGGAGACCGTGAAAAGCGGTGCTGGCTCGGAGGCCGTGATCGAGCAAATCGATATCGGTGGACCAGCCATGGTGCGCTCCGCCGCGAAGAACCATGCCAACGTCGCGGTTGCCGTGTCGCCGTCGAGTTACCCGCAAATCGTCAAAGCCATCACCCTGGGCGGGACGACTCTCGCTCAGCGGCAGAGGCTGGCCGGCGAGGCCTTCGCGCACACCGCTGCCTACGACAAGGCCGTGGCCGAATACTTCGCGTCCAACGTGGGCTTGCGCGCCAGCCGGTCGGAAATTCAGGAATCTTCGTCGCCGGATGCCACAATCTCCGGCGTGTCAGGCACTGCAGTAACGCAGATTCCTGAATTTTCAACGGGGCAGGGCGCTGGGCAGGCCGCGGGGCAGCCAGCGGAACTGAATTTGCGTTTCGGCAATCCGACTCCGCTCCGCTACGGGGAAAACTCGCACCAGGATGCGACCCTCTACCGCTCGGCGGATGGGCGCGGCCTCGCTCAGGCCACCCAACTGCACGGCAAGGAGATGTCCTACAACAATTACGTTGATGCGGATGCTGCGCTCCGGGCCGCCTACGACTTTGCCGAGCCTGCCGTGGCGGTCGTCAAGCACGCGAACCCCTGCGGGATTGCTGTTTCCCACGACATTGCTTCAGCACACAAGCTCGCTCACGCCTGCGACCCGATGTCCGCTTTCGGTGGAGTCATCGCGGCGAACCGTCCGATTGACCTTGCGGCGGCAGAGTCGATCAAGGACATTTTCACCGAGGTGATCATCGCGCCGAGCTTCACAGAGGACGCGCTTCAGGTCCTTCAGGCGAAGAAGAACCTGCGTCTTCTGGCGCTCCCCGTCGACTACGCGAGGGAGACGCTCGAGCTCCGCCAGCTCTCCGGCGGCATGCTTACGCAAACTCCGGATACCCACTTCGCCCCGTTCGAGGAGTGGACGCTGGCCTCCGGCGCTGCGGCGGATGCGGTGGTCCGCGCCGACCTCGAGTTCGCCTGGCGCGCCGTGCGCGCGGTGAAGTCGAACGCCATCCTGTTGGCGCACGGTGGAGCATCCGTCGGCGTCGGGATGGGACAAGTCAACCGGGTGGACTCCTGCCGGTTGGCGGTGGGGCGCGCAGGCGATCGTGCCGCTGGCAGCGTTGCCGCGTCAGACGCCTACTTCCCCTTCGCAGACGGCCTTCAGATTTTGCTCGACGCCGGTGTCGCTGCGGTGGTGCAACCCGGTGGGTCCATTCGCGACAGTGAAGTGGTTGATGCCGCGCAGAAGGCGGGCGTGACCATGTACTTCACCGGCGAACGCCACTTCTTCCACTGATGCGGTCGTCGCGTCGACGGATGCCGGTGAACGAGATTCACCAGGCGGCCCTAGTTTCCAATAGTCTCGCAGCATGACTTCTACCACCGGTGCCTCCGCCATGATCCGACAGGCGCTTGGTGTCGCTGTTGCCGCGCTGGTGACAGCTGCCGTGACCCATCTGGCGACGGTCTTGCTCTTCTTCATCGCCAATGGGGCCGACCCGTCGGCGTTTGGTCAGCTGAGTGCGTACTTCCTTTCCTCCTCGCTTTTGTTGTTCCTGTTCCTCGGCGTTGTTGCCGGGTTCGACGGCCTGAGGCGGTGGTATGCCGCGGTTCCGCTGGCTGCCCTCGCCGCGCTGCTTGCTGGACTTTTCGGGAGCCTCATCGGGGTGATAATCGGCGGGTCGACGATCGACTCCACGGCGATCTCCTACATCTTCGGCACCCTGGTCGGTCCGAAACTGATCTTCGTCATCGTCGCTGTGGTTGTCGCGTCAACACTCGGGCGGCGCCTGTGGAGTCTCGTTTCGGGCTCACGGCTGGATGTTCCTCCGGCTCGCGACCGCAAGGTTGCCCTCGTCCGACTGCCGGCGGCAAATTTGGCTGATGGGCAGGTCACCCACATCGCCCGGTCTGTGATCGACGCCGAGAAGGCCGACGAACAGTGGGATGGCTACGTTGCCGCGCTCATTGAAAACGGCTGGGACACCGTTGAGGTACCCGTGGCGCCGGAGGCCCCGGACTCCGTGTTCGTTGAAGATGCTGTCGTGATTTTCGGGGAAACCGCGGTGCTCACGAGTCCGGGCCACGAATCGCGCAGAGTGGAGACCGCCGGCGTTGAGGACACCGTTCGGGAACTCGGATTGCGTCTTGCCCGCATCGAGCTGCCCGGCACGCTCGATGGTGGCGACGTCCTGAAGGTGGGTTCGACGGCCTATGTGGGCCGCGGCGGACGGACGAACGCCGAGGGCATCCGTCAACTGCGCCAGATCGTGGCACCGCTGGGCTTCACGGTGATTGCCGTTCCGGTCACCAAGGTGCTCCACCTCAAGAGCGGCGTGACGGCGCTGCCCGACGGCACGGTCATTGGTTATCCGCCGCTCGTGGACAACCCCGAACTGTTCGACCGGTTCCTTGCCGTCCCAGAGGAGACCGGGGTTGCCGTGGTCGTGCTCGATGAAGGATCCGTGCTCATGGCTTCGTCCGCTCCTAAGAGCGCCGAACTCATCGCCGATCTTGGCTACCGCGTCGTGACGGTGGACATCAGCGAATTCGAAAAGCTGGAAGGCTGCGTTACCTGCCTTTCCGTGCGCATCCGCTGAAATCGCGGAGAGGGTCGGACGGCTATGCCTCCCCAGCGGTCGCCGCCGCTGCATGCTCGCGCTTGCTGATTCGCCAGGTACGGATGCCGGCCACGATCGACGCGGCAATGACCACCCCGGCAATGACATACGCGGCGCTCTTCACTCCGGGGATGGTGGCTGCGTAGTATCCGGTCAAGGTCAGCCCGACGCCCCAGGCGAGTGCGCCGACGAGGTTGCTGGAGAGGAAGCGGTAGTAGTTCATTCTTCCGACGCCGGCGATGACGGGAACAAAGACGCGTCCCCACGGTACGAAACGCGCGACCACAATGGACCACCATCCGTAGCGCTCGTAAAAGACCTCAGCGGCGTGAATCGCTTTTTGGGTGCGCCGCCCGCCGTGACGATCCAGATACCCGCGACCGTAGTGACGCCCAAGCAGGAAACCGACCTGGTCGCCGAGGAATGCGGAAATGCCCACACCGACGGCGAGGATCACAATGTTCAGGCTGACGGCGGAGGCCGCGATGAGGCCTGAGGCAAACAGGAGAGAGTCGCCGGTGATGAAGGGGATGAACAGGCCGAGAAATACGGCGGTACCGGCGAACACGAGCGCCCATACGACGACGTAAAAGATGATGGGGCCCGCTGCAGCGAGGAGGTCGCCCATTTCGCTGCCCAAATTGGATGTCGCTTGATGCAGCATGCTCACGCTGCCAGGGCGTGCGGGGCGAGGGGCATGGGCGAAGCTTCCGATCCAGTGTAGGTAAGGCAATCCTAACCCGGAGGTGGGCTCTGCGCCAGCGGCGAGATCTTTCTGCGGAAATCTGATTGCGGAATTGACTTGCACAATCTGCAATGTCTGTCATATTCTGGAGGGCTGCGCTGACGGGACGGGACGAAGGGTGCGTCCCACCGTCGGCATCGCGGGGGCTGACGCCGATTGTTTAGGCGGTCCCCACCACATCACTGACGGCTTCGCCGTCCCCTGAATACTGCAAGGAAAACTGTTGTCGTCTGATGTCAAGAAGAAGCGACTGGGAACATTCGCATCGATCATGCGCGTGTACCCGTACGCGAAGCCCGCAATGTCGCGGATCTACCTCGGGATGGGGGCGGCGATGATCGCTGCCCTCGTAGCGCTCGCCATCCCGCAGGTGCTGCGGTCCCTCGTGGACGGACCGCTCAAGGACGGCGATTCAGGCGAGATCTGGTGGCCCGTCATCATCGTGCTGCTGCTCGGCATCGTCGAAGCCGTCATGATCTGGTTCCGGCGCTGGTTTGTTCTGCAGCCGGGAACGCACATCGAAGCGCGCATGCGCAACGGCCTTTACAAGCAACTCCAGGATCTTCCCGTCAACTTCCACGACCGGTGGCCAAGCGGCCAGTTGCTATCTCGCGCCATCAGCGACCTCAACCTGATCCGGCGCTGGTTCTCGTTCGGCCTCGTGCTGTTTGTGGTCAACACGATCACGATCGTTGTCGGAATTGGCGTTTTAGCCAGCATCAACTGGATGCTTGGCGTGCTGTTCATGGTGTTGTCCATCCCGCTGTGGATTTACGGTTACCTGTTCGAGAACAAATACTCCGTGGTGGCCCGCCGCAGCCAGGACCAAGCCGGGGACCTCGCGACGACCGTCGAGGAATCTGTCCACGGCATCCGGGTGCTGAAGGCTTTCGGTCGCGGCGCGCACGCGCTCCGCAACTTTGAAGCTCAGGCTGAGCTGTTGCGCGGCACGGAAATTGAGAAGGCAAAAGCCATTGCCGGAATCTGGTTGTGGCTGCTGCTCGTTCCGGATGTGACGTTCGCCCTGTGTCTGGCCGGAGGGGTGTGGCTTGCCGGTGTGGGCCAAATCACGGTCGGTGGCCTCGTCGCGTTCTTCGCGACGGCCACGGTGCTGCGCTTTCCGGTCGAGTCGATCGGCTTCCTGCTGTCCATGACGTTCGACACGCGCACCGCGGCCGACCGGTTCTTTGACGTCATGGACGAGAAGAACACGATTGTCGATCCGGAGCACCCGAAGACCATTGCGAAGCCGGAAGGTCGCCTCGTGTTCCACGATGTGCACTTCCGCTACGCGGACTCGCCCGAGCGGTTCCCTGACCTCGTGAACGGGATCAACCTGGAGCTCGAACCGGGTGAGACCATGGCGCTCGTCGGACTGACCGGTAGCGGCAAGTCCACGATCACCGCGCTCGCCACCCGGCTGTACGACGTCACGGGCGGTTCCATCACGCTCGACGGAGTCGACATCCGTGACCTCACGCTCGAAGAGCTGCGCACGCACATCGCGATGGCGTTCGAGGACGCGACCCTGTTCTCGGCATCCGTGCGCGACAACGTGCTGCTTGGACGTCCGGAGTCGAGCGACGAGGAACTCGATGAGGCGCTCGATATTGCTCAGGCCGACTTCGTACGGGACCTCCCGGAGGGCCTCGACACGAAGGTGGGTGAGGAAGGGATGAGCCTCTCCGGTGGGCAACGGCAGCGACTCGCCCTCGCGCGAGCCGTCGCGGCCAAGCCGGATGTTCTGGTGCTGGATGACCCGCTCTCCGCGCTCGACGTTGACACCGAGGCACTCGTCGAGGCTGCGCTGCGTCGCGTGCTCGCCTCCACAACGGGGTTGGTTGTGGCGCACCGGCCATCCACGGTCATGCTCGCGGATCGAGTCGCACTGCTGGAGAACGGCCGGATTACGGCGGTCGGCAAACACTCGGAACTGCTGGCATCGAGCGAGCACTACCGCTTCGTCATTTCGAGCCTTGAAGATGACAATGACGCGCCGCGACGGAATCCGTCGCCCCCAACCACACCCATCCCCATCATCACGAGCGGCGTCGGCCGCACCAGCACAGAGGTCGGATCATGAGCGTCACCGGGGTCGAGGGCGAAGAGCGCCAGGACTATACGAAGGCAGAGAGTAAGCAGATTCGCGCGCGCTCGCTGCGATTGCTTGGCTCGCTCGTCAGGCCGTTGTGGGGCCGCATCACCCTCACAGTCATCGTGGTCGTGATCAGTACGGCGGCACAGGTTGCCGGGCCGGCGTTCATTGCGTTGGGCATCGACAATGGTTTGCCGGCGATGCTGAAACAGGACTGGATGCCGCTCGGCTTCGCCGTTGGAGCCTTCCTCTTCACGGGCATCATCGGTGCCGTTCTGATTGCCTGGTACACGGTGCTCACCGCCCGGATCAGCCAGGCCATCCTCATCGAACTGCGCAAGCGCGTGTTCCTGCACACGCAAAAGCTCAGCCTCGAGTTTCACGAGAGTTACACCTCGGGGCGCATCATCGCGCGCCAGACCAGCGACCTCGACGCCATCCGCGAGCTTCTGGATTCCGGGATCAGCCAGCTCGTTCAGGGCGGCCTCTACATGGCGTTCATTGCGATCGCCCTGTTGTCGATTGACTGGGTGGGTGGTCTCGTACTTTTCGCATCCCTCGTCCCGCTGTGGTTCCTCACCCGGTGGTTCCAGCTCAGCTCGCAGAAGGTATTCAGGGAGACCCGCACGGCCTCCGCGCGCGTCATCGTGCACTTTGTGGAAACCATGACCGGCATCCGCGCCGTGAAGGCGTTCCGCAAGGAGCGTCGGAACGAGAAGGAGTTCGGCTCGCTCGTCGAGGACTATCGCCACGCCAACGAGCGCGCGATCAACCTGTTCGGAATTTTCGACCCGTCGCTCGTGCTCATCGGTAACGTGACGCTCGCCGTCGTGCTGCTCGTCGGCGGTCTGCGGGTGGCCGGGGGCGGCCTCGCCATTGGTGTGCTGCTGGCAACACTGCTCTACACGCGATCGTTCTTTGCACCGGCGCAGGAGATTGCGATGTTCTATAACTCCTACCAGTCGGCGGCTGCAGCACTCGAGAAGATCTCTGGTGTGCTCGAGGAGGAGCCGAGCGTCCCAGACCCGACCGGCCCGATCGACCTGTGGAAGGCCAAGGGTTCCGTGGGCTTCGAGGGGGTGGAGTTTGCCTACACGGCGGACCGTGTCATCCTGCCGACGTTCGATCTGGAAATTCCAGCGGGTCAGACCATTGCGCTGGTCGGTTCGACCGGGGCGGGCAAGTCGACTCTTGCCAAACTCATCTCGCGGTTTTACGACCCGAGTGCCGGCGTTGTCACGTTGGACGGCGTCGACTTGCGTCGGCTGCATCCGAAAGACCTGCGACGAGCGATCGTCATGGTCACCCAGGAGGCTTACCTGTTCTCCGGAACTGTGGCGGACAACATTGCGCTCGGCAAGCCTGAGGCATCGCGCGAGGAGATCATTCGGGCGGCGAAGGCCGTTGGGGCGCACGAGTTCATTGAGGGCCTGCCGAACGGATACGAGACGGATGTGAACAAGCGCGGTGGGCGGGTCTCCGCCGGTCAGCGACAGCTCATCTCCTTCGCGCGTGCGTTCATCGCCGACCCGGTGGTGCTCATTCTGGATGAGGCGACGGCGTCGCTGGACATCCCGAGCGAGCGCCTCGTTCAGGAGGGGTTGCAGACTTTGCTCTCCGACCGCACCGCGGTCATCATCGCCCACCGACTGTCGACCGTGGCGATTGCCGACCGTGTGCTCGTAATGGATCAGGGTCGCATCATCGAGGACGGCACGCCAGCGGACCTCATCGCTGGCTCTGGCAAATTCTCGAAGATGCACGCCGCCTGGCGCGACTCGCTCGTCTAGATGCCGCGAGTGAACCGGAGCACGTGACGGCCAGTTCCGCACCGAATGCTGGATTCGTTGCCGTCACCGCAGCGAAAGCCTTGGGGCACGCGAACGTCCGCGAAGAGCGTGGGGGGAACTTCAACTTCCTGAATAAGCGAGTCGCCATCCCATCGCCACGACGAACTTACCTTGCCGGCGCCAGTCATGTAGCGAGCGCTGGCCCACTCGAGCTCTCTGGTATAGGCAGGTTGAATCTGAACTAAGCCACTCCACGCCGTGTTCCGTGCGTCGATTCCGGCGACGTCTTCGAACAGAAACTGTCCGACGGCACCAAGTGCGCAATGATTAAAGGAGTTCATCTCTGACGTGGAGAGCGTCCCGTCCTCGGCGATGCCGTCCCACTTCTCCCAGATGGTTGTGCCCCCCATTCGGATCATGTGCAACCAACTAGGCATGTCCTCTTTGAGCAGCATTCGATACGCAAGGTCGGCGTGCCCATTTCGGGCCAGGACAGGGAGGATGTGTTCGACTCCGTGTATTCCGGTCGTCACATTTCCCAGCGACGAAACTTTTTCGCTCAGACGCTGGACTGCTGCAGCCCTTTGTTTGCCATCAAGTAGTCCGTAGCCGATTGCCTGCGCGTAAACCGTTTGTGTATCTCCGGTGATTCGACTGTCGGGTCCGACGAATTCTCGGATGTATGCCTTTCTGATGACCTCGGCACGTTGACGACAACGCTCGCCCTCGTCGCTCTTTCCGAGCCAGTCAGCAATTTCCGCAAGCTGACAATACGACCGGAACGAGTGTGCAGTGTCGATTGCCGGAAGATGGCTTGTCGACCTAGAGCCTGTCCATTCGTAGCCGGGGTGGGAGGGCTCGCTCGGGTCCTCGGGGAGAGAAAGCCAGTCGCCGAAGTCAGCACCAACGGCGTTTGTGCGTATGCCGGTCGGATTGTTCGCGTCTACATAGTTCAAATAGCGGCGTAGCGATTCGTAGTGTCGTTGCGCGGCAGTGACATCGCCGTATCGCGCGGCAAGCAAATGGACTAGTCGAACGTAGCCGTCAGCCCAGCCCGGTGCGCCGTCCGTGTTGCGCCCTGGTGGTACCGCTGGCGCGTAATTGCGGATAGTACCGTCCTCGCCCTGAGAGTCCTCGGCATCCTGCACGAACTTGCTCACGAATGCACCAATATCAAAGTGATAGGCAGCGGTGTTTCCAATAACCCCCGCATCGCCAAGCCAACCGAGTCGCTCCTCTCGCTGCGGGCAGTCGGTAATGACCTCGATGAAGTTGTCTCGCACAGTCCATTCCACTGCACGGGCCAGCGCGTTTAGGCGATCGTCCGAGCACTCGAACTCCCCAACGGCTTCTTGACCTGCGTCTACGGAGATCGCAGTTACCTTCGTGTTCGGTAGGGCCTTGAAGCTTCCGAACGGGTTCGCCGAGGGCAGTCCCCACACCTCCGCATACCTGAACCCGTGGAGTGTAAATCGAGGTTCAAGCTTGTGTACATCGGCATCTGCCGTCGTGTAACGGTCCTCCTGAAACGCAATACGTAGGTTGTCGCGGTATACGCGGTTGTGAGGGGTAAGGATTTCGCCGTGCTGAACGATGACGTCCGCCTTGGGGAGGGTCGACGTCTCGACCTTGGTCCACCCCACGAGATTCTGTCCAAAATCGAAGATGGCCGGACCGCGACCGTGCTCCCACACCAAGGTGCCTTCATGCTCAGCATGAATGCGCACGTGGTCGTGTGGCTGAGGGTCTATTTCGACGGATATTTCTGGCATTTCGACGCACTCCCATGCTGAGTCGTCAAAACCCGCAGCTGTCCAGCCTGCTTGCGTGAGTCGCAGGTCTTGCGTCTCACCGGAGAGGAGGTCGGCGCTCTGTATGGAACCGTAGGAGTAACGCCATTCGGGACCGGACGCCACCAGGATTGAAGACTCTCCTTCACCAATCTCAAGTTGAAGTCGCACGGCAGGCTGAGCCCCATAGAGTTCGATCTCTCGCTGCAAGCCGATGCGCCCGGCGTACCAGCCTTTCGCCAATTCGACCGCGACAACGTTCTCACCCGGCATGAGATATTTCGCGACATCCCAAGTCTGGTGGTACACCCGCGTTTCGTAGTCTGTCCAGCCTGGACGCAGGAGCGCGTTGGCGGTGACTTCTACTCCGTTTATTGTCAGTCGGTAGATGCCGAGAGCAGATGCGTAGACGCGGGCGTGGCTCAGGGGACCTGCCGCATACTCCGCGAGGGTGAAGGTTGTGCGGAAGGTCGGTGCGGGATCCCAGTTCTCTCTGCGCAATGCGCGGAGAGGCGCCGCAATCCATTGTGCATTCCAGTCGGACTCGGCCAACAGCCCGATTTCGAATGACGCGGTTTCACTCGTGACCCGCTCCCCGTCCGACGTTGTCGCAGAAGCGGTCCAGAATTTTTTTGCACGGGAACCCAGGATCGATGCATCGAACACAACCCGAGGGTGTCTTAGTCCGACGGCGTTCCAAGCGTCTTCCTGTCCCGTGTGGGCACCTTCGGCGGAATCTGCCACGGCCACGTCGAAACCGTATCGATCGTCAAAGCGGTGGGCGCCCTCTGCTGCCCAGGTGAGGAGCATCGATCGCGCTGGAATGCCGATCGGGTTGTCTCGATGCGCGGCCCTCAGCCTCACGAGTTTGGGAGATTCTGCATTTTTCACGCGCGCTTGGCCTTTCCTTCGGTGGTCATGTCAGGGGAGTCGTCGTTTCGCGCAGGGAGCGCTTGAGGACTTTGCCAGTGGATGTCCGTGGCAAGCTTTCCACCACGATGAAACGGTCCGGGACTTTGTATGCTGCGAGCGAGGAACGCAATCTCAACTTCAGATCGACCGCTACTAACTCAAATCCTTCGCGGATCACAAGGTAGGCCACGGGACGCTCGCCCCATTTCTCACTGCGCTCGGCGACGACCGCGGCATCCAGCACCTCAATCTGGGCGAGTAGCGCATTCTCAACCTCGATGGAGGATATATTCTCTCCACCGGAGATGATCACGTCCTTCGCTCTGTCCTTAACCTCGATGTACCCGTCTGGGTGCATGACCCCCAGATCTCCGCTGTGAAACCAGCCTCCGCGAAAAGCTGCAGCTGTCGCTTCGGGGTCCCGGTAGTACCCGGGCGTCACATTGTTCCCACGCATAATGATTTCGCCCAACGTCTTGCCGTCCGCGGCAACGTCGACAAGGTCCTCATTGACGACACGAGGAATTTCGGCCTGGATCATCCCGACTCCTTGCCTCGCCATCCTGGCGGCACGTTCGTCGGCTGGGAGTGTTGTCCAGGAGTCCTGATATTCACACGTTGTATACGGTCCGTAAACCTCGGTCAAGCCGTATGCGTGAACAACGCTCGTGCCCAATTCCTCGAGCTTGCGGATAATCGCGGGCGAGGGTGGCGCGCCACCAGTGGTGATCTTCAGGCCGTGGGAAACAACGTGAGCTTGTGGGGCTTCCGTGATCGTGCTGAGAACCGTTGGTGCACCGCAAAGGTGACTCACGTCGAATACGTCGATGGCATTCCACACAGCTTCTTCTCTGACGGAACGAAGACAAATGTGGAGGCCAGCCGCTGCAGTGACCGCCCAAGTCGTGCACCATCCGTTGCAGTGGAACATGGGCAGCGTCCACAGGTAGCGCGTATCGCCGCTGTATCCGTTGTGGTAGACGAATCCGAGGGAGTTGAGATGGGCGCCTCTATGTGTGTACATGACACCCTTGGGCCTGCCTGTTGTGCCAGAGGTGTAGTTTATTGCGATGAGTTTTCGCTCGTCGTCAACCGCCCAGACCAAAGGGGAATCGTCATTGGTGGATCTCTCAAGGAAGTCGGGATAGGAGTCTGTGCCAAGATGTGTGGCCGTCGAACCGGCATTTGTGTCCACAATCTCCACGACGCAGCGAACGCATTCGACGCGATCTTTCGGATCACCGAGGGCAGCCAACAGTTCAGAATCAGCGAACAGGATAACTGCACCAGAATGGTCAAGTATGTAGTCGATTTCATCTGGGGCAAGTCGGGTGTTGAGCGCGACGAGTACGCCCCCGGCGAGCGGGACGGCGAAGTGAGCGATCAGCAGCTCTGGAAGGTTTGGCGCGAGGAACGCGACGCGGTCTCCCGGCTTGATGCAACTCCTTATGGCGCGGGCCAGCAACTTTACTTCGAGAGCGAACTCCCGATAGTTATAGCGTCGACTGCCGTAGGAAATGGCAGCCTTCTCCGGGAAGATTGAGGCGGACCGCTCGAGGAAGTGAAGCGGGGTTAGTTCGACGCGGTCCGGGAAGTCCGGTCCTCCTGTGCTCATTGTGGGCGACACTGCCATGATCTCTTGGGTGCTGCCGCTTTATGCGGGCACGAACTCCTGCTCCTGACGACCGAGTCCGTCGATCTCAATCGTGACCGTGTCCCCCGCTTTCAAGTAGGGAAAACGACCCGACAGGGCGACGCCTTGGGGTGTTCCTGTCAGAACGAGGTCTCCGGGCTCCAGTGCAAGATACTTCGACAGATGCCAGATAAGAAAGTCGACGCCGAAAATCATGTCGGTCGAGTTCGAGTTCTGACGTACCTCTCCGTTGACCCAGCTTCGTAGTCCAAGATTTTGATAGTCGACCTCGTCCGGTGTCACGAGCCACGGCCCTGTCGGGTTGAAGCCTGGTGCGCACTTGCCTTTGCTCCACTGGCCGCCGGACACGGTCAGTTGGAAGTCGCGCTCGGAGACATCGTTCGCGGCGACGAACCCAGCAATGTGTCCGAGGCTCTCCTGTGGAGAGTTGAGGCAGGAGGTATGCGAGCCGATCACGACACCGAGTTCCACCTCCCAGTCCGTCTTCTCGCTTCCCCGAGGGATGGCAACATGGTCGTTAGGGCCAACTACGGTGTTTGGTGTCTTGAGGAAGACTATTGGGAATTCTGGTGGCGCAGAATCTGACTCCGCCGCGTGTTCGGCATAGTTCATCCCGATGCAGATGACCGCACTCGGGCGGGCTATTGGTGCACCGATGCGCATAGTCTCGGCGCCCACGAGCGTGGGAAGCGTACCGCGTTCGATGGCCTCCTTGGCATCGTCGATCCCACCTGTTTCAAAGAATTGCGCACCGATATCATCCGTGATTGCTCGCAGGTCGAGGATGCCATTGCCCGTGATGGCGACAGGGACCTCCGCCCTGAGTTGACCGAGTCTTGCGAGCTTCATGTGCGGCCTATTCTGTTGCTGTTTGGCGCATGTTCGGGACAAGCAGGATTTTGTTAGCTGAGACAGAGCCGTCGGCGAGTGTGCGGAACACCTCGGGCCCATCCTCCAGTGGAAGTTCTTTGTCAATGAGAAGGTCAAGTTCCGGATGTCCCTCACTGACCCAAGCCGCTGTGCCTCGAAAATGCACATCTGAGTAGCAATAGCTCCCCAAGAGTTCGCGCTCGCCGATGCTGATGGCATACGGGGCAATAGTCATTGTTTTTGATCCCATGCCGACGAGGACGATTCGTCCTCTAGTTGCCGAATATTCCAAAGCGGAGGCCATGCTTGCGTCCACACCTACTGCATCGATGACCACAGTCGCGGTGCCACCTAGGGAATGGTGCACTGACGCGGCGAGATCGTCAGGGGTAGTGGTGGTGAATCCGAGCTGTTCGAGGAGTTGACGGCGTGAGTCTGAAGGCTCGCTGACCAAAATTTCCGTGGCGCCGAGCCGCCGGGCGCCAATAGCGACGGCTTGACCGATCGGGCCGCCACCAATCACCAAGAGCCGATCCTCAGGTGTGACGGCACCGCGACGTGCGGCATGGTAACCCACGGCGAGCGGCTCGATAAGGGCACCATGCATCACTGGGATGCTTTCGCTGATGGGGACAACATTGTTGGCCGGTGCGACGAAATATTCGGCAAATGCACCGTCAAGGAGTGGCTCTACGCCGATTACTTTCTGGTTGGGACAAACCTGGCTTTCGCCTTCAGCACAGGAGGCGCAGTCGTTGCAGGGTATGAGGGGGTTTACGGTGACGAGGGTTCCGGGTTCCACCTCGGTCACGTCGTTGCCGCACTGCGCAACTCGCCCCACGGTCTCGTGCCCCATGATCTGACCATCAAAACGTCGACCGGTATCACCGCTGTACCCATGGACATCGGAGCCGCAAACGCCCGTAGCGATGACCTTGATGAGCACGTCTGTGGGACCAACCTCCGGTTCGGGTCGTTCAGAGATTGAGATATCCCAGGGGCCGTTGAAGCCGAGAGCGAGCATGTAGGTTCTACTTTCTGTATTTTCTACGCCCGCCACTCGTAACGTGGCGGCGCACTGGCGCGGCGTGACAGGTCAGGATGCCCCTTCGGCCACACGCCCTTCAGGGTATTTTTCGAAATTTTTGGGGTCGTATAGGGGCACGAGAAGATCGGCAGTCCTGCGCACGCGCTCGTGCGCCGCGAGAACTTCATACATGTTTTCGTTGATGCCAATCGGTATGTCGTCAAGCACATTCTGTTCATAGAAGAAGGAGTCGGATATCGCGACCACTCCCTCCTTTGTGTCGACTTCGACGACGACGGAAGCACGGTGGTGGCCGCCCGACCACCATGTTCGCAGTCCAGGCGCGAGCTCGTCTTCGTCTGAGAGTAGGCGCACTCTAGGCCACGCGGTTGTGACAAGTTCAATAAGGATTTCGTCGGGGATACTCGTCGCGCGATTGTCGTGCGGGTGCGCGTGAGTCGTGTGGAAGTGAGTCCATCCTCGCTGCGCAATGCAGATTTGAGCGTTTGGGAAGGCAAGGACATTGCTCACGGTGTAGAGCTGCAGGGGGGTGAGTACGACGTGAGTGACGTCTTCCGCGCGCACGTCATGTTTCTGAAGTTGATCGAGGATGAATTCTCCCGGATACCTCGACATTCGCGCCTTCTCGCCCAAAAAGGATGCCCAGCCAACATTCATCGGTTCAAGGTCCTCTGCTGGCCCTGTGTTGACGAGGGCGATTACTCCGTTGCCCTTTATGAGAACGGACTGGAAGGTGAGCGGGAACCACTCGTCGAAATGGCTCATCCAGAAAAGCTCCGGGCCCGGGATTATGCTGGAACCCACGGCGAGTGTGGTTACGGAGTACTGAGTCATTCGGCGGGGATCCCTTCGTCAATCGTGCGCTGGTCTATTCGCGAAAGCTCTTCTCGCACCTGTCGAAGATGGAGGTGCATCGCAGCTGATGCGCCGACCGAATCGCCCGCTTTGAGCGCATCAACTATGTGCTGGTGCCAGACAACCGCGCGATCGATTGCTCCCGGGATGGCAGCGGATGCAGATCGCGAGCGCTGTCCCAGGCCGGTGATCGACGCGTGAAGCGAGACGAGAATCGAGTTGTCAGTAGCGCGGGCGATGGCGTCGTGGAATGCGATGTCGAGTTCGGCGTGTTCAGTGGGAGAGTGCTTTGTTACGGCCAGACGAGAATTGAAGGCCTCCATCTCCGCGATTGCTTCCGGAGTTGCACGGCCCGCTGCAATTGAGGCCAGTCGCGGCTCCAAGAGTTCACGCGCCTCCTGCAAGAGCGCGAAGAATTCCTCACCGCTGTTGACATCGAGAAACTCGGAATCGAGCACGTGCCATTTGTACCGAGGTGCTACAGAGGCGACGCTGCCTTGCCTAACGACAATGAAGCCCTTCGCATCAAGTGCCTGAAGCGCCTCCCGGACTACGCTGCGCCCAACCCCGTAGGTCTCGCACAGGAGCGATTCGGGGGGAAGCGCTGCGCCCGGCTCTATCTCGCCGGAGCCAATCTTTCGAAGGTAGTCTGTAACGATCGCATTACTGAGCCTGGCTCGGGCCATAGTGCCTCTCCTTTGCGGACATGGGACGACTCGTCCGGTTCCCATTGTCTTGCAGGGGTGGCGTTAACCCAGTCAGCGCCCCAATTGGATGCGGCAGCGTTGGCATTGCGACCTTCTCCGTTTCTGCGACACTAGCGGCTGACTTTTCTTAGCCTTCCTGCTTCAAGTTAGTCACTGATCTGATGAGTGTCAACATTGTGCTGCCATATTTCAGGATTTTGCCGTAGATTTGACCAAACCTATCTGAGGAGTGACATGGCAGGGCCGATAGTGCTGTTGACGGACAATGATCTCGGTGATCGCCGAATGGAGCGAGCACTGCTTGAAGAAAAGCTCGATGCGAAGGTCGTCATCGCGGATTGTGTGTCCGAAGACGATGTGCTTGCCGCGGTTGAAGACAGTCACCCTGATGCGATTGTTACGCAGTGGGCACCCATCACAGCACGAGTGCTCGATGCCGCACAGGGCTGTCGAATTGTTAGTCGAATCGGCATCGGGGTGGACATGATCGATCTGGTTGCAGCAAGAGAGCGCGGAATTCCGGTACAAAATGTTCCTCACTACTGCACCGAGGAGGTTGCTACCCACGCCGTCGCCATGGCGTTCGCATTGTGGCGTCGACTCCCTCAACTCGATGCCGAACTGCGGGCTGGCACGTGGAATGCTGCGGCATCCGCACCGTCGATCTCCCGACTCTCCGAAGCGACGGTGGGGATCATTGGCGGCGGCCGAATTGGAATGATGGTTGCTCGCGCCTTCGAAGTATGGGGAGCTCGCATCCTTGTCGTTGACCCCCTTGCAGGCGTGGATCCCTATCCACGGGTGAGCCTTGCCGAGGTCGCTGAACAGTGTTCGGTAATCAGCATGCACGCACCACTCATGGACTCTACGTATCACGTTATAAATGCAGATTTCTTGGACTCCCTATTACTTCGACCTGTCTTGGTAAACACGTCGCGCGGCGGGCTCATCGACGTGGATGCCGTAGTTGGGGCGCTGGCCCGAGGGGCGTTGAGGGGGGCGGGGCTCGATGTCTTCGAGTCGGAACCGCTTGCACCGGATCATGCAATCCGGGATGCCCCGAATGCTCTGCTGACCCCTCACGCGGCATGGTGCTCTGTGGAGGCACTTCCCGAGCTGCGGGAAGAAGCCATTCTGAATGTGGTTAGAGCGTTCACAAGCGAGAACAGTATGAAGGGATAGAGGGATGGCTGAGAAGGACTTCGACGGGAAGGTCGTATTGGTCACTGGTGCAGCTTCTGGCATTGGTGCAGCCTGTGCGACTGCCTTTGCTGAGCGGGGCGCACGTTTGGCACTTATGGATTTGAATACCGGGATGCTCGAGGCGAGGTACGCCGCTGCGGCAGGCGAGCTGGGTGGCTCGGGCCACCTTGTGTTTGGTCTGGATATCACGGATGCCGAGGCTGTAGAGGCCGCGCTTGATGCGGTGGCTGAGAAGTGGGGACGCGTCGACAACCTTGTAAATTGCGCAGCGAGCTTCCTTAACGCTGGCCGCGACGCAACCCGGCAGGAGTGGGAACGGTCGCTTGGGGTCAACGTCATTGCGTCGTCCATGCTCACGGGGCGAGTGAGCAGGATGATGCCGAGAGGCTCAGCAGTTGTGAACATCTCGAGCATTTCAGCGCACGTCGCTCAACCAGAACGTTGGACATACAACGCGACGAAGGCCGCAATCCTTGCCATGTCGAGGGGGCAGGCCCTTGACCTAGCGCGTGACGGAATCCGGGTTAACGCAGTGAGCCCTGGGTGGATCTGGACGCCAGAGGTCGACAAGGCTGCTGGCGGTGATCGAGCGAGGTGGGAGCCAATTTGGGGCAAGTTTCACATGCTGGAGCGTCTGGGCGAACCGTCAGAGGTTGCTGACGCGGTGGTTTTTCTCAGCAGCACCCGTGCCAGTTTCATTACCGGCGCCGAACTACTCGTTGACGGTGGCTACTCAGCGATGGGTCCAGAGGGCTTAGGTGACGATGCCCATTTCGCGGGAAGCGACTCCAGAGCGGGCCAATAACCTTGGTTCGCACTTCTCAGACAGGCAGCGACTATTTTCGGTCAATATTCGACGAAAGTAGCTAATCTAATTGACACCTATCATACAAGTTAGTAATAATGGCCAGACCGTGAAGAGCGGATCTCAGAGTCTCAAAGAGGAGCAACCTATGGCTGTGACACAGGGCATAGCACCTGTCAGCCGACGGCGACGGGCTCGGAGAAGCCACTCTGTGTCGAACGCCACATTGGTTTACGTAATTCCGGCGCTTGTCTTTTACGTATTTGTGTTGGTGGTCCCCACACTGCGCGGCGCCACACTGGCCTTTACCGACTGGAATGGTTTAGATGCCACATTCAATTTCGTGTGGTTTGACAACTTCGCCAAGGTTCTGACATCACCGGCTTCGCTCGGAGCCATCATCGTGACGCTCACAATCGCGTTCTTCTACACCATCTTCGTCAATCTGCTTGGCTTGTTGCTTGCTCTTGGTGTTCACTCTCAGATCAAGAGTCGAAACCTGCTGAGGGTCTTCCTGTTTGCGCCGGCCGTTATGACTCCGGTTGTGACTGCGTATCTGTGGAAGTACATCCTCTCGCCGACAGGCCCACTTAATCTCCTACTCGACTCGTTGGGATTGGGGGGCCTCAAGCAGAGTTGGCTCGGAACCCCCGAGTGGGCACTGTTCTCAATCATCCTCGTCCTGGTCTGGCAGTTCTCCGGATACCACATGGTGATCTTCCTCGCGGGGTTGCAGGGGATTCCCCACGAGCTCCTTGAAGCTTCAGCCGTAGATGGCGCGGGGCCCATTCGCAAGTTCTGGTCGATCGTTCGTCCGCTACTTGCCCCCGCCATCACCATCAACCTCATGCTCAGCATCATCGGTGGCTTAAAGGTTTTCGATCAGGTGTGGGTTATGACGGGTGGTGGGCCAGGTGGCTCTACACACACACTGTCTACCCTGCTTTATCGTGATGCATTCCAGTATGGGGAGTTCGGTTCAAGCATCGCCATGGCGATTGTGCTCACTCTGCTCGTTGCCCTGATCTCCGGAATCCAATACCGATCGCTCCTCAAGCAGGAGGCGAAGAATTGAACCGCTACACCTGGCGCACGGGAATTCTCGAAGTGGTCATGATCCTCGTCGGGGTGATCTACGCGTTCCCGCTTTACATCCTTATCAATCTGTCGATTAGAGGGACTGGTGATCCCAGTTCCGCACTCAGCCCGACTGCGCAACCTACCTTCGATAACTACACGCAGGCGTGGGAGCAGGCTGGTCTCGCAAACGCATTGCTAAATAGCGCCTATGTTGCGATCATCAGCGTCACGATAATCGTGGTGTTTTCGGCGATGGCCTCATACGCTCTCGTTCGAGTGACGGCGCGACTCTCCACTGTCAGCTACTGGCTCATCATGAGTGGTCTTCTCATTCCGTTCCAGATGGTCCTCATCCCGCTATATCAGTCGATTCGAGACCTGGGCCTTCTGGGAACAATTTGGTCACTTGTCATCTTCTATGTGGGCCTGCAGATGCCGTTTTCCGTTTTCCTCTACACGGGCTTCCTTCGTTCGCTACCGCGCGAATACGAGGAGGCTGCCTGGATCGACGGGGCAGGAACTTTTAAGACCTTCTGGAGCGTTGTCTTTCCACTGCTACGACCAATCACAGGCACTGTCATTATCTTGAACGGAATTTTTGTCTGGAATGACTTTCTTACACCGCTCCTGTACCTCAGCGGTACTCCCAACCAAACAATTCCGGTCGCCATCTTCAGCTTCATTGACCAGTACGTGTCGAACTGGCCCTTGGTTTTCGCAGGACTAGTCATTGGAGTCACGCCTATACTCCTGGTCTTTTTCATTCTGCAGAAGACCGTAATCCAAGGTTTTGCTGGCGGACTGAAAGGTTAGGTCATCGTGTTTGTACTAGCCCGTTATGTCGAGGGAGGGATGCTCAATCGCACAAGAAGCCCACGGATCACGCGTCAGAGGCACGTAATTCGTGTGGCTCAATTCGTCCCACGACTACACAATGCACCACCCACCCATCAAAAGGAGCAATCATGAAGAAAAAGCGCATTGCGGCAATTGCCGCGAGCGGCCTCGTGGCGGCACTGGCCCTCGCCGGTTGCAGCGCGACAACAGGAACAACCACGGATGAAGGGGATGGCTCAGGAACGTTGACCATCTTTGCCATCCCGAACGGCAAAGCGGCGCTCGACGAGCTAATCCCCAAATTTGAGGATGCTAACCCTGGAATCAAAGTCGAGGTAACGTACGCCGAAGTCGATTCGATGATCAGCACCTTGCGGACGCAACTTTCCGCTGGCACCGCCGCTGATGTTTTCTCGGCTTGGCCTGGCAACGGAACCCCCGGTTCGATGGAGAACCTCGTCCCCGGTGGGTTCCTTATGGATCTCTCGGACCTTGCGTTCTCCAAGAACATCCCGAGTGGCTTTGACTCGGTAACCGAAGTTGATGGCAAGCGGTACATTTTGCCGATGTCGACAGGCGCGATCGGTGCGATCTACAACGTCAAGGCCGTTGAAGACGCTGGAGCCAAGGTTCCGACGACCTGGAACGAAGTTCTTGACTTCTGTGACGCGGCGAAGGCTGCAGGCAAGACTGCATTCGCACTGGGAGCACAGACCCTGTGGAACACCCAGCTGATCGACTACGCCCTTACGCCAACACTGGTGTACGGTCCGAACCCCAACTTCGACAAGGATCAGGCTGCCGGCAAGGAGAGCTTCTCTGACTCGGGTTGGAAGGACGCGCTCGAAAAGAATGTGGAAATGCTCAACCGCGGTTGCTTTCAGGCCGATCCACTGGGCACACCCTATGAAGGTGCTACGGCACTCGTCGCCAGCGGTGACGCGTTCGCCATGGTCTCGGTAACGTCGACGTTCGCGGCCATCGGCGCGACTGCGCCGGAGGGCACCGAACTCAGCATGTTCGCGCTCCCTGCAACCAACAACGCGGCCGACACCTGGATGCCAGCTGGCGCGAGTGGCGGATACGGAGCCAATGCCAAGGCAAAGAACCCGGTTGCTGCGAAGAAGTTTATGGAGTTCCTTGGTTCTGACGCGACCATGGCGGAGTACGCCAAGATCTCAGGTCAGCTGCCGGCGATTCCGACTGATCTCTTCGAGGTCCCTGCCTCGCTTCAGGTGGTAGTCGATCACGTAAAGGCAGGAACGATCCACCCGTACATCGACCAGCTGTGGCCAAACGCAAAAGTTCAGGCAGCGCACTTCGATGCGGTGCAGAAGGTCCTAGGCGGTACCGCGAGCATCTCTGACGTTCTCAAAGAAATGGATGCCGCTTACAAGGGCTAGATTTACAGAACATAAAGAGGGCCCCGGATTTACATCCGGGGCCCTCTTTGTGTGACCCGCGCCGCTAAGCTTGCCGGCGAACTTCGGCTTTCCCGAGCGCCGCGAGGTGCACCTCGTCGGGACCGTCAATAATCCGCATCGTGCGAATCGAGGCATACATTTCGGCAAGTGGATGATCTGACGAGAGCCCACCCGCACCGAATAGCTGAATTGCTCGATTCATGATTCTCTCCACCGCACGGGGTACCGAAATCTTGATGGCCTGAATTTCGGAGTGTGCGGCGCGGTTCCCTGCGGTATCCATGAGCCATGCCGTTTTGAGCACAAGCAGCCGGTTTGATTCAATCGCGATGCGCGACTCCGCCATCCACTCGCGGATGACTCCCTGATTTGCCAGCGGTTGCCCAAATGCAACACGCGTGTTTGCGCGACCAGCCATAAGTTCGAGAGCGCGTTCGGCCGAACCCAGCGCGCGCATGCAGTGATGAATCCGCCCGGGCCCTAGTCGCGCCTGAGCAATGGCAAACCCTTCCCCTTCGCCCTTCAGAATGTTCCCAATTGGTACTCGGGCATTGTCAAAAAGGACTTCGGCGTGGCCACCGTGGTCGCGGTCGTCGTATCCGAATACGGTGAGGGGTCTGACGACTGTCACGCCAGGGGTGTCCCGCGGCACGAGGACCATACTTTGCTGGCGGTGTCGATCTGTCGTTGGGTCGGTTTTACCCATCACGATGAAGATTGTGGCATCCGGGTTCATTGCTCCGGTGGACCACCATTTGCGGCCATTGATGACGTATTCTGTTCCCTCGCGTTGAATGCGGGTCTCCACATTGGTGGCGTCGCTGGAGGCGACGTCAGGTTCCGTCATGCAAAAGGCGGAGCGAATGCGAGCATCGAGAAGCGGCTCAAGCCATCGCACCTTCTGCTCCACTGTGCCAAAGTCGCTGAGGACTGACATGTTGCCAGTGTCGGGCGCCGCACAATTCATCGACGCAGGCGCGAGTTTCAGACTTCGTCCACTCAATTCGGCGAGAGGCGCATACTGAAGATTCGTTAGACCCGCGCCTTCCTTGCCGGGGTGAAACAGGTTCCACAGGCCTCTGTCTCGTGCTTTGCGCTGTAAATCCCTGATGATGGGTTGCGGGGACCACCTCTCCGGATTGTCCCGCAGTTGCTGTTCAAGCACTGGCTCAGCGGGGTAGACATCCTTCTCCAGGAAATCCTTGACCTCGTCAATCAATAGGGATGTTGTTTCGTCGTAGGCGAAATCCATCAGCTGTCAGCCCTTCTCTTTAGCCCTTGATGCAAGGTCAGATTCGATAGCAAAGAATTTTTCGTCGGTCAAATGCAAGGATGCCGCTTTCCAGGTTGAAATAAGAGATTCTGGGCGCCCAGATCCTGCCACGGGGATAATCCAGTCAGAGAGCCTGAGCATCCACGCAAGCCACAGCGTGCCGATCCCGACACCTAATTGCTCGGCAAAAGTGGTCGCTAATGGTGACAGCTGGTCAAGCGGTAGCGGTCGATGGCTCCCGCCGAGCGGTGACGCCGCAACGAAAGGGATCTTCCTGTCGTCGCACGCCGTGAGGACATCTCGATTCAGAGATGTGAACGGTGAGAAAAGATTCTGGACGGCCGAGACGGGGGCAACTTTAGTTGCAGTCTCGAGCTGATCTAGGGTCACGTTGCAGACTCCGATTGCGCGAATCTTTCCGTCAAGACGCAACTCCTCAAGCGCGCCCATGCTCTCCTGAAGCGGTACGGTCGGATCCGGGAAGTGGAGGTAGTAAAGATCGATCGCGTCGAGTCGGAGTGCCCGCAAGCTCGCATCGCAGTTTCGCCTCAGTGATGAGGGACGTGCATCAATCACCCACTCTGCGCCGGAGCGGTAGTGTCCACCTTTTGTGCCTACGAATACGTCGTCGCTCCGATGCGAGAGAACAGTTGCGACGAGCGACTCCGCATGCGATGCGTGGTTGGTCGTGGTGTAAGCAAGTGCGGTGTCGAGATAGTTCATTCCGAGGTCAACGGCGCGGTTAAGAAGTGCGACCGACGCCTTCGCGTCGACGCTGTCCGAGATCGAAAGCCTGGCCGTCCCTATGCCGATTGCGCCCACATCACGACCTGCAATCATTCGTGTGTACACAATGACCTCAGGTATCCGAGGCCACGTTTGGCCAGAGGGGAAACAAGTCGCCCGACGGTCTCGAAACCGTCCCCGACGGTATCGCCCTTGGTGAACCGAAAGTGGATACCCTCAAGAATGACAGCGAGCTTGAAGCTGGCAAAGGCGAGGTACCACGACAGTTCAGGGGCAGTGTCCAGACCACGGGTCGCCGCATAGTGTTCGACGATTTCCTGGAACGTCGCGTAGCCAGCTTGTGGGTTGATTGCGCTCGCCAGGACCGAGTTGCGAGCGCCCTCTAGTGAGTGAAGATCCCAATACAGTCCGAGGAGACCGAGGTCTGTGAACGAGTCGCCAATGGTTGACATCTCCCAGTCAAGTACGGTGACGATTTCAGGCGGGCCATCCCCTTTGCGGGCGACCAGAGTGTTGTCGAGGCGGAAATCCCCGTGGAGGAGGGACGTCATCGAGGTCTCCGGGAGTGTGTCTCGTAGCCGGCCAGCCAGGTCATCAAGTTCCGGAAGTGGGCGACTTCGCGATTGGTCGAATTGCCGTGACCATCGAGAAGCCTGCCTCGACAAGAAGCCATCAGGTCGACCAAAATCCGATAGTCCCAACGCTTTCCAATCGAGGCTATGCAACTGTGCGAGTGTTTCTCCCAGCTTTAGGCTCAACTGACGAAGTTCTGTGTCTGTATATCCTTCGTTGTCAGCTGGTTGAGCCAATGCTTTCCCAGGGACAAACTCCATGAGGTAAAAGGGAGATCCCACTCCAGCCTCCCCGTCAGAGTCATCACGGTAGAGCTCGGTGAGTGGAACTGGCACCGCGCTGCCACTGAGTGCGGTGATCACGCGATACTCGCGTTTCATATCGTGCGCCGTGCTCAGCACGTGGCCAAGTGGAGGACGCCGTAGAACCCAGGGTCTAACGCCACCGGTTATCGCATAAGTCAGATTGCTCAGCCCGCCGGCGAGAATGTGTGCCTTCAGCTCTCCTCCGGTGAGAAGTTCGGGGCGCTCCCGCGCAAGCCATCTCTCCAGTACAAGGGTCGAAAGCCCGGGAATGTGCGGAGACGTCACGCGTCGTTCCTCATTTCGTGTGCAATCCGTCAAGGATAGCGTCAACTCATCAGATAGGTAGCAGCAATTCGTCAACAAATCTGCGCAATAGTCGAATACCTATCTGATGTGTGTCACAATGGCGCCATGATCAGTCGCACAGCCATTGTGACGGGGGCCGCGCGCGGCATTGGAGCCGCCATTGCTATTCGTCTCGCCAAGGAAGGTCATCGCCTCGCGATTGTCGATCTCAAGGAATCAGACACGGTGGCGACCGTAGAAGACGTCAGGCAGCACGGTGGCCTTGCCATAGGTGTGGGGGCAGACGTGGCGAATTCGATGGCGGTTGAGGCCGCCGTTGCGCAGGTCGCTCGGGAACTAGGTCCGCCGACGATACTCGTCAACAATGCTGGAATCCTCAGAGACAATTTGCTGTTCAAGATGACCGACGACGACTGGGATGCGGTTATGAATGTGCACCTTCGGGGAGCGTTCCTGATGTGTCGGGCCGTTCAGGCTCACCAAGTTGAGGAAGGTTGGGGTCGCATCGTGAACCTGTCCAGCACTTCGGCACTGGGCAATCGCGGTCAAGCCAACTATGCGGCTGCAAAAGCAGGGCTGCAGGGATTCACAAAAACGTTGGCAATCGAACTTGGCAAGTATGGAGTAACTGCCAACGCGATAGCGCCTGGCTTTATCGAGACAGACATGCTTCGCGCTACCGCAGAGCGGATGAAAATGTCGTTCGATGATTTTCGCGAAATCGCTACCGCCGAAATCCCGGTTCGCCGAACTGGCACACCCGCCGATGTGGCTGCTGCTGCTGCGTTCTTTGCCAGCGAGGAGGCAGGGTTTATTTCGGGTCAGGTTCTCTATGTTGCCGGCGGACCGAAAGCGTGACAACCCGAAGCTTTTCCTCCACCGAGTCATTGGCCGTAGCAGTTGAGGAAGCAACGGAGCCCATAGTCCTGAGAAGCCCTTGGCTCCAGATAGATCGGGACCGAGTACGGAAATTCGCCGATGCCACGAATGATGAACAGTGGATACACCTCGATGAAGACCGTGCGGCATCGGGCCCATTTGGTGGAACGATCGTGCATGGCCATCTTCTCCTGTCTTTCCTGCCAGCATTGTCGTCGCGAATGATCCACATCGGAGGGGTGGCAATGGGTGTCAACTATGGAATGAACCGTGTGCGATTCATCACTCCAGTTCTTGTGGGAGCCCGGGTGCGCGCTTTGACCCAACTGATGTCAGCCGAGCGGACTTTGCAAGGACTCCGACTTGTCACCAACGTCACTCTCGAGGTGGAGGGAGAGGCTCGACCAGCGATGATCGCCGAGGCGATTTCTTTGTTCGTGACCGATACGAAACAGTGATCAATCCACACCTAAATGCCGCGAGGGGTCCAAAATTGTCCTTGCGAGGCTGAGGAAGAACACTTGCGGACCCCTCGCGGGGAGTTCGTTAGCTTCAAGAAGCTGACGGCGTCTGATACAGGCCCCCAGCCAGATACTTCAGGCCGGTGTCGCAGGCGACGGTTACTACGGTCTTGCCCGGGCCGAGTTCGCGCGCGAGCTTCAGGGCGCCGGCGATGTTCAGCCCAGACGAGGTTCCGACCAGGATGCCCTCCAGCTCGGCGAGCCGCCGACACATGTTGCGGGCTACCGATTCAGATACCGTTCGCGCTTCGTCGTACAAATTCTTGTCGAGAAGTGGCGGCACGAATCCGACTGCGATTCCCTCCACGTGGTGCTCGCCGGGGCGGCCCTCTGTGAGGAGGGGAGCGGATTTTGGCTCCAACGCCACGATGCGGGCATCAGGCAGGGCGTCCTTCAGCACCCCCGCGACTCCCATCAGCATTCCTGCGGTGCCCACGGCGCCACAGAACGCGTCGATGCCGTCAGGGAACTGGAGAAGAAGCTCTTTCCCAATCTGCGCGTAGCCTACGAGGGAGTCGCGATTATTGAACTGGTCTGTGCGGTAGCAGTCGTCACCGGCGCTCATCGTCTCGGCAAGTGCCATGACCTTGGGGATAAGGTCCGGCGTGATGTTGCCGCTCGGGCTGTGCACGATCTCCAGGTCGGCGCCAAAGGCGCGCATGGTCTTGAGCTTTTCGGCGGCGAACGCATCAGACGAGGCGACATGAAATCGGTAGCCCTTTACGGCACACACCATAGCGAGGGAGGAACCGGTGCTGCCGCCCGTGTACTCCACCACGGTCATCCCCGGACGCAGATCTCCGCGCTTCTCCGCTTCGGTGATCATGGCGAGGGCCATCCGGTCTTTGTAGGACCCGGTGGGGTTGAACGCTTCGAGTTTCACGTAGACATCGGCAGAGTTAGCCGACACGACGCGATTCAGTCGAACGACGGGAGTGTTGCCGATGGCGTCCAGTACAGAATCGACGGGGGCTGGGGGGTGCATAAAATCTCCAACTACGCGTGCGCGGGCATGGGCTGGCTGAGGTTGTGCGCCCCCAGTTGACCATAAGGGGCACCCACTGTCTAGGTTTCCTGCCTGACGTAGCTCGCACGGCAAAACCTCGCGAGGGGTCCGAAAGTGCCCTTTAGGAGGCCAAGGAAGGGCACTTGCGGACCCCTCGCGGCCCATCAGGGGCGGTGGCGCGCAATCCGAAGGTTGATGCGGTATCCGGATGCCGTCGGCAGCAGCGGCGTGCCCTCCGCCTCGTAGTGCGGGAGCGCCTGCGCATCGTGGCCCCGAGGTGGCTGTCCGCTCGAGCGGACGACGCGCCACCAGGGAAGATCCGAACCGTAGTACGCCATCACCTGGCCAACCGCGCGCGGCGCGCGCGAGCCGATCGCGGCGGCGACGTCACCGTACGCCATTACCTTTCCCAGCGGAATTGCCTGAACCACGGCGACCACCCGCGAGACGAAATCATCTGCGCGCTGGAGCTCAGGGCTCACAGCGTGAGGACGCCAAACTTCTCGCCATATTGGGTTTCCCGTTCGACGACGAAACCAATATTCGTAAAGAACGCTTCTGGGCCGTCATCGCCGGGTTCCCACAGAGCGGTGAGGCGCGAGAAGCCGCGCTGTCTGGCTTCGTCGGCGAGGGCGAGCACGGCGAACGTGCCAACGCCCTGACCTTGTTCGTCGGCAGAAACGTGCACGCGCCATACGCAACTGCGGAACTCTTCCTCTGAGGAATCCTGATCAAAGTTGCCGCGAATGAAGCCGACGACCTTGTCGTCTTTGAGCACAACTCTCGGCCAACTCGTCGTCGGATCAAGGTACGCATCGGCGATCGCATAGCTCGGCGGTACGACGAATTGTTCCTGTCCGCGTCGTAGCGTCAGCTTGTTGGCGGCGAGCGCCGTGCTGGCGGATAACTCTTCGAGTCTCAGGTTGCCCATGATGACAGGCTAACCACACCGGATGATATGCACCTAGAGATATCTCGATATCGAGATAGTTAGCAGGTGGTTGTAAGCTGATTGTCGGCCCGTTGGGTCGGGGCTGTTGCCCACATTTTCGAATCAAATCTGTCGTGTGCAAGGAGAGTCCAGTGGCGAAAATCAAGGTTGAGGGCACGGTTGTCGAACTTGACGGCGACGAGATGACCCGCATTATTTGGCAGGCGATCAAGGACTCCCTGATCCACCCCTACCTCGACATCAACCTCGAGTACTACGACCTGGGGATCGAGAAGCGCGACGAGACTGAAGACCAGATCACGATCGACGCCGCCCACGCCATCCAGAAGCACGGCGTCGGCGTGAAGTGCGCGACGATCACCCCAGACGAGGCCCGGGTCGAAGAGTTCGGCCTGAAGAAAATGTGGCGAAGCCCGAACGGCACAATTCGTAACATCCTCGGCGGCACCATCTTCCGCGAGCCGATTATCATCTCCAACATCCCGCGTCTGGTCCCCGGCTGGAACAAGCCGATCATCATCGGTCGCCACGCATTCGGCGACCAGTACAAGGCGACAGACTTCCGGTTCGAGGGAGAAGGCACCCTCTCGATGACGTTCACGCCGAAGGATGGCTCAGCTCCGCAGAGCTTCGAGGTGTTCCAGGCCCCGAGCTCCGGCGTTGCGATGGGCATGTACAACCTGGACGACTCGATCCGCGACTTCGCTCGCGCCTCGCTTGCCTACGGACTCGACCGGGGATACCCGGTCTACCTTTCGACGAAGAACACGATCCTGAAGGCATACGACGGCCGCTTCAAGGACCTGTTCGCCGAGGTGTTCGAGGCTGAGTTCAAGGCCAAGTTCGAGGCCGCGGGCATCACATACGAGCACCGCCTCATCGACGACATGGTTGCTGCATCCCTCAAGTGGGAGGGCGGCTACGTCTGGGCCTGCAAGAACTACGACGGCGACGTGCAGTCCGACACGGTTGCCCAGGGCTTCGGTTCGCTCGGCCTCATGACGAGCGTGCTCACGACTCCGGATGGCAAGATCGTCGAGGCGGAGGCCGCGCACGGCACTGTCACCCGTCACTACCGGCAGCACCAGGCCGGCAAGCCGACTTCCACGAACCCGATCGCCTCCATCTACGCGTGGACCCGCGCGCTCTCCCACCGGGGAAAGCTCGACGGCAACCAGGAGCTCATTGACTTCTCGCACACCCTTGAGGATGTTGTCGTGAAGACGGTCGAGTCCGGCAAGATGACGAAGGACCTGGCCATGCTTGTCGGCGGAGATCAGGGCTACCTGACTACCGAGGAGTTCCTCGCTGCACTGGCGGAGAACCTCAAGACGCGCCTCGGCTAAGCCGTTCAGGTGAGCCTTGCCTTGCTGGAAATTCTGCCGGGCTCACCGTACTACTAGAGGATGACCTGGCTCGTCTCCGCTGTGCGCCGATATCCGATTGTCGCGATTACCGTCCTCGTCGGTATTGCGGGCGGCGCGCTCGCGCTGGCCGGGCTGACGGAGCTCGCACAGTGGGGGATCAGCGCACTGGCGTTGGTGGTTGCCGCTATTCAGGCCTGGGATATGGTCAAAAACTTGCTCACCGGGCAGTGGGGCATCGATGTTCTGGCCATTATGGCCATCATCGCGACGGTGGCGGTGGGCGAGTACTGGGCGAGCCTCGTGATCGTGCTCATGCTCTCCGGCGGTGAAGCGCTCGAGGATTACGCTTCTGGTCGCGCAAAGCGAGAACTCAGTTCCCTGCTCGATCGCGCGCCCCGCAGTGCCCACCGAATGTCGGATGACGGCGGCGCCGACATCACCGACATCCCGGTGGCCGACGTAAAAATTGGCGACCGGCTGCTGGTTCGTCCGTCTGAAGTGGTTCCGGTTGATGGGATTCTCGTGTCGCCGTCGGGGACATTCGACGAGTCGTCGCTCACCGGCGAAAGTCTGCCGGTGGACAAGAGTGAGGGCTCTGCGCTGTTGAGTGGCTCGCTCAACGGTGACGTCGCGGTGATCATGGAGGCTCGCGCCCTCGCGGCGGAGAGCCAGTATCAGCGCATTGTCGCGCTCGTGTCGGATGCGGCCAACAGCAAAGCGCCCCTCGTTCGTCTCGCGGATCGGTTCGCGGTTCCGTTCACCATCGTGTCGCTCATGATCGCCGGTGGGGCCTGGCTCCTGACCGGTGATCCGGTGCGCTTTGCCGAAGTTCTCGTGGTTGCTACGCCGTGCCCGCTCCTGATTGCGGCTCCCGTGGCGTTCATGGGTGGGATGAGCCGGGCTTCCCGCTACGGAATCATCGTCAAGGGCGGGGGTACTCTCGAGCAGATCGCGCGAGCGCGCACGGTCGCGTTCGACAAGACCGGGACCCTCACTCACGGAAACCCGACCGTCGTTGATGTCAGGCCAGAGGGGGAGCTGAGCAAGGATGAGCTGTGCACGCTCGTCGCCTCGGCCGAAGCCTATTCCTCGCACGTCCTGGCGACGGCCATCGTTCAGGCAGCGAAAGACCGTGGCCTCGAATTGCGCAGCGCCGCCTCGGCCAGGGAGGAAGCCACGAACGGTGTTGTGGCTGACATTGGTGGCCGCGAGGTCGTTGTCGGCAAGCTCCGTTTTGTTGCCGAGCATGCTCCGGAGGCGCGCGCGACCGCGATGAGCAGCGGTGAGATGTCCGTGTATGTTGCGGTGGCGGGGAAGTTCGGGGGAGTGATCCTCCTCAGTGACCGCGTGCGGGAGGAAGCGGCCGAGACGGTGCGCGCGTTTGCGGACCTCGGCATCCGCGACTTCGTCATGCTGACCGGTGACGCAGAGGAGACCGCGAGGAATGTTGCCAAACAGGTCGGCCTGACCGATGTCCGGGCGCAATTGCTGCCGGAAGACAAGGTAGAAATTTTGCGGTCCCTCACGCACCGACCGGTGATCATGGTTGGGGATGGGGTCAACGACGCTCCGGTTCTCGCGGTCGCCGAGGTCGGCATCGCCATGGGCGCAAAGGGCGCGACGGCGGCCAGCGAGTCGGCGGATGTCGTGATCGTGCTCGACGACCTGTCGAAAACGGCGGAGGCGATGGAGATCGGGCAGCGCACCATGCGCATCGCACTGCAGAGCATTTGGCTCGGGATTGGCCTGAGTGTTGGGCTCATGTTGCTTGGCGCTTTCGGGTTCCTGCCGGCGATCATCGGTGCGGCGTTGCAGGAAGTGGTCGATCTGGCCACAATTCTGAACGCGTTGAGGACGCTCGGTGGTGGACGCGCTGGGGCGCAACGCGTCGCTCAGGCATCTGCGGTTCCCGTTCGCGTGAAGTCCGCTGCGCAAAAGTGAAGGCCAGGGCATGTGCCCCGGCCTTCACTTCTGGTGCGGCGTCTGCTAACCGGCCGTCACTTCGACAGGGGTCTCGGAACCAGCGGCCTGCACGGCAATCTTGCGTGGCTTGGCCTTCTCGCTCACCGGGATCGTGATGCTGAGCACGCCATTGTCATAGCTGGCGCTGATGTGCTCGGTGTCGATCCCGTCGCCGAGATTCAACTGGCGCAGGAACGAACCACTCGGACGTTCGTGGGCGAGCCACTTCACGTCGTTGCTTCGCGCACTGCGCTCTGCGCGAATGGTGAGCAATTGCCCGTCGACATCCACGTCTACCGAGCCCGGGTCAATGCCGGGCAGGTCGGCGTTCAGGATGTACAGATCGCCGTCCTTGTGCAGGTCGATGGGCATGAGGCGTGGGCCTTGCCTTGAGTCCAGGAGGCTCGAGGCGACACGGTCCAGCTCGCGGAACGGATCAAACAACATAGCCATTTCATTACTCCTTCAATACTTGAGTCACTTCGACTCAACTAGCTCCAAATTAGCACTCTCAGTGTGAGAGTGCCAGTTTTAGTGTTCGCCCTGCGCGGACGCCGGCGCGGAGGGAAACGACCCCATTGCTGGCCCCGGATGAGTGGCCTGGATCAGTGTGAGTTGACTGCTGCGCCGACGGATTCCGCACTGTCGAGGATCATCCGGACCCCCGTGCGGTAGACGCCAAAGTCGTCCAGGGCGAGTAGCTGCTCACGATACGTCGCCGTCGTGGGATGCCCGGAGCGCGTCGCGGCGACGGTCTCCGGCACGTAGGAGCGCTCCAGATCGCTGTCGCCACCCTGGGTGAGTTGGGTGCGAGCGATCTCTGCCTGAGCGATGATCGAGCCGAAGGCGAGCACGTGGCTGGAGAAGAGTTGGTAGTACTCGATCAGCTCGGTCCCACTCAGACCGGCCCGAGTCAGGGAGCTGAGAATGAACTCGATCCCGTCGAGCTCAGCACTCCCGCCGGTGGAGAGAATTGCGGCTTCAGCAGCCACCGCCGGATACTCCAGATAGGTCATGAGGAGATTGTCGGCGAGCTCGGTGAGCGCTGCCTTCCAGTCCACTGGGTTCACGGTGCTGCGAGCAGAGACGAGCGTAATGAGGCGGTCGAGGAGCGCCGACATCAGTTCTTCCTTGTTGCGGAAGTGCCGGTAGATAGCTGTCGGGTCAACACCCAGCTGCTTGCCGAGGTCGCGCACGGTGACCGACGCTGTCCCCGGCCTGGCCGCGATTTGCAGGCCGGCATCCACAATCGAGTCTCGGCTCAGCCGCGGCGATTCGGATGGTTCGCGCTCAGTGTTGCGCACGGTGACGGTCATGGCTCGATTGTTGCACAGATAACTACGCTGTTGTCAACGGTGTTGACATCGCGGCGCGTCGGAGCGTACATTTCAGGTGGGCACCAGTGACGCGGCCCGCGTCCTGATCGCCGTTCGCGCCAGAAGGAGTCAACCGTGTCACATTTCGCCGATTCGATCTTTCACGACGGCTGGGTTTTTACGGCCGGCCTTGAGCGGCCCATCCGCGCCGACGTCGCCGTGAGCGGCGACCGAATCCTGGCCGTGGGCAGCGCAGACGAGCTCGCTGGGCTAATTGGGCCGAACACCCAGGTGCGCACCATCACGGGAGAGCTCATCATCCCCGGATTTCAGGATGCGCACATTCATCCCGTGTTCGGCGGAACCGAACTGCTCCAGTGCGACCTCACCTCAGCGACGAGCGCAGAGGACTGCTATCGGCTGATCGCCGACTACTGCGCGGAGCGTCCGGAGCCGGAGTGGATTACCGGTGCCGGCTGGTCGATGGAGTTCTTCCCTGGTGGGACGCCAACGCGTGAAGCTCTGGATGCCGTCACCGACGGTCGCCCGGCCGCCATCCTCAATCGGGACCACCACGGGATCTGGGTGAACTCACGCGCCCTCGAACTTGCCGGGATTACCAGCGAGACACCTGACCCGAGCGATGGCCGGATAGAGCGGGACTCCGACGGGAATCCGTCTGGAACGCTCCACGAGGGGGCGTCGGACGCGATCACGAGTCTGCTGCCCGAGGTCAGCGACGAACTCGCCGCCCTCGGCCTGCGCCGCGCGCAAGCGTACCTTCACGAACTCGGCGTGACGGCGTGGCAGGACGCCATGATCGGCAATGGGCTCGGCATGAAGGATGCCACGAGCACCTACCTCGACGCGCTCAACGCAGGAGAACTCACCATGCGCGTGGTCGGCGCGCTGTGGTGGGAGCGGGATGGCGGACTCGACCAGGTCGAGTCGCTCGTGGCGCGCCGGGACCGGATTGCCGCCGCGGACCCGACCGGGCGATTCCGGGCATCCTCGGTGAAGATCATGGTGGACGGAGTCGCGGAGAACTTCACCGCCGCCCTGAGCGAGCCGTACCGAGACGCGACGGGTCACGCCACCGAGAACGCGGGGCTCTCCTTCATTGATCCGGATGACTTGAAGCGCTACGTCACTGCCCTCGACGCTGCCGACTTCCAGGTGCATTTTCACGCTCTGGGCGATCGGGCGGTGACGGAGGCGCTGAATGCGGTTCAGGCTGCCCGTCGCGCGAACGGCGATCGCGGCAATCGTCACCACCTCGCACACCTGCAGGTGGTCAGCGCTCGCGACGTCAAACGCTTCGCGGAGCTGGGTGCCGTCGCGAACCTGCAGATGCTCTGGGCCATGCACGAGGATCAACTCGACGAGCTGACAATTCCGTTCATCACGCCGGAACTGGCCAATCGCCTCTATCCGTTCGGTGAGCTTGCCGAGAGCGGGGCGACGCTGGCCGCGGGCAGCGACTGGCCAGTGTCGACTCCGGATCCGCTTGCCGCCATCCACATTGGGGTCAATCGCACGCCGGACCGCGCGACGGTTCCTCCGCTTGGCGGGGTGGAACAGCGACTCACTTTGGCCGACGCGATCACGGCCTACACCTGGGGGAGTGCGTTTGTGAACGGCCTCGAACAGGAGACAGGGCGGGTGGAGGCCGGATTCCTGGCGGACCTGGCCGTGATCGATCGAAACCTCTTCGACTTTCCGACCGAGGAGATCGACCGCGCCCGCGTCCACCTGACACTCGCGGGCGGCAGGGTGGTCTACGACCGGGATGACGCCAGCGAGGAGGACGCCAACCACGATGGCGTGAGCGGCGTGAAGGCGGAGAAGTGAAAACCGTCCAACTGCGGCGCTATCGAATTCGCGAGGGCGAGTATGACGCGTTCATCGCGTGGTGGTCCTCGGCGATGCCCGAACTGCGCGCGGCCACCGGATTTCGCATCGAGTTCGCCTACGGGATTCCGGAGACGAGCGAGTTCATTTGGGCGGTGAGCGTTGAGGGGCCGCCGGATCGCTTTGCCGACGTGGAGGCGCGGTACCTGGCCTCGAAAGAGCGCGCAGCGGTCATGAGCGCGAATACGGAGCGCACCGAAGTGCGGACCGTGCAACTCGTCAGCATCATCCCAGGGGCGACGCCATGAAGGTCGTGATTGCGGGCGCCGGGATCGGTGGGCTCACCACCGCGCTGTCGTTGCACGCCGCAGGCGTCACCGACGTCACGATCCACGAAAGCGTGTCCGAGCTTCGTCCTCTCGGTGTCGGTATCAATCTGCTGCCGCACGCCGTGCGGGAACTCACTGAACTGGGGTTGGGCGATGATCTTGCCCGCCTCGGTGTCGCCACCAGCGCTCTGAGATATGTCAACCGGTTCGGTCAGGAGATCTGGTCTGAACCACGCGGCCTCGCCGCGGGCTATCGGTGGCCCCAGTATTCGATTCACCGCGGCGAATTGCAGATGCTGTTGCGCGACACGGTGGAGCGGCTGTTGCCGGGGTCGATCGTGCTCGGCTCGGCCGTTCAGTCGACGACGCCTGCCCAGGGCGGCGGCGAGAATGTCGTGGTGCGCGCCACGGATGGGGCTGAAACCGTACTCCACGCGGATGTTGTGGTCGGTGCAGACGGCATCCACAGCACGCTTCGGGCCGGCCGGTATCCGGACCAGGGCGACCCCGTGTGGAACGGCCTCATGCTGTGGCGCGGCACGGCGTGGGTCGAGCCTTATTTGGACGGCAAGACCATGATCATGGCGGGTGACGGCCAGCAGAAGTTTGTGGCGTACCCGCTCTCCCATCCGGAGGCAGAGGCGGAGTCCGGGACCGAGCACGGTGGACTTGCGAGGGTGAACTTCATCGCCGAGCGCCGGCTGAGCGATGCCGGCCCAGGCGGGAACAGTTGGACCCAGTCCGCGGACCCCGCCGAGATTGCTCGCGAGTTCCGGGACTGGAACTTCGGCTGGCTCGACGTCCCGGCCATCATCTCCTCGGCGAACGAGTTGCTTCGGTACCCGATGGTGGACCGAAATCCGGTGGACCGCTGGACGTTCGGCAGCCAGACGCTTCTGGGCGATGCCGCGCATCCGATGTATCCGATCGGTTCGAATGGCGCCTCTCAGGCCATCATCGATGCACGGACTCTCGCCCATGAATTGGCGACGTCTGACTCTGTAGTCGACGCCCTGGCGAAGTACGAGCTGGTCCGTTTGCCGCTCACCGCTGCGCTTACTCTCAGCAACCGGCAGTTGGGTCCAGAGCGCGTCATGCAGTTGGCGTTTGAGCGCGCCCCGCAGGGGTTCAGCCACATCCACGACGTCGTGTCGGCGCAGGAATTGGAGTCGATCGCGGCCCAGTACAAGCAGGCCGCGGGCTTCGCTCCCGAGCTTCTCAACGAGCGGGCTTCCCTTAGCGTGAAGTAAGACCATGATCGCCGGCATGATGATGCAACAAAATCGTCATGTCACGATTTGATAACAGATTGATAACGAGGTACCCCGTACGGGGGTAGACCGGGCTTATCGTCATTTCACCGCTGACCCGAACGCGGCATCCACCATGTTGCTCAGAAGGGGACAAGACCGTGGGATTTAGGAAACTCATTGCGGGGGTCGCGACCAGCGCACTCATCGCATCAGGCCTCATCGCGGGAACCGCGCTAGGGGCCATTGCCGCACCAACCGCCATTGGCGGGCACAGTCAGACAACGTTCAAGCCTGGCCGATACGTCGTCACACTCGTTGACGACGCCGCGGCCACCTACCAGGGCGGCACCAACGGCTTCGCCCCCACCACCCCCAAGTCGGGCAAGCAGCTCGACGCTCAGAGTCGGAGTGTCGGAAACTACTCCGACTACCTCGAGCAACAGCAGAAGGATGTCGCGGCCACGGTGGGCGCGAAGATCGACTACTCCTACACGCTGGCACTCAACGGATTCTCCGCTCAGCTCAGCGCGAAGCAAGCCATCGAGCTCTCGGCAAACAAGAAGGTCGCGAGCATCGTCCCCGACGAGTTGCGGCATGTGACCGCCGTACCCTCGACATCCTTCCTCGGGCTTGACGGCCCGGATGGGGTGTGGGCTTCCCTGGGTGGCGTCGATCACGCCGGCGAGGGCGTCGTGGTCGGAATGATCGACACGGGGATTGCGCCAGAGAACCCCTCGTTCGCCGGGTCCCCCTTGGGAACTACCGCAGGAGCCGACCCCTACCTGAGTGGGTCGACCATCAACTTCGTGAAGGGCGATGGAGCTACCTTCACCGGCACGTGCGAGACAGGCGTGCAGTTCACTGCAGCCGACTGTTCGACCAAAATTGTCGGCGCCCAGTATTTTGTCGACGGATTCGGGGCGGGCAACATCGGAGGAACTGACCTCGGCGAGTATCTGTCCCCGCGCGACGGTGACGGGCACGGTTCACACACTTCGAGCACAGCTGCCGGAAACGCGAATGTTCCGGCCACAGTCGAGGGGACGGACTTCGGGACGATTACCGGTGTCGCCCCCGCGGCCAAGATCGCCACATACAAGGTGTGCTGGACGGGCAACAACCCGGCGGCAACCACCGACGATGGGTGCGCGACCTCCGACATCCTTGCGGCCATCAACGCCGCGATCGATGACGGGGTCGATGTGATCAGCTTCTCGATCGGCGGCGGTGCAGCGCAGACCACCGTGTCACTTACGGACCAGGCGTTCCTGAACGCCGCAGCAGCCGGTATCTTCGTCTCCGCCTCGGCGGGCAATGACGGACCAGGTGCTTCCACCCTCGACAACGCGTCTCCGTGGATTACGACAGTCGCGGCAAGCACAATCCCGAGCTACGAAGCGACCGCGACTCTTGGCAATGGCGTTGCCATGGCCGGCGCGTCGATCACCGTCGACACCGTGGCCGGGGCACCGCAGTTGAGCGGCGATCTCGTGCTCGCAGACAGCGTGAAGCTTTCCGGTGCGGCCAATGCAAACCTGTGTTACGCAAACACCCTCGACCCGGCACTCACCGCTGGAAAGATCGTGGTGTGTGAGCGCGGCGTGATCGCGCGGGTCGACAAGTCCGCTGAAGTTGCGCGGGCCGGTGGTATCGGGATGATTCTCGTGAACGTCGACCCGGGATCCATCGACCTCGACAACCACTCCGTGCCGACCATCCACCTCGATGCGCAGTTCCACGACGCTGTCATGGCTTACGCGGCAACGGCGGGTGCGACGGTCAGCTTCGCAGCTGGAAACTCCACCGGTGTCGAGCCGGCAACCCCACAGGTTGCCGGATTCTCGTCGCGTGGGCCAGTCCTCGCGGATGGGAGCGACATCCTGAAGCCGGACATCTCGGCTCCTGGCGTTGCCATCCTCGCGGACGGCGCCAACGCTGAGGGCGGAACCCCGACGTTCCAGTTCCTCTCCGGAACGTCCATGGCGGCACCGCACATCAGCGGACTCGCGGCTCTGTACCTCGGGAAGTCGCCGAACGCGTCTCCCTCGGAGATCAAGTCGGCCATGATGACGTCCGCGTACAACACCCTTGACGGCAACGGGAACCCGGTGACGGATCCGTTCATTCAGGGTGCGGGCGAGGTCGACCCGACGAAGTACTTCGAGCCGGGATTGCTGTACCTGAACGGGGTCAGTGACTGGCTCGCCTACATTCAGGGAATCGGGTACGACGTGGGAGTTCCACCGATCAACCCGAGCGACCTCAACCTCGCCTCGATTGCCATCGGTTCGCTCACCGCTCCGGAGACGGTTACGAGAACGGTGACGGCGACGCAGCCCGGCACGTTCACGGCGAACGTTTCGGTGCCAGGCGTGACCGCGGTGGTCTCGCCATCAACGCTCACCTTCGCCAGCGCGGGGGACACGGCCAGCTTCACGGTCACGTTCACGCGCACGACGGCAGCGCTCGACACGTTCACAACGGGGGCACTGACCTGGACGAGCGGCAGCACCAAGGTGCGTTCGCCGATAGCAATTCAACCAGTGACGATCGTCGCACCCGCGAATGCAGAGGGCGAGGGGGCAACGGGCTCGGTCGGCATTGAGGTCACTCCCGGATCGAACGCGGACATTCCGTTGGCGACGACGGGGTTGAGTCTGGGTGTTCTCCAGCCGGATCCCACCGGCGTGGAAACCGAGCACTCCGGTTCGGGCACGACGGGTGACTACTTCGAGTACACGGTCACGGTTCCGAGCGGCACGGTGTTCGCGCGGTTCGATCTCGACTCGATCGATGACTCCGCGGACCTCGACCTCACGGTGTACCAGCTGAATGGCGCGGGCGACCCGGTCGCGGGATGGCAGTCGGCCACATCCTCGGCCGACGAGCGCGTCGATCTGGCGAATCCGGATGCCGGCGACTATCTCGTGTACGTCGATATCTATTCGGCGAACCCGACGACAGCGTTCGACTTCCGCACCTTCTCGGTTACGCCGGATGGTGCACCGATCGGACTTGCCCCCGCAGTGATCCCAGGCCAACAGGGTGTGCCGTTCACGTACACGGCGAGCTGGAGCGGCCTTGAGGCGCACAGCAGCTACCTCGGCATCATCAGTTACGCGGACACCGGAGCACAGACGCTCCTGTCGGTGACAACAGGAGATGTGGTTCTGCCTGGCACACCAGTCAACCTCACGCCTCCCACAATCACGGGGACGCCAAAAGTGGGCCAGCGGCTCACGGCGCATCCGGGCACGTGGGATGTGAATGGTCTGCACTTCGCGTACCAGTGGCAGGCGGACGGGGTGGATATCCCCGGAGCGCACTCCTCGCGGTACCGGGTGCTGTCGGCCGATCAGGGCAAGCAGCTCACGGTCGTGGTGACGGCGACGAAGGGATCGCTGCCCCCGGGCACGGCGGTGTCCGCCGCGGTGACCGTTCCCTTCAGCTCCTCCACGGCGCTGAGCCTCAGCCGCACTGTCGGCTTCTCGTGGCAGACCACGACCGCCAACGTCACGGTGACGTCGGGGGCGCCAGGGGTACCGACCGGCAGCCTAGCGATCAAAGTGAACGGCAGCACGGTCTCCACGATCGTGCTGACCGCTGCTGACAACGGGAAGGCGTCCTACACGCTGCCGCGAACGGGCAGCGGACTCTATCGAGTGCAGGCGGTGTTCACGCCGGATGATCCTGCCGTGCTGGGCTCGACAAGCCCGACGCGGTACCTGTTCATCCTGTTCTAGGTAAGTAACCGGTTCACACTGCGGCGACTGGTGCAGCGTGGCGGCCCCCAGAGGCCCCGTGCTGCACCAGTCTTCCGTCGTGGAGGTCGAGTACGTTGTGGGCTCGCGCGACCAGGAGCGGATCGTGGGTGGAAATGACCGCTGCAATTCCTCGAACCTTCACGAGATCTTCAATGAGATCCATCATGGTCGCCGCGGTTCGCGAATCGAGTTGGCCGGTGGGCTCATCGGCGATCAAGATGTCAGGCTCGCCGACTAGCGCCCGTGCGAGGCCGACCCGTTGCTGCTGACCGCCGGAGAGTTCGTAGGGTCGCTGCGCCGAATGTGCGCCAAGCCCAACCAGATCGAGCATGTCGGCAACCAAGATCTCACGCTCGTCCGGATCCGTACCGCGAATGCGCAAAGGAACTTCGACATTTTCGGCCGCCGACAGTACGGGGATCAGCCCAAAAGTCTGAAACACGTAACCAATTTGTCCCCGTCGAACCTGGGCAAGTTTCGCGTCGCTCAGCGTCGTGAGGTCATCGTCACCGACCCACACGTGCCCTGAAGTTGGCCGGTCAAGTCCACCAAGGATGTTGAGCAGGGTCGTCTTCCCGCTTCCGCTCTTCCCGCGGATGACGACGAGTTCACCGGCGTGGACCTGAATGCTGATATCGACGCACGCGTGCACATCACCTGCGCCAGTAGTGAATGTTCTGCTGACATTTTCTGCCCACAACGCCGGGCGGCTCTCGTCCATCATGGCGTCTCCTCGCTGTGCGGTTCTGTCGGTGGGGAAGCCTTCGCCTGGCGTTGCCCCGGCCACACTCCGACGTGGTCGGATTCCAATGCAAGTCGAACTCGCTCTCGCAGTTCGAGCGCGCGGGTGAAGTCATCTGGGAGTTGTAGCCTGCCGACCCGGTCGAGTACTGCGAACTCTTCAGCGATGTGCTGTTCCTGTCCGTGTTCGTCGACTTCTCGCCGCCGAAGGACCTCGGTGGAGGTGCGCCCATCCCGTATCTGGATGGTGCGGTTGACGTGGTCGGAAACCGCGGGGTCGTGCGTGACGATGAGGGTCGTAATTCCGAGACCTTCATTCACGCCGCGCATGGCTTCGAGGACATCGGAGGAGGTGGCTTCGTCGAGCTCGCCCGTGGGTTCATCGGCCAGCAGCACTTGGGGATCATTGGCGAGAGCGACGGCAATAGCGGTGCGTTGCTGCTCACCGCCGGACATCTCGGTGGGTCGGCGATCGGCGCAGTAACCAACCTCCAGGAGGTCGAGGAGTTCCTGGATGCGGCCCCTGCGGTCTTTGGTCTTGTTGCCTGCGACGGCCATCGCCATTGCCACGTTCTCGGCTGCGGTCAGGTAGGACAGGAGATTGCGCGACGTCTGCTGCCAGACGAATCCGACACTGTGGCGCTGGTACTGCACACGCTCCTTGCGGCCCATCGTGAGCAGGTCGCTCCCCGCGCACCGTGCGACCCCGGCCGTCGGGGTATCGAGACCGGAAAGGATCGTGAGAAGGGTCGACTTGCCGGAGCCGGATGCCCCTACGAGGGCAACCATTTCGCCGCGCTCGACGCTGAGGTTGAGCCCTTGGAGCGCCTGCACCTCAACGCCTTCCGCGGCGAAAATGCGCACGAGATCGGAGCACAGGATGTGCGGCTCAGTTTCAGTGGACATGGTTCTATCCTTCCGCGGACGTTCTGAGGGTTTTCGCAAGGCTCACGCGGCGTGCCGCGACCAGGGCGATGACCGTTGCCAGGACAACGAGCAGTGCAAAGCTGCCGATGATGAGCCCGATCAACCAGGGAACGATCAGGACAACCGGCTGTATGACCCCGCCGGTGAATGGTCGCAGATCTACGCCGGCCAGGACGATGTAGGGCAGCACTGCGCCGAGCACGAGGCCCGCAATGACGGCGACTCCCGCTGTCGGCCCGATTTCCCAGCTGGTGATTCCCCTCGCCTGGCGCGAGGTCAGACCGAGCGTGCGCAGGAGAGCGAGAAGCCGCTCGCGACCCGGCCCGCTGATCATGAGTGCGAGGACCACGGTGGCAGCGCACAGGAGTGCAATGACGACAATGAGCGCGAGCAAGGCGCTCTGCAGTCCACTAGAGATAGGTGATTCGTTGAGTAGGCGCGCGGCATCCGACGGGCTCTCGATGGTGGCATCCGGGCCGACGATTGCGGAGAGTGCGGACTTCACGGCAGCGACATCCACGCCGGGGTCAAGTCGAAGAAGGGTGATGCGTGGCAGGAATTTTTCGATCTTCAGTGTCTGGCTGTTGGCCACGTCGACGAGCGCCCAGTCCTCCACACCGCTGAGAGATGGTGAAGTTCCAGAGAACCCGCCGTTCACAATGTCGGACTGACCGAGTGTCGAGTCTTTCGCGATCGAATACTGGGTCGCGAGATGAGGAGAGAGCAGGACGGGAATTTTCCCAGCGGCCGCGGTCGTCATGTCCGTGTCGAACCGCGCGGCCCCAGGGACATCGGCCTGAACGCGAGCGAGTGCTGCCGTATCGACCACGACGATCGGCACCGCAACGTTGGCGGTGGCCGAGAAAGGGTCGTGAACGGAAAGGTTCTGCAGATGGTTGTCCTGGTACAGAGCGACGGATTCTGCGACGCCATCCACAGCAGCGATATCGTCAAGTTGGTCAGGCGTGAGGATGGGCGAGTCGATGCGCAGGTCTGCTCCGACACTTGAGTGTGCGGCCGAGCTGACGCCGATACCGACCGTGCCCAGTAGCACGCCCGAGAAGACCGCGACCGCCAGTCCGACAACCATCGCGAGCACGGGGGCCAGCCCCGCAGCAGGATCTCGAATACTGCGACTCGAGCCGAGGAAGCTGACGACGCCTCTCCACCGCTTTGCCGATCGAGCGAACGCGAGCAGAGGGAGCGGGTATACACGGAGCACGATGAGTCCGGCGGAGAGCGCGAGAAGGAAGGGTACTGCCGCGAGAAGCGGGTCAACGGTGACAGTTTCAGTATTCGATGCAAGACCACGTTGCAGGAGGAGCATGACGGCAAGGGCCGTGAACGCCAGGACGAGGGCCTCCAGAACCCAACGGTAACGACCGCGCGAGCGCGGATTGAGGTCGCCCCGAGTGCTCCGCATGCTCCTCCCGGAAGAGGCGATGGCAATGAGGATCGGGGGAGCGAGGGCGACGATGACGGCGATGGCGACAGAAATCGGCGACGGGGACGACGGGTAGAGCAGGGATGCAATGAGCGCACCAATCGCGGCGGCCGGCGCGGAAAGCGCCAGAACTTCGAAGGCTTGAGAAAGTCGCACTTGGGCGCCGCTGGCCCCGCGCGCGGAAGCCAGCGCGAGTACGTCTCGGCGTCGGAGCACAATAAGACTGGAAAGCAACCAGAGGGCCGCAATCGCGACACCGATCGGGCCTGATGCCACCATGACGAGCACGGCAATTGCCGTCGTCGAGCGGGAGAGCGCTGAGGTCAGTGCAGCGTCCGCATCTGACGTGAACGTGAGCGAGGAGACCGTCGAGGGCCTCGCCACGTTGAGGACATTCTTGGATTGACCAAGGAAGTTCCGCAGTTGCGGGAGGAGGCTCTCGTCCTCCTCCACGGTCAACCCAGCGGTGGAGAACGGGATGCCGATAGACGTTGAAGCCTCCAATCCGGATTGGGTCACTACGACGGGCCATGAGCCGGGGTCGATGAACGCGGCACTCGTGACAATTCGCGTGTACGAGTCGCTAAAGGACGTGTGCGATATCCCCGGCTGGAGAGCGGACCGCGCCAGAGCCCAGAATCCGTCACGAGGATCTATAGGGTCGAATGTTCCAGACAGCTTTGCGTAGAAACCGTGCGTGGGATCTAGCCCGACGAGCCGAACCTCACCCACGCTCCAGGCAGCTTCCTTTGCACTCTTGGTTGACATCACAATGTCGATTTGCGGATCATCGGGGTTGCGCTCGAAGGCATCAACGTAGGGCCTTTGACCGCTGGAGTCTGAAGCGAGGATGTGGTCGAACGGTGCGGGCATGGTGCCCGCTGACATCGTGACGTGCTCGGGCAGAGTGGGCGAGGCGTTGAGCGTGATCGGGGTCTGTGGATCGTTGAACTCAACGCCCAGCCTCAGCACTTCAAGGCTGTCGGTAGATACTTCGAAGTTCGCGTTGCCGAGCGTTCTGTGCAGTGGGCTGGGGGCGCTCGCGGAGATGTTCGCGAGCGCGGAATCGAACTGTGTAAACGGCGACGTGCCAGAGGTGATCGGTGGATTTCCGGGGGCACGGCTGATGAGGTCTCGCCGGACGGCGGGCAGATTGTCCATTTGGTAGGCAACTTCAGCCGACGTCATGGAGCGCAAGGCGAGTGGTGCCGTCGCGGCGAGTGTAGCGAAAACGAGGACGATGGCGGCCATCGCAAGAAGCGGTCCGAGGTCGGCTCGGAACTGCCGGGCGAGCAGCCCTGGCAACGTGGTGCGGGATCGGCGGCTCACCTGGTCTCAATCCTCTCGCTCGTGTCGAGGGCTTGCCTTCTCACGCGCGCGGCTGAGAACCCGGCGATTGCCAGCATGACGACGAGTGAACCGAGGAGCAGAATTCCCCCGGTAACAAGTGCGAAGGAGAGTGCGGCGGGCAACCCTGCCGGCACATCCTGCACCGCTGAGCGGGCCAGGTTGGGAACGGTGACGGCGGAGACAGCGAATCCACCGAGCACGCCGAACAGTGCAGACAGAAGGATGATTGCGGAGAGCTCAGCCAGGCGCGCTCGGGATTGCTGGCGTGCTGCGATGCCAACCGCGCGCAACACCGCGACCTCGCCTCGTCGTGCGCGAGCAACTGTCAACGCGACGGCGCCGAGGGAGATTGCGGCGAGTAGGAGGCACCCGATCGCCGCAATCCACAGGGCCAGTTCGGCGGGGGCAGCGAACCTGGTGTCCAGGGCAATATCTGGCGTGACAAGTGTTGCGCCGTCCGGCAGGACGCTGCCGAGCATCACCGGGCTACTCGTGGCGAGCCACACCTGGTTTGGTGAGGGAATCTCCGTGCTCACCTGGAGGAGGTAGCCGGTGAGCGTGTTGAGGTCGACAAGTACGGAGTTGGGGGACTGGATTCCAGGCAGCAGTGGGGCGACAGCGGCAATCTTTCCATTGATCGTCAGGCCGCTTCCGGCGAAGCGAAATTGAAGCGGGTCGCCGGGCCCGACGCCGAAATGAGCCGCGAGCTCCTTGCTCACGACGAGAGGGGGTGGGTCTGCCTCGTAAAAAATGCTGCCCGTGTATCCAGGAGTAGCCACGTTGTTTGAGTCCGCATTTTGCTCCATATACCGCAGACTCGAAATCGCTCCTCCACCCGCAGGCAAGCCGACGGTCAGCCCGTCTGCACTGGTTTCCGATACGGACCCGAAGGCACCAAGGAGAGGCATTCCCCAGGTTCTTGTGTCGAGTGCGACATGCTGTGGTCCAGCGGCGGTGGTCGCTTCGAGGTCACTGAATGAAGTAACGAATGAACCGCTTCCGGCGTGAACCGCGTAGTCGATGGCGACAACTGACCAGCCGTCGTCGCCGGCCGGAAGTTCGAACTGAACCTGATTGGTGATAGCGCCAGATTCTCTCAAGGGCACCACGTCAATTCGAGGGAACACTGTCGTAATCGCCGCACCGGTTGAGTTGCGAAGCCACAGGGATGCCTGCACCCAGCTGTCCGAGATTGGCGTCCAAAACGTGGACGAGTCGGACCCCTTCTTCACGGTTAGCGTGAGTGAGATGGACTTCGTGCCGTCGGGAAGCTGGATACCGTTGAACTGGGTGGTGCCCACGGCGTCGGCGAGCGACGCCAGGTCGAGCGCACCGTCGGCATCCGTCACGACAGAGCGGATCGCGTCATGAGGGATCGCCGTGAGTTGACCGGTTTCGTCGTCGCCGATTGCGATGGGCGTCGAGAGCACCGGTGTTGCTGCTATGACGCCGGAATCCGAGAGGAACTCGGACGACGGGACGGGCGTCGAACTCGCGAGCTGGAGGCCCGAATTCGTGAGCGTGACCCGGGCATCTGCGCCGGTCGCGAGCGCGGCGCCGCGCTGCGCGAGAGCGTTCCAGGTGCCGGAGTACCCGGATGCGACAACGAGTCCTCCGGTGGCGAGCGTCACCACGAGGACGGCGATGGCGTAACTGCTGAGGCCTCGTGCGATCTGCCTGGCGGAATACGAAGGCTGCAATCGTGTTCGCGAGGCGGCGATGCGCTGCCACGCGGAGGCGAGTGGCCCAAACACTACGAGAAACACGAGGGCCACGGCGATGAGGGCGAGAGCAGGGGCGACAACGGCGAGTGGGTTCACCGAGGTTCGGCCAGCGGCATCCGAAATGAGCGGGGAGCCGTACAAGAGTGACTGCCAAACGGCAACAGTCGCTGCGGCGACCACCAGCATGGTTGTCCCGACCGTGGCGGCTGACCGCGTCCTTCCCGAGTCATCGATGGCGTCCCGCTTCGCGAGCCTGACCGAGTCGAGTAGTGCCATGCCCCCGAAGATCACCAGCACTGCCGCCGCGATCAAGCCCGCGATTTCCCACCGTGCGAACGCGACCGCATCCACGCCGTACACGGCGAGAAGCACGGTTGCCTGCACGGCGAACCCAAGAGCGCATCCGACGACGGCCACCAACGCTGCCTCGATAGCGCCAGCTGTGGTGAGCCATTGCGCCGAGGCGCCGCGTGATCTCAGGAGCGCGTTCTCGGGTCGACGGGCAAGCGACAGGAGGCGAGCGAGCTGCACCAGGGCGATGAGGCCAATGAGTGAGACCAGCAGGATGCCGATAGGGGTCACGCCGCGAACGGACTCGAGGTTCCGTTGGACTGTGGCTGCCGACTTCGCCAGCGTGCCGTCGACAAGGACGTCTCCCTTGCCGACCGTTCCATCGTCAATGATGTCCTGCCGAAGGGTGCTCGCAATCGCTCCCGCATGATCCAGCTGGGCAGGGGTGATGTTGTGAGGGTCAAGCGTGATCACCCAATACACGTCCGGGACGGGTCCGAGAGTTGCCAGCGAGGTTTCGCTGACGACGAGCGGGCCGAAGCTTGCAGTGCCATCCCCCGCCGGATTCGCTGTGCCGGTGGCGACCCCTGGATCAGAGAACCAGCGTGGATCGCCTGCATCCTTGGGCAGCCAAGTCGCCACAATCTCGATTGATTTCGACTCTGACCCAGTACCGACGGCGACTACGTCACCGACCGTGAGACCCAGTTTCTTTGCGGCGACGGCGTGAAGTGCACCAGGGATCGGAACCGTGGTTCCTGACGAGGTGGGGGGCCAGGCTCCCGCGACGAGCGTCGCATAGTTGGTGAGCTCCGCGTCCGCAAAAGTGGAGAGGCGTGCTTCACTTCCGCTCTCCGTAGAAAGCTTCTGCCCTTCTCGCGTAGCGGGGAGGGGAAAGTCCACCAGCGTTCGCGCGATATCGACGGATACGCCGGCAAATTCACGATCAAAAAACGCCTTTGCGGCCGCCGACTGTGCGTCGGAATCGTCGGCACGTTTGGTTTCCACTCGAAGACCACTGGCCGTTGGCGCGGCCGAAACAAGGAATGCTCGAGTGTTAACGGTCGCAGAGAAGTCGAGGTAACCGATAAGCCCCACGACGAGCGCAGTCAACACGAGGGCGACGGACCCCACGGTGAGGAGAAGTCCCGCCTGTGATGCCGACCGGCGGATAGCGAGCCCGAACCCCCGCATGAGACTTCCTCCCAACTCGGGTAGAGACTATCAATCAAACCAAGTTGCCCCGCGTTGAGGCGGGGACATTTTTGCGGCGAATCACTGCGTACGCTGGACAAAAGTTTGTTTGTACGCTTTACTAACAAAATGACTGCAGCGGGAGCGCAGCGAAGCCTCCCCCCGAAGATCGCCCAGAACCCCCCTCAGGCGACTCGCGGATCCGGCTTCGCGGACCACACGACCCAGGGCTTTGCCTCTGGCCGAGCGCTGCGTCCAAGCGCGAAAGTGTTGCCAGAGCACGCGCGAAACCACAATCGCTCCCTCGTCCTCCAGACGCTGTATCGTGCGGGCCAGCAAAGCCGCGCCGACATTGCCCGCAGCACAGGGCTCACACGAGTCACGATCTCGGACCTGGTCGGAGAGTTCATCGCCGAGGGCCTCATCGTCGAGACCGGCCAGCGCGAAGACGCTCGGCCGGGGAAGCCAGCCACCCTCCTCGACATCAACCGCACAGCGTTCCAGATCGTCGGCATCGACCTGAGCGACTACGCAAAATTCAGCGGTGCACTCCTCGATCTGGATGGCACCATCGTCGAACGGCGCGAAGTGGCACTTGCGGGGGCGACCGGGCCAGAAGCTACGGCCAAAGTTGTCGAGCTCACCGGTCAGCTCGTCGCGCTCGCGACGAGCCCCATCCTGGGAATTGGCGTCGGCTCGCCCGGAGTCGTCGACCTCGGGGGCAATGTGCTCTCCGCTCCCAACCTGGGCTGGACCGAACTACCGATGCAGAACGTACTTGAGGGTGCATTCTCCCTCCCGGTCGTTGTCGGCAACGACGCGAACGCGGCCGTGCTTGCCGAGCACAGTTTCGGCGGGGCCGACCGCGACATGATGCTCGTCAAGATCGGCCACGGAGTTGGCGCAGGGCTCCTCCTGGGTGGAACCCCGCTCTTCGGCAGTCGATTCGCCGCGGGTGAAATCGGCCACGTCGTGGTCGGAACCGAAGGCGGCATGGAGTGCGTCTGCGGAAAAACCGGATGCCTGGAAACCTGGCTCGCAGCCCCAAGGCTCGAAGCAGCGCTCGTTGCCGCGGCGGCAACCGGGACGTCCACCGATCACGTGCTCGCCGAGGCTGGCCGGCACCTCGGAATTGCCCTCGCCCCCGTCGTCGGAGCACTCAATCTCGCTGAGATCGTCCTGAGCGGTCCGACCCACCTACTTGATGGCCCGCTCGCTGCGGCGACCATCGACACACTCCGCAACCGCACGATGGCCCAGTTCCACGGCGATCTCACGTTACGGATGACAACGCTCGGAGAGGACATCGTCGTGCGCGGCGCTGCCGTGATGGTGCTCTCCGGGCAACTCGGGGTCTCCTGACCCCGCGCACCACGGGGTGTCCAGCAAGGCGCTGACACCATCGCCCTAGGAAAGGAAAACACCATGAGGAAGCTCAGCTTCGCGGCAATTGCCGCTGCTGCGGCAATCACCCTCGCGGGTTGCGCCGGAGGTGGGACGACAACTCCCGCATCCGACGAAGAACCCGCGGACATCCGCGTCTGGCTGGTGGGCACCGATACTCCGCAGGAGGCTCGCGACTACCTGAAGACCACGTTCGAGAAAGAGAACCCGGGCTCGACCCTCACGATCGAGGAACAGTCCTGGACCGGCCTCGTCGACAAGCTCACCACGAGCCTGTCGGGGAGCGACAGCCCCGACGTCGTCGAGGTGGGAAACACGCAGGCAGCGGCCTTTACCTCGGCCGGCGCGTTCCTGGACCTCACCGACCAATACCAGGCGCTCGGCGGTGACGACCTTCTCCCCGGTTTCGTGGAGGCGGGAAGCTACGACGGCAAGTTCTATGCCGCCCCGCTCTACTCCGGCTCGCGGCTCGTCTTCTTTAAGAAGGATGCCCTCGCGGCATCCGGGCTGACGGTCCCGACCACACTTGCGCAGTACATCTCCAACGCGGAGAAGCTCGCCGCAGACAACCCGGGGAAGTCCGGATTGTGGTGGCCGGGCCAGGACTGGTACAACGCGCTCCCCTTCATTTGGGAGAACGGTGGAGAGGTCGCGACGTTCAAGGACGGCAAGTGGTCATCGCAGTTCTCCTCGGCCGGTTCGGTCAAGGGTCTTGAGCAAGTTCAAGAGCTCATGACGAAGGCCTCAACTGCTCCGAAGGACGCCAATGAGACGAACCCTCAGGTCGGATTCTGTGAGGGCTCGACTCTGCAGCTCTCCGCGCCTAGCTGGGTGAAGTGGTCGATTCTGGCCGCCGCGGATGCCGACACCCCCGGTTGCCCGGACCAGGAGTCGAACCTCGGCGTGTACGCGCTCCCGGGGGCAAACGGTGGTGCCGCACAGGTGTTTGCTGGCGGCTCGAACATCGCCGTCGCTGCCAAGTCGGCTCACCCCGGCCTCGCCGTGAAGGCGTTGAAGATCATCCTGAGCGACGAGTTCCAGACCATCTACGGCAAGAACGGGCTCGTTCCTGCCAAGGTTTCGCTCGCCGGAACGGTCGGAACGGATGAGGTCGCCCAGGCGATCTCCTCGGCCGCAGGGAATGCTCGGCTCACCCCGGCGTCACCCAAGTGGGCCGACGTCGAAGCGTCAGGAGCGCTCACCGACTTCTTCGTGCAGATCGCCCAGGGCGGGGACATCCCCACGCTCGCGAAGGCGCTCGATGCGAAGATCGACGGCATCCTGAACGGCTAATCGCTGAACTGAACAACAAGGGGATGCTCGGCGCGGCCGTGCATGTCGCGCCGAGCATCCTTGTTCACTGCCCATCGCCCTAGGAAGGGTCGGGGCACAAGCCTTATCTTAAGCGTCGGCCGCGTGGCCTGCGTATCTCTGGTAACCACCATCAGTAGAACGGGAGGATTGACTATGTCTTCATTGACCACTGCACCGCCATCGGCGCAGAGCGGCCAGGCAACGACGCCGACCCGTTCACCCGCGAAGCGCCGTGCCGGTCTGACGCCATATATGCTCCTGGTCCCGGCCGCTGGCGTGCTGCTCGTCGTCATCGGCTGGCCGCTCATCCAGCTCTTCATCATCTCCTTCCAGGAGTTCGGGCGGGCCCAGGTGTTCGGTGCCCCTGCCCCGTTCATCGGCTTCGCCAACTACGTGAAAGTACTCAGCGACCCGGCGTTCTGGAACGTCATGATTCGCAGCATCCTGTTCTGCGCGGTGAACGTCGTCGTGACGATGGTCGGCGGCACTCTGATTGCGCTGCTCATGACGAAGCTGGGCAAATTCTTCCGCGTGCTCATGTCTGTGGGACTTCTGCTTGCGTGGGCCATGCCAGCCCTCACGGCGACGATCGTCTGGGGGTGGATGTTCGACACCTCCTACGGCGTCGTCAACTACGCACTCACCAACTCCTTCGGCCTCGACTTCCACGCCCACTCCTGGCTCATCAACCCGCTCAGCTTCTTCTTTGTTGCGACGTTGATTGTCGTGTGGGGGGCAATCCCGTTCGTCGCGTTCACGGTGTACGCCGGGCTCACCCAGATTCCGGATGAGATCATCGAGGCGGCACAGCTCGACGGGGCGAGCAGCGTCCAGCGCTTCCGCCTCATTCTGGTCCCATACCTGAAATCGATTTTCCTCGTGGTCACGATCCTGCAGGTGATTTGGGACCTGCGCGTGTTCACGCAGATTTACGCGCTCCAGGGCATCGGGGGTATTCGGGAGCAAACCTCGACCCTCGGCGTTTACATCTATCAGGTGGCGCTGGGCTCCGGGGAGTACGGCATCGGTGGCGCGATCGCGGTGATCACCGTGTTCTTCATGATGGCTATCTCCCTCTACTACGTTCGGCAGAGCCTCAAGGAGGAGCAACTGTGACCGCCACGACGTTACGCGCCGCGACCGGCACTGCTGGCCGACGGGCGATACCCCACCGCCGACGCAGTGTGCGAAAACGTACCCAGGCGGCTGTGTTGAGCGCGATCTCCGTCGTCGTGTTCGTGTGTGCGGCGTTCCCGGTCTACTGGATGCTGCAAACCTCGTTCCAGCCGAACAACGAGGTCATCGGCTCTGAGGTCAACTTCTGGCCCGAGACCTTCACGTTCCGCAACTACGAGACCGTGCTCTTTGCCACCGACCGGGCACAGTTTCTTCCCGCCCTCGCCAACTCGCTGATCGTCACCATCCTGACGGTCGTCATCGCGCTGGTCTTCGCCTTCCTGGCTTCGCTCGCAGTCACCCGGTTCCGGTTCCGCAGCCGCAAGTCGTTCATCCTCGCGATTCTCATTGTGCAGATGATCCCGGGTGAGGCGATGATCGTCTCCACGTATCGCGTGCTCGATGATTGGGCCCTGCTCAACACCATCGCCGGACTCACGATCGTCTACGTGGCCACAGTGCTGCCCTTTACCATCTGGACACTGCGGGGCTTTGTGAATGGCGTTCCGGTTGACCTCGAGGAAGCGGGGATGATCGACGGCCTGTCGCGCACCGGGGCGTTCTGGAAGATCACGTTCCCGCTGCTCGCGCCGGGGCTCGTGGCGACGGGAGTGTTTGGGTTCATTCAAGCCTGGAACGAGTTCCTGCTTGCCCTTGTCGTGATGTCCCGGCCGGAAATGATGACGCTTCCAGTGTGGCTTCGCACGTTCCAGATTGCCAACGGGACGACGAACTGGGCCGCCATCATGGCGGGGTCGACGCTCATGTCGATTCCGGTGATCGTGTTCTTCCTCGTCATCCAGGGTCGGATGACCCAGGGCCTCGTAAGCGGGGCGGTGAAGGGATGACCGGCCCGAACCTGGGTGGACGACAATGGCATATTGGCGTGGACATCGGTGGCACCAAGACGGATGCCGTGATCATCGACGAACGCGGAACGCTCGTTCATCAGCTCCGGCTGGCCACCGGGTACGGCCCGGAAGCCGTGCTGCAGACGGCGGTCAGTGCCGTGACCAAAATCGCACAGCTGGCCGGCATCCGAGTCGATGAAGCGGCATCGATTGGTGTCGGGGTGCCTGGCCGAGTTGACCCGGCGGCAGGGCACGTTGCCCACGCCGTGAACCTGGGAGTTGACGGGCTGGATCTTGGCACGGATCTCAGCGCCCGCCTCGGAAGCGCGGTGCGGATAGAAAACGATGTGAACGCGGCGGCGCTCGGCGCCTATCACTTGCTCGAGGCGGAGGGATGGCCGGGGGAACACGAGCACTCGATGGCGTATCTCAATCTCGGGACTGGGCTGGCCGCGGGAATCGTTGTCGCTGGTCAATTGTGGAGAGGCTCGAGGGGCACCGCGGGCGAGATCGGGCACATCCCGGTGGATCCGGCAGGCCCCTATTGCCCGTGCGGACAGCGAGGGTGTCTGGAAGTGTTGGCGTCCGGGTCGGCGATTTCCCGCCAATGGCCCACCGACCATCCGCAACCGGCACAGCACCTGTTCGAGGCGGCGGCGAGTGGGGACGCGTCGGCGATGGTGGTTAGATCGAGCCTGCTCGACAGCGTGGCCGCGGCCGTGAGAATTTTGGTGTTGACTGTGGATGTGGACCTTGTAGTGATCGGCGGCGGACTCTCCTCAGTGGGGGATCCGCTCATGGACGGCCTGAAAACTGTTCTCGCTGACCTCGCAGCGGAGTCGCCGTTTCTGGCCTCGCTGGAGATCGCAGAGCGGGTGAGGCTTGTCCCAGGCGGTTTCCCTGCGGCCGCAATCGGTGCCGCGTATGCGGCGACGAGTGTCATGGTGGACGCGGCGTAATGGCAGAGGTTGTCATCGTCGCCGACGCTGCCGAGGCCGGCGAAATTGCTGCGCACGAGATTGAGAAGCTTGTTGTTGCGAAGCCGGATGCCGTGCTCGGGCTCGCGACGGGGTCAACCCCGTTAACGACTTGGGCTGCGCTCGCAGCGAAGAAGCTCGACTTGTCGCGCGTTCGTGGTTTCGCCCTGGACGAGTACGTGGGCCTCCCACCAGGTCATCCGGAGTCGTATCGCGCGGTGATTGATCGCGAAGTTGTCACACCGCTCGGGCTCACCCCCTCGCTCGTCCACGTCCCTGCAGACAGTGGACCGATCGACACCGCGGGGGACGACTACGAGCAGGCCATTGATTCCGCGGGCGGCATCGACCTCCAGGTGCTCGGAATCGGGCGCACGGGCCACATCGGTTTCAACGAGCCCGGGTCGTCGTTCGCCTCCCTCACCCGGGTCAAGTCGCTCGCTCAGCAAACCCGGTTGGACAACGCTCGCTTCTTTGACTCACTGGACGACGTTCCCGCCCACTGCATCACGCAGGGGCTCGGGACTATTCTGCGGGCGCGCCACCTTGTTCTTCTCGCGTTTGGTGAGGCGAAGGCGAGCGTCATTGCTGGTGCCATCGAAGGTCCGTTAACCTCGAGCCTTCCCGGATCGGTAGTCCAGCTTCATCCGCGGGTGACGATCATCGTGGATGAGGCCGCGGCATCCAAACTCGCCAACGCCGATTACTACCGAGACGCATGGGCAAATCGCCTTGACTGGGAGCGCTAGAGCGGAAGTTGTTTTCCTCCGCTGACCGGTACGCCGTTTGCCCAGACCTGCTGCACTTCGAGGCTATGGTTCAGGATGACGGCGTCGGCGGCAAAACCCGCCTTCAGGTGTCCGAATCGGTGATCGAGTCCCAGCGCTCGCGCGGGGATTGAGGTGAGCGCAGCCACTGCCTCGACCGGATGCACAGCGGCGTGCTCGATCGCGTTTCGCAGGGCAATGTCCTGGGTGAGCGTCGACCCCGCGATCGTGTGGGTTCCTCTGAGTACGGCCAGTCCGTTGTGCACCGTCACGTTGAGGGAGCCAAGTGGGTAGTCGCCATCGCTCGAGCCGGCAGCGGCCATGGCATCGGTGACGAGTGCGATCCGCCCTGGCGCGGCGCGGAAGGCCATGCCGGCGACATCCGGGTGGACATGCTGGCCGTCGAGGATGAGCTCGATCGTGACCCGATCATCCTCGAATGCGGCGATGATCGGCCCCGGCGCTCGATGGTGGATGCCGTTCATCGCGTTGAACGCATGGGTGAGGATGCGCGCGCCGCGGTCGAACGCCTCCTGGGCGAGATCGAAGTCGACCTCAGAGTGCCCGATGGCGACGGCGACGCCTGCCTCGACGAGCACGTCAATTGCCTCCAGAGCGCCAGAAAGTTCTGGTGCGATGGTGATCTGCCTCAGCGTTCCGCGCGCGGCACCAATGAGCTCCTCCAACTCAAACGGGTGGGGTGACTTCAGATAGGCGGGATTGTGGGCTCCGCGCTTGCCCTCAGCGAGGTACGGTCCCTCGAGGTGCGAGCCGAGGACGGTGGGGTCTGCCTCGGCCAGGTCGGCGATGACCGCGAGGCTCGCGCGCAATTGGGCGATCGGGTTTGCGACCAGGCTCAGGACAGAGCGCGTCGTGCCGTGGGCGCGGTGAGTGGCGAGCGCACCGCGGATCTCGTCCGCGCTCTCGTCGTAGGAGTGACCTCCGCCCCCGTGACCGTGCAGGTCAATGAATCCGGGCACGAGCCAATCGCCGCCGACATCCACGAGCTCGACGTCTGCCTCTTCGCGGGGTGCACGACCCGATCCCGTCTTTGTAATGGTGTCGCCGTCGACGCGCATCCAGAAGTCGTCAACTTGGCCTTCGGCGTCCAGTTTCCGCGCGCTGTGGAACAGAATGCTCATGCTGGCTCATCCCGGTTAGTTTGCTCGGTCGCCATTTCTCGGCGGAGGTTGATGGTTCCGCTGATGAGCGCGACGATCGCGAACCCGATCGCGACGATCGGCTGCCCGAGCATGGCCCAGGCGATGGCCGCGGACCCCATGACCGCAATTTCAACGAATCCCCTGCCGACCGGGTCGAGCGGGATGCGCGCCTTCGGAGAACGAAAAAGTCCCCACGCCAGAACCGCAAAGAGGGGCGTTCCGATCATGAAAAGAACGCCGGGCCACGGAAACGGCCAGGCCAGATAGCCCCAGTAGCCGAGACTGAAGATCGCGAAGAGCTCAAGCAAAAAGCGCAGGATCTCGTTCGCTCCGATAGTGGGTTGTCGTTTTGGAGCGACGTGGGGCGCTGACACCCCACCAGCCTAGCGAGCACTCAGCGGAAAATAATGGTGCGCTGCCCGTCGAGAAGAACGCGGTGCTCGGAGAACCATTTCACGGCCTGAGTGAGGGTGCGAGATTCCTCATCCTGCCCGATGGCGCGAAGTTCAGTGGCGTCGCGCGAGTGGTCAACTCGAACCACGTTCTGCTCGATGATAGGTCCCTCATCGAGATCGCTCGTGACAAAGTGTGCGGTCGCACCGATGAGCTTCACGCCGCGAGCGTGGGCTTGGCGATAGGGGTTCGCGCCCTTGAATCCGGGAAGGAAGGAATGGTGGATGTTGATCATCCGACCGGCAAGCGCTTTGCACAGCGCCGGAGACAGCACCTGCATATACCGCGCAAGCACGACCAACTCGATGTCGTGGTGCTCAACGGCTTTCAGGATGCGCTGTTCGAACGCCTGCTTTTCGTCGGCTGAACTCACCGCAAGGGACTCGAAAGGCACCCCGTAAAATTTGGCGAGCCCGGCGAGATCCGGATGATTGCTGAGCACGAGAGGCAGTTCGACGCTCAGCTGGCCGGCGCGCTGCCGAAACAGCAGGTCGTTGAGGCAGTGACCCGCTTTCGAGACGAGCACGAGGGTGCGCAGGGGACGACCGACAATATCGAGTGCCCAGGTCATTCCATAGCGATCGGTCACCGGCGACAGGCGGGCCTCGAACGTGGCGCGATCGGTGGTCGCCTCCACCTGAAGCCTCATGAAAAAAGTGCCGGTGTCAAGGCTCGCGAACTGCTGCGACTCGGTGATGTTGCCACCGGCGTCCACGATCGCCCCGCTGACCGCGTGCACAATCCCCGGCTGGTCGGTGCAGACCAGAGTGAGCACCCAGTGCATTCCGGGGGTCGAGGCGGTCATAGCCATCAAGCGTAGGGGAATGGCGCGATACGCTGGAACGGATGTCGCCCGTCGCGGCATCCAGCGGGCGGCTTCACGCACCACCAAACTTGAAGGAAGAACAGGGCATGCCTGCGCCGAAAACCGAGACCCCGTTTCCCTGGGTCGGGCTGGTCACGCTCGCTGGGGCAATTTTCGTCACCGTCACAAGCGAGTTTCTCCCCACGGGACTGCTGCCTCAGATGGCGGCGGGTCTGGAAGTATCCCAGGCACAGGTGGGGCTGCTCATTTCGGTGTTTGCGGCGACCGTGGTGGTGTCTGCTGCCCTCCTCACGAATGTCACGCGACGTTTCCGGCGCAAACCGCTCATTCTGATCGTGCTGGCGGCGTTCGCCGTCACCAATTTCCTGGGTGCGATTGCACCGACGTACGAGTTCATGGTTGTCACACGCATTCTCGGCGGGCTGGGACACGGCCTGTTTTGGGCCGTCGTCGGCGCCTACCCTGGGCACCTCGTTGCCCATCGTCAACTCTCACGTGCCGTGGCGATCACCTCAGCGGGAGGTTCGGCGGCATTCGTTCTAGGGGTGCCGGCGGGAACCGCCATTGGCCACTTGCTCGGATGGCGGCTCGCGTTCGTGACCCTCGGCGTGGTCGTTCTGTTCTTCCTCCTGTTGGTGGCCCGTTTCGTGCCTCCGGTGGAGCACAGGCAACCCGTGAAAACCGGCGAAATCGTCTTGCCCCTCCGTCGTGATGTGACTCTGCCCGGGGTCATTCTTGTGAGTGTCATCACGCTCCTGATCATGGTCGGGCAAAATCTCTTCTACACCTATGTGGTGCCGTTCTTCACAGAGGTCAACGGGTTCCCGGTTTCTGCCGTCAGTACCTTGCTCCTCGTGTACGGGATTGCTGGGGCAGGCGGACTGGTTGTCGTCGGCGTGTTCGGCGGTCGTTTTCCGCGACTGGGAATGTTCGTCGGTGTGGTGCTCGCCGCGGTGGCGGTGCTCGCGATGGGAATTCTGCCGCAGGTGCAGTGGCTGGTCATCGTCGCACTGGCGTTGTGGGGCACCGCTTTGGGTGGACTCCCTGCTCTCCTTCAGACACGTGCTCTGCACACAGCCTCGCCACAGTTGCGCGATCTGTCGTCCGCGCTCGTGACGACGTCATTCAATATTGGGATTGGTGGTGGAGCGCTCGTCGGCGCGTTCCTCCTTGAGGGCCCCGGGTTGGGCACACTGCCGTTTGCGGATGCCGGGGTGCTGGGCGCTGTCCTCGTGCTCCTGTTCGTGAGCGATCGGACGATCAAGAAGAGGTCGGCGCGGGGGCGCGACCTCCCCCTGCAATAAATACCCTACGGTGGTATAGTTGGGATACCCCGGAGGGGTATTGCCATAGAAGGGCTGCCCGTGATCGGATACACCGACGACAAACAGGTTCTCCTCAAGCGACTCCGCCGCGCTGAAGGTCAGGTGAGGGGGATCCAGCGCATGATCGAGGAAGACAAGTATTGCATCGACGTGCTCACGCAAGTGTCTGCGGCGACCAAGGCGCTGGAGAACGTCGCACTCGCGCTCCTCGACGACCACCTCAGCCACTGCGTCGCGGAGGCAACGCGTGAAGGCGGTGCGATTGCCGACCAGAAGTTGCGCGAGGCATCGGATGCCATAGCCAGGCTCGTGCGATCGTGACAGAGACCTACCAGGTGACCGGGATGACGTGCGGACACTGTGTCGCGAGCGTCACGGAGGAGCTCTCCGAGCTCCCGGCAGTGACCCAAGTGGAGATCGCGCTCAACCCGGGCGGCAGCTCTACCGTCACTGTGCACAGCACAGAAACACTCACGACTGACGAAGTCCGGGCAGCCATCACCGAAGCAGGGTATGAGCTGGTGACCCGCTAATCGTGCCCACTGATGCGACCACTGAACGGGAGGACGATGTTCTCGACACGCTCGACCTCAACATCGCGGGGATGACCTGCGCGTCCTGTGCGACGCGGATCGAACGCAAGCTCAACAAGCTTCCCGGGGTGGAGGCGAGCGTGAACTATGCGACGGAAAAGGCTCAAGTTCGCGTCCCGAGCGGCGTCGACGTTGACACGCTCCTTGCCACCGTTGCGTCTGCAGGGTATTCAGCGACGGTGCCTGAGCCGCCAGCATCCGAAAGCGGCACGAGTGCTCCCGCCGTGATTGACCTCGACCCGACAGCAGCGCTGCGCCAGCGGCTCATCATTTCCGCCGTTCTGGCCGCGCCGGTCGTTATCTTGTCGATGGTCCCGTTCCTCCAGTTCACGAATTGGCAGTGGCTCGCGCTCGCGCTCGCCGCGCCCGTCGCCGTGTGGGGCGCCTGGCCATTCCACCAGGCCACCTGGGTGAACCTTCGCCACGGCGGAACCACGATGGATACCCTCGTGAGTGTCGGCGTGCTCGCCGCACTCGGATGGTCGATTTATGCGCTGTTCTTTGGCACTGCTGGACACCCAGGCATGACGATGAGTTTCCATTTCCTGTCCGAACCCGGCTCAGGTTCCCACGAAATCTATCTGGAGGTAGCGTCGGCCGTCACCGTCTTCCTGCTGTCGGGCCGATACATCGAAGCCAGGGCGAAGCGGGAATCCGGTGCGGCGCTCAAAGCACTCCTCGAACTCGGCGCGAAGGATGCGGTGAAGCTGGAGGTCGGGCTGGAAAAGCGGGTCCCGGTGTCGTCGCTGAAGCCCGGGGACACCATTGTTGTTCGGCCTGGCGAGAAGATCGCCACAGACGGGTTAGTTCTCGAGGGGTCGTCTTCGGTGGACGCCAGCATGTTGACCGGAGAGTCCGTGCCCGTGGAGGTTGCGCCAGGCGATCGGGTTGTCGGCGCCACCCTCAACCTGGCTGGCCGTCTCCTCGTGGAGGTCACCCGCGTCGGCGCCGACACAGAACTGGCCAGGATGGGCCGGCTCGTCGAGCAGGCGCAAACTGGCAAAGCTCAAGTGCAGCGGCTTGCGGACCGGGTGTCGGCAATATTTGTTCCCGTCGTGCTGGTTCTCGCCCTCCTCACTCTCGCGGTCTGGCTGCTCATCGGCGCCGGCCCGAGTATTGCTTTCACGGCCGCTGTGGCGACCCTGATCATCGCCTGCCCGTGCGCGCTCGGACTGGCGACGCCAACGGCACTGCTGGTCGGTACTGGCCGTGGCTCGCAACTGGGCATTCTGATCGCCGGCCCAGAGGTTCTGGAGCACACGAGGAAAGTCGACACCATCGTGCTGGACAAGACCGGGACGGTGACGACCGGAAAGATGGCGCTGCAGAGCCTCATCGCCGGTGACGGCCAGACCGAAGTGGAGTTGTTGCGGATGGCGGCGGCCGTCGAACACAATTCGGAGCATCCGACGGCGCTGGCCATTACGGAGGCGGCGACCAGTCGCGGCATCGAAATTCCGGCCACGGAGGACTTCGCTTCTGACGCGGGCAACGGCGTTCACGGCATTGTCGATGGTCGTCTCGTCATCGTGGGGCGGGTGGACTGGACTCGAAAGAACGGGGCGGCTGAGATGGCCCCGGCCTTGGCCACAGCGGTCGAGAACGCCGAAGCCTCCGGCGCGACAGTCATGGCTATCGTGTGGGATGGCGTCGTCCGCGGGATTGCGACGGTCGCCGACACCGTGAAACCCAATAGCAAACGAGCCGTCGAACTCCTGATCGGTCTTGGCCTGAACCCGATTCTGCTCACCGGCGATAACGCCGGGGTTGCCGCCGCCGTCGCCAGCGAGGTCGGAATCGCGGAGGTGCGCGCCAGCGTCACCCCGCAGGGGAAACTGGATGCCATTCGAGAACTGCAGAAGCAGGGTCGTGTCGTCGCCATGGTCGGTGACGGTGTGAACGACGCAGCGGCGCTTGCCGCAGCAGATCTCGGCATCGCCATGGGCTCAGGGACCGATGCCGCGATCGCGGCGGGCGACGTGACGGTGGTCGGAGGGGATCTGGTTGTAGTGGCGGATGCCATCCGCCTGGCCCGTAGAACGCTGCGCATCATCAAGGGAAATCTGTTCTGGGCGTTCGCGTACAACATCGCAGCGATCCCGCTGGCCATGCTCGGACTGCTCAACCCGCTCATTGCCGGTGCTGCGATGGCGTTCTCCTCGGTGTTCGTGGTCACGAACAGTCTGAGGCTGCGGGGGTTCCGCGGGTCGCGGTAGGTCGGGAGCGATGCCCGTCTTGTCACGGGCCAACGACTGTTGCTTTAGGCTCGTTGCGTGGTGAGACAAACCGGAAGTGACAAAGGCGGCAAGCAGTACATCGCGGCAATAGACCAGGGCACAACATCGAGTCGGTGCATCTTGTTCGACGGGAACGGCAGAATCGTCACCGTTGCGCAGAACGAACACGATCAAATCTTTCCTCAGCCTGGCTGGGTAGAGCATGACGCGAATCAGATCTGGCGAAATGTGCAGTGGGTGGTAGAGGAAGCGCTGTCGAAAGCCAAGGCGGGAGTCGCTGATGTCGCGGCCATCGGTATCACCAATCAGCGGGAGACCACCGTCATATGGGACAAGGCAACGGGAGAGCCGGTCTATAACGCGATCGTGTGGCAGGACACTCGCACAGCCGACTTGGTGCGGGAACTCGGTGCGCCGGTGGGGCCCGAACGATTCCGGGAGCGTACCGGGCTGCCCCTTGCGACCTACTTTTCCGGCCCCAAGCTCCTATGGCTTCTCCAGAACGTGGCTGGGCTGCGCGAGCGAGCTGAACGGGGCGAGGTGCTCTTCGGCACGATGGACTCCTGGCTCATTTGGAATCTCACGGGAGGGGTCGACGGCGGACGCCACGTGACAGACGTGACCAACGCCAGTCGGACCATGCTCATGAACCTGCACAGCCTGAGCTGGGACGACACCATTCTTGAGCGGATGGACATCCCTGCGGCGATGCTGCCCGAGATCGTGTCCTCCTCGGAAGTATTCGGCCTTGCGACTGGAACACTTGCGGGGGTTCCCGTTGCCGGCGCACTGGGCGACCAGCATGCTGCCCTTGTTGGGCAAACGGCCTTTGATGAGGGAAACCTCAAGAGCACGTACGGTACAGGTGCGTTCCTGCTCCTCAACACGGGCGAGAAACCCACATCGTCTGCCCACGGACTGCTCACAACTGTTGCGTTCAAGTTTGGCGATGCGCCGGCACAGTACGCTCTGGAGGGGTCCATCGCCATGAGCGGGGCACTTGTGCAATGGTTCCGCGATCAGCTGGGGGCGATTGCACATGCGAGCGACATTGAGGCGCTCGCGGCATCCGTAGACGACAACGGGGGTTGCTATTTCGTTCCCGCGTTCTCTGGACTGTTCGCACCGCACTGGCGCAGCGACGCCCGGGGTGTACTTGCCGGGCTCACCGGCTATGTGACCAAGGCACACATCGCTCGCGCAATTCTGGAAGCATCTGCCTGGCAAACCCGCGAGCTGGTCGACGCGATGGTGGCAGACACCGGAATCGAATTGCGAGAGCTGCGCGTCGATGGAGGGATGACAGTCAATCGACTGCTCCTCCAGCTGCTCGCGGATGCTCTCGACGTGGATGTGGTGCGGCCGGAGGTGGTGGAGACGACGGCGCTCGGTGCCGCATACGCCGCAGGACTCGCCGTGGGATTCTGGCCAGACACCGATGCCCTCCGCGCAAATTGGGTGGCCGACGAAGTGTGGCATCCCGCCATTGACGCAAATCGGCGCGACCACGAGTATCACCAATGGAAGAAGGCGGTTGCCCGCACGCTCGATTGGGTCGACTAACTTTCGGCGGTCGGGCGCAGCCGGAACAGTCTCACGGTTCGGCCGGAGCCGCGCTCATACGCTCGGTAACCGGGCCACTGCTTCTCGATGAGCGCCCACGCTGTGTCGCGCTCACTATCCGCAATCTCGGTCGCGCGCACGGAGAGGCGGCGATCCCGCACGGTGATGGTCGCATCCGGATGGGCGAGCAGGTTGTAGGTCCAGCCGGGATGCCGCTCCCGCGCGAAACTCGTGCCAGCCACGATTGCGCATCCGTTCCCGTCCGGCGTGTACATGAGTTCGGTGGTGCGGATCTCGCCGGACTTCGCTCCCCTCGTGTAGAGCGTCAGCGAGTGGACGAGCAGGCCGCTCACCTGAATCCGCCCTCCGCTCAGGCCCTTCACAAGCAGTTCAAACGAGGGGAGGAGGCGCGGTCCGAGCCAGCGGAATGCGCTCGTCCGGGTGAGGGGCGCTACGAGAGAGCGCACGATGTCGACGACAGTGGTCATGGGGTCACCGGAAGCCACGGAACGCCGGGTGTGCGTTTGTATTCGATACCCAGTGCGTCGAGGTAGGCACCAAACGACGCCAGTCGGCCCAGGAAATCTTCGGTCACCCGATCAGCGTACGGTGTCCACCCGATCTCCGCGATCGCCACAATGCGAGGAAACGCCATGTACTCCAGTTGTTTCCTCGTCGAGAACGTCTCAGACCACAGTGGTGCCTCGACGCCGAGGATCTGATCGTCGTCGACACCGCCGATCAGTTTGGCCGGGTCCCAGCCGTAAGCTTCCTGAATCGTGAGGGGAGCCTGCGCCCACTGCGTCCCGATCCGCTCGGAGAGGTCATACTTCTGGTCAAGGTATGCGACATTCGCCGGGGAGAAGATCACCATTCCGCCGCGCTTCAGCAGCGTCCCGGTGAACCATGCTGAGCCGCCACGCGGTGTAGTGAAATCCCAGTACTGGCCAATGGTTCCCTCCGGCAGGGTCGCACTCTTGCCGATGTCGTGCCAGCCAATCATTGTCTTGCCTGTTGCCGCCACGATCGTGCCGACGTGGTTGATGAACGTCACGTAGTCGTGGTAACTCGTCGCGGCCGACTCGTCACCGCCCACGTGGATCCAGGGCCCAGGCGTGAGTGCGGCGAGCTGATTGATGACATCCGTGATGAACGTCCAGGTGACGGACTTGCCGACGCACAGTGACGAGAATCCGACACTCGTGCCGTGGTAGGGGGCACGCGCTGCGCCGTTGCAATTGAGGTCCGCGTAGGAGGCAAGGGCCGCGTTCGTGTGCCCTGGCATGTCAATCTCCGGAACGATCGTGATGTAGCGGGATGCCGCGTACTCGACGAGCTCGGTGTATTGCGCTTGGGTGTAATACCCGCCAGCCCCACCGCCAACCTGGCTCGCCCCACCCACCTGCGTCAGCCGCGGCCATCCGTTGATGGCGATGCGCCACCCCTGGTCGTCGGAGAGGTGCAGGTGCAGCACATTCATCTTCAACATCGCGATGTCGTCGATGTAGCGCTTCACGGTAGCTAACGGGAAGAAGTGCCGCGCGACGTCGAGCATCGCACTGCGGTACGCGAAGCGCGGGTAGTCCGAAATCGTGGTCGCCGCCACGGCGTAGTCCGTGGTCTCTGCCGTTTTGGGCGGAAGAAGCTGGCGGAGAGTTTGCACACCCGTAAAGAGCCCGGCCGCGTCGTTCGCGCCGAGCCAGATTCCGGAGGACGTGATGCGCAGGTCGTATCCGCCAGGCGGATGCCCAGGCTCGACGACGAGGACGATGTTGCCACGCCCGGAGAGGGGTAGGGACAGGCCGGTCATCGGCCGCAAAAGGTTCACCAGGTATTCGGCGACGGGTGCCGCATCTCCTCGCGCATCGACGGCACTGGTCTTGTCCAGGCTGAATGTGCCGTCTCCACGCACGCGGAACACGGGGGACGGAACGATGGTCCGGGTGGCGATGGTGGCGCTTGCCTCCGCGGGCGGGGGACCGGCGGTCGTGGTTGTTGACACCGCGCTCTGTGCCGCGCTCGCCCCGGCGAGCACGATGGCAAGCAGGGCGTACCAGGGTGCGCGGTGGATCAATGCCATGAGTTCGTCCTCACGCGCCGGTCTTCTGACAACCGGCGTGAAGGCCCAGTCTGGCAGAACGTGTTAGCGCCAGGGGGCGTTTGGGGTGCGCTCGTAGGCGATGCCGAGGGCATCCAGGTGGTCGCCCAGTGCCGCCAGCCGTTCGGCGAACTCGGAAAAGTCGCGCTCGCCGCGCGGTGACCAGGCGATTTCGGCGAGGGCGGCGATGCGGGGGAATGCCATCCGTTCGAGCTCGCTTAGCGTCGCAATCGTCTCCGTCCACAGGGGCGCTTCGACACCGAGGATGCCCGGGTCGTCGACCCCGGGGATGATGTCCGCCGGGTCCCAGCCGTAGGCATCCGCAAGGCTTGTTGGCCCATTCGCCCACACCAGCCCAAGCGGGCTCGACTCGTCGTACTTCATGTCGAGGTAGGCGACGTCGCCCGGCGCCATGATGAGCTGGCCTCCGCCGTCAACGAATCGGCGGGAGAGCTCGGCAGCGTCGCCCTCCGGCGTCGTGAAGTTCCAGTACTCGCCGATCGTGCCGTGGGGGAGCCCGGCGGCCCGACCCATCTCGTGCCAGCCAATGACAGTCTTCCCCGTGGCGGCAGCGATGCCGGACACGCGATCAATGAACCGTACGTAGTCTGCCTCGGGCGTTGCAAGGGCTTCGTCGCCCCCGATATGGATCCACGGGCCGGGCGTGAGTTCCGCGAGCTGCCCAAGAACATCCGCGACGAATTCGTAGCTGCGTTCGTTATCGATGCACAGCGAGGAGAAGCCGACCTCGATGCCCTCATACAACTCCGGGGCGACGCCGTCACAGGTGAGTTCGGGGTAGGAGGCGAGAGCGGCGTTCGTGTGCCCGGGAAGGTCAATTTCTGGCACAACGGTGATGAAACGGGACTGGGCGTACGCGACGATCTCCCGGTAGTCATCCTGAGTGTAGAAGCCCCCGCCCCCGCCGCCGACCTGCGTTGAGCCTCCGTGTTCGGTAAGCAGCGGCCAGCCGTTGATTTCGAGGCGCCAGCCCTGATCATCCGTGAGGTGCAGGTGCAGGACGTTCATTTTGAGCAGTGCGATGGCATCGATGTAGCGTTTCACGTCGTCGACGCCGAAGAAGTGACGGGCGACGTCAAGCATCGCCCCGCGGTAGGCGAAGCGGGGGCGATCGGTGATCGTGATCGCCGGGATCGCCGACTCGTGCTCACGGGTGGGCGGGAGGAGTTGTCGCAGCGTCTGCACTCCGGAGAAGAGGCCCGCCGGTTCGCTCGCAGATATTCGGATGCCCGCGGTCGCCACGTCGAGCGTGTAGCCGTCCGCAGGGTGGCCGGGCTCGAGCTTCAGGGAGAGGTCACCGTCGTGTGCGGGGTCGTCGGCAACGCTCACGTCGACTCCGGTTATCGTGTGAAGGAGCTCAGCGAGATAGTTTCCGACCAGTGCGGTGTCAGCGTTGGCCTCGATCCTGGCTCCCGGCCTGAGCGTAAACGTGCCGTCGGCGCGGTCGCACAGCGCTGGTGACGGAATGACGGGAGACGGCTTGACCACAATCCGTTCATTCTGGCAGAGGCGAAACAGGGAATCCAACGCTAGACTTGTCACGTCGCAACTGGCGTTCGGGTGGATCACCACCGGGGAGCGATGCAAGCAAATCGGCCGTACGCCTGGGCCGCAAGCGGATACCGTTATAGGTATCCGATGAGCCCAGCGTTTGTCACACACCGAGGAGCCTGCCCGTGTCCGATCGCCTACCATCCACCTTCACTGATCCGCTCTCCAGCGTCGACCCAGAGATCGCCGCCGTTCTCCAGCAGGAGCTCGGCCGCCAGCGGGACTACCTGGAGATGATTGCGAGCGAGAACTTCGTGCCGCGCGCCATCCTCGAGTCGGCCGGTTCCGTACTCACCAACAAATACGCTGAGGGCTATCCGGGGCGCCGCTATTACGGCGGATGCGAGTTCGTCGACATTGCGGAACAGCTCGCGATTGACCGCGCGAAGGCGCTGTTCGGAGCAGAATACGCCAACGTGCAACCGCACTCCGGCGCGACCGCGAACGCAGCAGTACTCTCCGCGATCGCCACTCCGGGCGACACGATCCTCGGGCTTGAACTGGCACACGGCGGGCACCTGACCCACGGGATGAAGCTCAACTTCTCCGGCAAGCTGTACAACGCGACCTCGTACGGCGTCGACCCGACGACGTTCCTCGTTGACATGGACGTGGTTCGCGACAAGGCGCTCGAACACAAGCCGGCCGTCATCATTGCCGGATGGTCCGCATACCCGAGGCAACTCGACTTCGCAGCGTTCCGCGCGATCGCCGACGAGGTGGGAGCCAAACTCTGGGTCGACATGGCCCACTTTGCCGGTCTCGTTGCCGCTGGCCTCCACCCGAACCCGGTCCCTCACGCGGATGTCGTGTCCAGCACGGTGCACAAGACGCTCGCTGGGCCGCGCTCCGGCTTCATCCTCAGCCGCGACCAGGAGCTCGCGAAGAAGCTCAACTCGAACGTGTTCCCCGGGCAGCAGGGTGGGCCGCTCATGCACATCATCGCTGCGAAAGCCACGGCGTTCCTGCTCGCCGCAAGCGACGAGTTCAAGGACCGTCAGGAGCGCACCATCCGCGGCGCGAAAATTCTCGCCAAGCGGCTCATGGCCGACGACGCCAAGGCGAACGGTGTGGACGTGCTCACCGGCGGGACGGACGTGCACCTGGTGCTCGCCGACCTGCGGGAGTCGCCGCTCAACGGCCAGGAGGCTGAAGACATCCTGCACGACGTGGCGATCACGGTCAACCGAAACTCGGTGCCGTTTGACCCACGTCCGCCCATGGTCACGTCCGGACTGCGTATCGGTACTCCTGCCCTCGCTACCCGCGGATTCGGCGACGAGGAGTTCACCGAAGTTGCCGACATCATCGCCGCCGCGCTGCAGCCGAAACCGGATGTCGCCAGTCTTCGCGCCAGAGTGAAGAGCCTCACGGACACGTTCCCGCTCTACCCCGGGCTGGAGTCCCAGTGATTCGTGGCTTTCATTATTCAGGAGGGTGTGGGGCTGCTGGGTCTAGAGTTGCCAGTCGGTCGAACCCATCGGATGAACACCACATCACCAGTCACTCCAGTAACACAAGGTCCTGAATGATGACAGCACAAATACTGGACGGGCGGGCCACGGCCGCGGCGATCAAAGCGGAGCTCAGGGAGCGCGTTGCCGTGCTCGCTGCTGCGGGCGTGACCCCGGGCCTTGGCACGGTGCTCGTCGGGGATGACCCGGCTTCGCGGCAATACGTGGCTGGGAAGCACAGGGACTGCGCGGAGGTCGGCATCGCGTCGATTCGCCGTGACTTGCCCGTGGATACGACGCAGGCGGAGTTGGAGGCGGTGATCGACGAGCTCAACGCCGATCCGGCGACAACCGGCTACATTGTGCAATTGCCGTTGCCTGGACACCTGGACACCGACGCGATCCTCGAACGGGTCTCGCCGAACAAGGACGCGGATGGACTTCATCCGACGAACCTCGGCCGGCTCCTGTTGAACGCGAATCGCCCCATCGACACCCCCCTGCCGTGCACGCCGCGCGGGGTCGTCGAACTGGTGGAGCGGCACGGGATCAGCTGGTCTGGTCGCAACGTTGTCGTCGTCGGCCGCGGGGTCACAGTGGGACGTGCGATTGGCCCGCTGCTCACTCGCCGTGAATACAACGCCACCGTCACATTGACCCACACCGGTACGGTCGGACTCTCCGATCACCTCCGCCGCGCGGATGTCATCATTGCGGCGGCAGGGGTTGCCGGAATTATCTCGGCGGACGATGTGGCGCCTGGCGCGATCGTCCTCGATGTCGGAGTAAGCCGGGTCATGGACGGCGACCGCGGCCGGATTGCAGGGGACGTTGCCCCAGAGGTAGCGGACGTTGCGGGCTGGATCTCACCGAACCCGGGAGGGGTCGGACCGATGACGCGGGCGATGCTCTTGAGCAACGTGGTCGATTTGGCGGAGCGCCACTACTCCCCGGCGTAGCCGATCATGCAGGAGATGCCGTCGCCTGCCTGAGTGGGATCCCAGCCTGGTACCTGGGTGAGATCGCTCTTCATCCCGACCTCGGTCATGGTCACCTTGCACGCCTCGATGGTGGCGCCGGAGTTCGGATCCACGGAGAAACCGTAGCGCCCGAACTGCCACTGGTTCAGATCGGGAACTCCGTCGGAATTCTCAAAATCTGCCACCCCGCGCACTGTGCCAGAGGTGGCCCAGTCGAAACCGTTGAAACAGATCTGCCCAGCCGAAACCGGCGTAATTCCGCCACCCGATGCCGACTGCGCAAAGTAGGGGCTGCCAAAGAACAGGCCGATCGGGGAGGCGAACGTGAGATCCGGCGTCGTCGAGTCGATGGAAATCCGCATGAGCGTGCTGCCGTTTTCGTCGAGGTATTGCTCCGTCATCGGCTGAGAGCCGTTGCCTGCGCTGCACACGCTCAAGAATTGGGCGCGGATGTCTGCTGCCGCGTCTTCTGTGCTGCCAACAGGTGCGTGTGCCGCCATCGAAATTCCGATCGTCCGACCGTCCACCGCGCGCACGTTGGCGGTGATCGTGAACAACACATCGGCGTTCGGATCGGCGGACGGCTCCGCTGACGGGGTTGGTGATTCGCTTGCCGGGGTGGTCTCGGAGGGTTGCGGGGCGGACTCACCCACGCACCCGGTCAACCCGGCGATGAGCGCGAAAGCGGCCACCGAACAACCCGCGAATTTGAGAATAGGGACCCCCACAGTTAACTCCTTTTTGGCGTTTCCGCTCAAGAGCACATCACGTGTCCCGTCGGGCACCGACGGATGCATTAACCCTGAAAATATCAGGTTGGTTATAGCCATGCTCGGCAAACGCACCATCGATAGCAACTCGTAACAGTGAATCCACAGTTTCCGGGATCAGGGCGATCGCTGCGCCGCCAAATCCGCCTCCGGTCATCCTGGCGCCCAGTGCACCGTGGTTGAGAGCGGTCTCCACGGCGAGGTCCAATTCGGGTGTGGAGACCTCGAAATCATCGCGAAGCGAGCGGTGTGAAGCGCTCAGAATGTCGCCGATTTCGGCAGGGCCATGCTCGGTCAGTGCGCGAACCGTGTCGAGCACCCGCTGGTTCTCCGTGACGACATGCCTCACCCGGCGGAACGTCGTGTCGTCGAGAATCTCCTTTGCCTGCGCGAGTCCGGCACTGTCAATATCCCGAAGCGACGAGATGCCGAGAAGCTTGGCCGCGCGCTCGCAGGATGCCCGGCGCTCACCGTATCCGCCGCTGGAGAGGTCATGGCTGGTTGCCGTGTCCATGACCACGAGGGCAAGACCGGCTTCAGCCAGCCCGAGCCGTACCAGACTGGATTCGCGTGAGCGGCAATCCAGGAACACGGCGAAACCGGGCTCGCCGAGGAGGGAAGCCGTCTGGTCCATGATCCCGGTCGGTGCGCCAACGGCGGTGTTCTCGGCGATTTGCCCCGCGCGAGCGAGCACACTGCGGTCGAACCCGAGTTGCCACACCTCACCAAGTGCGAGGGAGACAGCGCACTCGATCGCTGCCGACGACGACAGGCCAGCGCCCACCGGCACATCCGAGTCGATGAAGATGTCGACACCGGGCACGGCACCAAGGTCCGCACCCAGTTCGCCAAGAGCCCACGTGACGCCTAATGGATACGCCGACCAGCCGGAGAGCTGCTCCGGCGTTAGCGCGTCAAGGTCAAGTTCTACGAGTTCGTCGGCGAAAGCGCTCGCAACGCGCAGCATCCGGTCGTCGCGCACCGCGAGCGCGGCAACCGTGCGCCGGTCGATCGCGAAGGGCAGAACAAACCCGTCGTTGTAATCCGTATGCTCACCGATGAGGTTGACGCGGCCCGGGGCAGACCACAGCCCATCCGGTTCGCGGTGGTACAACTCGCGGAACGCCGCTCGAGCATCGTCCCGGATGTCGGTCACGACTCATCCTGTCGGGCGGCGTGGATGCCCGCCCGCACGAGCTCAGCCGTGGCTTCCGGCGTGACATCGCTGATCCACGCGCCCATCGCCGCTTCGGAACCGGCAAGGTACTTGAGCTTGTCAGCGGCGCGGCGCGGAGAGGTGACTTGGAGCATAAGCCGGATGTCGGCCCTGTGTGCGTTAACCGGAGCCTGATGCCACGCGGCAATGTAGGGCGTCTCTGAGTCGTAGATTCGGTCGAGTCCGCGTAGCAATAAACGGTACAGCGTGGCGAGTTCGTCCCGCTCGGCTTCGGTAGTCTCGGCGAAGTCCGGTGCGTGGCGATGCGGGAGCAGGTGAATTTCCAGGGGCCAGCGTGCGGCGAACGGTACGAACGCGCTCCAGTGCTCGCCACGCAGCACGACCCGTTCTGACGCGAGCTCGAACTCCAGCACGCGGGAAAACAGGTCCGGGATGGCCGCCACCGACGAGATCAGGCGGTGAGTGCGCGGCGTGATGTATGGATAGGCGTAAATCTGTCCGTGCGGATGATGCAGGGTCACCCCGATCGCCTCACCCCGGTTTTCGAACGGGAACACTTGTTGAACACCGGGGAGTGCGGAAAGGGCACGGGTGCGATCGGCCCACGCTTCGATCACGGTGCGAGCGCGGGACACGGTTTGGCTGCCGAACGAGCCGAAGGTGTCTGGGCTGAAGCACACTACCTCGCAGCGGCCGATCGCGGTTCTGGAGCGGCCGATCCCGAGGTCCTGCAGTTCGGACAGCGCGGTTGACGTGTTCTCGCCCTCTAACGCCGGACCAAAGGACGGTGACCGGTTTTCGAACACGGCGACGTCGTAATTGCTGGGAATCTCGGACGGGTTTGTTGGGCTCGCCGGAGCGAGCGGGTCCTGGTCCGCGGGGGGAAGGAACGCCCGCCCGCTCCGCGCTGCAGCGATCGAGATCCACTCGCCGGTGAGAACGTCCTGTCGGAGTTGGGGAGTAGCTGGGCGAGGATCGAGCGTGCGCGAGTCTACGGAACGGTCAGCACCAAGACTCGTGTTGGCGTCATCAAAGTAGAGGAGTTCGCGGCCGTCGGCGAGGATTGTCAGGTGTTTAGTGATCGGGGGCATGGTTCTCTCTGCATTTAGACTCAACTCTATGGGTGCACCGACCGGAGAGCAGTTCTCCCTTGAGCTGAAGAACGGTTCGACCGGAACACGCGCCATCGTTACCGAGGTGGCCGCTGCGCTTCGGGTCCTTGAGGTGGATGGCGTTGAGCTCATCGACCCTTATCCGGCCGAGTCCACCCCGCCCTATGCCTCTGGCATTGTGCTCGCTCCGTGGCCGAACCGGATTCGCGACGGCGTGTGGTTCTTGGATGGCGAGCCGCAGCAACTGGACATCACCGAGGTGGAGAAAAACAACGCGATTCACGGTCTTCTCCGCACCATGCCGTACCGGGTGTCGGACAAACAGGACAGCACCGTCACGCTCGACGCGACGATTTATCCGCAGCACGGGTACCCGTTCATCCTGGAGACGAGCGTGCGATACGAGCTTGTGCCGGACGGCTTAGTGGTGACTCATCGCTTTGTGAATTTGTCGGATGCGGCGGCACCCGTCGCGGTCGGGACGCATCCGTTCGTCAAAGTGGGGGATACCCCCATCAGCGAGCTGATCCTCACCGTGGACGCCGGCACTCGTTTCGTGGTGGATGATCGGCTGAACCCGGTGGACGAGGTTTCGGTGGACGGCACCGACTTCGACCTTCGTCACGGCCGCAGGGTCGGCGAGCTCGAGCTGGATACCGCGTTTGGTGGAGTGCGTCACGGCCCGGACGGGCTGGCGCGTCACCGGGTGACCGCGCCGGGTGGGCAGTTCACCGAACTGTGGCAAGGCCCTGATTTTGGCTATGTTCAGGCTTTCACGCCGCGCAGTTTCCCCCGACCGCGTTCTGGAGCACCGGATGCGCTGGGGCAGGCCGTGGCGATTGAACCGATGACGGCACCTCCGGACGCCTTCAACAGCGGGAAGGGTCTGCGCTGGCTGCAGCCAGGCGAGTCGTGGTCCGGCAGCTGGGGCATGAACTATGGACGCGAGTAGCCCTACGCCGTCCCAGGTGCGCCGCTGGCGGCGGTACCTGGCGAGTGAGCGTGCCGAAGCGGCCGTCTATCGCGATCTCGCCTCCCGTCGTACGGGAGAGGAACGGGAAATTCTTCTTGCCCTCGCGGAGGCAGAAGGTCGGCACGAGGCGCACTGGCTCACCCTCCTGGGCGACGATGCGGGGGCGCCGGTCGGCGGTGAAGTCCGCACGAGGATTCTGGGTTGGCTTGCACGGCGATTCGGTTCCGTGTTCGTGCTCGCCCTGGCGCAGCGCACAGAGGCTCGGTCGCCGTATGAGTCAGACGACGACGCCACGAGGTCGATGGCCGCGGACGAGCGCATCCACGAGGAGGTTGTCCGCGGGCTTGCCGCCAGGGGTAGGGCACGCGTCTCCGGCACGTTCCGTGCCGCCGTTTTTGGTGCCAACGATGGCATTGTGAGCAATTTCGCTCTCGTTCTTGGAGTGGCCGCCACGGGGGTTTCGAGCCAGTTCGTGATCATCACGGGGCTGGCCGGGCTGCTGGCCGGTGCGCTGTCCATGGCGGCAGGCGAATTCGTGTCGGTGAGTTCTCAGCGCGAGTTGCTCGAATCCAGTTCGCCCAGTCCGAATCGTGGCGGCGCCATTGTCGACCTCGATGTCGACGCGAACGAGTTGGCTCTCGTGTACCGCGCTCGCGGCATGTCTGAGGCGGATGCCGCCGAGAAGGCGGCGGCCGTGCTACAGGATCACCGGCTGGACGCCCCGGCAGATACTGACCACCACGAGGAGGTGGGTTCGGCGAAAGGGGCGGCCCTGTCGAGTTTCGTGTTCTTTGCTCTGGGGGCGATCATCCCAGTTCTCCCGCACATGTTCGGAGCGGAGGGCCTCCTGGCTGTGGCAGTTGCCGCGCTTCTTGTGGGTATCGTCCTGTTGTTGACCGGAGCAGTTGTCGGTCTGGTCTCTGGCGGTTCACCCCTGCGCAGAGGGCTGCGGCAGTTGGCCATCGGCTACGGTGCCGCCGCGATCACTTACGTGCTTGGCTCAGTGGTGGGAATCGTGGTCAGCTGACCCTCCGGCGGCGGGTTTTGCGCGGCGAGCTTGCGGAACCACGCGGCGTCCGGGATTCGTGCGGTGACGGATCCGGCGAGGATCGTCACCAGCACGTAGGCGGTCGCAAATGGCGCGATCTGGGGCTCAAGCCCCGCCCCAACCGCCAGTCCGGCAATGACGATGGAGAATTCTCCGCGGGGGGCGAGGGTGAGCCCAGTACGCCAACGTCCAAGTCGCCCTATCCCGGCCCGATGCGCAGCGAAGTATCCGCTGGCTGTCTTCGTCGCGATGGTCACGAACGCGAGGGCGAGCGCGGGCAGCAGTACGGGCCAGATGTCCGCGGGGTTTGTCGCGAGCCCGAAAAAGACGAAGAAGATGGCGGCGAACAGGTCCCGAAGCGGAGTGAGGAGCTGGGCCGCGTTGTGGGCGACGGGTCCGGAGAGGGCAATACCGACGAGGAACGCCCCCACCGCCGCTGAGACGTTGACTTGTTCAGCGATCCCCGCGACGAGCATGGTCAGGCCGAGCACGCCAAGCAGGAGCGGTTCGGCGTTGTCGGCAGGGAATAGGCGTGAGAGTAGCCGCCCCCAGCGCAGGGCCACAAGAAGGATGACAAGGACGACGAGCACCGCAATGGAAAGGGTTACGGCACCCTGCAGGAGGCCGGCGCCGATCACGACTGCGGACAGGATGGGCAGATAGAACGCCATGGCGAGGTCTTCGATGACGAGGATCGAGAGAATGACCGGCGTCTCGCGGTTACCGATACGCCCGAGATCGCGCAGCAGCTTGGCGATCACTCCGGACGAGGACACCCAGGTGATGCCCGCGAGGGCGAGAGCCGCGATCGGGCCCCACCCCATGATGAAGGCGAAGGCAACTCCGGGCAGTGCGTTGAACACGGCATCCGCGAGCCCGGCAAGTTTCGAGCGTTTGAGACTTCCTACGAGCTCTGGCGCGGAATACTCCAAACCGAGCATCACCAGGAGGAGGATGACGCCGATCTCTGACCCCACAGAGAAGAAGTCGCTGCTGGCCGATAGCGGCAATGCTCCGCCGCTGCCGAACGCGAGCCCGGCGAGAAGGTAGAGCGGAATCGGGGAGATGCCGAAACGCGTGCCGAATCGTGCGAGGAGGGACAACCCCAGCAGGAGCGCGCCGACCTCGATGAGCAAAATGGTCGTATCGTGCACCTCGTCTCCCATGGATATTTAGCCTGTGCCGGTGACGATCAATTCGGAAAGGGAGTCCAAACCGCGGCGGGTACCGACGGCAATGACGGCATCGCCCGCCTCGATCACGAAGTCCGGAGTGGGTGAAGGGATCAGCTTTTTGTCTCGCACAACGGCCACGATGGATACCCCGGTGCGGGTGCGTGCCTTGGTGTCGCCGAGCGGCCGTCCGGCGTAGACGGAGTCAGACGGGATCAGCAGGTGTTCGGTAAACAGCCCTGCGGCTTCATCGGTGAGCTCGGTGAGCTTGCTGAGAACAACGGATGCCCCGAGCAACTCGGAGAGCGTCGATGCCTCTGGGTCGGTGATCGGAATGGAGACGACGCAGGAGTCTGGATCGTCCTGATCGAAGATGGCGAGCTCTCGCTGGCCGTCACGGAACGTGACGACCCCGATTCGGCGTCCCTTTGCGGTGATGAGGTCATGCCGGACACCAAGACCTGGAAGGTCAGATTTCTCTACGCGAACGCCCACCACCCAAAGCTATCAGTGGTGGGATGGCGCTGCTGAACTGCGCTTCTGAACTGCGCTCTGCGGTGGGCCCCGTGGGGCTCGAACCCACGACCCAAGGATTAAAAGTCCTTTGCTCTACCAACTGAGCTAGAGGCCCGCGGAACAAATCTATCGGTCACACGCCGTCAACGAGAACTCGATCGGGGCCTAGACCCAGAGCCAGGTCGAAAGTACCGAGCTGGCGATGTCGTCTCGCGCGGATTCTGCGACGGACTCACTGAACGAGAACGTGACAATGTACGTCTGACCGTTGTGGGACGCGTAGTACTGTTCGATCTGATATTTCACTGAGCCAGAGGTAAACAGCGCTGACAGGTGGGCAGATTCCGAACCGGCCACGGTAATGCGAGGTTGTGCCTTCACGTTCTCGGCGCCGACGTCTTCGAGCTCTTTGACGCCCAGCGATTCGATCTGATCCGGGGTGACTTCCCCCGCTGGCGACAGCAGAACATTGATATTGTCCACGAACCCGTCGGTGTCCTGAAGGTCACCAGCGAACGTGTCGACGTTGGCGGGTGTCGCGGTGGTCTCGGGGTGACCCCAGCCCTCCGGTGCGGAGAAGCTGTAGCCATTGCCCGTGATCGTCGGGCCCGTCGCTGGCGCAACGCCTGATTCGGTGGACTGCGTCGAATCAGGGTTACCGGCAGGAGGGCTCGCCGGCGTCAAAATGGAGCACCCGGCAAGGGCAAGCGATGCGGCAAGGGCGACGACGGTGGTTTTCAGAAGCTGTGACATTCCTGAATACTATCGATCAGCGCTCGGCCGAGCGAACTCGCAGAACGGCCCTCTCGCCTAGGGTTGATTTCGTGACCGATGAGTTCCACAAGCCGACCCAGTTCTCTGGTTCGAAGTTTGACGAGTTTGAGGGCGGTTCGGACCCCGCCCAGATCAGCAGCGTGGCGCACGAGACCGCGTCGGCACTCTTGGCGCGCGTGCGAGGGAACTCGGATACGGGCGTTGTCGAGCGAATGATCGCCTACACCGACGAGCACGGGATCGATGCCGTCGCGGAACTCTGGGCGCGGTCGAGCCCTCGGAGCTTGCCGGGAGCGCTCTGGCGGATCTACCTCATGCGGGCTTTCGTCCGGCAGGATGCCGAGGTTGCCAGTTACCTGTTTCAACGGGGGACTGAGGTGACACCGACGATCGATCACGTCGTCGCCGGCGCATCGACACCAACCGGTCCGGCGGAAATTTTGACCCTGGCGGACGAAATCCTGCGTGGCGCGTTCCAGGGGGATTTTGCGATTGCACTGGATCGAGCCGCATCGTTCTGCCGTCTCACGGCAGGGGGCGCGACCTCGGTAGCCGACGATGTGGATCCCACCAACCCGGACAGAGGGACAGAGTTGACGACGCAAGCACTACGCCTCTCGGAAACCGCTGCGGAGCTGACATCCTGTGCGAGACTCTGGCGTCGAGGTCAGCTCGACTGAGAATGCGCCCTCAGCGAGCAGTCCAGTGTGAACGGGTAGAATCGTCGTGGCCCGCAAGGGCCAGCGCCGGGCCGCAGTAACCCCGGGCTCCAATATTCGCCGCTCCGAGCGGCCTCGCGCCGAGAGGCGTTCTGCGGCCCGGCCAACATCGTCGCCACCATGGCGTAGCCGTTCGATGCTGCCGTGCCAGACTCTGCATTCTCAGCGAAACCCAATTTTACTATCTAAACTAGTAATTGCAACGGCTAGCAAAATGGGAGAGCGCGCATGAGCATCAAGCATTCGAGTGTTGTGGAGTCTCCCATCGACGACGTGTTCGCGTGGCATGCGAGGGCTGGAGCGTTCACGCGCCTCGCGCCCCCGTGGCAGCCAGTTCACGTTCGCTCTGAAGCCGATTCCCTCAAGGACGGTACTGCCATCCTCCAGCTGCCGGGCGGACTCACCTGGGTGTCCCAGCATGATCCACACGGATATGAACCCCCGCACTCCTTTGTTGATGCCGTGGGGTCGGCTGGGCTCTCCTCACTGCCCGTCTCGACGCTGCTCCGATGGCGACACCGCCACGAGTTCGCTGAAGTCGGACCCCATCAGACTCGCGTGACGGATCACGTCACGACGCCCATCGGTTCGCGAATACTACGGCCCATGTTCCGCTACCGGCACCGGCAATTGTCCGACGATCTCGCTGCGCACCGTGTTGCGGCAGCTCACGGTGCCGCACCGATGACCGTGGCCGTCACCGGGTCGACGGGCCTCGTTGGTTCAGCGCTCTGTGCCTTTCTCTCGACGGGCGGGCACACCGTCATCCGTCTGGTGCGCCGTGAAGCGCGCGGCCCCTCGGAGCGCCAATGGAACCCCATGGCACCATCCCCCTCACTCCTCGAGGGCGTTGATGCGGTAATCCATCTCGCGGGGGCGTCCATCGCTGGGAGATTCACGGATGGCCATAAACGGTCGGTCCGCGACAGTCGCGTGGAGCCCACCCGCTTGCTTGCCGCGGCCGCGGCGGCGAGCGTCGCAGGACCACGCATTTTTGTGGCGGCATCGGCCATCGGGGTCTATGGTGCCGATCGCGGTGAAGAGCACCTCACCGAAACCAGTGAACAGGGTGACGACTTTCTTGCCGGTGTCGTAGCAGAGTGGGAAGAGGCGAGCTCGCCTGCGAGCGCCGCCGGCATCCGGGTCGCCACGATTCGTACCGGCATTGTGCAGTCCGCGCGCGGGGGGTCACTCAAAATCTACCGACCGCTGTTCGCGTTAGGAGTGGGCGGCCGCATCGCCGGAGGACGTCAATGGGTGTCCTGGATCGACATCGACGACCTGCTCGACATCTACCATCGCGCCTTGTTCGATGATCGGGTGGTCGGCCCGGTGAATGCGGTGGCGCCGAACCCGGTGCGGAATGCGGAGTATGCCAGCACTCTTGCTCGCGTGCTAAAGCGGCCGGCGGTATTTCCGGTGCCCGCCCTGGCCCCGCGCACGGTTCTCGGTACCGAGGGCTCCCGCAACCTCGTGGAGGGTGGGCAGTTCGTTACCCCCTCGGTGCTCGCAGCCCTCAGCCACGAGTTTCGCCGTGCTGATCTGGAAAGCTCGCTCCGCCACCAGCTCGGTCGTTACCTGCCAGTCGCCTATCGTTGACGGTGATGATCACGAGACGAGAGGCCGCACTTTGCCTGGACGTGACTCTGGAAATGGCCAGACGACATGGGCTGCCCAACCGGATGACCGAAGCCGAGTTCGCTCAGCTCGAGGAGAGCCCGCCAGCCTGGTTAGTGCAGTCCCGAGCGAACCGCACCGGAAAGCGACCGGTCTGGGTTGAGCTGCGGTGCACCATTTGCGGGTTCAGGGAAACGGCGCGGCCGAAGAAGTGGTGGCCCGAATTCACGTACCTGAGCTGCTCGCATCATCCGGCAGACGAGCTTCCTGCGGCTGCGCCAGGGCTCGCCCGCAGCGAAGTCGACGGCATTGGCACACGCTTCGTCGGAATTGTGGACGCGCCACCCGCGTAATTGGTTGCCCAGCCGTAATCGAGGCCCGGGGCGGCCGTCATTGAGTGCTTCGAATCGCTATCCGAACTTTCCGGAGACGTAGTCTTCAGTGGCCTGCACGGAAGGCCGAGAGAACATCGTCGTCGTGTCGTCGTACTCGATGAGTTTGCCCGGCATGCCGGTTCCTGCGATGTTGAAGAACGCGGTGCGGTCGGAAACCCGGGACGCCTGCTGCATGTTGTGCGTCACGATCACGATCGTGTAATCCTGCTTGAGCTCTTCGATGAGGTCCTCAATGGCGAGGGTGGAGATCGGGTCGAGCGCGGAGCACGGCTCATCCATGAGCAGAACATCGGGTTCCACGGCGATGGCGCGGGCGATGCACAGCCGCTGCTGCTGTCCGCCGGACAGGCTGGAGCCGGCGCGGTCGAGTCGGTCTTTGACCTCATTCCAGAGGTTGGCGCCGCGCAGCGAGCTCTCCACGAGCGAGTCGGCGTCATCTTTGGGGAGTCGACGGTTGTTGAGCTTTACGCCGGCGAGCACGTTCTCCCGGATGGACATTGTCGGGAACGGGTTCGGCCGCTGGAAGACCATTCCCACCTGCCTGCGCACGAGAACCGGGTCGACGCCCGGTGCGTAGAGGTTCGCCCCGTCGATGAGCACTTCGCCGTCGACGTATGCGCCGGGAATGACCTCGTGCATGCGGTTCAGGGTGCGGATGAATGTGGACTTGCCACATCCGGATGGGCCGATGAACGCGGTCACGCTGCGCGGTTCGATGTCGAGGGTGACGCCCTCTACGGCCTTGAACTTTCCGTAGTAGACGTCAAGGTCGGTAACTTCAATGCGTTTTGACACGGGGTTCCTTAGCTCTCAACGGCCCGTTTTGGGGGCGAAGTACTTGGCGATCAGGCGCGCAACGAGGTTGAGCACCATGACGATGAGGATGAGGGTGAGCGCACCGGCCCACGCTCGGTCGATGTCGGCCTGGGCATCCGTTCCCTGACTGACGTAGTTGGTGTATACGAACACCGGGAGGCTTTGCATCCGCCCCTCAACCAGGTTGTAGTTCAGGTTGTTTGTGAAACCGGCTGCGACGAGCAGTGGAGCGGTCTCGCCGATCACCCTGGCAATGGCGAGCATGACGCCGGTCGTGATGCCAGCCATGGACGTGGGGAGCACGATTTTCAACACGGTCAGCCACTTGGGTACGCCGAGCGCGTAGGAGGCTTCCCGCAGTTCGTTGGGCACGAGCCTCAGCATGTCTTCGGAGGAGCGCACGACGACGGGGATCATCAGCACGGAGAGGGCAATGGCCCCCGCGATGCCCAGCTTCACGCCGGGCCCGAAGACGAGCGCGAAAATCGAGTAGGCGAACAGGCCGGCGACGATCGAGGGGATGCCGGTCATGACGTCCACGAAGAACGTGATGGCTCGCGCGAGGGGTCCGCGGCCGTACTCGACCAGATAGATCGAGGTCAGCAGACCGATCGGCACGGAGATGACCGTCGCGGTGAGCGTCATGAGCAGCGTTCCCACGATCGCGTGGACTGCGCCACCGCCAGCGCCAACGACGTTTCGCATCGAGTTCGTGAAGAACGTGAGGTCAAAGCGGGGCAGTCCGTTGATGACCGCGGTGGACAACAGGCTGATAAGCGGCAGCAGGGCGAGGAGGAATGCTCCGCTGACGAGCGCCGTCACCAGGCGGTCCTTGGCTTTGCGTGAACCCTCGATGAGGTAGGAGATCACGTAGATCATGACCGTGTGGAGGAGAGCGCCGACCACGATGACGCCGGGAATGTTGTACTCGGCTGCCGGGTCTGCGAACCCGAGGAGGAGGAACAGGACGGCGGACGTTGCGAGCGAGCCAGCCAGAACCAGCCACGGCGTTCTCTTGGCGAGCTGTCCGGAAGCGTAGGGGTTGCCCAGAATTTCTGCGCGGGTGATGGTCATCAGTTCGCTCCGGAGAATTCGCTGCGTCGGGAAATGATCCAGCGGGCAATCGTGTTGACGATCAGGGTGATCGCGAACAGGATCAGGCCGGTGGCGATCAGCAGGTTGATGTTCGTGCCGAACGCCTCACCGAATCGCAGGGCGATGTTCGCGGCGATGGTGCCGGGGTTCGCCGAGGTGAGCAGCGCGAAGCTGATCCCGCCCGACGCCGAAAGCACCATGGCTACGGCCATCGTCTCGCCGAGTGCGCGCCCAAGTCCCAGCATGGATGCTGACACGATTCCGGGCCGGCCGAAGGGCAACACTGCGGTCCGGATCATTTCCCAGCGGGTAGCGCCGAGCGCGAGCGCCGCCTCCTCGTGGAGCACGGGGGTTTGCAGGAACACTTCGCGGGACAGCGCCGTGATGATGGGCAAAATCATGACCGCCAGCACGATCGCTGCGGTGAGGATGGTACGACCGGTGCCCGACGCCGGGCCGGCAAACAGCGGGAACCAACCCAGGTTCAGGGTGAGCCAGGTGTAGAGCGGCTGGACGGTGGGGGCGAGCACGATGCCGCCCCACAGGCCGAACACGACCGACGGAACCGCAGCGAGGAGGTCAATGATGTAGCCGAGACCCTGGGCAAGCCGTCTGGGCGCGTAGTGGGAGATGAAGAGGGCGATGCCGATCGAAACCGGGATGGCCATGATGAGGGCGAGTGCAGCAGACCAGAGGGTTCCGAACACGAGCGGGGCGACGTACGACCAGAATGGCTGGCCGTCCAGAATGTCGATGTCGTGCGGGTCCGTCGTGAACGCGGGAATGCTTTCCAGAATGAGGAACCCGGAGACCGCCGCGAGGATGGCCAGAATCAGGGAGCCCGCGGTGAGCGCGGTGCCGGAGAAGATCCGATCGCCGACACGCTGCGCTGAACGTTTGCGCGTGGTCTTGGGCGGACGCGGAGCCACAGCCTGGGAAGCCGGCGATGTCATCTACTCGTTATCCCTCTTGATACTTGGTTTCGCGTGGATGTGGAGGTTTTGCTGGCCGTCACGATGGTGACAACCTCAGTCTGCCCGGTGCCGTGTTCCTGCACAAACAGGGAACGGCACCGGGCAGCTGAAGGGTGTTACTTGATGGAGTCGACCGCGGCCTTCGCCTTGGTGTACAGCGTCTTGGAGATCGCTGCACTTCCCGCCGACTTCTCGCCCTCAGCCTGACCTGCGTCAGAGATCACGTAGTCGAAGTAGGCCTTGACCAGCGTGGCGCTGGCCGGGTCCTTGTACTCGGAGCAGGCGATCAGGTAGCTGACCAGAACGATCGGGTAGACCCCTGCGGCGTCCGACTTGCGGTCGATTTCGATCGCAAGGTCAACGGCACTGCGGCCAGCAACCTGCGGCGATGCATCAATGATTGCCGCAGCGGCCTCGGAGGAGTACGGCACGTACTTGTCGCCGACCTTGACGGACACGGTTCCCAGCTCGCCTGCGCGAGAGGCGTCCGCGTAACCGATGGTGCCTGTTCCGTTGGTCACGGCGTCAACAACACCGGAGGTCTGCGCTGCAGCCTCACCGCCGTCGTAGGGCCACACGCCATCAGCTTCGGCATCCCATACTGGGCTGACTGCGGCGAGGTAGTCGGTGAAGTTCTCGGTCGTGCCAGAGTCATCCGAGCGGTGAACTGCCGTAATGGCCAGGTCGGGAAGCGTGGCGTCCGGGTTCTCAGCCGCGATCTTCGAGTCGTTCCAGTTGGTGATCGTGCCCTTGAAGATGCCCGCGAGAGTGTCAGGGTCCAGGTTCAGATTTGTGATGCCCTCAAGGTTGAAGATGACGGCGATCGGGGAGATGTACGCCGGGATCTCGACGATGCCGGTTCCCGCAACGCAACCCGCGAAGTTGTCCGCGGCAATCTCGTCGTCCTTGAATGCACGGTCGCTTCCGGTGAAGACGTTGGCGCCGGCGATGAAGTTATCGCGGCCGGTCCCTGAGCCAGTGGGGTCATACTCCACGGTGACGTTCGGGTTGGCGGTCTGGAATGCTGCAACCCAGGCCTGCTGTGCCGATCCCTGAGCCGATGAACCGCCACCGACGAGGGTGCCGGTCAGGGTGCTCGTGTTGCCGTCATCCGGAGTGGTGGTTTCGTTGGCTGCGCACGACGAGAGTGCCATGGCGCCGACGAGGGCGATTGCTGCGGCGCTGCTCCAACGCGAGAAGCGCGAGGACGTGATGTTCACTGATTTCCTTTCGGGAATGTGATCGTGACTGTTGGTGAACCTGTGCTGGTTCGTTAACCGACAGTAGGCAGCGCTGTTGACTACTTGCGGCCCTGTCGGTAAACGGGAGGTGAACAGGCGGCGAAGCTGTAGTGGCCCTGGCGGTTGTCGGCTAGTGGATGAGCGCGACAGCCGCGGTGGTCTTGGCGTAGAGCGCTGGCGAGATCGGCGCAGAACCGGCAAACTCGTGCGCGTGCTCTTGCGCCGCATCGCTAAGCACAAAGTTGAAGTAACTCTTCACAAGCACGGCTTGCTGTGGATCGCGGTATTCGCTGCATCCGATCAGGTAGCTGATGAGCACGATCGGGTACGCGCCTTCTGCTCCCGTTGCCCGATCGAGCTGGATGGCGAGGTCGCCTGGCTCGCGACCGCTTTCTACGCTGGACGCATCGACGATGGCCGCAGCGGATTCGGCGGTGGGCAGCGCGAGAGTGTCGCCGACGACGACGGAGGCAACACCGAGTCCGGTGGAACGGGAGGCATCAACGTAGCCAATCGTTCCGCTTCCCGTGGTCACTGCAGAGACGACGCCGGAGGTCTGATTTGCGGCCTCCCCGCCGGAGACCGGCCACTCTCCGCTTGGTTCGTATAGCCAGGCATCCGGCGCGGCCTGCGCGAGGTAGTCGGTAAAGTTCTCGGTCACCCCGGAATCGTCGGCGCGGTGCACTGCCGTAATCGCGAAGTCCGGCAGCGTCTGCTCCGGGTTGAGGGCGGAAATTGCCGGGTCATTCCAGCGGCGGATTTCGCCGGTGAAAATGCGCGCGATGGTCGTTGGGTCGAGGGTCAGCGTCGTGACGCCTTCGAGATTGAACACGATCGCGATGGGGGAAATGTACGCGGGAAGTTCGATGATGCTGCTGTCCGGGGTGCAGGAGAGAAAATCTTCTTCGGCAATTTCGCTGACCCGAAACGGTCGATCGGATCCGGCGAAAGAGCTCGCCCCGGCCAGAAACGCTTCCCGCCCGGACCCTGAGCCGATCGGGTTGTACTCGACGGTCGCTCGCGGATTCGCGGTTTGAAAGTCCGCAACCCACACGTCCTGCGCGGCCTTCTGCGATGACGCCCCATCGCCCAACAGGAGTCCGGACAGTGTGGAGTCGGACTGGACGGCAAGCTCGTTCGCCGCGCAGCCGCTCAATCCGGCAGCGAGACAGAGCGCGAGGGAGACGCTCACTGCACGGTGGACGGGGACGGCAAGCTGCACCATCTCAGGCTACTGGCTGTCGAATGGACAGTGCGCTCTCGCCGGAGTCAATCCTTGGGCGCAGGGCCGTGCGTCTCCACCGCCACGATTCCGCCATCCGGATGGTCGCGGGAAATATGCAGGACTGAGAACTCGGCGGTGGACAACATACCGGCGCGGCGCAGTGACGCATCGATATCCGTGTGAGTGGCCTTGGCGGTTTCGGTGATGATGTCCGGAAGGACAGGACCATGGCTGCAGAGCACGGCGGTTCTACCCTTCTCAATCTGGCGCTTGACCACCTTTGCCACCGTAGATGCACCGATCTCGTAGGAGTCCTGACTGATTCCTTTGCTCGTGTTGACAGTCAACTCGGTGAGCTCCGCGATCGGCTCCATGGTCATCATGCAGCGGACGGCCGGACTGCAGACGAGTCGTTGCGGCCGGTACGCGGCAACCGCAGCCGCAGTGCTTTTCGACTGCTCGAGACCGCGATGCAGGAGCGGGCGCGTGGAGTCCGGCCCATCCCAGCTCGCCGGCGGCACCGCTTTCGCGTGGCGCAGGGCGATGATGGCGAAGGTTTTGTGGTTACCAGCTTCGACCACGGTGGAGAACCGGTCGAGGATGTCCCGATCGCGATCGTAACTGACGGCCTTTCTGGCCTTGTCCAGGCTCAGCCACTCCAACTTGGCGATCTCGTCGTTGGGGCTGAACGTGGATGCTTCGAGTGAGGAGTCGCTGACTTCGCTAGCCCAGTAGTAGACGATCTTTTCGCGACCGCCGCCCATCGTGTATTCGATGGTGCCGAGGGGCACGCCGAGCGCAATGCGCAACCCGGTCTCCTCCTCCACCTCGCGTACGGCAGTCTCCGGCGGGGTCTCGCCTGGATCGAGTTTGCCTTTCGGCAGCGACACGTCGGCGCGCGTATCCCGGTGCACGAGCAGAACTTTCAGCTTCCCGCCGACCTCGCGCCAGCAGACGGCGCCGGCTGCGACCACGACGGCGGGGCTGGTGAGGATGCTCACCTGATCGCACCGTGCTTGCGGGAAAGAATCTGTCGCATCACAACATTCTGCAGGTCATGGAGACGGGTGCCGTCCGCTGTCACCGCGTGGCGGGTCCATTCGCCGGTGTCGTCGAGCCACCACGAGCTCGTCTCCGGCGACATCGCCAGGTCAAACAGGGCATCGATTTCCTCGATCTGATCCGGCGCGACCAAGCGAACGAGAGTCTCGATTCTGCGGTCCAGATTGCGGTGCATGATGTCGGCGCTTCCGATGAACACTTGCGGATCACCGTCGGCCTCGAAGCAAAACACGCGGGAGTGTTCCAGATAACGGCCCAGAATCGACCGGACCCGGATCGTTTCACTCAGGCCAGGCACGCCCGGACGCACTGAACAGATTCCGCGCACCCACAGGTCGATCGGCACGCCGGCCTGGCTCGCCTTGTACAGGGCGTCGATGATGGCCTCATCGACGATCGAATTCACTTTGATGCGAATTCCGGATGGCTTCCCCGCTGCGGCGTTCTCAGTTTCTGTCCTGATGCGCTTGAGGAGCCCCTTGCGCAGGTGAAGTGGCGCGACGAGGAGGCGTTTGAACTTCTTTTCGATCGCATAGCCGGAGAGTTGATTGAACAGACGGGTCAGATCTTTGCCGATCTGGTCATCCATGGTGAGCAGACCGAAGTCCTCATAAATCCGGCTGGTTTTCGGGTTGTAGTTGCCCGTGCCGATGTGGCTGTAGTGCCGCAGGACGCCGTCCTCTTCCCTCACCACCTGAGCGAGTTTGCAGTGCGTCTTCAGACCGACAATGCCGTACACGACGTGCACGCCGGCTCGCTCCAACTGGCGAGCCCAGTTGATGTTCGCTGTCTCGTCGAAGCGCGCCTTGATCTCCACCAGGGCGAGCACCGCCTTGCCAGCTTCTGCGGCGTCGATGAGCGCCTCCACGATAGGGCTGTCACCACTCGTCCGGTACAGAGTCTGTTTGATGGCGAGCACGTTGGGATCGCGCGCGGCCTGCTCCAGGAACGCCTGAACGCTTGTGGCAAACGACTCGTAGGGGTGATGAAGCAGGATGTCCTGCCGCGCAATCGAGGCGAAAATGTCCGGCTCGGCTGTGGGCTCCGTCGGCAGCAGGTTCGCGCTCGTTGTCGGAACGTGCTTGCGGAACTTCAGTGCCGGCTGGTCGATCTTGAACACCTCGAACAGGCCACCGAGGTCCAGGGGTGCTGGCAGGCGGTAGACCTCCTGCTCGGTGATCCCGAGTTCCCGCACGAGAAGCTCGCGCGTGCGCTCATCCATATCGTCGGTGATCTCCAGGCGAATCGGAGGGCCGAACCGGCGGCGAAGGAGCTCGCGCTCCAGGGTCTGGATGAGGTTCTCGGTCTCGTCTTCGTCGACCTCGAAGTCCTCGTTTCTGGTCACCCGGAATTCGTGGTGGGCCAGAATCTCCATGCCGGGGAACAGCTCCTCCAGGTGGTTCGAAATGAGGTCCTCGAGCGGAATGAAGCGCAGCAGGCCGCGCTCGTCATCCGGGAGCTGCACGAAGCGGGGGAGCACCGTCGGAACTTTGAGCCTCGCGAATTCCTCTTTCCCGCTTTTCGGGTTCCGCACGCGGATCGACAGGTTGAGGGAGAGTCCGGAGATATAAGGAAACGGGTGGGCCGGGTCCACCGCGAGCGGCATGAGCACGGGGAATATCTGGGTGGAGAAGATTTCGTCGACGCGGTCGCGGTCCTCCTCGTCGAGGTCGGCCCAGGTTTCAATGTGGATGCCGGCATCATCCAGCGCCGGCTTGACCAGGTTGCGAAACGCCATGGCGTGGCGAAGCTGAAGTTCCTGTGCTTCATCGCGAATGTCGGACAGGACATCAGCAGGGGCGCGCCCGACGTTCGTGGGGACAGCGAGGCCGGTCACAATGCGTCGTTTCAACCCAGCGACACGCACCATGAAAAACTCGTCCAGGTTGCTGGCAAAGATGGCCAAAAAGTTGGCGCGCTCCAGAAGCGGGATGGCGTCATCCTCGGCGAGCTCCAGGACACGGCGATTGAACGCGAGCCAGCTCAGTTCCCGGTCAAGGAACCTTTCGGTCGGCAAAGTTCCGTCGTCCGCCCAGGTCGAGTCGTAGTCGTCGTCAAGACTGTCTGTCGCAAGACCGGTGTCGTCGATGTAGGCATCGGATTCCATCCACTGATCATTGCACTCGCGCGTTACCGAACGGTGAACAAACCCGTCGATCTGTACTGGACGTCTACCGTGTGGCTGTGGAAGCCGTAGCGGTGATACAGGGCAAGCGCGGGCAGGTTGTCCGCTTCGACGTACAGCGCGGCTGTACGGATGCCCCGCTCGGCCAGGCGGGCAAGTCCAGCATTCATGAGCACCCTGCCGAGGCCCTCGCCCTGGCGGTCAGGGTCGATTCCGACCGCGTAGAACTCGCCGACCGCCTCGCTGTTCTCTGCGTGCTCGATTTTGAGCCAGCAAAACCCAATCATGGTGTCACCGTCGCGGAGGATCAGAAAGTCGTCTGGGTTAAACCAGGCCTCCGCCTTGCGGTCGTCGAGGTCGGGTTGGGTGAGACCGCCCTGCTCAGGATGGTCCACGAACGCGCGGGCATTGAGGGCAAGCCAGGCAGTGTCGTCTGTACCTGGCAGAAAGGCCGAAACGCTCAGTTGAGCATTCCCTTCGCGCTCAGCCGGTGCCTCCGCGGCCTGCCCGACGTCGCCAACGGTTGCGCGTAGTTGGAGCAGGGTGCGAACGGGTTCGAACCCGAAGTGTGCGGCAAGCGCACGCGATCCCGGATGATCGCCGTGGGCCCAGGCGTAGCGCGTGTCAGGGTGCTCGGCGAGAACACGCTGCAGTAGTGCCGATCCCTCTCCGTGGCGCCGCGCATCCGGATCGACGACGAGCTCGAAGTCGTCCGAGCCGACAAGTGCAGCACCATTCTTGCTGGCCAGGAGTAACCGTTCGCCGCGAGCAAGCTCCACGAGCGACTGGTCGGAGAACGGCGGCTGGCGGTCAAAACTGCGTGCTCGCGAAATGAGCGCGTCGAGGTTCTCAGGGTTGGGCGGACTTGGCGACACGATCGCTCTCGTCTTCGTCTTCGTCGTACACGTTGAATCGGTAGCCGACGTTGCGCACCGTCCCGATGACCGATTCCTGGTCGCCGAGCTTTGCCCGCAACCGACGAACATGGACGTCGACGGTTCTGCTGCCGCCGTAATAGTCGTAGCCCCACACTTCGCTGAGCAGTTGTTCTCGAGTGAACACACGGCTGGGGTGCAGGGTCAGAAAGCGCAGCAACTCGAATTCCTTATAGGTGAGGTCCAGCGCTTTGCCGCGCACCTTCGCCGAATAGCTCGCTTCGTCGATGACGACACCGCTTGCACTGATCTGCGAGTGGCCTTCGACTTCCTCCTGACGGCCAATCACAAGACGGATTCGGGCGTCCACCTCTGCTGGGCCCGCGGTAGCGAGAACCAGATCATCCACACCCCACTCGGAGTTGACGGCGGCGAGCCCTCCCTCGGTCACGATGACGAGGAGGGGAACGGAGATCCCGGTCGTGTGCAGGATCTTGCACAGCGACCTTGCGCCGGCCAAATCTTTGCGCGCATCCACCAGAATCACGTCGCAACTGGGGGCGTTCACCAACTGCGCCGGTACGGCGGGAATCTTCCGCACCTGATGTTGAAGCAGAGCGAGCGCGGGCAGCGCGTCACTCTCCCCGTCTGGGGTGAGAATCAACAGCTGTGCCACAGGATCCTCCCGTTGCGAACGGTCACAGTCTATAAGTGCGGGGAATGAGGCAGGATGGGAGGGTGACAACGAGCAATCACATCCGGGACCTTGAAGTGGGCACCGTTGTGCCCGTGTGGGGGCTGACTGTTGTCGCCGCGATTTTGATCGGCATGCTCAGTCGCGGCGACGATTACCTGGTCTGGCTGCCGATCACGCTTGCCGCGGCCATCATCACCACGTTTGCCGTCCAGCTCTCCACGCTCACGCGGGAAGGCTTCATCAATCGGGTCATGGCGTCGGTGGGCGGCGCCGTCTTGATTCTCGGCCTCGCGACCGGTGTGCTCGCCCTGCTCGCGATGACAAACGGTTAGGATTGGATCATGCTTCTCGCGCTTGAGCTCACCTTCGTCGGCCTTCTCGGGCTCGCGACGCTCGCCATCGCGTATGTCTCAGTAGTGGTGTTGTACAACCTGTTTCGCGGCCAACGCTAGGTCGTGCAGCCATGCTGCAGGTGCCGGAGGATCTTCCCGCCGAGCTAGCTCCGCTCGCCTGGCTTCTTGGCGTGTGGGAGGGCACAGGCGTTCTCAACTATCCGGTCGGCGACGAGGTCCGCAACTATGAGTTCGGTCAACGCGTGAGCTTCAGCCACGATGGGTTACCCCACCTCAACTACAACTCCTACACCTGGTTGCTGGATTCCGACAGCGACCAGCCACTTCCGACCCCTCTCATGACGGAGACCGGGTACTGGCGCCTCGCTCGCCCGGCAACTGAAGCCGACCCTGGCCCTGGGCTTCTCGCCGGAGTCGGTGATCCCGCATATGGCAACGCCGAAGCGGTGGAAACACTTCGTAACAGTGACGGCGGCTTCGATCTCGAGGTGTCGATCCTGCATCCCGATGGCGTGAGCGAGCTTTACCTCGGCCAGGTGAAGTCGGCGAGGATCGATCTCGCCACGGATGCCGTGATGCGTTCGGCGAGTGCGAAAGAGCACACGGCATCGACGCGCATGTACGGGCTTGTCGAGGGGCATTTGTTGTGGGCCTGGGATCTGGCCGCACTGGGACGACCGCTCACGTCACACGCCTCGGCGAGGCTCGCCCGTGTCGACTGAGTTTCTCGCGGTCGACGGCGCAGTGGAAGGCTCCGGAGCGGATGCCGGTGTCGCGGCGCACTACGGCAATCCGATGGCTGAGCAACGCGCGCTCACCGCTGGCACGGCGCTCGTCGACCTGTCGCACCGCGGCGTCGTGTCGGTGTCCGGCCCCGACCGGCTCAGCTGGCTGGACTCGGTGTCCAGCCAAAGCCTGAAAGGAATGAAACCGGGCGACTCGGCCGAAACCCTTCTTCTCGGCCAGACCGGCCGAATCGAGCACGACATCCGGGTGTTCGACGACGGCGTGATGGTTTGGCTGCTTGTGGAGGGCAGCGAGACTCAGTCACTCGTGGCCTGGCTGGAGTCGATGCGTTTCATGCTGCGCGTGGAGGTTGCTGATCGCAGCGCAGAGTTTGCGACGCTGGGGATGCTCGGTGCACCACTCCTGGCGGCGGCATCCCCGAACGGTGTACCGCTCGTGTGGCGAGATCCATGGCCGACGGTCACCGCGGGCGGCCACCAATATGCGGAGACTGGCTCACACCCGGCGCTCGGGTGGACCTACTCCGAGGTGCTCATTGAGCGCGCCAGACTGTCGGAGGCTGCCGGATTGCCGCACGCCGGCATGCTCGCCCTCGAGGCTTTGCGCATTGCGGCCTGGCGACCGCGCTTCGACACCGAGGTCGACGAGAAGACCATTCCCCACGAACTCGATTTGCTCCGCACGGCCGTGCACCTGACGAAGGGCTGTTATCGAGGCCAGGAGACCGTGGCGAAGGTCCACAATCTGGGGCATCCGCCCCGCAGGCTCGTGATGTTGCACCTGGACGGCTCAGAGGGCGTATTGCCGTCGAACGGCGACGAGGTTCTGCTGGACGGCACAGCGGTCGGCCGGATCACGAGCGCGGCTCGACACTTCGAGCTTGGGCCGATCGCGCTCGCCGTGGTGAAGCGGTCGACCGACCCGGATGCCGTGTTCACCACGATGGCGGAGGGCGTTGTGGTCACGGCGGCGCAGGAGCTCATCGTGCCGCCAACAGCTGGCGCCACCGCGAACGTTCCGCGCATCCCCAGGCTGCGCTAGCGCCGGACGCGGTTGCCGGTAGCTAGGTTTTGCCTGTGCAAGTGCTGATCGAATTAGCGTCCTGGAGGCCCGCCGGTAAACTGGCGGCATGCCCCACACCCTCATCCTTTTGCGCCACGGCCAGTCCGACTGGAACGAAAAGAACCTGTTCACGGGTTGGGTGGATGTTCCGCTGACCGAGTTGGGTTGGCAGGAGGCGCGGCACGCGGGTGAATTGCTCGCCTCATCCGGTCTCCTTCCCGACGTGCAGTACACGAGCCTGCTCAAGAGGGCGATCCACACGGCGAATGAGGCGTTGAAGTGGGCGGACCGCGATTGGATTCCCGTCCAGCGAACCTGGCGGTTGAACGAACGTCACTACGGTGCGCTGCAGGGCAAGAACAAGGCAGAGACTCTCGCCGAGTATGGCGAAGACCAGTTCATGACGTGGCGGCGTTCCTTCGACATTGCCCCACCGCCGCTCGACGATGACAGCGAATTCTCGCAGGCGCACGACCCGCGGTATGCGGGACTCGGGTCGGATTTGCCGCGCACCGAGTGCCTCAAAGATGTGATCGCGCGGATGCTGCCGTACTGGTACTCCGACATCACGGTCTCGCTCGGGGAAGGCAAAACCGTGCTGGTGACGGCGCACGGCAACTCCCTGCGCGCCCTCGTCAAGCACCTCGACGGGATCTCGGACGACGCGATTGCCGAACTGAACATTCCGACCGGTATTCCGCTCGTATACGAACTTGGTGACGACTTCATGCCGTTGTCGCCCTCACGCTACCTGGACCCGAACGCCGCAGCCGAAGGTGCTGCAGCGGTCGCAGCCCAGGGCAAACACTGACCAAGTGACCTAAAGTCGCCCAACTCCCAAGAGAAAGCATGTGACGACGTGGCCAAGAAAGATTCACAGCAAATCGCCGATATCCGTGAAAAGGCTAACCAGCAGCGCCGTGCGCAGCAGAAGGCCGAGAAACGAAAGACCATCCTCATCCAGTCGAGTATCGGCGTCGGAATCCTGATTCTTGTGGCAGCTGTCGTCGGCGGCATTCTGGTGGCAAACAACAACAAGGCGCCGGCAATCCCGCCCTCGGCCGATGGCACGATTACGGTGTCGGGAACGGCGGGAATCCCGCTCACCGTTGGCGACACCGCCGTGACGGTCGGCAAGGCGGATGCCCCGGTGACGCTCGACATTTACGAGGACTACTCCTGCCCGCACTGTGCAGACTACGAGGCCACGGTCGGTCCGACAATTTTGCAGTTGATTGCCAGCGGCGACGTTGTGGTCAGCTACCACCCAATTCAAATTGTCACCGCGTACGGTACGGCGGCTGGCTCGGCGGCAGCGTGCGTTGCGGAGAAGGATGCGCAGAACTGGCCAGACTTCCACTCCGCCCTGTTCGCCAACCACACCACGGCTTCGGACGGTTGGGGCGCGAGCGACTTTGCGGCCTTCGCCGGATCGCTCGGGATCACGGACACGGACACGCTGTCGTGTATTTCGGACGCGAGCTATGTGGATTGGATCGGCTCGAACACTGATGCCGCACGGACGGATGGTGTGTCCAGCACGCCGAGCCTGTTCATCAACGGTGAAGCCCAGGCCTCACCCCTCGGAGTGGATGACCTGATCGCCGCCGTCAACGCGGCAAAAGGCTAAGCGCGTCCGGCAGTAACGCCGGAGGTTACGCTGCGGGCTGGGCGAGCACGGTGATGGCCGCCATAAGTGCGGCGAGTGTGCCGAATCCGAGCTTTCGCCACACCCCGGTAGAGGTGCGCACGGCAATGACGGCCTCCATTGCGTAGTACGCAGCGAACGCGCGGGAGGCGACCGAAACGAGGAGCAGGAGCGGGAGGGTGCTGGTGAGCGCAATCGCCAGTACCCCGGTGATGAGGTACGGGCGCGAGCCCGAGAACCAGCGACCGAATCCGCGGAGATTGCCGTCTGCGGCTGACACGTCGGCGATCGCGGCACTGAACTGGCTGAGCACAGCGGAGAGTACGAGCGGCAGGGCGAGCCACGGCGCGGCGCGTGCCGTGATGGTCAGCAGTGTGACATCCGCTCCGCTCGCGGTGCCGAGACCCATCGCTGGCGTTGCGGCAATCACAAAGGCCACGTAAATCCCGGCGGCGGTCAGTTGCGCGATCCTGGACGCTTTGACTCTCGTGGGAGCGTCGTACTGCGCGCCCAAAAACCGTACGGTCTCGAAACCCTGCACGGTGATGACGGTGCCGCCCAGAATGAGGAGCGAGGTCCACGGGTCCACGTCGGGGATTGGCGGTAGAGCGAAGTCGCCCGTCGAAATAGCTCCAGCATCGTGCGTGACGAGCGCGGCGAGGAGAACGACCGTGAGGGCCAGAACGGCGGTGAGCGAAAACCGGTCCAGGCGATCCAGCCCCGCGAATCCGCGAATCGCGCCGATCACGACGATCAACACGACGACCGCGCCAGCAATGATCGACTCCACGACGGGGTCACCGCCGGTGTGAAAGTACCTGACGATGTACTGCGCCATGATCCTCAGGTAGAGCGCCACCGAGATCACGTACGCGACGACGATCACGGCGTCGCCAATCCGATGGAGGACGGTCGTCGCAGCATCGAGGGTACCGTTCGCCTCCGCTGTCTCCACGGCAACGACGTTGTGCCGGATCACGGTGCCGACAAACCAGGCAATGACGAGAATTCCGAGAACGCCGGCCAACGCCATAGCCCCGAGAGTGCGCTCCAGAATGGGCACAATGATGAGCAGCCCGGAGCCGAGAATGGACGCTAGCGGTGTCACGGTTGCCGCGAGCGTGAGCCGGAGGGTGGACGTGCCCTTCGCGCGTCTCACGCGAGACGACATTAGGAGGTGGTGGAGCCGACCTGCCAGTCGCCGGTTGCCAGGTACTGAACCTTCTTGGCAATCGATACGGCGTGATCTGCGAAGCGCTCGTGGTACCGGGATGCCAGCGTGGCATCGACGGTGTCCTCTGCTCCGCCTTTCCATGACTCGCCGAGAACCTTCTCGAAGACGCTCAAGTGCAGGTCATCGATGAGGTCATCGTCGTTGCGAATCTCCTCGGCGATGCGGACATCCTGGGTTTCGAGCAATTGGGTGAGCTTCCGTGCCACCTCAACGTCGAGACGGCCGAGTTCGGCAAACGTCGACCGAAGAGACTTCGGGACCACTTTCTCCGGGAAACGGTACCGCGCAAGTTGGGCGATGTGCTCGCTCATGTCGCCCATGCGCTCGAGCGAGGCAGAAATGCGGAGGGCGCTCACGACGATGCGCAGGTCGCGGGCCACCGGCTGCTGCCTGGCCAAAATGTTGATCGCCAACTCGTCGAGGTTCACGGTGAGCTCGTCGATCTTGCTGTCGTCGGCAATCACGGTCTCTGCGAGCGAGACGTTGGATTCGTTGAACGCCTTCACCGCATTCTCGATTGACGTCTGTACGAGAGTTGCGATCTCGACGAGGCGATCCTGCACCTCACGCAGCTCCTGCTGGAATACTTCGCGCACGGTCGACCCTTTCTCGTCGTTCGCCATCGGATGCGTTCATCCTGACGCCCCGAGGTTAACGGTTGGTGATCCGGGCCTGAACAACTGGCCACGTCACCGGGTGGCGGGCACTCGTCGCCAACCTCGCCTCGGGGAAGTAACTAATCTAGTCGCTATGGACTCCGCCTGGTTGGTGACTGCCTCGATTGCGTTCGGCGTTCTTGCCGGTGCGGGGATCGTGAGCATCGTCACGTTGGCGGCTCGACGGGGCGATCGTGCGGTGAAGGTGGTGACGCCTTCAGTGCCGGACGGTATCGATCAGGTGATTGACGCGCTGGACTCCGGCGGTGTCGTGCTCGACCCGTCCAACAATGTGATCAAGGCGAGTCCCGGCGCACTCGCGTTCGGACTTGTCTGGAACCAGGTTCTCGTTCACCCGGAGCTTGTTGCGCTCGTAGATCGGGTGCGCAAGACGGGGGAGTCGGTGAGCGAGGAACTCGCACTTCCTCGGGGGCCGCTCGGCGACGCACACATTTACCTTCTCGTGCGGGTGGCGCGGCTCGGGGCGCGGTATGTGCTTCTTCTGGCTGAGGACCGAACGGAGAGTTACAAACTGGACGCGGTCCGGCGCGACTTTGTGGCGAACATCAGCCACGAACTCAAGACGCCGATCGGGGCAGTGAGCCTTTTGGCGGAGGCGCTCCAGGCGGCGGCGAAGGAGCCGGAACAGGTAAAACGCTTCGCGAAGAGGCTCACGAAGGAGTCGGAAAGGCTTGCCAGAATCACGCAGGAGATCATCGAGCTTTCCCGCCTGCAGGCCGCTGATGCTCTCAGTAAGCCCGAGGTCGTCGAGATCGACCACGTTATCGCCGCCGCCATCGATCAGAATCGGGTCGTCGCGGATGCGCGGCATGTGACGATCGCGAGTGGCGGTGATGCCGGGATCGAGGTGTTCGGCGATGAGTCACTTCTCGTGGTTGCCGTCCACAACCTCATCTCGAATGCGATCGTGTACTCGCCGAAGGGTTCCAGGGTGGGTATCGGCGTGAGCAGTGTCGACGGGATCGTGGAGATCGCGATTACCGATCAGGGCGCGGGAATTCCGGCGAGTGAGATCGGTCGGGTGTTCGAGCGCTTCTACCGCATCGACCCTGCGCGATCGCGGCACACCGGCGGAACGGGTCTCGGATTGAGCATCGTCAAGCATGTCGTTCAGAATCACGGTGGTGATGTGCGAGTGTGGTCACAACCGGGCTACGGGTCCACGTTCACCATCCGGCTTCCGGAAGCCAGCCACGCCACAGCCGCATCATTGGGGGATATCGCGTGACCCATCTGCTCATCGTCGAAGACGAATCCTCGCTCAGCGAGCCGCTGGCGTTCCTGCTGGAGCGCGAGGGCTACCAAACGACGATTGCGAAGGATGGCCATGCGGCGATCGCCGCGTTCGATCGCGAAGTGCCTGACCTCATTTTGCTCGACCTCATGCTCCCGGGGATCTCCGGGACCGAGGTGTGCCGGCAGTTGAGAACGCGCTCCAGTGTCCCGATCATCATGTTGACCGCGAAGGACAGCGAAGTGGACGTCGTGGTGGGCCTCGAGCTGGGTGCGGACGACTACGTTACGAAGCCGTACTCTTCGCGGGAGCTCCTGGCCCGCATCCGAGCCGTCCTTCGCCGCCGTGGCGAAGCCGATGTCGAGTCTGACACCGTGTTCACGGCCGGCGGAATTTCCATGGATGTTGAGCGCCACACGGTGTCGGTGCGGGGGGAAGAAATCCCGTTGCCGCTCAAAGAGTTCGAGTTGCTGGAGTATTTCCTGCGCAATGCGGGGCGCGTTCTCACGCGAGGTCAGTTGATCGACCGGGTGTGGGGTGCTGACTACGTCGGAGACACGAAGACGCTCGACGTTCACGTCAAGCGCATCCGGGGCCGGATCGAAGTAGACCCAGCGAACCCGACACTGCTCGTGACGGTTCGCGGCCTCGGCTACCGTTTCGACGAGTAGCTCAGGCTACGGCGCAGCAGTTTCCTCTGGGGCGAGCGAGGAGTACTCGCCGTTCGGCGCGAGGACTGGCAGCCACATTTGCTTGCCTGTCACATCGCCGTACTGGATGAACACCGGGAAGAGGCTCCCCGCAGGAGCGTCAATGCCGCTCAAAACGAGCTTCGCCGCATCCGCGCCGCCGAGGCTTTTGACCGATCCGGCGTTCACGAAGACGCTGTCGTTCACCTTCGCCTTGTCGGCGTTCTCGTACTGGACGTTCACCTGAACGCCGTAGTCGGAGTGGTTGACGACGTTGATGAGGAGGCTGGCGGCCGTGCCGTCTGCGGTGACGAGAAATGCGTTCTCGATCTGGATGTCGCCCACAACCGCGCTGATTCCGTCGCTCGCGTCGTACATCTTCGCTGTCGCCTGATCGGTGATGAACGTACAGCCCGTCGTGCCCACGGCCAACAGGGCGACGAGGGCGGCGCTCGCGGCAAGACGTGCTCTCACAGGTTCCTCCGAGTGTGAATTTCCGTGTCATGTGCTGGCTGAATGGCCAACAGATTCAGTTGCGAGTTTAGCCTAGCGCCGGTGTCGAGCGAGGCGAGGATCGGCCCTCGGGCCGATCGAGCCCGTGTGGTAAACTATTGGTCGCGGAATGGAGCCAATTCAATGCTTTTCGAAGTCGGCGAGACTGTCGTTTACCCCCATCACGGGGCTGCCACCATCACAGAGGTCAAGAAGAGGACCGTTCGAGGTGAAGAGAAGCTCTATCTGAAACTCAACGTCACCCAGGGTGATCTCACTATCGAGGTGCCTGCTGAGAACGTCGACCTGGTCGGTGTTCGTGACGTCATCGGCCGCGAAGGCCTCGACAAGGTGTTCGAAGTTCTTCGTGCACCGTTCACCGAGGAGCCGACCAACTGGTCGCGCCGCTACAAGGCGAACCTCGAGAAGCTGGCATCCGGCGATGTGATCAAGGTGTCTGAGGTCGTGCGCGACCTGTGGCGCCGCGATCAGGACCGTGGCCTGTCCGCCGGTGAGAAGCGGATGCTGGCGAAGGCTCGCCAGATTCTGATCTCTGAGCTTGCGCTCGCGGAGAAGACCGACGAAGAGAAGGCGTCCAACGTCCTCGACGAAGTTCTGGCTTCTTAGCGGTTCTGGCTTCTTAAAGGTTCTGGCCTCCTCATTCAGGAGATAGCCGAGCGGTGCTCGGCCGTTGGTACGCTGTGAGGCATGTCTTCGCCGACCGTCGCCGTCATCGTTGTTGCGGCGGGCAGCGGGACCCGTCTCGGCGGCGTTGAGCCTAAAGCGTTCGTAACCGTTGCCGGGCGAACGATTCTTGAGCGCGCACTTGACGAGGTTTTCGCTGTGGTTCCCCCGCCGCAAGTCGTGGTCGTCGTGCCCGCCGATCGGGTCGAGCAGACTAAGCAAAATCTTCACGGCACAACCGCGACTGTCGTGGCCGGTGGGGAAACCCGCCAGCAGTCTGTGGCGCGCGGCATCGGCGAGCTTGACCCTGCTGTGGCGACCGTCCTCGTGCACGATGCGGCGAGAGCCCTGACGCCGTCCTCTCTGTTCCAGCGCGTCGTGAACGAAGTTGTTTTGCTGGAGCATGGGGTGGTCCCTGGGCTGCCGGTGGTCAACACGCTCAAGCGAGTCGACGAGCGCGATGTCGTGCAGGAGGAGCTGGACCGAGCGGGGATGCGCGAAATCCAAACCCCGCAAGGCTTTCCCCGCGACGCGTTTGTTGCGTCACACGAGAGCGCGACGGATGACTACACGGACGACGCTGCGGTATTCGCGGCGGCCGGGCATCCGGTGTCGATCATCGAAGGAGACCACCGCGCCTTCAAAATCACGACACCGTGGGATCTCCGCCGGGCCGAACAGCTACTGGCGCATCCGGTCGTCGTGAGCGGTGCCGTCGTGGGCACCCGCACGGGAATCGGCATGGACGTGCACGCGCTGGACGACACGCGCCCGCTCTGGTTCTGCGGTGTGTACTGGCCGGACGAGCCTGGACTTGCCGGCCACAGCGACGGCGACGCGGCCTGCCACGCGATCTGCGATGCCCTCCTGTCTGCGGCGGGCTTGGGGGACGTGGGCAGTCGATTCGGTACGGAGGACCCCCGATTCGCCGACGCCCCCGGTGCGGACTTCATCGCCGAAACCGTGGCGCTCGTCACCGGTGCGGGATTTCGGATCCTGAACGTGGCCGTTCAGGTTGTGGCGAACCGACCCAAAGTGGGCCCGCGCCGAACAGAGCTTGAAAGCGTGTTGACCGCCCTCGTCGGAGCCCCGGTCAGTGTCGGGGCGACGACCTCCGACGGCCTCGGGCTTACCGGGCGGGGCGAGGGTGTCGCCGTCGTCGCGAACTGCCTTTTGGCGTCCGGCGTGAGTTCACCGTCTTAGCGGGAGCCCAACCGGCGTGCGCGTTGGAGATGGAGCGACGTCTGCGACAGTGCGGAGAGCAGAGGCAGCCCGCTGAGTGCGCCCCAGCCTGCAGTCCAGGTGAGCCCGCCGGCGATCTCCCACACCGTCGAATCCGGATGCTGCACCGCGGCGACCTCGCTCGTCCGCTTCTTGTGATGGGCGGCCGTCTCAGCGCATCGGGTTGCGATCCCGGTGAAGCGGTAGCCGTGGCCGGGCAGCGCCTCGAAACTATCCAACGCGGACACCGTGTCGAGCGAGGCGAGGTAGTGGTCGATGGGGTTGCCGTCCAGCGAGCCGCCCAAGCCAATGCCCGGAAACTGGTTGGGCAGAAGCACATCGCCCAGGAACACGACTTCGCGCTCATCGTCGACGAACACGAGGTGACCGGAGGTGTGCCCTGGCGTGTGCACGGCGCGCACGGCGAAACCGGGGATGTCGAGATGCTCGCCATCCTCGAGAAAGCGGTCGGCGGTGAACGAAGGCCAACGACTCCTCAGTTGTGCGGCGGCGACGAGCTCCGGGAGGCGCTCATCGGGCACTCCCCACTCCGCAAGCTGCGCCACGCTGTCCTCGTCCCGAACGGGAGTGGACAGTTCGCGGATGCCCTCCTGCTCAAGCCGGTGGATGGCGACCTTGGCTCCGGATGCTGCGCGAACTCGACCGGCCAGCCCCAGATGGTCGGGGTGGAGGTGGGTGACCGTGACGGAGGCCACATCCGCTATTCCCCGGTCGAGAATGGTGAGCGTCTCCAGCAGGCGGTCCCAGTTTTCGTCGGTGTCCCAGCCTGCGTCGATGATGTGCACGGCGCCGGTGTTGTCGATCAGCAGATAGCTGAGCGTGTAGTGGGGAAGAGTCCCCGGCTGGCGCAGACCGTAGCTGTACAGCTTGTCGCGGATCTCCTCGAGGGGCGGGACGGTGTCGCCAGCCGCGGCCTGAAATTGGGAGGCGCTCGTGTGTTGCATCCCTTCGATGGTAGTTGACGCAAACCGGCGTCCCCAGCGCGCTCCAAGTAGGCTTTGCACTGTGACAGTGCGCCTCTACGACTCCCGGTCGCAAACCGTGACCGACTTCGTTCCCCTCATCGAGGGCGAAGTCGGTATTTACGTGTGCGGCCCCACGGTACAGTCGTCCCCGCACATCGGGCACCTTCGCTCCGCCCTCGTCTACGACCTGTGGCGTAGGTGGCTGAACTTTCGCGGGTATCGCGTCACGCTCGTGCGCAACGTCACCGACATTGACGACAAGATCCTTGCCAGCGCCGCCGCCGAACACAGTGCGGAAACCTGGTGGGCATTGGCCTACCGGTTTGAGCTGGAGTTCACGGCCGGATACGCGGCGCTCGGCATCCTGCCGCCAACGTATGAGCCTCGCGCCACGGCGAGCATTGGGCAGATGCACGAGCTCATTCAGCGCCTCATCGACGCCGGGCACGCCTACCCGGCAACCGACGACTCTGGCGATGTGTACTTCGATACGCGTTCATGGCCCAGCTACGGCGAGCTCACGCGGCAGAAACTTGACGACATGGCCCCCGCAGTGGATGCCGATCCGCGCGGTAAACGCGACGCACGCGACTTCGCGCTCTGGAAGGGCCACAAGGAGAGCGAACCGGATTCCGCGAGCTGGCCTTCGCCGTGGGGTGCAGGTCGCCCCGGCTGGCATCTGGAGTGCTCGGCGATGGCAGCGCGTTATCTTGGGCCCAGGTTCGACATTCACGGCGGTGGACGCGACCTGCGTTTCCCGCACCATGAGAACGAACTCGCCCAGTCGACCGCGGCGGGTGACGAGTTCGCCAATTATTGGGTGCACAACGGGCTCGTGAACATCGGTGGCCAGAAAATGTCGAAGTCGCTCGGCAACTCCATCTACGTGTCCGAGTTTCTCAGTCAGGCGCGTCCACTCGTCGTGCGGTACTACCTTGGGTCGGCTCACTACCGTTCCACGATCGACTACCACGATGGTTCGCTCGTGGAGGCGGAGGCCGCGCTGGAGCGCATCGAAAGTTTCCTCGCCCGTGTGGATCGCCGCCTCGACGGGACGGCGTTTGCGAGTAGCGGTGCTCCGGTGATTCCGGAGGCGTTTGCTGCGGCCATGGATGACGACCTCGCGGTCCCTCAGGCGCTCGCGGTGCTGCACGACACGATTCGCGCCGGGAACGCGGCGCTGGATGCGGACGATATAGAGTCGGCTGCACACATCCGCGGCGAAGTGTTCGCCATGACAGACGTGCTCGGGATCAACCCTCTGCTTGCGCCCTGGAACGCGGCGCAGTCGGCGGAATCCACCCCGGCTCTCGCACGGCTGGTTGAGCGGCTCCTCGCCGACCGCGAGGATGCCAGGGCGGCGAAAGACTTTGCTGCAGCGGATCGGATTCGCGACGAGTTGGCCGGTGCCGGCATCCAACTCGAAGACACCCCAACCGGAACTCAATGGAGCATCGCGTGAAAACACCTGGACCAAAGCACGGCCGACCTGGCGCAGTGCGCAAGAAGAGCCGCGGCGCTCAGGTGGGCTCCGGTGGCCAGGGTAAGCAGGCCCTCGAGGGCAAGAAACCGACCCCGAAGGCCGTGGATCGTCCGTACCACCCAGCAGGGAAGCGCAAGGCGGCATCCGATCGATTTGAAGCGTCCGGTGGCAAGCGCTCCACCAGTGGCCGCGGTCAGGCCAGCGGTGCAGCGCGCAATGAGAGTGGCGGCCAGCCCGGCGATCAGCAGCGGATGCGCCGCCCGAAGTCCTCGGAGGAATTCGAGTTTGTGACCGGGCGCAACTCGGTGCTGGAGGCGCTGAGGGCGTCGATCCCGGCAACCACGCTGTATGTGGCATCCCGCATCGAATATGACGACCGGGTGAAAGAGGTCATGGGGATCGCGACGAAGCGCGGCCTCCCCATCCTCGAGGTGATGCGACCTGAGCTTGACCGTCTTGCCGGGTTTGATGCCGTGCACCAGGGGCTCGCGCTGAAGGTGCCACCCTACGAGTACGCGCACCCGCTGGAGTTGCTCGACAAGGTTCTCGGGCAGGGAAAGGTGCCGTTGTTTGTCGCCCTCGACGGTGTGACGGATCCGCGCAACCTGGGCGCGATTATTCGTTCCGTTGCCGCGTTCGGCGGTCAGGGCGTCATCGTGCCGCAGCGTCGATCTGTTGGGCTGACGGCTGCGGCTTGGAAGACCTCGGCCGGGGCTGCAGCACGCACCCCCGTGGCCATGGCGAGCAACCTCACGCAGACGTTGAAGGCGTTGAAGGAGCGCGGGGTATTCATCCTTGGACTTGCTGGCGGAGGCGATGTCGAGCTGCCTGGCCTCAGCTGGTCGAAGTCACCGCTCGTTGTGGTCGTCGGCAGCGAGGGCAAAGGACTGTCGCGGCTGGTCACGGAAACGTGTGACGCCGTCGTCTCGATTCCTATTGCCGCATCGACCGAGTCGTTGAACGCGGGCATCGCGGCGAGCGTGACGCTGTACGAGATCTCAAAAAACCGCGCGCTCAGGTAGTCAGTTGGTGACGCCAGCGCATTACGTCTCGAGCGCTTGCACCAGGTCGTCATAGAGGTCGTCGACGTGTTCGAGGCCGACCGAGATCCGCACGATCCCTCCGCCCGGCTTCGCCTCCGCCGCTACCGGGCGGTGGGTGAGCGACGCTGGATGCTGCGCGAGCGTGTCGATCCCGCCGAGCGACACGGCATGACTGATGAGCTTCAAGGACTCGATGAATTTCGTGGCCGCGTCGTATCCGCCAGCGAGGTCGAGCGACAGCATGGAGCCTGGACCCTCGGACTGGGTTCCGATCAGACCCTCCGGGTCGCATCCGGGAAGCGACGGGAACAGCACGCGGGCGAGCGCGGGGTGCCCGTTCAAGCGATTGGCCAGCGCGATGGCGGTCTCCTGCTGGGCGCGCACCCGCAGCGGCATCGTGCGAAGTCCGCGGTGGAGCAGGTACGCGGCGAAAGCGTGCAGCAGCCCGCCGGTCAGCGCCCGGACGTGGCGTAGCCGTGGCGCCCACTCTTCGTTCGTTGCGATCACGCCGCCCATGACGTCGCCGTGGCCGCCGATGTACTTGGTGGCGCTGTGCAGTACGAGCGTTGCGCCGAGCTCGATCGGCCGCTGCAGAACAGGGGTCGCAAAGGTGTTGTCCACGAGCACGGGAATTTCGCCCGCGCCAGCAACAGCCTTCGCGATGTTCACGAGTTCGAGTGTTGGGTTGGCTGGAGTCTCGATCACGACGAGGCCGGTGTCTGGGCGGATGGCCGCCGCGATCTCGTCAACGTTGTGCACCCAACTCACGGTCGTGCCGAGAAGTCCGTTGTCGAGAACATGGTCGGTTCCGCCGTAGAGCGGTCGAAGCGCAACGATGTGGGGTTTGCCCGCTGTCACGCTCGCGATGAGTACCGCGGTGAGAGCTGCCATACCGGTCGCGAACGCGACGCTCGTCTCCGCGCCTTCGAGGTCCGCAAGCGCCGTCTCGAACCGCGCGACGCCGGGCTGCCACAGGCGCTGATACACGGCGGACTGGCCGGGCTCCAGTGTGCCTCCGGTGGCCAGGTTCTCGTACGAGTCTCCACCCAATTCCACGCTCGGCAGCGGGTTCGTTGTGGAGAGGTCGATGGTGGGAACGTGGGAGCCGGACTCCGCCACGCCCTCCATTCCGGCGTGAACGGCACGGGTTTCCAGGTGAGACTTCGAAGGCTGCATGACTTGACAGAAACAGAATCCGCGACAAACTGCAAGCCCGTCACAAGGTTTCTCGCATCAAACGTTAAAATGGCGAGGTTTCTGCGCGAGTATGGCTCTATGGATGACATTGATCGCAGAATCCTTCGCGCGCTTTCCACGAATGCCCGCATGTCCGGAACGGCGCTCGCAAATACCATCGGCGTCGCGGAATCCACGGTCTCGCTGCGGATTCGAAGGCTTCAGGCCGAAGGCTATTTGCTCGGATATCACGCCGAACTGAACGTGGCGGCCCTGGGGATGACGGTGCAGGCTCTCATTTCCGTTCGCCTTGTGTCGATCATCCGGGAGGATGTCGAGTCTTTTCGCGAGGAGGCGCCAAACTGGCCCGGGGTGCTCGGCCTGTTTCACATGGCCGGGGTTGACGACTTTCTGATCCACGTGGCCGCGCGGGACTCCTCAGAGTTGCGCGATTTCGTGCTCGAGCATCTGGCAGGGCATCCGGCGGTTGCGAATACGGAAACGAATCTGATCTTCGACCACGTGACCGGTCGCGGGCTGGAGCACCTTCTCACCTGAGCGCACGTCAGACTGAGCGCCCATCAGACTGGCCGCAGTTCAGAAGGGTCGCCGATCAGACTCGGTCGCGCCAGTCCTCGTCGTCGTCGCTGACAATGTTGATGGGGAGCGTGAACGCGCCGGTGGGCGGGTCGATGATGGTCGCCTCATCCCTGCGGTGCTGGAGCACGTTGTCGATGTAGGAGGACACCGCTTCGGCGAGCGGAATGTCGCGGTGCTCGTTCTGGGACAGATACCAGCGATGTTCGAGCATCTGGTGGAAGACCTCGGCTGGCTCCAGCTTTCCCTTCAACTCTCTGGGGATCGCGCGGGTCACCGGCTCGAACACCTGCGCCAGCCACTCGTGCGCAGAAATCTCTTCATCGGGCTCGCCCGCGAACCGGGTTGCCGCGTACGCATCAAGATCGTTGAGCAGCCGTCGTGCCTGATTCTCCTCAGCGTCGAGGCCGGTGAGTCTGAGAAGCCGGCGCTGGTGGTGCCCGGCGTCCACGACCTTCGGCTGAATCCGTACTTTGCTTCCCGTGTCCTCTGTCGTGATATCGAGTTCCTCGATGTCGAAGCCGAGGTTGTTGAGTCGTTCAACACGTTCCGCAATCCGCCAGCGCTCATTGGCCGCGAACGATTCGGACCCGGTCAACTCTCCCCAGAGGGTGCGGTAGGCCGCGAGGATGCCATTGCTGACCTCGATGGGGTCGGTTGCTTCATCCAGCCGCCCGCCCGCTGCAAGGTCGAGAAGCTCACCGGCGATGTTCACCCTCGCGATCTCCAGGTCATGTTCGCGCTGGCCGTCGGAGAGGGTTGCGTGAAGGTTTCCCGTCTCCGCGTCGACGAGGTAGGCGGCGAACGCTCCGGCATCCCGGCGGAACAGGGTGTTCGACAGTGACACGTCACCCCAGAAGAACCCGATGATGTGCAAGCGAACCAGGAGCACGGCGAGGGCGTCGATGAGGCGAGTTGCCGTGTCCGGCCGCAGCGTTTGCGAGTACAGGGCGCGGTAGGGCAGTGAGAATTTCAGGTGCCTGGTGACGAGGGCGGAGTCCAGAGCGTTGCCTTCGGCATCCACCCGGTTTGTGATGACGGCGACAGGTTCGACGCAGGGCACGTCGAGGCGCTGAAGACTTCGCAGCAACTCATACTCGCGCAAGGCGAGATCGGCGGAGGTCTCCTTGATCGCGACGATGTAGCCGCTCAGGTGTGCGAAGCGCACCAAGTGCCGGGAGAGACCTTTCGGCAGTGCGGCGATCGTCTCTTCCGGCCAGGTCTCCAGAGGAAGGCCCCAGTGCAGGTCGAGGAGTGCGGGGTCAGCGATAGCGGAGGTGATGCTCAGCGAGCCGCTCACAGTGGCCTTCCTCGCCATGAAAAGCGGTCCGCCACCCCGTAAAGGCTGGCGGACCGCATGAACGCTACTTGGTGGTTTCGACGGCCTGCTTGCTCAGCCGTTCGCCCGACTCGAGGTCGAACACGTGAATGTGGTCAGGCTGGGGGGTGATGATCACCTTGTCGCCCGCATTCGGGTGGACGCGACCGTCGACCCGAACCACAATCTCGACCCGGACGCCGTTGACCTCGGTGTGACCGTACAGGTACCCGTCGGCTCCGAGCTCTTCGACGATGTCGACCTCCACGGGAAGTCCTTCGCCGCTCGTGGAAACCATGACATCCTCGGGCCGAACACCGATGGTGACCTTCTTGCCGGATGCGCCGGCGAGCGATGCGCGGTCAACCTTGGCCGTGGCGGTGCCGAACTTGAGGCCGCCGTCGACGATGTCGGCGTCGAACAGGTTCATGGCGGGGGAACCGATAAATCCGGCAACAAACACGTTCTCCGGCTTCGCGTACAGGTCGCGCGGTGTACCAACCTGCTGCAGCACGCCATCCTTCAGAACGGCGATGCGGTCACCCATGGTGAGCGCCTCTGTCTGGTCGTGGGTGACGTAGACGGTGGTGACACCAAGGCGGCGGGTGAGCGACGCAATCTGCGTACGGGTCTGCACGCGCAGCTTGGCGTCAAGGTTCGACAGCGGCTCGTCCATGAGGAACACCTGGGGGCTCCGCACGATGGCGCGGCCCATGGCAACACGCTGACGCTGACCACCGGAGAGCGCTTTCGGCTTGCGGCCGAGGTAGTCCTGAAGGTCGAGCAGCTTGGCTGCCTCGAGAACGCGGTTCGCGCGCTCCTCCTTGTTGACGCCGGCGATCTTCAGGGCGAAACCCATGTTCTCCGCGACGGTCATGTGCGGGTACAACGCGTAGTTCTGGAACACCATCGCGATGTCGCGATCCTTTGGCGGCACGTCGGTGACATCGCGGTCCCCGATCAGGATGCGGCCGTCGTTGACCTCTTCGAGGCCGGCGAGCATGCGCAGGGAGGTGGACTTTCCGCAACCGGATGGCCCGACCAGAACGAGGAACTCACCGTCAGCGACGTCGAGATCCAACTGGTCAACGGCGGGACGAGACTGTCCCGGATAAACTCGGCTTGCCTTGTCAAAGACGACTGATGCCATGGTTCTACTGCTCCTTCACCGGCAGGTACGTGCCGGACGATCCGTAGTGAATGGATGGCGCAGCCTCCGAGACGGCGACCGCGTCTCGCCATTATGGCACCCGTTTGGGGTCTTCGCGAGTTTTGGGCGGAGGCGCACGATTAGGCTGTACGGGGATTGCGCCGGGAGTTTTCAGTTTCGGTGGTCTAGCATTCTTTCGTTGGCCACGGGCCACTATGTTTTCTGAACTGTTGAGTGAGGTTTGTTGTGAGCAGCGCTACTGGTGATTCACGACCGAGCAAGAACGAGCGACGGGATGCCGCGAGGGACAAGGCTCGGCAGTTGCGCGAGGAGCAGAAGAAGAAGGATCGCAGGAACAAGTTCATCCTTCAGGGCAGCCTCATCGTGGTGGTGCTCGCCATTGCGGCTGCTGTGTTCCTCGTGATTACGAGCACCATCCGGCCGCCTGCTCCCGGTCCGCTCAACATGCTGAGCGACGGGATCAAGATTGGCGACGGGTTCCACGCTGTGCCCACCCCTGGGTTGCAACCAAGCGCTGAGCCGATTCCGTTCGCCTCCAACAAGCCGTCGTCTGTTTTGGACATCCGTTTGTACGTCGACTACATGTGCCCGATTTGCGGCAACTTCGAGAAGGCGAACGCTGACCAGATCAAGAAGCTCGTGCAGGATGGCGCGGCCACGGTGGAGATTCACCCGGTGGCGATCCTCGACCGCGCATCGATGGGCACCAAGTACTCGACGCGGTCAGCGAACTCGGCAGCGTGTGTCGCGAACTTCTCGCCGAACAACTTCTTCGACTACAGCGCCCTCCTCTTCGCGAATCAGCCAGAGGAGAATTCGACTGGCCTGGACGATGACACGTTGATCGCGCTTGCCAAGGAGGCTGGCGTCTCCAAGTTCACGAACATTTCGAGTTGTATCAAGGACCAGACGTTCAAGAACTGGGTTGCAGCTGCAACGGACCGGTTCAACAGCAACCCTTTCCCGAACGCGGCAACTCAGCCAACCCAACACGGAACGCCGACGGTGTACGTGAACGGCCAACTGTATGAGTACACCTACGACCAGACGACGGGTGCGTTTGACCCGAACCAGTTCTCGGCGTTCCTCACGAAGGTACTTGGCGCGAACTTCTCCGAAAACGCGGTCCCGTCGCCGAGCCCTTCGCCCTCCCCGTCCAACTAGTTCCCGGACGCGCTGGAGCGCGCACGGTGCCGGGTTCCGTCCTGCCTAGCGGTAGTGGTGCTCGCCTCTGGCGGCCTTCTCGACGACATCCCGAATGCGTGCGGCACGAACCGCCGGCGTCTTGATGCTGGTGAGCCGGAAGTAGATGCGGAACTGTTCGACCCTCGTGAGTCCGTCGTGGAACGCTTTGGCATTCGGGTTCGCCTCGAGCGCGACCTGCAGTTCTGGCGGGACGGTCATGTCTTTCTGGCGGTAGGCGGCATCCCATCGGCCGTCAGCTTTCGCCCGCTCCACCTCGGCGAGGCCCGCCGGTCGCATGAGTCCGGCCCCGGTCAGGCGGGCGACGTGTTCCCGGTTCAGCTTGGACCACGGGCTGTTCTTGCGCCGCGGCGTGAACGCCTGGAGCGTGTAGTCGTCGTCGAGGCGTGAGGTTTGGCCGTCGATCCAGCCGAAACACAGGGCCACATCGAGAGCCTCGGACCAGGTCATTCCGCTCGCCTTCGAGAGCTTCTTGCGCAGCTTCAGTCGCACACCGTCATCGGAGGGGGTGCCTTCGAGGTAGGCGGTCCACTCGGCGATGGTGACGTCGAGGATCGGCTTGTCGGCGAAGCTCACCATGCGGCGCTTGTCCTCCCGTTCGTTCCTTGTGCTCGGTGCGGTCTCACCACAATGCCATACCGTGACGAACTACTCCCCGAAAACGTTGGGTTGTTGTGCGCCGTTGTCGTGACCATGCTGGCTGCATGGAGTCAACCGACGCGTCGTTCGAGCGCGCCTATATCCAGTACTTGCCCGCGGTGAGCGGGTACTTGTTCCGCCGCGTCGAGCGGCAACATGTTGAAGACCTTGCGGCGGACGTGTTTGCGATCGCCTGGCGTCGACGCGCATCCGTCACCGTGGGGGAAGAGTTGCCATGGCTGTATCGCATCGCCGCCAACGTTGTCGCCAACCATCGCCGAAAGCAGGCATCTGGCGCCGCGCTTTTTGCGCTTTTACGACCGGCCGACTCGGCTCCATCGGCCGAGGACATGGTGTCGGCCGACGTGGCGCTGGCGGCGGCATGGCGGCAGTTGCGTGCATCGGAGCGTGAAGTGCTCGCACTCGCGCTCGTTGAGGATCTCACCGCAGCCGAATTGGCCGTCGCCCTCGGGGTAAGTGTGAATGCGGCGACGATCCGGGTGCACAGGGCGCGGGCGAAATTCGCCGGACTGCTTGCCGCAGAGTAAGTTTTTTTCAGCCGAGTGAAAGAATCACGCCGTTGTGACATTTCCCCGGTATGAGCAACGATCACGACGAACTTCGCCAGCGCCTCCGCAGCAGCCTCAATCACGGGGTTGCCCCTGATCTTTCCCCTGACGTCGTCAGTGGTGCAGCGCGCCACCCCGCTCCCCGCTTGACGAATCCGGCGAGAACCCTGCGCATTGCGGGAGCGAGCGGACTGGCTATTGCCGCCGTCGCCGTGGGCGCCCTCGTGCTCGGGCCAGGCGTGGTGCCTGCTCCACTGTTCACCGCGGCAGACGGATCACCCGACGCTGCCTCGCTGGGGGCGAGTGACGCCATGACGAGCGACAGCAGGTTGATGATCTGGGTGGAACGTCACTACACGGCGGATGCATCCCTGTCGACCGCGGGCGGCTCCGGGCCGGTGTATCAGCTCGTGCTCAATGCATCCGACCCCGAGACACGCACGGCAGAGCTTGCTCAGGCGCTCGGCGTTGATGGGGCGGTGACCACGGCCGAATACTCCGACCCCGCGTACCCGACCTGGGTGGTAGGTTCGCAGGATGGCTCGGGCGTGAACCTCAACTACGGCGCCTTTGGAACCGGCGACTGGTGGTTCAACGATCCGACGGTCGCGTCGTTCTACCTCTGTGACCCGTCAGTGACGACCGTGGATGCTGAACGTCAGGGATGTGTTCTTCCCTCCGAAGCTCCCGCAAATCAGGCGCCAACGGGAGACACCGCCCGGGCGCTTGCCAAGGCGCTGTTCGCCTCCACTGGCTACGCGGCGAGTGCCGCTGACATTGAGATCAACTCCAGCATTGACGGAACCAGCGCGAGTGCCTACCTCACCATTGACGGTGTCAAGACTGGACTCGGCTGGGGAGCGTACTGGACGAACACGGGCGATCTCGCCTACGCGTTCGGCCACTCGGTGAAGCCGGAAGTGCGCGGCACGTTCAACACTGTGTCTCCCACGGATGCCGTGAAGCGGCTGGACGACTACCGCTGGTACGGTGCGGCCGGCCCTGACTACCAGGGTGGCGCGATCATGTACGCGACGGGAGGGCCGGTCGACGACGGCATTGCCAGAGTTGAGGGCCCAGTCGGGACCTCAGGGTCAGACGCTGAGCCCGGCGTTGGCTCAGAATCCCAGCCGACGGACGAGCCGAGTGTTCCGCCAGTCGACGAGCCCACCGACACGGCAACTGTCGAGCCGGTAGACCCGTCGACTCCCGCACCAGAGGAGACGCTGCCTCCCATCGAGGTCGATCCCAAGCCGGAAGTTGTGGAAATCACGGTCGACAACGCCACCGCGACACTGGTGCTCATGTGGGACGCCGACGGCAACGCCTGGCTTGTCCCCGGCTACGCCATGGAGATGCCCGAAGGCTGGTGGAGTGCTGTCGTCAGCCTCGTCGACGGGGTGATTGCGCTTCCAGACTTGGGCTAGGCGCACGTGCGGCCCGTCGCGCCTGAACAAACAAAACGACGACCGTGATCACAAAGCTGAGCACGAGCAGGTATTTGAACGGTTGAGGCCAGAGCGGCGGTTCGAACCACGCGACAACCGCAAAGCCGGCAGTCACCACGAAGCCAATCCAGGCGGGCAGGATCGCGGCTCGGTGCCCTGCGGTCCACGCGTCGTCGCTCGCAAGGAGCGACGGTATCCGGATGCCGAAGAGATGGTTGCGCCGGAGTGTGCCGCGTGCGCCGGCAATGGTGGCGATTCCGGCAAGCAGCAACACCGCGGGAAGGGCGACGCAGAGGAACGGGACCGCGGACATGGCGCCACTGTACGCCTGCAACACACAAGCTGGCTGACGAACCTGTCGATTGGCTCTCGCCTCAATCGTCATCTTCATGACAGCATCACTACGAGGGAAGGACTCACGATGCGCTATTCACTTCTCATGAACTACTCAGAGGCAGGCGGGGCCGAACAGTCGCCGGAGGCTTTGCAGGAGGCGATGGCCGCGTTCGACGCGTACGCCAAGTCTCTGCAGAGCGCGGGCGTGCTGCTCAGCGCTGAGGTGCTGCAGCCGACCACCGCATCCACAACCGTCACACTGCGAAACGGCAGCCTGCAGGTGCAGGACGGCCCATTCGCCGACACGAAGGAACAACTCGGTGGCGTGTTCTTGATCGATGTTCCCGACCTGGATGCCGCACTGGCCTGGGCCGAAAAGTGCCCGGCCGCTCAGTGGGGCACCATCGAGATCCGCCCGACCGGCGTGTACTTCGCCGAGGGGTCGTGGCAGCAGGCGGGATGACCGCTGCGGCGCGGGCGGAGGAGGTGGCGCGGTCTTCCTATGGGCGACTGCTCGCCATCCTCGCCGCCCGCACCGGTGACATTCCGGCGGCAGAGGATGCGCTGGCCGACGCGTTCGAGCGTGCACTACGCACTTGGCCGAGCGCCGGCATCCCGGACAATCCAGAAGGTTGGCTCGTAGCCGTCGCAAAGAACCGCTGGCTCGATGAGCTCAAGCGCAAGCGGCCCGAACCTCAGCTGGTTGAGGATGAGTCCGATCCGGCTGCCATCCCCGATAAACGTCTCGAACTCATATTCGTATGCGCGCACCCCGCGATCGATGCCGCGATCCGCACACCACTCATGCTGCAGGTGGTGCTCGGATTTGAGGCAGCCGCGATTGCCGCCGCCTACGCGATGCCGACCGCAACAATGGCCCAGCGACTTGTGCGAGCCAAGCGACGGATCAGGGATGCACGCATCCCCTTCACGGTGCCGTCGCGCGACGAAATGCCAGATCGCCTGCCCGCCGTGCTTGAGGCGGTCTACGGTGCCTATGCGATCGACTGGCAGCTCGTCTCGGGCACGACAGTGCGCGACTCGCTCGCCGCGGAGTCGCTCTACCTCGCGTTGCTGCTCGCGACCCTTCTCCCCGAGCCTGAAACCCTGGGCCTCGCCGCACTACTGTCGCTCTCGATCGCGCGCATTCGGGCTCGTGTGGTCGACGGAGTGTTCGAACCGCTCGAATCGCAGAACACTTCCCTGTGGGATCACAGCCTCATCGCCCAGGGTGAGGAACTGCTGCAGCGCGCCCACGCCCGCGGCAGTATAGGTCGCTTCCAGCTGGAGGCCGCCATCCAATCGGTGCACTGTGCGCGCGCAACGTCAGGATTGACCGACTGGGATGCACTTCTCACGCTCTACTCCTCCCTCGTGCAGCTCGCGCCCACGCTGGGGGCACGCGTCGGGTATGTGGCAGTGAAGGCGCGCGTGGATGGGGCAACTGCGGGCCTTGCCGCGCTCGATGACCTTGGCGAGCCAGCGTTTCAGCCGTATTGGGCGACGCGAGCGCACCTGCTGCAAGAGCTCGGGCAGAAGGATGCCGCGGCAGCGGCTTATGCGAAGGCGATCAGTCTCACGACCGACGTTGCGGTTCGGGAATGGCTCTCTCGCACGCGTCAAAAGTGAATAGTCGCGTCGACGGCTTCTCAGGCAAGTGAAGCCTAGAGCGCGAGCAGCCGCTCGGTCTCGCCGAACACTTCGAGCCCGGCACATTCGCCGACGCCCTCGATGAGGACTGTGCCGTTGTGGTCGGTGTGCCGGAACTCGATGCGGGCATCCAGGGTCTCTTCGACCCGCTGGTGCATGGCGGTGCGCAATGGGGCGTGCAGGAGGCCGCCGCGCACGCGTTCTGCGGTGAGGTCGAGCACGCCGTCCGGGCCGCTCACGGACCAGCGCACGTGGCTATCGTCGATCGTGAGGGAGCGTTCGGTGGAGCGGTTGTAGGTGGTCCACTTGTAGAGGCGCCCGCCGTGCCGGAATCCGATGATGGATCCACGGAACGACCCGCGCAGCCAGGGAATGATGGCGACGGAGGCGATGAGCGAGGCATCGGTGTTCTCGTGGACTTGGCCGTCGCCGGTGGTGGTGTCGATGTGGTTGCTGGCCATCCAGACGTAGCCGGCCGGGAACGCTTTGCCCCAGTCTTTCTCGATGTAGCCGCGGCCGTCGTCGAAGGAGGTGGCTGCGCCCTCGACTTCGAGCGTGCCGCGCAGTTCGTGGCCGAACGAGACGATGCCGTGGAAGCACTCCATGAACGGCACGAGCCCGTACCAACCCATGATGCCGGGCTCGCGCGCGGTGACCGGCCACGGCACCATGGGCGTCGCGTAGTCGATGCGGCCCTTCAGCTGTGGCAGGTCGAGCGTGATGCCCTCGGCGGAGAAATGGTTGCCGCCGACCTGGACGTCGAACTCGCGGTCGGATGCCCGAAACTCCTCCACTGGGAACCGGTGATACCAGGAGCGCCCGGTGAGCCCGTCGAGCACCTGCACGAACGCTTCGTCGCGCGGGGTTTCCTCGTGTGATCCGTCGTCACCGGTGGCGAGGCCGCGGAAGATGCCCGGGATGACCGCCCAGCGCTGCGCGCGATCCGCCGACACGAGCTTGTTGTACCAGCCCTCGAAGAATCCGCGCCGCACGCCGGTGCCGTGGTAGGCCTCCGGGTGCTGGATGCCGCGCAGCGCGGCGGCGGGGGTGCGCATGGGTTACAGGATAGGCGAGTACCTTGTGTCGCAGGCTTTTGAGTTTTGTCGCCCCAGCGCAAGGAGAACCGACGATGAGTGCAATCGTGGTGCAGGCGTTCATGACCCTCGACGGCGTTGTGCAGGGTCCGGGTGCTCCCGACGAGGACCGCGAGGGCGGCTTCGAGCATGGAGGCTGGCAGGGCGACTATGATCTGGACGGCCTCATCCAGGAGTGGGAAAGCAAGACCGAGGCGCTGCTGCTCGGCCGCAAGACCTACGAACTCTGGGCCGGGTACTGGGGCGTCGCGGACGAGAACGCCCCAGGCTTCCTGGGGGAGCTGACCAGAACCTACAACCGCGTGCCCAAATATGTGGCGTCGCGCACGCTCACCGAGGTCAGTTGGAAGAACTCGCAGCTGCTGGGTTCGGATGTCGCGGGCGCCGTGGAGAAGCTCCGCGTGCAGCCAGGCGGCGAGATCCGGGTCTGGGGGAGCACCGAGCTCATCAGGACGCTGGCCGAACACGACCTGATCGACGAGTACCGCATCCTGCTCTACCCGATCGTGTTGGGCTCGGGTAAGAAACTGTTCACCGACGGGTTTCCGCTCACTACGTTCGCACTGGCGGGCAGTCGCGCGCTGGCATCCGGGGTCGTGGTGAACATCTACCGGCGGGGCGAGACTGGCTGAGCCTCACACCACAGCTATGACGATCTTGCCGCGGTGCTCCGCCGCCCCGAACCGTGCCGCCGCGAGCGGGACGTCGGCGAGCGGATACACCCGGTCGATGAGCGGCTTCAGCACACCGGCATCCGCGAGCTCGGCAACCTCCGGCGTGCTCTTGTTGTACTTCAGCCACAGCATCCGCAGCTGCTTGCCGGTGATGCGCGAGATCAGACGGGACCAGATCGCGAGGCCGAGCAGGCTGGAGGTTGTCGCGCCCACCGTCGCGTAGACGCCGCCCGGCGCAAGCGCGCGCGGCAGACTGAACGGTGAGCGGGTCAGGCGCGTATCCACGATCACGTCGAACTTCTCGCCCGTGCGGGTGAAGTCGACGGCGCGGTAGTCGAGCGTGCGCGCGAAACCCACCTCGCGTAGGAAGTCCTGTTTGGATGCGTTGTCGACGCCGACAATGTCGCGCACGCCGCAATGGGTGGCGAGCTGGGCGATGAGGGGTCCAACCCCTCCGCCCGCGCCGTTGACGAGCAGCCGGTGCTCCGGCTGAATCTGGCCGACGTCGATCAGCGACTGCATGGCAAGGTTGCCCGCGTGCGGGAGGGCGGCGGCGTCGATGTAGGAGAGGGAGTCCGGGATGCGGGTGAATGCGGTCTCCGAGGTGCTGAGGTACTCGCCGAAGCCGCCGTTGCCGCTCTCCGACAGGTCGCCGAACACGCGGTCGCCAGGGCTGAAACGCGTGACGCCTTCGCCCACTTCGACAACCTCGCCCGCGACATCCGCCCCGAGGATGCGGCCCTGGTGCCCGCGCCGGCCACCGATCATTCGTACGAAAAACGGCTTGCCCTGGATGAGCGCCCAGTCGCCGTCGTTGAACCCGGTCGCGTGCACGCGCACGAGCACCTGCCCCTCGCCGGGCGACGGGCGCGGCACCGTGCGCAACTCGAGGTTGCCGGTCTTGCCGTAGGCGGTCTGCACGATGGCTTGCATGGTGGCGGGGGCACTCACCGGCGGCCCGGATGCGTCGTGGTCTGCTGACATGGTGAGCAGCCTAGCGAGTGGCACCATCGGTCAAGGTGGCAGCAAGTGCGCGACCCCAGCTCACTTACGGCGTCGTGGTCATGCTGTGACTGTCGCTTTGGACGGTCGCTCGGTAGATTTCCCGCGCTTGCGGATTTCTCGGAGCACGAGTTGCTCGGGGCAAACAGTCGAGAGGAAGTCGCCCACCGACAAAGCCAACCGCTCGCTCGCGAGCGAGTACAGAATTCGATTTGCATCCCGCCGCTCAGTGACAAGCCCGGCCTGACGCAGCACCGCAAGGTGACGAGAGATTGTCGGGCCCGAAGTCTTAAACTTCGCCGCGATCTCGCCAGCTGCAAGCTCGCCATCCTTCAGGTCTTGCAAAATCTGCCGCCGAGTCGGATGGGCCAGCGCGGCGAAGATGTCAGTCGCGGTATCTGTCATATTTGCAATATAGCACCATTGCTAGATACAGTTTCGCTTAGTAGCAAATTAGCGAAATAGGCAAGGAGCGAATAATGCGCGTCGCAATAACCGGAGGAACCGGTTTCGTTGGAGGCCACCTAGCGGAGCGGCTGAATTCGCCGGACACTGTGATCATCTCCCGCCGAACTGGCGTCGATATCGACAACCTGGATGCCCTTGCCGCTGCGTTTGCCGGCTGTGATGTCGTAGTGCACGCAGCGGGAATCAACCGAGAGATCGGCGAACAGACGTTCCAGCGGGTGCATGTCGAAGGGACGCGCACCATGGTTGAGGCTGCCCGTCGCGCCGGGGTGAAGCGGATCGTCATGGTCAGCTTCTTGCGCGCGAGACCGAACAGCGGATCGGGATACCACGAAACCAAGTGGGAGGCGGAAGAGCTGATTCGTCAGTCAGGCATTGACCACACGATCTTGAAGGCGTCCATGATGTACGGTCGCGGAGATCACATGGTGGACCACGTCAGCCGCGCTGTGAAGTCGTGGCCAGTCTTCGGAACGGTCGGGTTCCGCGGGCGTACCGTTCGCCCGATCCCAATCAATGACTTCGTTGATGTCTTGCTTGCCGCTGTGGAGGGGCGGATCCCTGAGCCGACCGTCGCCGTGATGGGCGCCGAAGAGCTGCCGCTGGCAGACGCCGTGCGTCGAATCGCGCGGGTGGTCGGCAAGAAGCCGCTCTTCATCGCGTTGCCGGTGTGGTCAGTACGCGTCCTCGCCCAGCTAGCCGAGTGGGCGATGATCGTTCCGCTCGTGGCTAAGGCACAGGCCCTAATGCTTGCCGAAGGTGTGAGCGAGCCAGCGCCCTGGGCTCCTGAGGTGCCGATCGGCGTGCGCCCCTCTCATGCCTTCACCGACGAAAGCATTCGGGAGGCACTGCCCGACGAGGGACGGTTTGGGTGGCACGATCTGAGAATATCTCGTTGGCTGGAAACGCGGCGGGGCCGCGCAGTCGGTTCTGGCTCCTTACGATCCCCGCAATCGACCGAATGACCAGGGCTCGAAAAAAGGAGCCAAATCTTTGGCTCCGTCCTATCTGGGCTCGTAAAAAAGAGCCGAATCGTCGGCTCTGTCCTTGTTGGGCTCGAAAAAAGGAGCCAAATCTTTGGCTCCGTCCATATTGGGCTCGAAAATAGGAGCCGAATCGTCGGCTCCTATTTGCGAGCCCCCTGTCGGATTCGAACCGACGACCCCCGCTTTACAAGAGCGGTGCTCTGGCCAACTGAGCTAAGGAGGCGAATTGCCTTCACCATGGTAGCTGGGCGGTAGGGTGAAAACTGAATTTCGATGACGGGAGTCCCATGCAGAACCTGAACGGTCAGGTCGCCCTGGTCACCGGATCCACCTCAGGCATGGGCCTCGCCATCGCGCAGCGCTACGCAGCCGAAGGCGTCACCGTCGTCCTCAACTCCCGCACACCCCCGCCAGAGCCCATCGAGCTCCCCGGCATGGATGTCACACCGCTCTACTTGCCGGGCGACGTTTCCGACGAGGCCGTCGTTACCGACATGATCCGACAGGTGGGGGAGCGCTACGGCCGCCTCGACATCCTCGTGAACAACGCCGGCACCACCGTGTTCGTGGACCACAACGACCTCGGCGGCGTGAGCAACGACGACTGGCAACGCATCCTCGGTGTCAACGTGATCGGTGCCTGGAACACGGTGAAGGCCGCCGAAGCCTTGCTGCGCACCTCAGAACTCGGCGTCGTCATCAACATCACCTCGATCGCCGGGCTGCGCCCCGTCGGCAGCTCCATCCCCTACGCAGTGTCCAAGGCAGGCCTCAACCACCTCACGACGCTGCTCGCCAAAACGCTCGGCCCCGACATTAGGGTCAACGGCATCGCACCGGGTTTCATCGAAACCCCGTGGTCGAAGGACTACACAGAACGTCGCGAACAGACCGAGCGGGAAGCCCCGCTGCGGCGCGCAGGCATGCCAGACGACGTTGCCGAGGTCGCTTTAGCCATCCTGCGCGCCGACTACCTGACCGGACAGATCATCGCGGTCGACGGCGGACTCACGCTCGTCTGAGCGGACGAGCTAGCACGCCGGGGATCCAGCGAGCTAACGCTTACGCGTCCTTTGGCTCAAAACTCAGCGACACCGAGTTCATGCAGAACCGGTCGCCGGTCGGCGTCTGCGGCGCGTCATCGAACACGTGCCCGAGATGAGAGCTGCAATTCGCGCACCGCACCTCCACGCGCTCCATGCCGAGCGTCCTGTCCTTGATCAGCTCAACGGCGTCCTGCTCGCTCGGAATGTAGAAGCTCGGCCATCCGCAGTGGGAATCAAACTTCGCATCGCTGCGGAACAGCTCAGCACCACACGCCTTACAGCGGTAGACACCCTCACGCTTCTCATCGAGCAACTCGCCAGTCCAGGGTCGCTCGGTCGCAGCCTGGCGCAGCACCGAAAACTCCTCAGGGCTCAACTGCTCGCGCCACTCCGCATCACTCTTCGTGACCTTGTTGTTCATGGTGTTCACTTTCCGGGCACTCACCGAGAACCCTCCACCACTATTCAACCGCGTCCCACGGTGACTTGTTCCCGGTCCTCATGCCACAATGCTGGCATGAGCGAGCGCAGCACAACCGAGTGGTATCGCTCGTTCGGCGAGATCGAAGCGCGAGGGCAGTCGCCGATCTTCGAACAGTGGAGCCTCGGCATCGCCGACGATGTCGAAATTCTCTCCCTCATTGATGAGCTGCCGCTGCAGAAGCGCCAACCGAACCTCGTCTTCGCCTGCGCACGACTACTCGACGCGCCCACCGCCGGATACCGCGAGTTCCGCGACTGGCTCATCGAACACTGGCCCGCCGTTGCCGCGGAAGCCGCCCAGCGGATGACGCAGACCAACGAACCACGACGGTGCGCCGCCCTCGTGCCGGCGCTCGGACTGATCGCCTCCCACATCGACCAGCCCATCGCCCTGCTCGAACTCGGCGCCAGCGCCGGACTGTGCCTCTACCCCGACCGCTACAGCTACCGCTACGGCGACGGCGAGTGGCTGCATCCGGTGTCCGGCCCATCGACGGTGCGCATCGAAGCGGCCGCGAGCGGCGGTGTTCCCGTCCCGAACGCCCTCCCCACCATCGCCTGGCGGGCGGGAAATGACCTCAACCCCCTCGACGTGACGGATGACGACGACGTGCGCTGGCTGGAAATGCTCGTCTGGCCGGAACAAAGCGAACGGCTCGAACGCGTCCGCGCCGCCATCGACATCGTGCGCGCCGACCCGCCACAAATCGTGCGCGGCAACGCGATCGACAAACTCGCTGCGCTCGCCGCCGAAGCCCCCCGCGGCGCCACGCTCGTCGTCGTCACGAGTGCGATGCTCGTCTACCTTCCTTATCTCGAGCGGATGCGGCTCATCGACGCCCTCCGCGACCTCGGCGCTCATGGCATCTCCCTTGATGGCATTGGTGTGCGTCCCGCCGTGGACGCGCGGCATCCGCACCCGGAAGTCGGGCGATTCACGCTCTCCCTTGACGGCATCCCCCTGGCGGATGTCGGACCGCACGGTCAGTTCATCGACTGGTTAGTACACCCCGCCGGGTCGCCTCAGGAATCTTGAGGGCAGCGCGTTTTATGATGTGCACACACGAGCAGGAGCGGAGCACGAGTGGCATCCACGGAGGGGCTGGAGTCTGAAGACTCCCTGCGTACCGTGGAAACGGCGCTGTCGCCTCGCGAACGCGCCATCCTCGACTTCGAGCGGGACTGGACACGCCAGGCCGGTGCGAAAGAGGAAGCTGTCCATTCGGAGTTCGGATTGACCGCAGCCCGGTACTATCAAGTGCTGAACAGGCTCATCGATTCACCAGCGGCACTTGCGTACAATCCCATGTTGGTGAAGCGGTTGCAGCGGATGCGGGAAACCCGGACGAACGCACGAACCCTGTTGCGTCACCGCAGCGAAAACCCCACCAGCCACAGCTGACCACAGACCGAGAGAACCATGGCGAACTTTCCACAGGACCGTTTCGATGAAGAGCCCACCGAGGTGCTTCGCGTTGGCGCCCACCGTGCCCCACGCAAGAAAGGCCGAGGGTGGATCGGATTCGCCTGGGCGGTTTTGGCGACTGTGCTCCTGACGGCTGGCGGCCTGTTCGGTCTCGCCGCCATCAACAACAACATCAACTTCGACCTTCCGTTCCTCCAGTCTGCAGAGACGGAGACTCCCACCCCGACGCCGACCCCCGTCGCCGAGCCAACGCTGGATCCGTCCATCGCACTCACCATCCTCAACGGAACACCCACCGTCGGACTCGCAAATCAGGTGGGCGATGCGCTCGTCGCCCAGGGCTGGGACGGCGCCAAGCAGGGCGTCGGCAGTAGGGCTAACGCCTCCACGAGCGATGTCGAAGACACCGTCGTGTACTACGCGGACCCGTCGCTCGAAGGCGTGGCCAGAGGTCTGGTGCTTGCGCTCGGGGTCGGTGAGGTTCGCCTGTCCACAGACTTCCCCGGATCGGACGTCACCGTCGTCATCGGTCTGGACTACAAACCGATCGAATAGCCGCGCACCAATTCCCTTTGCGTAACGCGTCGTCGCACAGCTCCCGGCTGCCTGCGTCACTGTAGCCTGTGCCTGTGAGGATCAATCGGCGGGGTACAGGGCGGGGGTCCATCGCCGGCATCCTGGTGGCGGCGTTCACGCTCGTGACGGTTGCCGGATGCGCACCGGAGCCGATGCCCACGCCGACCGTCACCCCGTCGCCGACCTGGGTTTCCACCTACGAAACGCCGGACCCGACCGAACTTGCCCCGCTACGAGGCACCACGGTTCCCGCCGGCTCGCTTGACCACTCCTCTATTGCCGCAAAAATCGACAATCACTGGGATGCGCGGCCGCAGGTGGGGCTTGAGCTCACCGACATCGTGTTCGAGGAAGTCGTGGAGGGCGGGATCACCCGATACGTCGCGGTGTGGCAGTCCACGATTCCGGAGCTTCTCGGTCCGGTGCGTTCCATCCGCCCCATGGATCCGGACATCGTCTCGCCATTCCGCGGCATCATTTGCTATTCGGGCGGCCAGCAGCGGTTCGTGACCCTCATGCGGCAAACCCCCGTCTACAACGCCATTCACGGGCAGTCGGACACGGCAACCACGTTCTTCCGCACCGACACCAAGCGAGCGCCCCACAACGTCCTCGTGCGCGCGACGCAGGTACTAGCCCAGCACACCGATATTGCGCCACCGCAACAGCAATACGCCTACGCGCTGGATGCGGCATCCTCGTCTGCGGGCAAAGACGGCAGCCCGACCGCCGCGGTCGTGTACCGGTTCTCCTCCCTGTATTACGGAACCTGGAACTGGGATGCGGCATCCGAGCACTGGATGCGGGTGCAGCAGGGCAAACCCGATCTGGACAGCAACGGTAAGCAGTTGAATGCCGCAAATGTGGTCTCGCTCCGGGTGAACGTTGTCAACGACGGGGGCGTGCCGAAGACGATCCTGAGCGGTTCAGGTGAGGCCTGGATTTCCAGCGGCGGCGGGACCATTCACGGAACCTGGTCGAAGTCGAGCGCGAACGACCCCATCCGGCTGATGGACGGAAACGGCGTCACCATTCGCCTCGCAGCGGGCAATACCTGGTTCGAGCTCATTCCGCCGTACGGGTCCGTGTCGTTCACGCCGCCGACAGCACCCTGAGCCCGCTTGCACTCTCCGCCATGGAGTGCCAGAATCATTTAGCACTCTCTTAGTGTGAGTGCCAAAGGTGTTGCACTTTTTACGACGTCCGGGAGGGACGAGAAACACACATGGCAAAGATTATTGCTTTCGACGAAGAGGCCCGTCGTGGCCTCGAACGCGGCCTGAACATTCTGGCCGACGCGGTCAAGGTAACGCTCGGCCCACGCGGCCGCAACGTTGTCCTTGAGAAGAAGTGGGGCGCGCCCACCATCACAAACGACGGTGTGTCGATCGCCAAGGAGATCGAGCTTGACGACCCGTTTGAGAAGATCGGTGCAGAGCTCGTCAAAGAGGTTGCCAAGAAGACGGATGACGTCGCCGGTGACGGAACGACCACCTCGGTCGTACTCGCCCAGGCACTGGTTCGCGAAGGCCTGCGCAACGTCGCAGCCGGCGCCGACCCGATCAGCCTGAAGCGCGGCATCGAAAAGGCCGTCGCCGAGGTTATCGCCGCACTCGTGGCGAGCGCCAAGGAAATCGAGACCAAAGAAGAGATCGCGGCCACCGCATCCATCTCGGCAGGAGACACCGAAATCGGTGCCCTCATCGCGGAAGCCATCGACAAGGTGGGCAAGGAAGGCGTTGTCACGGTTGAGGAGTCGAACACGTTCGGCACCGAGCTCGAGCTCACCGAAGGAATGCGCTTCGACAAGGGCTTCCTGTCGGCGTACTTCGTGACCGACCCGGAGCGCCAGGAGACGGTATTCGAGGACCCCTACATCCTCATCGTCAACTCGAAGATCTCCAACATCAAGGACCTGCTCCCCGTCGTCGACAAGGTGATCCAGAGCGGCAAGCAGCTGCTCATCGTCGCCGAGGACGTTGACGGTGAAGCGCTCGCGACCCTCGTCGTGAACAAGATCCGCGGCATCTTCAAGTCGGTTGCCGTCAAGGCTCCAGGCTTCGGCGACCGTCGCAAGGCTCAGCTGCAGGACATCGCCATCCTCACCGGTGGTCAGGTCATCAGCGAAGAGGTCGGCCTCAAGCTCGAGAACACGACCCTCGACATGCTCGGCCAGGCTCGCAAGGTCATCGTCACCAAGGACGAGACCACGATCGTTGAGGGCGCCGGCGAAGCCGATGCCATTGCCGGTCGCGTGAAGCAGATCCGCAGCGAGATCGACAACACGGACAGCGACTACGACCGCGAGAAGCTGCAGGAGCGACTGGCGAAGCTTGCCGGTGGCGTTGCCGTCATCAAGGCTGGCGCGGCAACCGAGGTCGAGCTCAAGGAGCGTAAGCACCGCATCGAGGACGCCGTTCGCAACGCGAAGGCTGCCGTCGAAGAGGGCATCGTCGCCGGTGGTGGCGTCGCCCTCATCCAGGCCGGTGCAACCGCATTCGAGTCCAAGGCGCTCAAGGCGCTCAAGGGCGACGAGGCAACCGGTGCGAACATCGTTCGCGTCGCGGTTGACGCTCCGCTCAAGCAGATCGCGTTGAACGCCGGACTCGAGCCGGGTGTTGTCGCCGAGAAGGTGCGCAACCTTCCGGTTGGTCACGGCCTGAACGCCGCGACCGGTGAATACGGCGACATGCTGACCGCAGGCATCAACGACCCGGTGAAGGTCACGCGCTCCGCGCTGCAGAACGCAGCGTCTATTGCTGCGCTGTTCCTCACCACCGAGGCGGTTGTTGCTGACAAGCCAGAGAAGAACCCAGCACCGATGGGTGACCCGTCAGGTGGCATGGACTTCTAGGTCCGAGCTTCACAACGCACGTAAAAAGGGCGGTCCCGAAAGGGGCCGCCCTTCTTCGCGCCGCATCCGCCCGACCATGCGGTGGTTTGTGGCTCAGGACGGCGAACGTTCCGCGTCATGAGCAACAAATGGCGTCATGGCCACGCGAAGTGGTTGGGGATGGGCGCGGGATGAGCGGGTCGGCAGGGACGGGGAGAATTGTGAGGCTCCGCCCATAGAGGCCCGCCACACCCGCGCCCCGCCACACCCGAGCGCGGCAACGTGTCAGCTGGCGAACATGCGGGCGTTGGCGAGTTCCACATCCGCGTACTGGCGCGCGGCCTGGCCGAGCGCCTGCCCGATCGCGGCGAGGTTCTGCTCCACGCGCTGCTGGGTGGCTGTCCACTCGCCGACGATGGACTGGAACGCGACAGCGGCCGGCCCCGTCCACGAGCCCTGCAGGTTCACGAGTTGCGATTTGAGGCTGGCCGCCTCCGTCTCAATCCTCGACATCGTGTTTTGGATGGCGCTGTGCGCGCCGAGAACGGCCTCACTGTCCACGCGGTAGCTGGTCATGGTTCCTCCTGGGTTCGCGGGGGTCAACCCCGATACCCGAACGGTAAGCACCACAGGCGGGAGCGCATCCGCGGTCGAACCTAGCTGGCGGAGGACTGTCCTTCTGAGCCCGTGGGGAGGAGGGGAAGGGCAATCCGGAACGTCGCGCCGCCGCCCTCCGTCTCCAGCACCTCCACAGAGCCCTTGTGGGCTGAGATGATGCCGGAGACGATCGCGAGCCCCAGCCCGCTGCCACCGGTGGAGCGCGTGCGGGACGTGTCCGCTCGCCAGAACCGCTGGAAAATCTTGTCACGGATCTGCGGGGGGATCCCCTCACCGTGGTCCACAATGTCGAGCAGCCCCAGCTTGCGGGCCGGATCGACGTGCACGACGAGCTCCAGTGGGCTGCCGGCCGGGGTGAACCGTATGGCGTTGCCGACCAGGTTCGTAATCACCTGGCGGATCTTGTTCTCCTCGCCCTGCACAATCGCCGGCAACTCAAGCTCGACCTCGTCGACGTTTCCGGTCGACGTCACCGGCGGCATGGCGCGTGCACGACGCGAACGCAACCGGGCAATCCTGGCCCCGGCGTACGCGATCGGCCCGGTGGCTGTCGACACCTGACGATCAGACGACTGCGAGCCCCGGCGCCCTGCGGCCTTTTCGGCGGAGGGCTCCTCGGCCGGTGCAGAGGAATCGGGCTTGGCAACGATGACCGACACCTTGCGGTCGGGGGCGGATGCCATGGCATCCAGTGCTGCGTCGCGCGCCAGCGGGACCAGGTCGACTGGGATGAGCTGCATCGGCTTAGCCTCATCCAGACGGGCAAGCTCGAGGAGGTCCTCGACGAGTCCGCCCATCCGGATGGCTTCCTTCTCGATGCGCTCCATCGCCTGGCCGATCTCCTCCGGCGTGTGAAGGGCGCCCATCCGGAACAGTTCGGCGTAGCCGCGCACCGTGACGAGGGGGGTGCGTAATTCATGGCTAGCGTCGCCCACGAAGCGTCGCATCTGATCGATGGTTTTCGCCCGGTCGGCAAACGCCCGGTCGATTCGGTTGAGCATGGTGTTGAGCGAGCGGTTGAGGCGCCCAACCTCGGTGTTTGGGGTGGCGCCGGGGAGCCGCTGGCTGAAGTCACCCTCGGCGATTGCCGCCGCCGTTGCCTCCACCTCGCGAAGCGGCGTGAACGTGGCGGTGACGAGAAGCCGAGTGAGGGCACCTCCGAGGATGACGACAGAGAATCCGAACCCCAGGAACACGGCGGTGTACTGGGAGATGGTGGCGTTGATGTCGTCCAGGCTCGCGCCCACGGAGAGGGTGACGCTCGCACCGGTGGCCTCATCCTCGTAGGGGGCTGAGACGACGCGCCACTGCCCGGTGCGGTCCGCATTCCAGAGCGTGAGTGGCACGCCCTGCTGGTTCTGCACGATCGTCAGATCCAGTCCGCGAACCACCGGCTGTGCCTGATTGTCATCCCGGTTGCGGCACAGCAGGGTGCCGTCGCTCGTAAGAATCGCGACAAAGAATTGGCTCGGGCCAGACGCCCGGTCACAAGTGTTTTGAATGCCCAGGTCAAGCGCGCGGAGATCCCACACCGTTGCGGACACTTTGCGGTCCACCTCGCTCACGAGGTAGTTGCGCAGCACGGTCATGGTGCCGACGCCCGCAACGAGAAGGCCCACCGTCAGGAGCAGAACGGTGACGGCCGTCGTCTTGGTGCGCAGGGAGATTCGGCCCCACCACTGGGATAGCTGATCGTGCATAAGGTGATCAGGCTAACCGGTATCGCCATGAAACGCCTGTGTTGCGCAGGCGCTGCACGGTCAGACCTTCGCTGCCTTGAGCATGTAACCGAAGCCGCGCTTGGTCTGGATGACCGGCTCCTCCGAGTACTGGTCGAGCTTGCGACGGAGGTACGAGACGTAGGACTCGACGATGCCGGCATCCCCGTTGAAGTCGTATTCCCAGACGTGATCGAGGATTTGCGCCTTCGACAGCACGCGGTTGGGGTTCAGCATGAGGTACCGCAGGAGCTTGAACTCGGTGGGGCTGAGCTCCACCGGGGTGTCACCGATGGTGACCTCGTGGGTGTCCTGGTCCATGGTGAGGTCCCCGGCGCGGATGATGGCATCCTCTTCGTCTGCCATGGTGCGTCGCAGGATGGCTTTGATGCGCGCGACGATCTCGTCGAGGCTGAACGGCTTCGTGACGTAGTCGTCGCCGCCGACGGTGAGGCCGGTGATCTTGTCTTCGGTGTCATCCTTCGCCGTGAGGAACAGGATGGGGGCGGTGTAGCCGCTCGCGCGCAGGCGCTTGGTCACGCCGAACCCGTTCATGTCGGGCAGCATGACGTCGAGGATGATGAGGTCCGGCTCTTCCTCCAGTACTGCGGAGATCGCCTGGGCGCCGTTACCGACCGCACGCACGGCGAACTTCGCGAAGCGAAGGCTCGTGGTCAGCAGGTCCCGGATGTTGGGCTCGTCATCGACAATAAGAATCTTTGGTCCGTCGGTCATGCCCACCAGTATCTGCGCGTTTGCTGGATGCTAGCTGAGAGTGCGTCGAGCGGTCTGGAGTATAGAGTGCGGGTGCACAATGGAGTGATGGACCACGAGGAGTTCACCTCAGCCGGGGATCCGGTCTGTTGGCTTGAGCGTGTGTGCGACGAGTGCGGTGCCCTCATCGAAGGCGAGCTACCCGCCGTCTGCTGGCGCTGCGGCGCTGAGGTGCATTCGTCGTGACGGAACGCGACTCCCATGCTCCCGTCGCGACTGTGTCTGCTCGCCCAAACGCTAATGTGGATAACTCATCACTTGTGTCGAGGCCTTGCGTGACTCTGGGTGACTGAAACCTTTAGTTGCCTCTCCGCAAGAACTTCTGCTCCAACTTGTACTGTTTGAAACCGTCTAGAGGGACTAGACTAAAATGGTCAGCGAGCAGCCAACGCGCCGAGTCTTGAAACTGCTGCGCAAGGCAGGTTGGGAGCCGGTGCGTTCGGTCGGCAGCCATACCGTGTGGCGTTCGGCAGATGGCACTCGAAGCTTGTCGATACCGGACGGGCATACCATGATTTCCCCAGGGATCGTGCGTCAGGTTCACCGGGCATTGAAGGAAGGTCAGGAATGAGTCGGTACAGCGCAATTGTGACTCGTGAGGGCAAGTGGTGGATGGTGACCGTTCCCGAAATTGACCGCGTCACCCAGGCTCGGCGCCTCAGTGAGACTGAACTCATGGCGCGCGAACTCATCGCCGTGACGCTAGATATTCCTCTTGATGGAGTCCTCGTCGACGTGTCGCTTGCCTCGGTTGACGGGCTCACCAATATTTCCGAACGCGTGTCTGAAATTGAGTCACATCGAGAAAAGGCGTTAGAACTTGAGCGTCGGGCGACGCAGGATGCTGCCACCTTGGCGAAGGAACTCAGCGACCGAAAGATCCCCATGCGCGATGTTGGCGCAATCCTTGGCGTCTCTCACCAGCGGGCGCACCAGCTTCTTCGCGGCTGAGGCCGAAGTTAGCTCGCGGACGAGGTGACTCGAACGCAGCAGCATCCGTTGGCTGGGGGAGTGAACTCGACGGTGCGGTCGGTCTCGGACGCGCCCTCGGCGACACCCTGTAGCAGAGCGACATTGGCCTGACAAATAATCTCAGCGTGCTCGACGGCGAGTTTGTCGAACGGGCAATTGCCGAGCACAGTGCCCCCAGTGCCGTCGTCGCGAGGCTCGTAGCCGCACGCATCGAGGATCGCGTCCAGGCTGCCGGCGGCGGCGCCCAGCTCGCGCCCGGCGTTCGCCGACACAGCGGTCAAGACTTCGCGGACGGGCGCACCCGTTCGGTCGGATTCAGTGATGGCGGCGGCCAAGAGGCTTCCGGCGAGCTCGTACCGGCGAGGGGGAATGGAGATGGAGATCTCGCCCCCCGCTCGCCGGTACAGCTTCGACGGGCGACCGGCACCAGGCCCGGTCTTTCCGCTCAGGCGCTTGAACTCAATCTCCAAGACGCCGTCGTTGACGAGCCTGTCGAGGTGGAAGGCCGCGGTGCTGCGGGGAATCCCTAGGGCTTCTGCAGCGTCGTCCCTAGACACCGGCCCGGTGCCGCGACTGATGAAGTCGAACAGTGCCCGCCGTTGTGGGTCGCTGATTGCAGCGACGGCGGCGATCTGTTCAGTCCGTGACTCGTCCATGGTTTCCATCATATCTCTAAAAGTGTAAAAACTTGACAAAAGAATTTTAGGCGACGTAGAGTCACATTCAGGCCACTAAGAAAGGATGAAACGTGACCACCCTTACCAACTCCGACACCCTTGCCGCCACGTCAAAACGAAGCGACCCCGCCTGGCAGGCGTTTGCACTCCTGCGAACGGTCTTCACCATTGCACCAATCCTGTTCGGCCTCGACAAATTCTTCAACCTCCTCACCGACTGGCCGAGCTACCTCGCGCCACTCGCGACAGACGTCCTTCCCGTGACCGGGCAGCAGTTCATGTACGGCGTCGGAGTCGTCGAGATCATCGCCGGAGTCGTCGTCTTCGTCGCACCGCGGTACGGCGCCATGCTGGTTGCCGCGTGGCTGGCAGGAATCATCGTCAACCTCCTGATTCTCCCCGGATATTTTGATGTGGCTGTGCGAGACTTTGGCCTGTTTGTCGCGGCGCTCGCGCTGTTTCGACTCACCTTTGTTCGTAGTATCCGTAGTACGACTAAAGAACAGGTGTAACCCATGCCCGATTCACAGCGAGACTCGGATGACCGTCCCAGCCTCACCATCCTTGACGGCGGCCACGGGGCCAACCTGGTGCGGGCAGAGGCTGCAGTGGCAGAACTCCTCACTGCGCTCGGCCGCGATGTGACCAGTGAGCACCTGGCAGACACTCCCCGAAGAGTCGCATCGAGCCTGGTGGAGATGCTAACCCCGCGCGACTTCAGCATGACCACGTTCCCGAACGATGAAAACTACGAGGAACTCGTGCTTGTCCGCGACATCCCGTTCCACTCGCTGTGTGAGCATCACCTGTTGCCCTTCCGCGGTGTGGCCCACGTCGGCTACGTCCCCGGCGACCGACTCGTTGGACTATCCAAGTTGGCGCGCGTCGTCGAACGGTTCGCCCGCGACCTGCAAGTGCAGGAGCGGCTCACCCAACAAATAGCTCGCTACCTCACTGAGGAGCTCGACCCCCGCGGGGTCGGGGTCGTGCTCGAAGCTGAACACCTGTGCATGACGATTCGCGGCGCAGGGGCTACCGGGTCCATCACCACCACTTCCGCCTTCACGGGCGTACTCACCAGCGACAACGCGATGCGGCGCCAATTCAGGCCGGCAGGCACCGACCTGCCCGCGTGACCGCAGCATCCAGCAAGGAGAACGACATGACAGACCAAAATTTCATCATCATCGGGGGTGGTCTCGCCGGGGTTTCCGCGGCGGAAGAACTGCGCAAGCAAGGGTTTACCGGCACGATCCAACTCCTCGCCCAGGAAGCGCATGAGCCCTACATCCGGCCGCCGCTGTCGAAGGGATACCTGAACGGCTCTGACGGGCTGGATGCCGTGTACGTGCATCCGGACTCCTGGTACGGGGAGAACTCCGTGGAGTTGCTGACCGGCACGAAAGCGTACGGGGTCAACTCGGTAGCCCACGAAGTCACGGTGTCGGGCGGCACGCCGCTGCACTACGACAAGCTGTTGCTGGCCACGGGCTCGTCGCCCCGACTCCTGACGATCGACGGCGCCGAACTTGGCGGAGTGCACTACCTGCGGACGCTCGACGACTCCATGGCTCTGCACAAAGAGCTCGCTGCTGGCGGCCGAAACCTCGTGCTCATCGGGTCGGGGTGGATCGGCATGGAGGTCGGCGCGACCGCGCGCACCCTCGGCAACGAGGTGACCATTCTGGAACGTGACCCCATCCCGCTCGCGAACGCGATCGGCGATGAATTCGGAACCATGTTCGCCGAGCTGCACCAAGAGCACGGGGTGACGCTGCGGATGTCCGTGATCGTCGAGAAGATCGTGGGCAGCCACGGCAAGGTAGCTGGTGTGCAACTGGACTCGGGAGAAGTGATCCCGGCCGACCTGGTTCTCATTGGGGTCGGCGCTGTTCCGAACGTGGCGCTCGCGGATGACGCGGGGATCGTCACCGAGAATGGGATTGTGGTCGACCAGTCGATGCAGACCAGCAACCCCGACATTTATGCAGCGGGGGATGTGGCGAATGCGTTCCATCCGCTCGCCAACATGCGTCTGCGCAGCGAACACTGGGCGAATGCGCTCAACGAGGGTCCGGCCGCAGCGCGCGCGATGCTCGGGCAGAACGTGAGCTTCGAGGACATACCGTACTTCTACACCGACCAGTACGACGTCGGCATGGAGTATTCGGGCTACGGTCCGATGACGAAAGGCGCGAAAGTCGTCTACCGGGGTAACCGGGCGGGGCGCGAGTTCATCGCGTTCTGGCTCAACGACGGCCGGGTTGTCGCGGGCATGAACGTGAACATCTGGGACGTGAACGAGCAGGTGCAGCGGCTCATCCGCGAGGGCAACGTGCAGGACGAAGCACGGCTGACCGACGAGTCAATTCCCCTGGAAGACCTCTAGGTGCAGCGCACGATCGGGGCGCGCACCTTCGACTTCGACCGCGAAGTCGCGGTCATGGCCGTCATCAACCGCACGCCGGACTCCTTCTTCGACAAGGGTGCGACATTCGCGCTCGACAAGGCGGTGGAGGCTGCGCTTCAGGCGGTTCAGGATGGCGCCGATCTGGTCGACATTGGTGGCGTGCCGTTTGGGCGGGGCCCGGTCGTCAGCGAGGAAGAGGAACTCGACCGTGTGGTGCCCGTCGTCGCGGCGATTGCGGCGAAGTCGGATGTCGTCATCTCTGTGGACACGTTCAGCGCGGCGGTCGCCTCGGCCGCGATTGAGGCGGGGGCCGCGGTCATCAACGACACGAGTGGGCTGTTCGACCCGGCTATGGCCGCCGCGGTCGCTGGTACTGAGGCCACGCTCATCCTCACGCACAGCATGTCCCCACCGCGGGCGGAGCCTCCCAAACCGGAGTATGTCGACGTGGTCGACGAGGTCATTGCGTTCCTGCGGGATCGCCTCACGCGCGCGAAGGCTGCCGGCATCCCGGACGATCGTCTCATCGTGGACCCTGGCCACGACCTCAACAAGAACACGTACCACTCGCTTGAACTCACCCGTCGGCTGCGCGAAGTTGTGGCGCTCGGGTATCCGACGCTCGCCGCCGTCTCGAACAAGGATTTCGTCGGCGAGATGACGGATCGACGTCAGGGCGAGCGGCTCGAGGGGTCAATTGCCGCTGCGGTGTTTTGCATTCTGGAGGGTGCGCGCATCATTCGGATGCACAATGTGCCGGCGAGCGTCGCCGCGGTGCACATGGTCGAGGGGATCCTCGGCTGGCGTGAGCCGGCCTGGACGATCCACAACATGGGATGAGCAGGTCCGTGAATGGGTCGCTGCAAGGTGCGCCGGATTCCGCGGGGGCGGGCGCGGGCGCGGGTGCGGGCATGGGTGCGGGTGCGGTTGCGGTTGCGCCCGGCGAAATCCGGAGACTGTGGCCGAATCCGTCTGGGCCGCTGAGCGACGCCGATATTGTCGCGTCACTCGTTGCGACCGAGCCTGTACTGCGGGTTAACTTCGTGTCCAGCGTCGACGGCGCGGTGACGCACAACGGTCGCTCAGGTGGACTTTCGGACGACGCCGACAAGCGTCACTTCGAGCTTCTCCGTCGCGTGTGCGACGTCGTGCTGGTCGGTGCGGGAACCGTTCGCGTGGAGGGCTACGGCGCGATGCGGGTGAGCGAAGAGTCCGCGCGCTGGCGCCTGGCGAACGGGATGTCGGAGCATCCGGTGTTTGCGATCGTCTCCGGGGCGCTTGACCTTGACCCGCAGTCCGAAATTTTCACGGAGGCTCCGGTGCGCCCGATCGTGTTCACGACGTCCCGCGGGGCAGGGCGTGCAGCGGAGTTCGAAGCGGTCGCGGATGTGGTGGTCGCCGACGCAGCCTCCGTGCGCGTTGCGGACACAGACCACCCCGGCGACCCGATGCGAGTGCACGGCCCGACAATCGTGTCGACGTTGCGCGAGCGTGGGCTCCGCAGCATCCTGTGCGAGGGCGGACCACATCTGTTCGGCTCGCTGCTGGCGGATGCCGTCGTCGACGAACTGTTCCTCACGGTCAACCCGACCTTGGAAGCGGGTGGGGCAAAGCGCATCACGGCGGGCGAGCTCGCAGCATCCGTCCCCCTTACGCTAGCGACCGTCCTCGCCTCGGGTAGCACCCTCCTCCTCCACTACACCCTCCGCCCCTAACCCCCCCCGCCCATTTCCCCGCGAGTGTGCACTTGTGGTTGCTTTCAGGCGCTGAAAACCGCCAAAAGTGCACACTCGCGGGGAGGGGGCCAGGGGTGTGGAGAGAGGCGGGGGTGGGTCGCGGTGGGCTGGCAGGATGTCGGCGTGCGATATCCGGCCCCGCTTGTGCCCACGCTGGCCGGCCGGGCGTTCTCAACCGCGGAAGCAGCCGCGGCCAGTGTCACGCGGGCCAGGACCCGATCGAAGGATCTGATCTCGCCGTATCGTGGCGTGCGGATGCCGGCAACCGACGAGCGGGACGTTCACCAACTGTGTGACGCCTACGCGGCGCGGATGTCGTCCCAACAATTCTTCAGTCATGCGACTGCGGCGCAGCTTCATGGGCTCCCGTTGCCGCGGCGACTTCAGGATGACTCGCAAATCCACGTCGCCGTCGTCGGTGACGTCGGCCCGATCCGGATGCGCGGTGTGATCGCGCACCGGCTGGAGAAGGCGACGATCGTGTCGGTTGATGGGTTGCGTTCGCTTTCGCCGACGGAGACCTGGCGGTACCTGTCCACTTCCGTAGGGTTCGTCGATCTGGTTGCTGCCGGGGATGCGCTCGTGCGCAGGATGCAGCCGCTCGCCACGATGAGCGATCTCACCAACGCCGTGCGCGACCACCGGGGGCACCGCGGAGCACGGCTACTTCGACAGGCCATGGCATCCGTTCGGCCAGGGGTCGACTCACCCATGGAGACGCAGATCCGGCTGATGATCGTCGAGGCGGGGCTGCCGGAGCCCGTGGTGAATGCGACGATCCGCAATCGACACGGCGCTTTCATCGCGCTGGGCGACATGGTTTACCCCACGTATCGGGTGCTCGTCGAGTACGACGGCGGGCACCATTTTGAGAGTGTGCAGCAGTCCCACCACGACATCGACCGGCTCGACAAGGTGATGGAGGAAAAGTGGCGAGTCATCCGGGTCAACAGCTCCCACCTGCGCAGGAAGGCGACGGTCGTGCACAAGGTGCGCACTGCCCTTCAGGATGCCGGCTGGCGCCCCTGACCCGTCACCGCACCGCCCTGTCCCTGTCCCTGTCCGCGAGTGTGCATTTGTGGTCGTTTTCAGCCACTGAAAGCAGCCACAAGTGCACACTCGCGGGAAGCGGGGGGAAGGGGGCGGGGGGAAGGCGGGAAGGGGGGAAGGGGGAAAGGGGTGGGTCAGGAAGGGGTTAGCGCGGCGGCGTCGAGGATCGTGTAGCTGTAACCCTGCTCGGCGAGGAAACGCTGGCGGTTCTGGGCGAAGTCCTGGTCAACGGTGTCCCGCGCGACGAGCGTGTAGAAGTTCGCGGGCAGCCCAGACTCCTTCGGCCGCAATAGGCGCCCCAGCCGCTGGGCCTCCTCCTGCCGTGACCCAAAGGATCCGGACACCTGAATCGCGACGGTTGCCTCCGGCAGGTCGATGGAGAAGTTCGCCACCTTCGAGACCACAAGCACCTTCGTGACGCCGTCGCGGAACTCCTGGTACAGGCGCTCGCGTTCGTCAATGGAGGTCGCACCGGTGAGTTTGGGCGCGTTCAGCGCATCCGCGAGCATGTCGATCTGGTCGAGGTACTGCCCGATGACGAGGATCCGCTCGCCCGCGTGCTGCTCCACCAGCTGCCGCACCACGCGCAGCTTCGCGGGCGCCGTCGCCGCCAGCCGGTAACGTTCGTCATCGGCGCTCGCCGCATATTCGAGTCGCTCCTGCTGCGGCAGGTCGATCCGCACCTCGAAACAGGATGCCGGGGAAATGAACCCCTGCGCCTCGATTTCCTTCCACGGGGCGTCGAACCGCTTAGGGCCGATCAGGCTGAACACATCGCCCTCGCGGCCATCCTCGCGTACAAGGGTCGCGGTGAGCCCGAGCCGTCGGCGGGCCTGCAGCTCGGCCGTGAGCTTGAACACCGGTGCCGGCAGCAGGTGCACTTCGTCGTAGATGACGAGTCCCCAGTCCATGGCGTCGAGCAGCGAAAGGTGGGCGTACTCGCCTTTTCGTTTCGCGGTGAGAATTTGGTACGTCGCGATCGTGACCGGCTTGACCTCCTTCACCTGTCCCGAGTACTCGCCAATCTCCTCCTCGGTGAGCGTGGTGCGCCGCAGCAGTTCGCTCCGCCACTGCCGGGCAGAAACCGTGTTCGTGACGAGCACGAGCGTGGTGGTTTTCGCTTCGGCCATGGCGCCGGCGCCGACGAGAGTTTTTCCCGCGCCACACGGCAGCACGACGACGCCGGAGCCGCCAGTGAAGAAGTGATCAATGGCTTCCTGCTGGTACGGCCGCAAGTGCCAGTCTGCGTTATCCAGGGCGATCTCGTGCGGCGTGCCCGGCGTGTAGCCGGCGAGGTCTTCGGCTGGCCATCCGAGCTTCACGAGCTCCTGCTTGAGCTGTCCGCGCGCCCAGGCAACGACACCGAAACGGTCCGGGGCGATCTGCCCGGTCAGGAGGGGGACCACGCGCTTGGCACGGGCGATCTCGGCGAGCACCGCTGCATCCGTGGAGTGCAACTCCAGTTCGCCGTCCTTGGTGCGCTCGATCGTCAGCCGCCCGTAGCGCCCCACGGTTTCGCGGATGTCGACGGCCACCGACTGCGGCACCGGGAACTTCGAGTACCGCTCCAGCGTGGCAAGCATGTCGTCGGCGTTGTGGCCTGCAGCCCGCGCGTTCCACAGCCCCAGCCGCGTAACCCGGTACGTGTGAATGTGCTCCGGCGCACGCTCCAATTCAGCGAAGATGGCGAGATCGTGTCGGGCATTTTCGGCGTCCGGATGCGCAACCTCGAGCAGCACAGTGCGGTCGCTTTGGACGATAAGGGGGCCGTCAGACATAACGTTCAAGTCTACGCCGTGCGCGGCCGTGTGACGCCCGCTACAACGCCCCCGGCCCTTCGCGGTCAGTCGACGACGACGGCCGCAATGCTGGAGAGCGGAAGGGTCCGCTCAATCTCGGAGAGCGGATCTTTGGCACGCAGTCGCCCGCCGGCCACGCTCGCCGGCTCCAGCCGGTAGTCGACGACCTGGCCGTTCGGCATCCGCACGCTCACGGTCACGGTCAGCTTCGAACGGATGGCGCCCTCCAGCTCCCGCGCGAGCCAGGCCACGCCGGTGTCCTGCCCGGTTCCGGCATCCGACGCTCGCAGCTTGTCGAGGAGCGACCGGTGGGGGTTCGGGGTGGAGACAAGCGGTGTCGGCGCCGACCCGGTGGAGACTGTGGGGCGACTGAGCTCGACGATGGTGCCGTGGCTGTCTTCAGCGGCGACCGGGTATCTGGCGTCGTGGAGCATCCAGTACACCTGACTGCGGTCGCGTCGGCTCACCAGGTTGCGTGAATCTGTGGGCCGCAGACCGAGCACACCGAGGGTTCGGTCCACGAGCACGGTGCCGAGCAAGTCGGAATCGTCGCTGCGCAGATAGCTGAGGGCTTCAGGGTCGCCAGGCGGCATCGGCCCCACCCGGAGCAAACCGTGCCGCGCTGCGGTCTCCGTGATGAGGTACTCAAGCGGCTGGGGCACCCCGCTGAGGGAGACCTCCCCGAAGAACTCGAGGATCGACTCGGCCGTTTCGCCGCCCACCATGGCACGCCCAACGCTCGCCGGCGTGAACAGGTACCTCGAGGCGATAGCGCGGCCATCCACCACGGCCATGGTGCGAAGCCGCGCGTCAATCGTCGCTTCGAGCGGCCCCGGGGCGACGGCCGTGAGGTCGTGTTGCAGGTAGAGGCGGTCGACCGGCGCAGGGAGCGTTGCCGTCAGGAGCGCGATCGCACGGTCGCGGTCGCCGCCGAGCAGTGCGGCGCCCGGTGTGCTCACAATGTCGCCAGCCGTGATCCCGAGCCGCTCCGCTTCGATGAGCCCCTGTGCTGCCCGTTCGGTGAGCCAGTCGCGCCCACCGGGGTAACGCCAGTGCAGCCAGTCGCGAATCCCCGGCCCCCACAAACTATCCGCGCGTTCAGACAGCACCGTGCGGATGCCCGCAGGCAGGTTCGTCGCCCAGGTTTCGGCGAGGATGGCCCAGCGCTCGGCCGTGCTGAAGTTGTTCCAGGCCGCTCGATCGGTCGCGACGACGAGTCGATTCCCGACCCTGGCGATGAGTCCGGCAAGTTGGGCGGCGGCCACCAGCGTGTCCAGGGAGGACACGTCGATGCTCACGGCCTCAGCAAGCCGTTTCTTCTCCGGGTTGCCGAGTGCGCCGCGAGCGAGAAGCCTGGCTGGTTCCCGGTCGAGTTCGAACAGCAGTTCAGCGGTCGCCGTGGCCGCGGTGAACGCGTGCTCTGCCGCGAGATGGTCGGCCGAGTGGCGTTCGGTTTCGCTCACGTTCGCAGGGTTCGGCTCCTGGTCGTTGTTGCGGGCGACGGGATGCCCCAGCTCCGGCCACCGGTCCAGTTGAGCGGTGACTTCAGGCCACACGGTGACGCCCTCGTCGTTCTCGTCCAGGAGGACGAGTTCTCGCAGCAGTGACACGTCGTCCGGCTGCAGGCCGAGAGCGGCGGGAATTGCGGTGGTCGGCATCCGCTTTTCGCCCAGGCTGACGAGTGCGGCGAGGTTGACGCGGTCGAGCCGCTCAAGGCACTGTTGAAGCGAGTCGGGGCCGAGGAGCGCATCCGCGAGGTCGAAGAAATCCCGGATGCCCGCTGTCGGGAGTGCGCGGCGCTCCAGTGCGGCGAGCAACTCGTTGTCGTCGGTGGCCCGAAGCAACGAGGCCAGACGTGCGGTACTCCTCATAGGCTCCGTTGGCGCGCTACTGCGCGTCAGCCTTCGCTGCGTTCGAGCGGCGCACGGCGTTGGACACGAGAAGGGCGATGATGAGCAGGAAGGCGAGTGGCAGTCCGTAGTACTGCACGAAGAAAACGGTGGGCCAGATTCCGTGGCTGAACCCGTCGTTCGCGCCCGCGCCGAGGGTCGTTCCGACGATGACGGCGATGAAACACGCGAGGGCGAGCCCTACAAGAATGAGTACCCCAAACGCCATAATGCGTTCGGTACGATTGATGCGTACGGGCGGTGGGGTGTTCGGCGCTTTCTTGCTCACATTCCCAAGGATACGCGTGACGCAAATGCCCGTAGGCTTGAGTCAGATGATCGCCTGTGCTCACACTGCACTGCGACCGAAGAAAGGTAGTGGCATGCCCACCGGGAAGGTCAAGTTCTACGACGACGAGAAGGGCTTCGGCTTCATCAGTTCTGATGACGGCCAGGAAGTCTTTCTGCACGCCTCTGCGCTCCCCGATGGGGTCACTGTGAAGGCGGGAACCAAGCTTGAGTTCGGTATTGCGGACGGCAAGCGCGGCGCTCAGGCCCTTTCTGTGCGCGTGCTGGAGGCCCCGCCGAGCCTCGTGCGGATGAGCCGCAAGCCTGCCGATGACATGGCAGTCATCATTGAAGATTTGGTGAAGGTGCTCGACAGTATCGGGTCGAACCTGAAGCGCGGGCGGTATCCGGACTCAACCCATTCGCGCAAGATTGCGGCCATGCTCCGCAAGGTTGCGGAAGAACTGGATGCCTGAACCGAAGAGCACCAAGCCGAAAGGCGCTGCCGCGAAAACCGCAGGGCCGAAAGCCGTTCAGGCGAAGAGCGCTCAGGCGAAAGGCGCTCAGGCGAAGAGTGCTCAGGCGAAAGGCGCTCACGCGAAAGGCGACGGGCCGCGCGAAATTGTGGCGACGGCGGAAGTCTTCGCGCTGGCCAGAACCGCTTTGCTCGACATCACCTCAGAGGACACGATCGGCGAGCCAGCCGGTTCGCTGACCGAGGCTAACGGCACGATCACCGTGTACTTCGACACCACCATGACGGGTTACCCGGGGTGGAAGTGGACGGTAAGTCTCGCGCACCTGGAGGGTTCCGAGCCGTCCGTGCTGGAGACGGAGCTCACACCGGGCGAGGGCGCACTGCTGTCGCCGGACTGGATTCCGTGGTCGGAGCGTCTGGCCGAGTACAAGGAGGCGCAAGCCTTGCTCGTCGCGGAGGGCATCGCCGAGGAGTCGGACGACGACGATGACGACGATGATGACGATGACGACGACGATTTCGACGACGAGGATGTCAACGACGACGACGAAGCGCTGCTGCACAGCGGCGACCTGGACGGTGTCGACATCGACTCCATCGACCTGGCCGATGTCGATGAGGTTGCTCCGGATGCCGTGGCCGGGTCAGCTGTGCCGGCGGTGAGTGACGATAAGCCCAAGAAAGCCAAGGGCAAGTCCGACGACGCAGGTCCACAGCAGGCCGGTAAGCCCCGCCGTAACCAGCGGGCCAAGAAACAGCAGCAGGACGACGAGGGCGAGTAGCCACAACACGAGACCGACGAGCATCGCCTTGCGGTCATCCGTTTTCACGGGTTCGGGGTCGGGGCGACGCTCCGAGTCCTTCAGCCACAGTCGCATGGTTCCAGCGTACTGAGTTGCGGCGACTCCTCCGTAGACTGGCGTCGTGATCTCGCCGGCGCCGCCCGATTCGATGGTGGGGCGCGCGGACCGGTATCCCTCATTATCCGAGTGGTTGGGCGAGGTCGCGTTCGCGCCACTCGTGGTCGAGGTGCAGCCTAGCTGGAGCCGGTTCAACCCGAGCCTGGCTGTGGTGGACGGTTCGTTGCGCGGCGTCATCCGCTCCTCGAACTATCGGATCGTGGATGGCCGCTACATCATCGATGATGACGGCGGGGCTATCCGCACGACCAATTTCCTCGTCGACGTGGATGCTCGTGGCAACGCAACGAATCCGCGAAACCTGCTGGAGCCGGCGGGCCGCACATCCAGTAGTTTTCCGGTGCATGGCTACGAGGACGTGCGCCTCGCCCCGGTCGGCGATGAGTTGTGGGCGTTGGCGACGGTTCGCGACTCCGACGAGAGCGGGCTGTGCCGGATCGCGCTTCTTCGACTGGCCGATGACGGCCGCGTGGTGGAGGAGCGAATCGTCGTTGGACCGACCCCCGGTCGCCACGAAAAGAACTGGGCTCCTTTCGCGGCGGAGGGGATTTCCTCTGGTGCGTCCGTTGGTGAGGTGACGGTCGTCTACTCGTGGGACCCGCTGGTCATCGCGGCCATCTCGCCGGACCCTGATTCACCGACCGAGGCGCGGTTCCGCGAGCTGTCGCGCACGGCATCCGGTCTGGGGCCGAACGTTCGTGGCGGCACGAACGGGGTGCGGGTTGAGGGCGGATGGCTGTTTCTCGTGCACGAGTCCCGCCGTTTTCCCGACAGTGTCGCGCGCTACCTGCACCGCTTTGTGATCGTGAGGGAAGATGCCACGGTGGGTCTCGTGTCACCGCTCCTGACATTCCTGACGGACGGAGTGGAGTTCGCCCTCGGTGCCGCACACCAGGGAGACGACCTTCTGGTCGCGTTCGGGCTCGATGACGCCGAAGCGTGGATCGCCCGGATGAGCTTCGACAGGGTAATCGAACGGCTGGCGTCGCCCGCCGGGAGCGAAAATCCGTCATGATGAAGCGCGTGACCCCAAAGATTTGCCTGGCCATGATCGTGCGGAACGAGGCGGCGATCATTGAGCGGGTTTTGGCCTCTGCGAAACCGTTGATTTCGTCGTGGCGCATCATCGATACGGGTTCGACAGATGGGACGCCCGAGCTCATTGAGCGCGAGCTCGCAGGTATTCCGGGCGAGTTGCAACGTTCGGAGTGGACCGACTTCGGTACGAACCGCAGCGAACTGGTCGAGTGGGCGGGCGGCACCGACGATTGGCTTCTGCTGCTCGACGCCGATATGACCGTGGAGGTGGACGACGATTTCGCGGCTCAGCTTGCGGCATTCGAGTCGGATGCTGCGCTCGTGGAGGTCGTCGGAGGCGTGCGATACCGGATGTCATTTCTCGTGCGCAGCGGCGTGCCGTGGCGCTATCTCGGACGCACCCACGAATACCTGTCGTCTCAGGCGAAGCACACCTCGGCGTGGTTCAACGGGCTGCGGGTGACGCATCACGGCGATGGTTCTTCCCACGCGGAGAAGCTGGAAAGGGACATGAGGCTTCTCGGACTCGACCTGGAGGAAACCCCCAACGACCCACGCAGCATCTTCTACCTGGCCCAGACTCACAAAGACCTCGGCAACGACGAGCGTTCGCGGGATCTCTATCTGCAGCGCGTGGAGTTGGCTGGATGGGATGAGGAAGTGTTCTGGTCGCACTATCAGGCCGGAATCCTGGAGGAGCGGCTGGGGTTGGCATCCTCCACCGACACGCTCGCCGCCGCGTGGAATCGCCGACCGACGAGAGCGGAACCGCTCTACCACCTCGCACGCATCTACCGGTTGCGACGCCAGCATCACCTGTCGTGGGTGTGGTCGAATGTTGCCGCCGCGATTCCGAAACCGGAGGACACGCTGTTCGTGGAGGACTGGGTGTACCTCTGGGGTGCGCCGTTTGAGCGAGCGGATGCCGCGTGGCGGATCGGACATTCGGAGCTTGCTCATTCGGTGGCAACGGAGTTGTTGCGCCGCGATGACCTGCCTGCCGACCACCGCGAGCATCTCGAATTTATCCTCGCGAATACTGCGGAACAGGTCCGTACCCCAATAGACTGACCGAATTGTTCTGAGGAGTGCCTCGTGCCAACCCGTCGTGACGTTCTGCTAGTGATTGGTACCGCTGCAGCAACCGCAATCCTCATGTCCAGCGTGGATCTCCTCGTTCCCGGACCTCAGGGCGCGCCTGGCTCGGATGGCAAGGACGGCGTTGACGGTAAGGATGGCGCCAACGGCGCTCCGGGCAAAGACGGTGTCGACGGTGTCGATGGCGCGGATGGCCTGAACGGCACCAATGGAACTAACGGCGTGAATGGTACTGCGGGTGCAACCGGACCCGCTGGTGCAGACGGGGTGGCAGGGTCAACCGGTCCAACCGGTCCGATTGGTCCCACCGGCGAGATTGGTCCGGCCGGCGATCCGGGGCCAACGGGGCCGACCGGGGCGGACGCCGGCGATACTGGTACGACGGGTACCACTGGCCCGACGGGTGCAACGGGTGCAACGGGTGCCACGGGGCCGACGGGTTCGACTGGCCCGACGGGTACCACGGGCCCTACTGGCCCCTAGCTGACCCGAGCCAGTCGCCGATCGCCGCTTAGCGGCCGAGGTTCCCCACCACATACTCGATGCAGCCGACGAGGGCGCGCACGTCATTCGGTTCGATCGCGGTGAACGTGGCGACACGCAACTGGTTGCGGCCGAGTTTGCGGTACGGCTCAGTGTCGACCACGCCGTTCGCGCGCAGTGTCTTCGCGACCGCTGCGGCGTCGATCGAGTCGTCGAAGTCGATCGTGACGACGACCTGCGAGCGGTGGTTGGGGTTCGCGACGAACGGGGTCGCGTAGTCGACGCTCTCGGCCCAGTCGTAGAGCACGGAGGAGGACTCGCGCGTGCGGGCATCCGCCCAGGAGAGTCCGCCGTTGCCGTTGATCCAGTCGAGCTGGCTCTCCAGCAGCAGCAGCGTGGTGAGTGCTGGCGTGTTGAGGGTCTGGTTCAGGCGGGAGTTGTCGATAGCGTTTTTCAGGCTCAGGAACTCGGGGATGTAGCGGTCGCTCGCCGCAATCGTCTCGACGCGTTCGACGGCGGCGGGGGAGAACAGCGCGAACCAAAGCCCGCCGTCGGAGGCGAAGTTTTTCTGCGGGGCGAAGTAGTACACGTCGGCCTGGCTCGCGTCGAACGCGATGCCGCCCGCTGCGCTCGTGGCGTCCACGACGGTGAGGGCGCCAGGGTCCCCGGCGACGCGGGTGACCGGGGCCATGACCCCGGTGGAGGTTTCGTTGTGCGGCCACGCGTACACGTCGATCCCGGATGCGGGGGAGGCTTCGCTGCGGCTGCCCGGTTCGGCCGCGTGGACATCCGGAGCCTCAAGCCACGGCGCGGCGGCGGCAGCAGCGAACTTGCCACCGAACTCCCCGAAAGTGAGGTTCTGGCTGCGCGTGGTGATGAGGCCGAAGGCTGCGGCATCCCAGAACGCGGTGGATCCGCCGTTACCGAGCACCACTTCGTAGCCGTCCGGCACATGAAATAGGTCAGCGAGACCGGAGCGCACGCGGCCGACGAGATCCTTGACGGGAGCCTGGCGGTGGGAGGTGCCGAGCAGGTCTGCCCCGACACCCGTCAGGTGCGCGAGCTGTTCTGGCCGCACTTTGGACGGGCCGCATCCGAATCGTCCGTCGACGGGAAGCAGGTGTGGGGGGATGGTCAGCTCCGGCATGCTGCAATCCTAAGCCGGGCAGTTGCCGTGCTACGCCGACGGTACTGGCGGGCGTTCGCGGTTAGGCTAACCTAAACAGATTATTGCGGAAGGAGGCTCGGATGGCTGACCTGATCGACACCACCGAGATGTACCTCCGCACGATCTATGAGCTTGAAGAAGAGAACATCATTCCGCTGCGCGCGCGCATCAGCGAACGCCTCGGGCATTCCGGGCCGACCGTGTCGCAGACCGTGGGGCGCATGGAGCGTGATGGCCTCGTGGTGGTGGAGGACGACCGCCATTTGCGCTTGACCACGGCGGGTCGCAGCAAGGCCGTGAACGTGATGCGCAAACACCGTCTGGCTGAGCGGTTGCTCGCGGATGTGATCGGGCTCGACTGGGCGCTCGTGCACGATGAAGCCTGCCGCTGGGAGCATGTGATGAGCGAGCAGGTGGAGCGCCGGCTTCTGGAGTTGCTGGAGCATCCGACGCATTCGCCGTACGGCAACCCGATTCCTGGCCTTGAGGATTTGGGCGACAACACGGCGTCCAGGAAGTTTTCGGATGGCGTCGTGAATCTCGTGAACCTGGTGCTCGGCGCAGTTGGGCCGGTGAAGGGCACGATCCGCCGCCTCGGCGAGCCGGTGCAATACGAGCCTGAGTTGTTGGAGCAGTTGCAGGCGGCAGGGCTGATGCCCGGCGCGATGGGTAGTTTCGAGTCGCGCGGCGACTACGTGCTCGCCTCGGTTGACGGGCGCGCCGGCGACGGTCTGGAGTTGCCGACGGAGGTTGCGCAGCACATCTATGTGGGGACTTCGCGCTTCGCTGACTGACGCCCGGGACGGGCGTCAGCGCTGGCGTTGCGGCGAAGGCCAGAAATGGCCTTCGCTTTTAGTTCCAGCGCGCAATTTCGTGCCGTTCCAGCGTTCGTGGCGCTTACTGGGTTACCCTGAATCGTCCTTGTTGTTCCGCGAGAAGCTCGGGAGAGTCAGATGACTAGCGGTCGCACCATCCAAACCGTGGATGAGCGTGCCCTCTTTTTCATACGACTGAGCACCGGATACGCCTGTCAGCGCATCCTGAACGCCTGAGCACTGCCGTTTTATGCGGCGGTGCTTTTTTGTTCCGCTCACTCCCTCTCGTTGGGCGCCAAGGTGGGTCGAATTCCTGCAAGCCGTGCGGGACCCTTCGGAAGGATGAACATGCGCACCCTGGTGTTGAATGCGGGCTTCGAGCCTCTTTCTGTCGTGTCGTTTAAGAGAGCCATGGTGCTCGTCATGAATGAGAAGGCGACGGTGATCGCGGCGGATGATGAGCATCCGGTGTTCACCGCGTTTGGCGCATACGATCGTCCTTCGGTGATTTTGTTGACGCGCTATGTGCGCATCCCGAATGGGCGCTCTGTGCCGGTGAGTCGGCGCGGAGTGCTGCGCCGCGACTCGTCGCGCTGCGCGTACTGCGGTGGTTCGGCGTCGACGATCGACCACGTGTTGCCGCGTTCACGCGGAGGTAAGGACACCTGGGAAAACCTGGTGGCGTGCTGCCTGCGCTGCAACAACGCGAAGGGCGACCGCACGCCGTCCGAAATGCACTGGACGCTGCGGGTGCGCCCGCAGCCGCCGCACGGTACCGGTTGGATGGTGCGCGGCATCGAGCGCGCGCTGCCCGAGTGGGACGAGTTCCTGGCCCCCGTTGCTGCGTAGCAGGCCCCGAATTACTCTTTGGCCTGCACTCGGCTCACCAATTCGTCGACCATCTCTTGCGTGAACTCGCCTTTGCTCATCGCCACAAGGCGCTTTAAGGGTAGGACGCGCACCAGGTTCAACGCATCCGGTTTCTGGCCACCCTGCACCAAGAGTTCACGCAACATTGGCCCGCCGACGGGGTGTTTAAGCCATGTCGCGATCGAGGAGTCTCCGGTGAGTTGCTTAGGGGCTTTCGCCATGTTTGAGTATCTCCTTGAATCGGAAAGAGAGAGCGTCGGCACATCCGCTACTGCCTAACAATCTAAGCAGCAGTGGTACACCGCGTCGCACTCGGCGATCGACGCGCAACCAGCCTCGACAGTATCTTCGCTAAACTCAACCCACTAGCCTCTGTAGCTCAACGGAAGAGCAACTCCGTCCTAAGGAGCAGGTTGGGGGTTCGAATCCCTCCAGGGGCACTGTCGCGCTCCTTCTGAGGACGGCGCTGTGACCCGGCCCCCGCCACTCGAAAAGCCCGCGAGTGTGGACAAAGGCCGGGATCGTGTGGACACGATCTCCGGGACAGCGCATAGTGGCGCTCCACGGGCCCACGCACGTAGCTCCCCGACCACGCTCAACACGATGCGCAGCCGGGCGGGGTGAGCAGGAGGTCGCCGATAGCCATTGGCCGAGTAAGCATGATCATTCCTGAATCTACAAATATTCCTAATTCTGCGAACTATGCTACCATCCCACCATGACTTCCCCCACGGCCGTTGACCAACCTCCCCGCCGCATCGGCTCCCGCATCGGCTGGGGCTGGATCGCGTTCAGTTCCCTCACCATCGTCATCATGGCGGTCAGCCCATATCTGACCTCCTCGCTGCGCACTCTCGCAGAATCGTCGGCCGGCATCGCGGGCGCGTATCTCGACCAGCCCTTCGGCATCCAGATCGCGTTCTACGTGCACGTGATCCTCGGCGGGATTGCCCTGCTCGCGGGACCGATTCAGTTCGCCCGCGGCATTCGGAACCGCTTGCCCCGCGTACATCGTCTGATCGGGAGGGTGTCGCTCGTTGCCATCCTCGTCGCCGCCACTGCTGGACTCGTGATCGTCCCGGTGAACTCGGCAGGGGCGATCGGAGGCGCCGGATTCGGCATGCTGGCCGTGCTGTGGGGGCTGTTCGCGATTCTTGGGTACCGCGCGATCCGGCGTCGCGACGTGGCGCAACACCGCGCCTGGATGACCCGCGCATTTGCGCTCACCTACGCCGCGGTGACGCTGCGTCTGTGGATTCCGTTGCTGATCGTGCTGCACATCGCCACTGGCACCGAACCGGATGCGGCGTTCAGTGCCGCGTACCTCTGGGTGCCGTTCCTGGCGTGGGTGCCGAACCTCGTCGTCGCCGAACTGATCGTGCGGAGGAACCATCGCGCCACGCTAAAGGGCGGGCCGAGTCCGGTGATCGCCGCGGCCACCTGACGCGTCAAGACGAGAATGATCCGCAACCGATCGTCGGTGATTGTGACACTCATTGGGTGGCGGCCATTCCCAAGTCTCGAACCTGGTTTCGAGCCGTTGTGCCTCCTAGGGTTGTTTACCCTTTGCCTGCTTGCCAAAAAATATGGTCCCGGCGCTGAGCTATCCCTTCTCGACGCCGTAACGGGAGGCCCTGGCTTCATCAGGAACACCAATAATACGATTATTTGCAAAACTGAGAACAATCGAGCATACTCGAACAATGACATCCGTCGACCTGCTTCTCCACCCCGTCCGTTTGCGCATCGTGCAGACGTTTCTGGGCAACCGAGAGCTCACCACCGCCCAGCTTGCCGAAGAGCTTTCCGACATTCCCAAGAGTGGCCTCTACCGCCATCTTGCCCTTCTTTCCGAGGCTGATGTGTTGACTGTGGTGGGCGAGCGCCAAGTCCGCGGCACCGTGGAGCGCACCTATGCGCTGCGCTTGGAGAACGCCCGGGTACAAGCGGAGGACCTCGCATCGATGACCCGCGAGGACCACGCTCAGGCTTTTGCGACGTTCGTCGCCGGCCTCCTCTCCAGCTACGACCGATACCTCTCTACTGGCGAACCCGATCTGGTGCGGGACGGCGTCAGCTACTCGATGAGCGCCCTCTGGCTCAGCGACGAAGAACACCTCGAATTTCTCCGTGACCTTGCCGCAGTGGTCGCACCTCGCGCCAACTTCGGCCCCAGCGCTCAGCGACGTCGACGACTGGCCGCCAATGTCTTCATGCCGCTCCCCGAACCATCAAACGAAAGCGAGACAAACAATGACTGATCACGGCCGACGTGAACTCGCGGTGACCTTCACCTCGAATGGGCTGGCACTGTCCGGCACGCTGACCACGCCGGAAGCCAAAACACCAGCGCCCGCCGTGCTGATGCTCCCGGGCTCGGGTCAAACCGACCGCGACGACAGCGCCAAACAGCTCCCCATCAACCTGTTCCCACAGCTCGTCACACCGCTCGTGGCGCAAGGGTTCGCAACATTCAGCTACGACAAGCGCGGCGTTGGCGCGAGCGAGGGCGACTACTATTCCACCGGATTCAACGACAACACAGCGGATGCCGCTGCCGCCGTCGCCTGGCTCGCCCAGCGCCCCGAGGTCGATGCATCCCGCATCTTCGTTCTTGGCCACAGCGAAGGCGCTCTGCACGCCGTGCGCCTCGCAGCTGGCGTCGGTGCAGGAACTGGCGCCGCCGCCGCTGTCGCAGGAGCCATCCTTCTCGCGGGTGCCGCAAAGACCGGCGAAGAGACCCTTCTCTGGCAGGGTCGCCAGATTGCGAGCACTCTTACCGGGTTCAACAAGGCCGTGATCCGCCTCCTGCGTGTCGACGTGGAGAAGTCGCAGCAAAAAACCTTCGACCGACTCAAGGCGACCACAACGGATGTCACGCGCATCCAGCTGCAGAAGGTGAACGCGAAGTGGATGCGCGAGTTCCTCGCCTACGACCCCGCCACCGACCTTGCGAAAGTGGAGTCGCCCGTGCTGGCCGTCACCGGGTCACACGACATCCAGGTGGACCCGAGCGACCTAAAGCGGATGACGGAGCTGATCCCGCAGAATTTCGAGTCGCACCTCGTACCGGGTGTCACCCACCTGATGCGCGACGACCCGGAAAATGCAGGGCTCAAAGGCTACAAAGCGCAGGCCAAGCAGCCGGTCGATGCCCGCGTTGTCTCGCTCGTCGCCGAGTGGCTGAAGGCGCGAGTGCCGGCGTAGCCGCCGTGCGAGTCGGAGAATTTCCACCACGATTGCTCGACAACCGAATGCCAGAAATCGAGCCCGAGACTATACTTGCCGCAAGGTCGCTTTCTGCAAAGCGAAATTGATACGGTGGCTGAACAACGACAAGAGGAGCGGAAATGTCGACGAAAAAGACTGGCGGATCGTCGAACCTTCAGCGATCGTTTACCGATCTTTCGCGAAGCGAGATTGAAGACCTCCAACTTGAACGCCTCCAGTGGACGCTCCACCACGCCTACTCCAACGTCCCGATGTACACGGCCAAGCTCGATGCCGCCGGAGTGCGGCCACAGGACATCGGGTCGCTGGACGACGTAAGACTTCTCCCCTTCACGACCAAGGCAGACCTGCGGGAAACCTACCCATTCGGGATGTTCGCCGTGCCCATGGAAGATGTCAGACGCATCCACGCATCGTCAGGGACGACAGGCCGGCCGACGGTTGTGGGCTACACCGAGGGCGACCTCGACCGCTGGGGTTCGCTCGTTGCGCGATCCCTCGAAGCGGCGGGAGTGCGCCCCGGATGGCGCGTGCACAATGCCTACGGGTACGGATTGTTCACCGGAGGGCTGGGAGCGCACGCCGGCATCGAGAAGCTCGGTGCAACGGTCATTCCCATGTCGGGAGGTCAGACGGAGCGGCAGGCTCAACTCATCGCCGACTTCCAACCGGATGCGATCATGTGCACCCCGAGCTACCTGCTCACCATCGCGGATGCCATGGAGCACCTGGGAATCGACCCGGCGAGCACGTCGCTGAAGGTCGGGATCCTCGGGGCCGAGCCCTGGACCAATGAAATGCGCCGCGAGATCGAGAGCCGACTCGGCATCGATGCCGTCGACATCTACGGGCTAAGTGAGGTCATGGGCCCGGGCGTCGCCAGCGAAAGCGTCCTGACCAAGGATGGGCCGCACGTCTGGGAAGACCACTTTCTGCCCGAGATCATCAACTCGGAGACCATGCAACCGGTCGACGACGGTGAGGACGGCGAACTGGTGTTTACCTCGTTGACGAAGGAGGCATTCCCCGTCATTCGCTACCGCACGAGCGATCTCACGCGCCTGCTCCCGGGAACGACCTACCCCGGCGTGCGCCGCATCGAGAAGATCACGGGCAGGAACGACGACATGATTATCCTTCGCGGGGTAAACCTGTTCCCGACTCAGATCGAGGAGATCGTGCTCGGCTTTGATTCGCTCACCCCGCACTTCATCCTCGAGCTCTCCAAACGAGGGCAGTTGGATGCGCTGACCGTCCGCATCGAGCGTCACCCTGCTCACGACGCAGACGGTGGCGAAACGGAAACCGAACTTCATCGACGCATTAAGACGCATGTTGGCGTATCCGTCGACATCACCCTGGAGGAACCGGGCGCTCTGCCCAGGAGCGAGGGCAAGTTCAAGCGCCTTTACGACTTGCGGTGAGCGAGAAGGTTCTCAAGTAAACCGCGAAGCAGCGTGACGCGCGGAAGCAGCTGGTCGACTACGACGTATTCGTCTTCGGCGTGGGCGCCTCCGCCGACCGCTCCCAAGCCGTCGAGAGTGGCGATCCCCATGCCGGCCGTGAAGTTGCCGTCTGAAGCGCCTCCGGCCGCTGCGCGCGTCGGCTCGTCGAGCCCGAGCCGGGAGGCGACAGTCTGGGCCCGCGCGAAAAGACCGAGCGTCATGTCCTCTTCCATGGGTGGCCTATTGATGCCGCCGGTGATGGTGACGTGTGCGCCGGCAACGGTCGACTGCACTTCGCGGATGGCGCTGTCCACCCGCCGCTGTTCCGCCGCGGTCCACGCGCGTACGTCCACCGTGAGGCGGGCGCTTGCGGGCACAGTGTTGATGGTCGACCCGGCAGTCGCGACAGTCGGCGTGGCGGTAGTTTCCAGCTCACGGTCGCCCAGCTTTGCCACGGCCAGAATCCGGTGCGCAAGTTCGACACCGGCGTTGACGCCAGCATCAGGGTCGAGGCCGGCGTGCGAGGCGCGTCCGCTGATATCAAGGCGGTACGCAGACATTCCCTTCCGGCTGGTCTTGAGCGCACCCCCATCGGCGGATGGCTCAAGCACCAGTGTCGCGTCCATTCCACGTGCCTCATCTTCGATGAGAGCACGGGAGCTTGGTGACCCGATCTCTTCGTCCCCGGTGACCAGCAGACTGATGCCATCGCGCCCGTCATCACCGAGTTCCGCGAGCGCGTGAAGGGCCATCGCCAGCCCAGACTTCATGTCGAAAACTCCGGGGCCGCGAAGTACTCCGTCGAGGTTGGTGAAAGGTCGGCTTTCCAGACTGCCGATCGGCCACACCGTGTCGTGGTGGGCGAGAATCAGGATGCGCCGCGGAGCTGTGCCAAATCGCCAGCGCAGGTGTGTCGTTCCGTCCACGACGATCGACTCTGGCTCCACACCCAACAGTGCGCCGCCGACCCGGGCAACTGTTTCGGCACTGCGAGCAATCGCCTGTTTGTCCTCAGAAGGCGACTCGCACTCCACCAGCGACTGGATGTCGCGGACCAATGAACTGAGTGTGCCCATCAGGTGCTGTAGGTGCCGAGCAGATTGATGAGTGCGGGATGCAACTCGGGGCTCGTCCGCGGCATGACGATGAGTTCGTCGATTCCGTCCGCGCGGAAGCGGTCCAATGCGGACGCCAACGTGTCGGGAGTTGCGACAAGACCAAGCGCTTCGATGGTTTCCGTGCTGAACAGATTCGCGACTTCGGCCGCTCCACCCCGAGACTTGGCCTCCGCAATCGCGTTCACATCGGGAACGTCAAGTCCCGCAACCATCTCCGGTAGCCCCAGCGGGAAGGAGGCCAGATCGTTGGCCATGGTCGTACGGGCCAAGTCAAGGTCCGGCTCGATGGACGCAAGCACACTCGCCGAGACTCGGAAAGTGCTGCGGTCGCGACCTTCCTGTTCCAGCGTTTGTTCAATGAGTTTGACCTGCGAACGAAGGTAGTCGTGCGAACACAGCACAGAGAGCGACAGCCCATCGGCTATGCGTCCCGCGAGGGCGGTCATCTTGGGTCGAATGGCCATGATGTCGATTGGGACCGGGGGCAAGGATGTGTCGACCGTCGAGATCCGCATGTCCTCAAGGGAAAACACATCGCTGTGAACCGTCACAGACTCACCACGCAACAGCCCGCGCAACGTGTCGATGAAGTTCTCCACGTCTTTGAGTGTGCGAGGGGTGGACACACCAAGCATTGCTGCGCGCTGCGGGCTCCCGGTGCCCACATGCAGGCGAACCCTGCCAGGGGCAAGCGTGTTGAGCGTGGCGAGTTCCATGGCGAGGACACCGGGTGATCGCGTATCGGCGTTCAAGCCCATGGCGCCGATTTCAAGATTCTTGGTGCGTGCGGCGTAGAGCGCACTCGGGACGATCGCGTCATTCATGCCCACGTGCTCGGCCGACCATATGCCGCTGAGCCCTGCGGCCTCCGCCGCGTCAACGGCCGCGATGGTGAGGGGGAGTGGAGTGCTACCGGCGTAGCCAATGCTGATGCGCATTCGGATTCCTCAATGTTGTTGGGTTGATCGTCAATCAAGCGCCGAGGTCAAGGATGCGGCGCATTCGGTGGGCCGTTCAAGCGGTATGACGTGCCCAACACCGGGCAACACGCGTGACTGGCCGCCGACGGCGGAGGCCAGTTCGCGGCTCGCCTCCGGCGTGCAGGTTTTGTCGAGCTCACCGGTGATGATCTGCACGGGGCAACCAGAGGGCTGGATGATCCCCGTGAGGTCTTCACTGAAGCCAGCGCGAGTGATGGCTTCCACCATATCCACGTCGGTGCGGTCGAGGGTCGCAAACGAGATGAGCCGCTCAAGGTTTCGGCTGTCTGCAAGGGTGCCCTGCGTCAGGGAATGACTGAAGTAGGCACCAACCCCGACCTCGCGGAGCCGGCGCATTCCTGCCTCCAGGTCAGGGTGCACGCCCTTCAGGGCACTCCCAAACGCGGTCACGGACTGAACCAGTTCCGGTCGTTTCTGCGCGAGGAGACAACCCACCATCCCGCCGATGGACACCCCGCCCAGTTGAACGGGGCCACTGGTTCGGTTCGTCATAACAGCGAGTACATCGGCAGCATAATCTGCAATACCGAACGGACCGGAATGAGTTGACCGCCCGTGCCCACGCAGATCAGGTGCGATGATGTGCCGACCGTCGAGCACCTCTACAGCTTCGGCCCACACTGCAGCGCGCATGTTTATTCCGTGAATGAGCACCAACGGAATTCCCGTACCCGATCGCTCGTAGACGGCGAGAGGGCCCGACGGGCCGTCAACGAAGCTCGTGGGTTCGGAAAAACCGAAGTTATCGAGTTCGGTACGGATCACGATCCGCCCATGATGCCGGCTTCGTGCTCGGAGCAGTGGAAGTGAGCGAGCTTGAAATCTCCGTCGCTGCGGACCCAGATCTCGGTGGAGTTTGCCTCAGCATGGAACTGTGCTGCATCACCGAAGTCGTAGTCAATCGTCATGATGTAGGTCACAAACGCGACATCTCCAACAACTTTGATGACGCGATTATGCACGACGATTGGCGCAACGTGCGTTGGGTCGGGCTTTTGCTCGTAGAGCCACTTCCACAGCGTGAGGATCTCCTCGGCGCCGAAGTAGTTGCTCTTGTTCAGGTTGAACCAACTGACATCGTCGAAGATGTTGGCGGCCAGCCAATCCGTATCCTCACAGGTGTTCGCCACGACAAATCGATCGTGTAACTCTCTCACTCGAGTTTCGTCTGCACTCATGTGCTTATCCGCCTTCCGTCTTTGCCGAGCCTAATTTGGCTTTACAAATAGTAGCTTGACAGAAAGCAATCACAATCTCTACAGTGAGGTCAAAGGAGATGGACATGACCGTAATCGATCTGGCCGAAGATGCATCCAGTACGGCAGTCATGTCCAGGCGAGCGCTTTTTGTCTTCCTGCACGAAGTCGATTCTGCAGAGTTTGCGGCGCACCTCCAAGCTTCAGCAGAAGCCTCAGAGTTGAGCGGACTCGTGGTGGAGGCATTCCAATCCACGGGAAACTATCGAGCGGACCCCAACCGCCCGCAGCAATTCATCGATGCTGCAGCGGCCGTGCAAATCGACTACAGCGCAGAGCTCGAACCAGCCGTCATCCGACTCATACAGAATCTCGACTTTCCGAAGCCGCTAGGCGATGCGACGATTTCGATCGGTGCCGTGACGACCTTGTTGAAGCCCACTGGGTCGAACCTTCTGTTGCTGGGTGCGCAGCGAAAGTCCGATTTGACCACGGAGCAGTTCGGCCAATACTGGACGCAAAACCACGCACCGCACGCCGTGAAAGAGCTTCGTGCCGCACCCGTTCCCATTGGTTATCAAATCTTCGTGGTTGACCACAAACTGGGCGATGCAGCGGCAAATGGCCAGTGGCGGTCAGGCGACGTTGACGGATGGATGCACATCACGACGCGCGGTACCTCCGACTTTTCACAAGTCGCGCATGACCCTTCTCATCGCGTGTGGGTTCTGGAGGATGAAGCCAACTTCGTCAACTTCGGTGCTCCCATGGTCGGACAGCAAATGCTTTCCCTTCACCGATCCAAGTAAGTCCAACCCCAGTAAGTCCAACCCACCAAAGAGTAAGAAAGGCAACAATGCGAATCAAACGTTTCATTACCGGTGCAGCAGCGAGCGCCACGGCGCTCGCGCTACTCGCCGGCTGTAGCGCGCCAGCAGGAGAGGCCTCGGCCGTGCAGGGCATTAGCAGCGACAAGGTCATCAAAATTGGTGGCTTCATTGCTCAGAGTGGCCCTCTCGCCATAGTCAAGGCAATCAAAGATGCCGCAGCCCTTCGATTCGACACCATCAACGCGTCGGGCGGCGTCAACGGCTACACGTTTGACTACGTGGCGCTCGATGACCAGGCCGATCCGGCGCAGTCGGTTACAGCGGTCAAGCAACTATGGGAACAGGATCAGGTATTCAGCCTCTTTATGCCCTACGGGACCGGTGCCAACAACGCCGCGAAAGAGTATGTGCTGGAGAATGACATTCCTCTCCTCTTCCCGTTCGCTTCGGCCGACATCTATTTGAAGTCGGGCGAAACCCCTCCCGAGAATGTCTTCGGATTCTTCCCCCCGTATGGCGAGTTCCTCAACAGCATCATCACGTTTGCTGGAGAGAAGAAAAACGTCAAAACGGTCGCCGTCGTGCACACCAACGACGACACGGGTATTACCGCGGTGACTGCATTGGAGGCGATCGGGCCAAAGCTTGGCCTCACCGTCGTCGATGACATCGGCTTCGATGCCACGGAGACGAACTTCGCCCCGATTGGCCGGCGCATCGCAGAGTCCGGCGCAGACGCGGTCGTGCTGTGGGCGGTCTCCGGTTCGGCTGAGATCCTCGGCGCGGCTGAAGACAGCGGCTACGAGGGACTCTGGTTTGGTCAGGACGGATTCCGCGGCGGGATCTTCCTCGACGCGCTCCTTGCTCGTCCGGATCTCGCCAAGCGGTTCTTCCTGTCGACGTACATGAGCCCGGCGCACTCCGCTGAAACCAAGGAGTTCCTTGACGCATGGACCGAGAAATACCCGGGCGAAGACCCGGACTTCGCGCAGCCCGGATGGGTCGCAGCATCCTTCCTGGTTGAGGCAGTCAAACGCGCAACGGCGAACGGAGAGACGCTCGACTGGCCAACACTCCAGAAGACGCTCAACTCATTCGACAATGAGAGCATCGCGGGCGTGGAAGGTGTGACCTGGAACCCGGACTTCCACTACGGAATCACTAAGGTCGCGGTATGGGAGTTCAACGGTACGGGCTTCGACGTCTCAGGGTTTGAGACGGCACCCCTCTTCCGATAAATCGAACTGGTGGTCCTCGGGCGAGTTTTTTGCCCGAGGACCACTCCCGGGCCGAAAGGACTAAACCGTGTTTGCATTACAACTGACTATCGATGGAGTAATCATCGGAGCCCTGTACGCGATCGTCGCGTTGGGGCAGGTTCTGATCTTCCGCACGACCCGGGTGCTCAACTTTGCACAAGGAGCAGTAGCCACGATCTCGGCCTTCACCGCCTGGCTCGTGATGGACAGCTTGAACTGGCCCTGGTGGCCGGCATTCTTCCTTGCAATCGTCATCGGGGGAGTTATGGGGCTGGCAATCGGAGCGCTGCTGACCTTCGTGATGGCGAAAGCGACCGTGCTCGAGAAGTCCGTCGCATGCCTCGGAGTTTTCCAGTTGGTTGGCTGGGCTGGCCGAGCTGTTTTTGGCGACAGCCCGCGGCGAATGCCGCCCCCGGTGGAGGGCTCGCTTAATCTGGGCGGGCTGTTGATCAACACAAACGGTTTGGTTATTGCCGCGATTAGTACTGTCGCGATCCTGTTGGTCTTCCTGGTTATCAGCAAGACGCGCATGGGCCTCGGAATGCGCGCTCTGGCTCAGGATGAGGAGACGGCGCGTCAGTACGGAGTCCCATCCAGTCGCCTCATCCTGCTGAGCTGGGTTATCTCCTCGGCCATCGGCGGAGGAGCTGGCGTGCTCGTCGCCTCCATGCTTCAAGTCGATCACACTGTCATGACCACGATCATGATCATGAGCTTTGCTGCGCTGGTTCTCGGAGGCTTTAGCAGCACCGTGGGCGCCGTGGTTGGCGGTCTTACCTTGGGCATTGCCTCCAGTCTGGTCGCAGGATTCCTCGCCCCGTCTTTCAAGAACTCCATTGTCTTTGTTTTGATACTCCTCTTCCTCACGGTCCGGCCTGATGGGCTGATCGGCAAGAAGAGCATTGTCGTGCAGGAATCCGGCCCAGCGCCCGAGACTCTTCCTTCGCTACCGACGGGGCGCAATCGACTGGTGATGATCACCGGTGGCGTTCTCGCCGTGCTCCTCCTTATCCTCCCGGTCTTTCGCTTGCCTTTCCCCATATCCACCTTCGGCGTGATGATCGCCATGACCATCGCTGTGCTGTCCCTCAGTGTGTTTATGGGTTACGTCGGGGAGGTATCGCTAGGACACGGCGCGCTCGTCGCGATCGGCGCTTATACCGCCGGGATCATCATGAACGTGTGGCCCACTACCCCCTATCCGGTCGTTGTCCTCGCGGCTGCGGCCGCAGCTGGCCTCGCCGGTGCTGCACTGGGGTGGGCGACGATTCGACTTTCCGGCCTCTATCTTGCTGTGGCAACCCTCGTGTTGACCTACATCGTCGCGGAGGTCGCACTCCAGGCTCGAGATATCACCGGTGGCGCGACGGGCCTCAACGTGCCAGCACCGATTCTCGGCGTGCCCATCAGCGGTGACTTCGGCCGTTACTATGTGGCCCTTGGGACACTCGCGGTGACGGTCGCGGTTGTTTTGATCGTGCTGCGGTCGCCGATCGGTCAGAGGTGGGTTGCGGTACGAGACGCACCGATGGCTGCGATGGCCAACGGCCTGGCAGTTCGCCGAGTACGTGTGAACGGCTTCATTTTCAGTTCGATGATCGCCGGCGTAGCAGGCGCCGTCTTCTCCTTCGTCGTCACTCACGTTGGGCCATCCCAATACGGATTGTTCTTCTCGATATTCCTTCTTCTGGCGGTAGCACTGGGCGGCGCAGGCTCGATACTCGGCGCGTTCCTGGGCGCCGCATTCATTTCGATCCTTCCCGTGATGCTCAACCGGTCCTCCGGGATGACAGACGGAGTTATGGGTCTGACGTTGATCCTGGTGATCGCGTTCCTCCCGGGTGGGATCACGGGACTGGTTGAGCGACTGCGTGTTCGCGCTGCCAGACGCCGGAGGGTGGAACCACCCGGCCCAGATGAAGCGGGGCTCGAACTTGTCAACGAAACAACGAGAGGGTGAAAGACATGACTCTGGTTGTCGATGGCCTGACTGTGGCCTTTGGAGGGAACAAAGCGCTCGACGGCTTCAGCCTCAATGTGTCCTCTGGCGAAGTGGTCGGATTGATCGGGCCCAATGGGGCCGGCAAGTCAACAGCGGTGAACGCTATGACCGGCTTCATTCGCGCAAGTGCTGGCTCCGTGAAATCGAGTGGGGTTGAGCTGGTCGGTTTGCCGCCGGCGAAGATCCTTCGGGCGGGGGTAGCGCGTACTTTTCAGCAGGCGCAACTCTGGCGTGGGATGTCCGTTTTGCAGAATCTCACCGTTCCGATGCTGTACGCAGGGCGCCGGAAAGCGGAGGCACGCGCCCATGAAGTAGCCGAGATTTTCGGTATCACCCACCTATTGTCCGAATCCGCAGCTTTGCTTCCCTATGGGGCCAGGCGACTCGTAGAAGTCAGTCGGGCGATGATGACGCAGCCGCTCATTGTGATGCTCGATGAACCGGGCGCTGGCCTCACGCCGAATGAGAAAGAAGGGCTGATAAATGCATTGCGCGCTCTTGCGGAAACGCAGGTTTCGGTGTTGCTCATCGACCACGACATGGATCTGGTCATGACGGTCTGTCAAAGAGTCACGGTGCTCGACGTGGGGAAGGTGCTCGCTGAAGGGACCCCCGACCAGATCCGCGAGGATCCACGAGTAATCAGCGCCTATCTGGGGGTGGGATTTTGAGCCCGATCTTTGAAGTTGAGTCGCTCGCCGTGGCGTACGGTACCAGGCAGATTATCTGGGATTTCAGCGTCACAGTTGAAGCCAATGAGATCTCAGTGCTTCTCGGGCCCAATGGAGCGGGAAAGACAACCCTTGCCGGGGCGATTGCCGGCGCACTCCCCATCACGGGTGGAGATACTCGACTGGATGGTGAGAGCATTTTGGGGATGGCCCCGGAAGGGCGCGCGAAGCGCGGCCTCATCCACGTGCCGCAGGGCCGGAGGGTGTTCGCTGACCTCACCGTGACCGAGAATCTCTTTGTGGCGCGATTCGCTGCGGGTCGGCGGAGCCGTCAGGAAACTCCTGACTTTGTCTATGAGTTGTTTCCCAAACTCAAGGAGCTCGGGCATCGCCAGGCAGGCAGCCTCAGCGGAGGTGAACAGCAAATGCTCGCCGTTGGACGAGCAATGATGGCCGAGCCGAGAGTGCTTGTTCTTGACGAGCCGTCCCTCGGGCTTTCTCCCATCATGGTCGAGAGCCTGTATCGAGCGATTACGACCGTCAGGGATCGAGGCATTGGCGTGCTGCTCATTGAGCAGATGGTCGGCGCTGCGCTCTCTGTCGCGAATGACGTCACGGTGCTGGAGAATGGGCGTGTCGCAGCCCACGGCGATGCCGAGTCGTTCCGGACGTCGAGAGGGCTCCTCAGTGCTTACCTCGGCGGTGGAAAAGGTGCATAAGTCGCATCGCGGGTACGTCGATCTACCTCACGGACAACTCCACTATCGCCGCTGGTCTGCGGAGTCTGAGGCGAATCCGTGGGTCCTGCTGCATCACTCCGCGAGTGATTCGAGGTCGTTGGAGCACTTGGGCGATGCCCTCGCCGCCAAGGGTCTCTCCACGATCGCGTTTGACACTCCCGGCTTCGGCATGTCGGATCCGCTCGAAACTCCCTCGATTGCGGGGTTCGCCGAAGCAGTAACCGCCGGGATGAAGTCTCTCGGCCTGGAACACTGGTCGGTGTTTGGCCACCATACTGGTGCCTCCATTGCACTTCGGGTTGCTGCTGAGGCTCGGGATAGCGTCGATCGGGCAGCGCTGTCGGGCATCCTCTTGCCCGAAGCGGGTGATCGAACGCGGCTCGCGAAGGCACTTGGGCCACTTCCGATCGACTCTGCAGGTTCACACCTCATGAGCGCGTGGGAACGAGTCAGTCGCTACACCCCGGACGCCCCTCTTGAGGTGCTCACCCGAGAGGCAGTGTCGCTGTTGAGCGCACACTCGCCGCACCTGGTCTACGAGGACGTGATGCGATACGACTCACGGTCAGATCTTGCGCGCGTTTCGGCTCCCGTGCTCGTCCTGTGCGGAGCGGATGAGTTCCTTGCGCGGAGCACACCAGAGGCTGCTGCGCTCACTTATGATGGACGCTGGCAGATTATTGCCGGAGCCGGGCTCGATGTCCAGGAAACACATCCGACTCAGCTTGCCGACGCTTTGGCCGCCTTCGCACTCGACACATGAGCAAGGCTCTAAGGATGCACATGAAATCGCAACCTGACTTCGTCGACTTGATCGTCGAGCAACTGGTCGCAGAACTACCAACAGCTGGCGCCGAGGCCATTGCTCCCATTGCTCGATTCGGCCGACTCAACAGTCTTCTTCGCAGGCCCGTCATTGACTGGATCGGCCAGCACGGATTGCGTGAGGCGGAGTACAACGTACTTGCCGCTCTAAGGCGCGCCGGTGCCCCTTACCAACTTGCTCCTTCTGATGTGAGCCGGGCGATGTTGTTCACGTCCGGAGGCCTCACGCCGGTGCTGGATCGGCTGGAGCGCAGTGGTCTCATCAAACGAGAGCCCGACGCGGCCGACCGACGGAAGCTTAAGGTTCAACTCACCCCTGCGGGCCTGGCATTGCACGCAGCCGCCTTCGACTCGTACGTCGAGGTCGCGACGAAACTGACCAGCGTGTTTACTCAGGAGCAGAAGAATCAACTCAATGACCTGCTCCGTACGTTGTTGCGGTCGTTAGAGGATCCTAACGAAAAATGACCTACTCGATTCTTGCGAGGGATATCGTCACGGGTCAATTTGGTGTCGCCGTCCAGTCGCATTTTCTCGCCGTAGGCAACAAGGTGCCTGGAGCGTTGTCGGGAGTGGGTGCTGTCGCGACTCAGGCGAACGTTCGAACTGCGTATCGCGCTGATGGGCTCCAAATGCTCGCGGATGGGTCGAGCGCGCAGGAGGCGCTCGACGCCTGCCTGGCAAACGACCCGATGTCTGAAGTTCGCCAGGTAGCCATGATCGATGCGGATGGACGTACGGCTGTGCACACGGGGGCCGGTTGCTGGGGTTCAGCGTCGCATCATGCAGTCAGCGGGGTTTGCGCGCAAGCCAATACGGTGGCAAGCCTGGCCATCCCGGAGGCGATGGTCTCCGTTTTCCAGTCGAGCGAAGGACCGTTCGCGTTGAGGCTGCTGGCGGCACTTGACGCAGCCGAAGCACTCGGAGGTGATCTTCGTGGTCGACAGTCTGCGGCAATCTACATTGTCGATGGAGACCGCTCTGAGGTCGAGGATGATGTACTCATTGACCTGCGCGTCGACAATGATCCTGAGCCCCTCGCAAAGCTTCGGATAGCCGTCGGGCTCGCGCTCGCGTTCACGCCGATGTGGAACGCTATCCGCGGTCCTGCGTGCCGCGGTCCGGTCACGCCGACGCCGGACGAGACCAACGAGGCTCTTGAAGTTCTCGACGTCGCGCAGCGTGAGTACGGCCCGCAGAACTCCGAGCCGACTTTCTGGCGTGCGGTCGCGCTGTGGCGAGCCTCTCGGCAGAAGGAGGCCAGCCAGGTAGTGGCCGACATCGCTCGTGACAACCCAGGCTGGACATTGCTCTTCGACGACGTTGTGTCGCGCTGGGCCATCCCTCCTTCGTCCACCTCTATTCACCGCTAGCGATCGATTTTCCACCTACTCCTACCTATCTCAACGGAGAGAAACCATGAACGATGACCGAAGTGCGATTGCCGACAGTTATGCAGTCGGGCCAAACCCAGCCCCGCTCCTGAAGGAAACGATCGGCGCCAACTTTATGGCGACGGTCGCCACCCACCCTGAAAGGGAGGCACTCGTCGACAGGCCGAGCGGCCGCCGCTGGACCTACCGGGAACTCGCCACCGAAGTCGATACGATCGCGTTCGGACTTCTGGCACTGGGAGTGGCCCCGGGGGATCGGGTCGGCATCTGGGCACCCAATTGCGCCGAATGGGTAATGGTCCAGTACGCGACAGCCCGGATCGGCGCAATCCTCGTCAACGTTAATCCGTCCTACCGCTCGCATGAACTGTCCTACGTGTTGCGCCAGTCCGGCATGCGAACTCTCGTGGCGGCGGCGGAATTCAAGGGCACAAGCTATGCCGAGATGATCGACTCTGTGCGCCCTGAGTGCCCCGACCTGATCGACGTTGTTCTGATCGGAAAAACTAGCTGGGACGACATGGTCGCATCCGGGCGAACCGGCGACAGCACAGAGTTGGATCGTCTGGGTGAGGGACTTTCGGGCGACGACCCGATCAACATTCAGTACACCTCCGGAACGACCGGTTTTCCCAAGGGGGCCACACTCTCTCACAGCAATATCCTGAACAACGGATTCTTCGTCGGTGAACTGCTCAACTACACCGAAGTGGACCGTATTTGCGTGGCTGTGCCGTTCTACCACTGCTTCGGGATGGTGATGGGCAATCTGGGGGCGACGAGCCACGGAGCGACAATTGTGATTCCCGCCCCGTCCTTCGACCCCACGCTCACGCTCGAAACCGTCGCGGAGGAGCGTTGCACGGCGCTGTACGGTGTCCCGACGATGTTCATTTCTCTGCTGAACGATCCGACTTTCTCGCGGTGGGATCTTTCCAGTTTGCGCACGGGGATCATGGCTGGTTCACCGTGTCCGGCCGAGGTGATGAAGCAGGTGATCGAGCTTATGGGGGTGCGGGAGATTTCCATTTGCTATGGGATGACCGAGACATCACCGGTGTCGATGCAAACCCGCACGGATGACCCCATCGATCGACGCGTAGCGACAGTGGGGTCGGTGCATCCTCATCTCGAAGTGAAGATCGTCGACCCTGAAAGCCGAAAGGTGCTGCCTCGCGGCGAAATTGGTGAGTTCTGCACGCGCGGCTATTCCGTCATGATCGGCTATTGGGACGAACCCGACAAGACGGCGGAAGCAATCGATGCGGACGGTTGGATGCACACCGGAGACCTCGGGGTTATGTACGACGACGGCTATGTCAATATCACCGGGCGCATCAAGGACCTCGTCATCCGCGGTGGCGAGAACATCTACCCTCGCGAAATCGAGGAATTCCTGATGACGCACCCCACCATTCTGGATGCTCAAGTAATTGGCGTGCCCGACGAGAAATACGGGGAAGAGCTGATGGCCTGGCTGCGGATGAAGCCGGGTGCTGAGCCGCTCAACCCGGAACTGCTTCGCGAATTCGCGACAGGGCGACTGGCGCACTACAAGATCCCGCGCTACGTGCACATTGTCGAAGAATTCCCGATGACGGTGACCGGAAAAGTGCGCAAGGTCGAAATGCGCGAGGTCGCGATCACCATCATTTCGGGCGAGTAGTGTCAACTCAGAAGAGACCACGCTGCTCGGCTGGGTCAGCGGAGTAGCTCGGCCACCCTAGGCAGGCTGGTGCGTGCCCGCTGACAGGGCTGACAGCTTTGCCTCGCCGATCGGCTCCTCCGCAAGCAGGGGCACTATCGCCACCCGCGAGGTGAGCTCACGCACCCGGGAGATCTGCTCAACCTCGTTCGCTGCACGCTGGCGCAAGAATGGTGACTCCGGGTGCGCGGCGGCGATCGAATTGTTGACCACCCATGCCCACGGGTGGATGCCCGCACGAATCAGATCCTGCTGCAACCCTTCGGCCTCCAGCACCGGCGTCGTCTCGGCCAGAGTAACGAGCACCACCTTCGTCTGCTTGGGGTCTTGCAGTCGCATCAGCGGCGTGACGAATGGCACGTTGTCACCGATCTGGCGGGCGATCTCCCGATGGTAGGAGCCCGTGGCATCCAACAGCAGAAGGGTGTGACCGGTCGGCGCGGTATCGATCACGACGAACTGGCGCCTCGACGCGTTCACCGCGCGGGAGAACTGCTGGAACACCGCGACCTCCTCCGTGCACGGGGACAGGAGGTCTTCGGCCAGGGCTGCCTTACCGTTGTCATCAAGCTGCTTGCCCTCGGTGGCCATGACGTGGTCCCGATATTGCTGGGTCGCCTCCTCGGGATCGATGCGGGAGACGGTCAGGCCAGGCACGCTACCGTGCAGAGTCTCCGTGAGGTGGGCCGCCGGATCGGTGGTGGTGAGGTGAACTTCGTGACCGCGCTGGGCGAGCGCAACGGCGACCGCCGCGGCGATCGTGGTCTTGCCGACACCGCCCTTACCCATGCAGAGGATAAGCCCGTGGTCATCCTGCTCCAGCTCATCGACGAGAGCCGCAAGCGGTGCATCGACGAGTTCGTCAGCGACCGCGTCCTCGGTGGACACCGCCTCGCCCTCGGCGAACAGGCCCTGCAGTGCGGCAACGCCCACCATGTTCCCGGTCTTCAACTGAAGGGTGTCCCTCTGCAGCGCCGCAATCGCCGGGGGCATGGACGACACTGCGGCACTCTCGCGCTTGCGCACGGCGAGCGCAAGCGATTCATCGCCCGCAGTCTCGGGCAGCATCCCGTTGATCACGACGAACCCGCTGCGAATCCCGATCTCCGACAGCTCAGCGAAGGTGCGATCGATCTCTTGCAGTGCGGATGCCTGGGCGCGCCCGATGAGAACCAGGCGCGTGTGAGCGGGGTCGGTGAGCACTGCCACCGCGTTCGCGTAGACGGTCTTGTGCTTTTCCAGCCCGGCCATGGGTCCGAGGCAGGAGGCGTCGCCCTTGCCGGTGGACAGGAACTCCGTCCAGGATCCGGGCAGTTGCAGCAACCGGATGGTGTGCCCGGTGGGGGCGGTGTCGAAGATGATGTGGTCGAAGTGGCCGTACTCGGCGGTATTGGTGAGAAGGTTTGTGAATTCGTCGAAAGACGCAATCTCGGTGGTGCACGACCCGGAAAGACTCTCGGTGATACCGGCGATCTCGCTGGCGGGCAGCAGGTCGCGCACGGGACCAATGATCCGTTCGCGGTACGCGTCGGCGGCCTGCTCCGGATCAATCTCCAGCGCCGAGAGGCCAGGAACCGCAGAAATCGGGGTGAGCGTGTTGCCGATCGTGACGCCGAAAACCTGACCGATGTTGGACGCAGGATCGGTGCTCACCAGCAGCACCTGTTTTCCGCGGCCGGCGAGCTCGAGCGCGGTCGCGCAGGCCACCGAGGTTTTGCCCACGCCCCCCTTGCCCGTGAAGAAGAGAAACTTGGGCGGGGCTTCGAGGAATTTCATGATCGGCTCAGCAACATCCGCCGCCGCAGCAACCCCCGGCCGCGTCTTCAGCATTCTCCGACGTCCCCGCTTTTTCGGTCAATCCGAGGTCGAGACGCCCAGCGGATGCCGGCGTGGTACTGGCACCGAGGCCGGCAAGCTCCAGCAAAGTCGTCCTCGTTGGGTAAGTGCCCGTTGCGACGGTGACACCGTCGACCACGGTCAGCGGCAACCCCTTGGACCCGACGGTGTTCAGGAACGCGCGCACCGAATCGTCGTCCGTGAATGCGGTGGGGTCGCTGGCCAGGTTGTGGCGCGAGATGTCGGCGCCCAACTCCTGGAGGCTGCGAACATCTGCGGTGAGCGTCACCAGCGACTGGTCGACGTCAACACCACAGACGCCGGTGTCGCAGCACAGGGCGGCTTCGTAAATGCGGATCGTGGGCATGATGTTCTCTTTCTGGGTTGGGCGAAATAGGTGAGGCGAAACAGGTCAGGCGGAGCAGGTTTGGAGGTTGAGGCTCGTGGGCAGATTCAGATTGCTGGGGGAGTCGTTGGTGGGCGCATCCACGTGGATAGCGACGCCAAGCGCGCGAATCGCCTGCACCTCGACCGCGTAGTGCACATTCATGCCGCGCCGCTCCTTGGAGACGAGTCCGGCCTTCGTGAGCGTCTTCAGGTGGTGGCTGACCGTCGGCTCCGAAAGCCCAACGGCCGGGGCCAGCTCGCAGGTGCACGCTTCCTGATTGGGCTGGTTCAGCATGAATGCGACGATTCGGAGACGTGCCGGGTCAGCCAACGCCTTCAAGCGCACGGCAAGACGCACCGCGTCATCCACCGGAAAGTCTGGCGTCGACGACAGTGGGACACAGCAGATGGGCGACACATCATCCAGGACCGGAAGCGCTTTGGGCATGAACCCATTGTCCCACTTATTTTACATATATCAAATTACTGTTTTGGGCTCTGGTGGGCATCGTGCTTCGTCCGCCGATCGCGGCGGGCGATGCACGAGTCGTAGACTCCCACCGTGGATGCCTACACTCGCCCTCACGTGCACACTCAGGAGTACCGCGACGCCGCGGGCCAGGTCATCAACTACGGCGCCCGCTGGGGCGACGACTCGCCACCGGTTGACTCCTACAGCGTCACCTCAAACCTGGAGCGGTTCCTGCCGCTCCACGCCGTGGCCGACGCGCTCATCGCGTATCTCGCCGACAACTTCGATGTCACCGTCAGCGACGACCTCGGCCATGCTGACTCGCTCCTGCACCCGAGAACCGACGTCATCCGAGCAGTGCGCCTCACCCCGGGTAATCCCGGCGGTGCGCCCATCACGTTCGTCTTCACATCGTTTCCCTCCGTCATTGTCGACGCCGGCGCGGCGACCGAATTGCTCTTCCCCGTGTGCGGATGCGACGCTTGCGACGAATCGTGGGACGGCCTCTGCGACCAGCTGGAATGGCAGGTGCTTGCGGTGGCCGCGGGCAACCTCCACGAGCGCATGATCGCCGACGGCTGGGGCGCGGCAGGCGACGAGGGCGCGTTCCAGTTCACCATCACCTCAGTAGACGGATCCAGCTCGCGCGGGTCTGGCTCCATCATGACGGGCTTGGCCACGCCCGAGCGGCTCGCCGCCGCCGCAGAAATGTTGGCCGCGCATCCGGACGGATGGGACGAATGGCGCGCGCGGGCGTAGCCCTGCCCCGCGCCGTCGGCGATGCCACTCGACCCTGGGCATTCTTCTCACCGTTTTCCCAGTCTCGCATTCGCTTTTTGATACCCCGGGGGGTATATTGTATGAAGCGGGCTAGAGCAGCCCTGAATCGAGAGAAGAGCCCCTGATGTGTAGAGCGGTAACGTGCAAGACCTGCGGTAAGACCACGTGGGCCGGCTGCGGCGAACATATTTCCATGGTGAAGCGCAGCGTCCCCTCGTCCCAGTGGTGCGGCGGCAAGCACACCCAGGCACAGCTCGACGCCGCCAAAGCAAACCAGGGCGGTTTCTTCTCGCGCCTCTTCGGGCGCTAACCGGCAAGGAGCGCGACATGCACACCACAGAACTCACCACCACCAACTTTGACGAGATTGTCGGCGCCGAAGGCATTGTCTTCGTCGACTTCTGGGCCGCCTGGTGCGGACCGTGCCGAGCTTTCGCCCCCACCTTTGAGAGCGCGGCAGAGCGGCATCCGGACATCGTGTTCGGCAAGGTTGACACCGAAGCCGAGCGAGAGCTATCCGCCCAATACCGCATCACGTCGATCCCGACGCTCATGGTGTTCCGCGACGGCATCCTTGTCTTCTCGCAGCCCGGTGCGCTCCCCGCCCCCGCGCTCGAACAGCTCATCGACGGCGCGCTCGCGCTGGACATGGATGACGTGCGCCGCCAGATCGCCGAGCGCGTAGCCGCTGAGCCCGCCGCCGCTGAGCCCGCCACCGCATCCGCCTAATCGCACCCCGACCACACCCCTTAACTGAACGACAACCCAACACACCCTGACGAAAGGACCACCACCATGTGCGCTGCCGTAACCTGCCAAAACTGCGGACGCCCCACCTGGGCCGGCTGCGGCGAGCACATCGAGGATGCTCTCGCCAACGTTGCCCCCGCCGACCGCTGCACCTGCCAGTAAAGAGAGCGACACCCCATGCTTCTGGAACGCATTTACGACGAAGACCTCGCCCAGGCGAGCTATTTCATTGGCTGCCAGGCCAAAGGCGAAGCGATCGTGGTCGACCCACGCCGCGACCTTGACCAGTACCTGCAGCTTGCCGAAAAGAACGGCATGCGGATTATCGCTGTGACCGAAACGCACATCCACGCCGACTACTTGTCCGGTACGCGTGAACTCGCGGCCAAGACCGGCGCGCAGATGTACGTCTCGGATGAGGGCGGCCCGGATTGGACCTACGGATCTGAGTTCGACGACGCCGTGCGCATGAAGCACGGCCACGAAATTGCACTCGGAAACATCACCGTGCGCGCAGTCCACACGCCGGGACACACCCCGGAGCATGTCTCCTTTTTGGTGACGGACGGAGCGCAGGCGAACGAGCCTGGCTTCATGCTCAGCGGCGATTTCGTGTTCGTTGGCGATGTCGGACGTCCGGACCTGCTCGACGAGGCCGCCGGCGGAATCGACACCCGGTTCCAGGGCGCCAAAGACATTTTCGCGAGCCTTCGCGATCAGTTCCTGACCCTGCCCGACTACATCCAGGTACTTCCAGCGCACGGTTCAGGTAGCGCCTGCGGCAAGGCGCTCGGCGCCATCCCGTCCTCCACGGTCGGTTATGAGCGCGCGTTCGCCTGGTGGGGAAAGTACCTCGCCGCGAACGATGAGCAAGGTTTCGTCGACGAACTCCTGAGCGGACAGCCGGATGCGCACGCGTATTTCGCGCGGATGAAAATCCAGAACCGCGTCGGCCCCGCCGTCATGGGCGACCAGCCAGAGCTCGTCGAGTACACCGCAGAAACACTCATCCCTGAGCTCGCGGACGACAGCGTCATCTTCGTGGACACCCGCGACAACACTCTCGTTCACACCGGCACAGTCGATCGTTCCCTTAATATCCCGGGCGTAGCCAAGGCGGCCAGCTACGGCGCCTGGGTTTACAACCCGGAGCTCGAAACCCGCCCGCTTGTGCTCCTTGCCTCCTCGCGCGACGAGGCAGAGCAGTTGCGTGACCACCTCGTGCGCGTCGGCATCGACTCCGTGCGCGGATTCATCACCTCGTTGGATGGCCTGGACCTTGTGAAGCCCAAGATGGTGCGCCCCGAGGATCTGGACGGATTCGACAGGGTTCTGTTGCTCGACATGCGCAACAAGACCGAGTACGCAGACGGTCACCTGCCCGACGCCGAGCAACTGTCCGGAGGCCGCGTGATGTGGTCGCTCGACCAGCTTCCTCGCACCGGCACGATCGTTACCTACTGCCAGAGTGGTGTTCGCAACAGTGTCGCGGCGAGTGCGCTGCGGCGTGACGGCTACGACATTGCTGAACTCGAGGGCAGCTATCTCGCCTGGGTTGCGTTCCAGGAGAACGCACCAGCGCTCGCGAACGCCTAACCGCACAGCATCCGTTCGTCCGGATTGATCCGACACCTCCCCGAGGAACCTCATGCCCTTCGAACTCACCCTGACTATCGCGTTACTTCTCGCGATTCTCGTCGGTGTTTCGCTGGGCCTCCTCGGCGGGGGCGGAGCGATCCTCACCGTCCCGATCCTCACCTACGTCGTGGGGATGGAGCCCCGTCAGGCGATCGCCTCCTCGCTGTTCATCGTCGGTGTGACAAGCGTCGTCGGGATGCTCCGCCACTCCCACGACAAGCGCGTGCGCTGGAAGACCGGGGTGACCTTCGGAGCGGCGAGCATGGTCGGCGCATTCGGTGGCGGAATCACTGGGGGGTTCGTCCCCGGCGTCATCCTCATGATCTTGTTCGCGCTCATGATGGTGGTCGTGGCGGTGGCCATGATCCGCGGCCGCAAAAACGACGGGACGGCAAGCGGGGAAGAAGTGCCCCTCCGGTTTTCTCGCGTCGCGATCTACGGCATCCTGATCGGGTTCGCGACCGGTCTGGTGGGAGCGGGCGGCGGATTCCTGATCGTCCCTGCGCTCAACTTCCTGGGCGGGCTGCCGATGGCGGTCGCCGTCGGCACCTCCTTGCTTGTCATCGTCATGAACTCTTCGGCCGGATTCGCTGGCTACCTGTTCTCGGTGAGCCTCAATTGGCCGATCGTGCTTGCGTTCACCGCGGCGGCGATTGCCGGTTCGTTCGTCGGCGCCAAACTGGCCGGGATGGTTCCGGAGCGGGCACTGCGCAAAGGGTTCGGCTTCTTCGTTCTCGCGATGGGCGCGTTTGTGCTCACGCAGGAGATTCCCCGGTTCATTGCCACTTTAGGGGCGGGTGGCTGAACCGATGACCACCCAGACCCAACCCTGGCTCGGCACGATGGTGGCCGGATACGACATCCCTGTCATCAATGAACGCGCGGCCCGCGCCGCGGCCGGGATCCTCTTCCTCGGCGGGATCATCGCCTACGGCATCGCAATCGCCAGCGATTCACCGCAGGCGCTCAAACCGTTCGGCATGTTCTTCATCCTGGATATGACCGTGCGGCTCGTCCTCGGTGACCGCTGGTCGCCCACCCTGGCGCTCGGGCGGCTCATGGTGATCCGACAAAAGCCGGAGTGGGTCGGTGCTCGCCAGAAAGAGTTCGCGTGGTGGTTGGGGTTCGCTCTCGCCACCGTCTCCTGCTCCACGATGGGGCTTCTCACCGCACCGTTCTGGGTGACGCTCGCCCTCTGCGGAACCTGCCTGGCAATGCTGTTTTTGGAGACCGCCTTCGGCATCTGCGTCGGCTGCAGCCTGCAAAAACTCTTCGACAAAACCCCACCGCAATACTGCCCGGGCGGCTCCTGCGACACGTCCGCCATGCACACTCACAACTCACCGCACACCACGACAGCCACCCTGGCTCCCTGAAAGGAAACCACCTCATGCTCCGCAAATTCATTGTCCCGTTCGCGTTCGTCCTGATGATGCCAGGGCTCGCATCCTGCGCTTCGTCGGCCGCCGGCAGCGAACCCACCGTCGCTGTGTCGGAGGGAGTCATCCTGCTCGACGTGCGCACGCCAGAAGAATTCGCGGCCGGCCACCTGGATGGCGCCCTGCGACTGGATCTTAACGGGGGCGAATTTGCCGCGGCGCTTCCCAACCTGGACGCGGACGCCGAATACCTCGTGTACTGCCGGTCCGGTAACCGCTCTGGTCAGGCGATCGCGTTGATGGCGGAGCGCGGCATCACGAAGACCACGAACCTCGGTTCCCTCGAGCAGGCGGCCGCGGCGACCGGTCTGGCCATCGTCACCGAGTAGGCGGTGCGTGCCCGACAGGCACAACGTGAACGATTTCTGAATTCTCTCGCTGATGCACACAAAACCATAGACGAGCATCTATACTTTTCGTGTTGTCGAAAGTTAGGGAATCCCATGTCTGACAAGCCCACTGTTCTGTTCGTCTGCATCCACAATGCTGGCCGATCGCAAATGGCCGCTGGCTACATGCGCGCACTCTCGGGAGGCGCCGTCGAGGTGCGCTCCGGCGGTTCAGAGCCCGGCGACCAGATTAACCCGATGGCGATCGCCGCGATGGCCGAAGAGGGCATCGACATTTCGCAGGCCGTGCCGCAGCTGATGACCACAGAACAGGTGCAGGAATCGGATGCCGTCATCACCATGGGCTGCGGCGATGTGTGCCCCGTGTTCCCCGGGAAGCGCTATGAGGACTGGGAACTCACAGACCCGAAGGGCAAATCGCTCGACGAGGTCCGTGTCATCCGCGACGACATCAAAGCCCGCGTGAGCGCACTGCTTGCCGAGCTGCGCCCCGCGAAAGTGTGACGGGCTGAGACCGTGAGTGACTTCAGTTCGCGCAAAGGCCTTCCCGGACTCGCGTTCCCTGAGGATTACCTCAAGCGCCTCGCGGCCGAGCTTTCGGAGAAGTTCGCCGGCATCTTCGCTCGGGAAACGATTGAGCGTTACGTGCTCGAGTCCTACACCGCGCTGCTTCGCGCCTCCACGGTGAAGGCCTACCTGACGAATAACACGATCCGCTTCACGACCGAACGGTTGACCGCTCTCGCGCAAGCCAAGGGTGCGATCGAGCGCACCGTGCCAGAGATCCTGTTCGTGTGCGAGCAGAACGCCGGGCGCTCGCAGATGGCTGCCGTACTCACGAACGCGATGTCGGGCGGCGCCGTGCATGTGCGCTCGGCCGGTTCCGCGCCAGCGCACGAACTGAACCCTGCTGTGGTTTCCGCAATCGAAGAACTGGGACTGGATCTCAGCGAAGCGTTCCCAAAGCCGCTCACCGACGATGTCGTGCAGGCGGCGGATGTCGTGGTCACCATGGGCTGCGGCGACGCCTGCCCCGTCTACCCGGGCAAGCGATATCAGGACTGGGCACTCGACGACCCGGCGAACCTACCCATCGAGGACGTACGCCGCGTGCGCGACCAGATCGCGCTCAACGTCACCACGATGCTTGCCGAGCTCGGCATTGAGGCGAAGCAACTCACTGCATAACTGCCGGCGACGGCGGGAACGCTAACGACTGTTTAGAACTTGCCCGAGTTGACCCAGGTCTCTTTCGAGCCGATCTCTTCGATGACATCCCAGTGCTCGACAATCTTGTCGTCCGAGACGCGAAACAGATCCATGACGGCAACTTCGGTGTCGCCCAGATCCACGTGGGAGAGCGATGCGACCAGGTCGCCGCTTCCGATCACCTTGTGAATTTCGCGGTACGACACGGGGGAGCCTTTCGCTGCTCGTTCTGCTACCCAAAAGGCCAGGCTTTCGATTCCGTCGCCCAGCTGAGGGTCATGTTGGATGTACGACTCCGTCGAGACGAACTCCGTGAATCTGTCGTAGCTACCGTTCTTCATGACCTCGGTGAGGAATCCGCGCACGAGAGCCTTGTTCTGCTCGGTCTTGTCGAGGTCGGTGGGCTCTGTCGGTCCGTCGATCTGGCCGTGGCCGGACACCGACGAGTCTGTCACTTCGGTGATGACATCCCAGTGCTCGATCAATTTGGCGTCGTCGTCGGTGTCGAGGATGTCGGCGGTGATGTACCGGAATTCGCCGTTGTTGAGGCTCTGGTAGGCGTGCATGAACACATACTGGCCGTCCTCGAAGCTGCGCACGATCTCGATGTCGCGCACCGGGTTGCGCTTGACGAAGTCCTGGAAGAATTCGACGAAACCGTCGGCGCCGTCTTTCACCCCTCCGGAGTGCTGGGTGTAGCGCTCGCCAACATACTTCGCGACCGCGGCCAGTGGGTTGCCATCGCGGATACCGTCATAGTAAATGCCCTTGGCATTCTGGACTCGTTGTCCCATGTTGTGGTCCGCTCCCTGTTGGTTGCAACCGGCTCATCGATACCAAGTGGCCGCGACCTGCCGTATCTCTTGACCCTAGGTGAGTGCGCTTCACGCTGCCTGTGCGCGAACCGCGTGCTCAGCAGGGCGCAGACTCGCGTTTACCATTCCTTAAACCCCGGGGAGTATCGTTGGAATTGTTCGGCGATACAGGGTTGTGAAAGGCGCAACGTGTACGTCGCCGCGAGAGGCAAGGCACCCCATGAAGCTGATCGTCGTCGGAGGAGTTGCGGGAGGCGCATCCGTTGCCGCCCGGGCGCGCAGGCTGGACGAGAGTGCTGAGATTGTCGTGCTGGAGCGCGGCCATCACGTGTCGTTCGCGAACTGTGGTCTTCCGTACCACATCGGTGAGGTAATCACTGAGCGCGATCGACTGTTGCTGCAGACGCCAGAGAGCCTGCGGGAGTCGCTCAACATTGACGTGCGCATCGCTAGTGAAGTCACCTCGATCGACCGCAAAGCGAAGACGGTCAGTGTGCGCGAGGTCGACACCGGGCGCGAATACATCGAGAGCTACGACAACCTCGCGCTGTGTACGGGCGCCGAGGCGATCCGCCCGCCGCTGCCGGGGATCGATCTGCCTGAAGTGCATGTGCTGCGCCGGATCGGCGACATGGATGTCATCAAAGCCGAGCTTGACGCTGACCTCGCGCTCGCGGCGAGCGGCGCCCGTGGACCGGTGCGCTGCGTCGTGATCGGCGCCGGTTACATCGGCCTCGAGATGGCCGAGAACCTGAAGCACCGCGGTGCCATCGTGGATGTCGTGGAGATGAGCGACCAGATCCTCCCGCCGATCGACCACGAGATGTCCGTGCCGGTTGAACACCACTTGCGCAGCCGGGGCATCGCGCTCCACCTCTCAACGGCCGCGGCGGCGTTCACGAAGCGAGCAGGCGGCGGGCTCAGCGTCGAACTTACGAACTCGACGGTTCTCGAAGCGGATGTCGTCATCCTTTCCGTAGGCGTGCGCCCCAGCGTTGAGTTGGCGAAGGCGGCAGACCTCGACCTTGGCGAGCACGGCGGGCTGGCCGTGGACACGCACATGCGCACCTCTGACCCGCACATTTGGGCGGCCGGCGACTCTGTCGAGACCCCCAACACCGTGCTGCCGGGCTCATGGCTTGCACCCTTGGCAGGCCCGGCGAACCGGGAAGCACGCGTCGCTGCGGAGAATATCTGCGGCCGCGACACGGAGTACAAGTCCACGCAGGGCACGTCCATCGTGAAGGTGTTTGACATGGTGGCCGGCGGCACGGGCGCGACGGAGCGGCAGCTTCTGGCGGCCAAGATGCCATATCGGGCAATACACGTGCACCCGTCCGGGCACGCCGGTTACTACCCGGGAACGGCCATGATGCACATCAAGCTGTTGTTCGAGCCGAAGGCTGGCACAGTACTCGGCGCGCAGGTCACCGGCTTCGACGGCGTCGACAAGCGTCTCGACGTCTTCGCGACCGCGCTGCGAGCTGGCATGACGGTGTGGGATCTGGAAGAGCTCGAACTTGCCTACGCCCCGCCGTTCGGCTCAGCGAAAGACCCGGTCAACATGGCCGGGTTCGTGGCCAGCAACGTGCTGCTCGGCGACCTTAACCTCTGGTACGCCCAAGACTTCCCGCACGCCACCGATGGCGCCCGCATCATCGATGTGCGCACTGAAGAAGAATTCTCGATCTGGCACCTGCCCGGCGCCGAGAATGCTCCGCTCGCCACTCTGCGCACCGTCACTGCCGACTGGGACAAGTCGGCAGGGCTGCGACTGTACTGCTCGGTGGGGTTCCGCAGCTACCTCGCGTACCGCATCCTCGTGCAGCTTGGCTTCACGGATGTCGCCACCCTGTCCGGCGGTTCGGAAACATTCCGCGCGTGGCATGAAGTGGAACCGCTCGCTGACGGACCGATCGAACCGGAGACCTCTTACGCCGAGGCGGCCGAGGCGCTCAATTCGGCTCGGGTCGCAGCCCATGTGGCGAACGGCACAGGGGTTTCGGTGAACCTGGACTGCACCGGGCTCGCCTGCCCTGGTCCGATCATGAAGATGGCCACCGAGATGAAGAAGCTGAACCCGGGCGACGAAGTCGTGGTTCACGTCTCCGACCCCGGATTCGCGAGCGACGCTCCTGCGTGGGTGCGCCGCAACGGTCACGAGCTGCTCTCGATCGAACCGGAGGGTCCAGGCTTCGTCGCGACCATCCGCAAGGCTGGCCCTGAAGCGCTGGCGCTCGCAGGCAGGGGCGCAGGAGTCGCCGCGCCGGCAACGCCGAAGGTATCGTTCGTGGTGTTTTCCGGCGATCTTGACAAGATGATCGCCGCATTCATCATCGCCAACGGGGCGATCTCCATGGGTGAAGAAGTGTCGATGTTCTTCACGTTCTGGGGTCTGAATGGGCTGCGGAAGGCTAAGCCGCCAAAGCGCGAACGAAGCACTATGGACAAGTTGTTCGGCGCGATGATGCCAGCAGGAGCTGACAAGCTCACCCTCTCCAAGATGCACATGATGGGGGCGGGCACCGCGATGATCAAGCACACCATGAAGAAGAACGGCGTGCACACCCTGACGGAGCTCATGGAATCGGCGATGGCCGGAGGTGCGCGCATCATCGGCTGCACCATGACGATGGACCTGCTCGGCATCGCTGAGTCCGACCTCATCGATGGCGTAGAGCTCGGCGGTGTCGCCGCGTTCCTCGGCGAGGCGGCCGAGTCGACGACAACGCTGTTCATCTAGGCGCGCTCGACGCGGGACGTGCAACGATGGCTGCGGGCGGATGGCGCGACGCGTTCTTCCGTCGTGGGTTTCTGAATCTGTCTCCGACCATGGATGCGCGTGGCGGTGATGTGCACCGTGCGGAGCTGCTTCGCGCCGTGGCTGGCACGGTCGTGGAGGTGGGGGCAGGAACAGGCACGACGTTTCAGCACTATGGGGCGTCAGTGGACTCGGTCCTTGCGGTCGAACCCGATGCAGAACTGCGCGCCATCGCGGAGGCCGCGGCGCTGGGAGCCGACGTACCGATCACGGTCAGCGATGGCACCGCCGAATCGCTGCCCGTCGCGACCAACAGTTGTGACTGGGTCGTCTGCAGTCTCGTGCTGTGTACTGTCCCTGACCAAGGTGCGGCGCTCGCCGAGTTTGTTCGCGTGCTCAAGCCGGGCGGTCACCTTGCGTTCTATGAGCACGTGCGCTCGAACCATGGTGCCGTGGCTGCAGTTCAGGATGTTCTCACGCCCGCCTGGTCCGCAATCGCGGGCGGGTGCCGCCTCAACCGCGACACTCTCGCTGCGATTGAGTCGGCGGGATTCGAGGTCGACACCGTAGACCGCTTTGGTTTCTCACCGCATCCTGCATCGCCCAAGGTCGCCCACATCTCCGGTATCGCGCACCTCGCGTAGCGTTCAGCGCGGATGCGCTCAGATCCAGCGCGCCGTGTGTGATCCGGCTAACTCGCGGAATTTTGTTTGGAGAGTGCCGCCTCCAGGGAGTCGAGTACGAGGTCGAGACCGATCGTGAACTCGTCGCCGTAGCGATATCCGGGCCGCATAACGTGGTCTGTGGTCAGTTCGGCAAGATACGGATACTCCGCCACGGGAAGCTGCGACATCATCGCCGCCGCGACATCCGCTGACTGTTTCTCGGTCGCCAGAGGCAGGCTGGCTTCCTGCAGAGCGAAACCGTAAATGTAGCTGTCGATCAGCGAGAACGCGTGCGCGGTGAGCGCCACCGAGAACCCGGCGTTCCGGAACGTGCCGATCACTCGATCGTGGTGGCGGAGGGTCGCCGTGCCGGACTGGGTTGCCGAATCACGCAATGCGCTGGACCACGGGTGCCGGATCAGCGCGGCATGAAACGACACGGAGCGCTTACGGATCGCCGTGCGCCAGTCGTCACTGTGCGAGGGCAGCTCCACCTCCGCGAAAACGGCGTCCATCATCCCGCTGAGCAAATCAGCCTTGTTCGCGACGTGGTTGTAGAGCGACATCGCCTCGACGCCGAGGGCATCTCCGAGGCCGCGCATAGTCAACCCCGTGATCCCGCGCACGTCGGCAAGCTCGATGCCGGCCTGAAGGATGCGGTCGCGGGTGATGCGCTCGCGCACGGGTTCCTCGGCTTTTGTCATTGCTCTTCCGGAGTCCTTCCTGCGCCGCTGCGCGATGAAGCCACTTGACCTAACTTACAACGTATGGTTTAGTACTTACAACGTAAGTCAATTCAGCGTACGTTGTAAATCTAGCTTAGGAGGAACCCCATGAATGCCACAATCGTGTTGCAGCCCGAGGCATCCGTTGCACGCTCGTTTTGGAACTTCTCAACCTGGTCGCCGCGCACTGCGAGTCTCGTCGCCGGGATCGCGTTGGCCGTGATGGCCGTCGTCGCCGGCGTCGCGAACTTCGCAGCGATAACCCCGCTCGTCATTCCGGGCGATGCGGCAGCGACAGCCGAGGCCATCAGCGCGAATCGAGGTCAGCTCCTGGCCGGCATCCTCGGGATGTACTTCGTAGTTCTCCTCGACATTGTGGTGGCCGCGGCCTGGTTCACTCTTTTCGCTCCGGTCAACCGCACACTGTCCGCTGTGGCAGCCTGGGCGCGCATCGTGTTCGCGCTGGGGTTCACTATCGCCATCAGCCAATTGGTCGTTGCACTGGTGAGCATCGATGACCCGACCGCAACCCTGGCCGCAACCACCGCGTTCACCACCATCTGGGTGAGCGTGCTCGGCATCTTCGGCCTCCACCTCCTCCTGATCGGCTACCTGGCCTTCCGCTCCGGATTCATCGCACGCATCTTCGGAGTTCTGCTGGCGCTCGCCGCGGCAGGCTACATCGCGGACGCAATCGGCATGCTCACGGTGCCCGGCTTCGTTGCCATCTTCGCCGGATTCCTGTTCCTCGGAGAACTTGCCATCATCTTCTGGCTTCTCATCCGCGGAGTACGGTTGCCCCGGGCACTCGCCGGCTGACATACCCTTGAACGATACGGAAGCGTCACGAGGAGAGGGACCATGGCGGACAGCTCGGTGTCAGTGATCGAAGAACTCACCGTCGACGAGTGCTGGAAGCTTCTCGAGGAGGATGGCGTCGGTCGGCTCGCCACCGCCACGGTCGACCGCGCCACCGGCAACGCCGCGCCAGACATTTTCCCGATCAACTTCCACGTGTTCGAAGAGCGGATTCTGTTTCGCACCGCGCCGGGCACCAAACTTATTGACCTTACCGAGCAACCAGCGGTGGCGTTCCAAACGGATGGCGGTCGCGGCCAAGAGCACTGGAGCGTCGTGGCTCGAGGGTTCGCTCGCCGCATGATGTTTGACAGCGACATCCAGGAATCCGGCGTGCTCGACCTGCACTCAACGATTCCCACCGAGAAATGGAACTACGTGCGCATCGAGGTCGAGACGATCACCGGCATCCGGTTCCGCGGGGTCTGAACGACAATGCGCGGGCTGGCGTCAGTGTGGCGAGTACTCGCCGTGGTTCTTCTCAGTACCGCGATAGGTGTGGTCGCCTGGTTTATGACGGACCTGCTCGCGGGCACGACCGTCGTTGCCCGAGCTGCCACCTGCGTGCCGGGGCACTGCTTTTGCGAGCAGGCGGTCGGCTTCCCTGAGCAACTCGCGAACTCCGTCAGTTCATTCGCGTTCATGGTGTTGGGTGTGTGGGTCCTGCTGTCGCGCCGCAACCCAACCCCTGGCACACGGGAGCACGTGCTGGCACAGCTCCTCGGCGCGACGATGATCTTCATCGGGGTTTCCAGTTTCTTCTATCACGCGACGCTGTCGTTCCTCGGCCAGTTCCTCGACATCTTCTCCATGTACACGTTCGGGCTGCTGCTGCTCTTTGGTGCGCTGTATCGTGCCGCTCGACTCCGCGGCAGCTATGCGCTTGCGGGATTCATCGCGGCCAGCATTGTGTTTGGGCTCATCCAATTCGCGTACCCGGATGCCCGCCGCATCCTGTTCGCCGCGCTTCTCGTGCCCGGCATCATCCTCGAACTCACACCGTGGATCACCGGCTACAGTCCGCGCTCGCGCCGCGTCGGCGCCATCTACTGGGCTCTCGGCGTGATGCTCGTGGCCTACGGCATCTGGCTGCTCGATCAGACACCGGCATTCTGCCAACCCGGGTCACTCGTGCAGGGCCACGCAATCTGGCACATGCTCGGCGCGGTATCCGCGTTCCTCGTGTTCATCCACTATCGCCGCACGCCGCACAGCAGAAACTGATCCAAATTGCAGGCGACCTGTCCTGCCAGTACAGTCAACTGACCACCCCCAATTTGTGAGGATACGACGTTGCTCAAAAACGCCAACCAAACCGCTGTGATCACAGCGATCGCAATGTTTTCGCTCGTGCTATCAGGATGCGCGGCACAGCCCGAGACGACGCCTGCTCCGACTAGCTCGGAGACGGGTGGAGACCCAACCGGACTCAACGATGATCCGGAACTTGACGACGACAGCCTCAAAGTTCTCGGCAAGTACGCTGTCGAGGGCGACGAACTTACCGACGAGGCGCCCGCGGAGTATGCGGCTGTATGGGAGCGCTTCGCCGAGCTCATCCCCGCGGATCTTCGCCCCGAGGTCACCATGTTCGTGGCGATCGACGCGGAAGCCTCCGGCGGAACCGACGGTGCCATGCAGCCGAACGGGCTGCGCCCGGACGAGCGGTACATCGCCCTCGATGTCACCGGATCCGTCGAGCCGGCGACCCTGGACCGCACCATGATTCACGAATACGCACACCTGCTCACGCTGCGCGGCAGCCAGGTGGACCCCGATGAGGACAATGCGGACAGCTGCGAGGTCTTTGCGGCCACGTATTGCCCACTCGAGACCTCCTACCTCTACGCGTACCTCACCGAGTTTTGGCCGGATGTTCAGGGCACGGAGTTTGATTCCTCCGAGTCAGCGATCGAGGATCGCTACACCGCCGACAGCTTTGTGACCGACTACGCGGCCAAGAACCCCGACGAAGACATTGCGGAAGTGTTCGCCGAATGGGTAATTGGATCACGGGTGCCGACTGGCGACAGTGTGGTTGACGACAAGCTGCGGTTCTTTGACGACTACCCGGAGCTGGTGGAGTTCCGCGACGAGGTTGCCGCGGTTCTGTAGCGCCGCGCGCTCCGTCGAGGGGTCCGTAACGGCCCTTCCCGGTATGCCGGAAGGGCGTTTACGGACCCCTCGCGGGCTCGTTGAGGCGCGCGGAGGCGGACTGTTCGCTAGTCCAACACCAGCGGCAGAAGCGTTGACCGTTTGGGCTCGCGCCCGTCCCCGGACGAGCGCCCGGTGAGCCGTCTCCCGATCCAGGGGAGCACATAGCCACGCCAGTAGGCAACCGTACCCGGACGCTGAAACTCCGGCACCTCGCCGCCCCAATCAGGAACAGGCACGCCAAGCGCGGTGAGAATATTGCCCGCCACTCGGCGATGCCCGAGCGCGTTCAAGTGCAGCTTGTCCACCGACCAGTAGCGCAGCTGGGTGAGCTCGGCATCCGACCAGTTATCGACGAACGTCACCTGGTCGGATTCTGGGACGCGCGCCCGCACGGCCACAGCCAACTGTTCCCCGCGTGTTTCGATTCGGGCGCCCAGAGGGATATGTTGCGTCGGATTCCCGCCGCTCAACAGCAACACGTGGATGCCTGCGGCCATCGCCTTCTCCGCGGCGCCCGCCAGTTGCTCGGCCACCGACTCGACCGAAACTTTCGGGCGCATGATGTCGTTTCCGCCGCCGTTGAGGCTGAGCAGGTCAGGTTTCAGGGAGATGGCGGCATCCAACTGCTCGTCGATGATGGGCCCGAGGAGTCGGCCTCGGATGGCCAGGTTTGCGTAGCCAAACGGCGCGGCCGCAGGCTGAGATTGCGCCAGGGCGCTCCCGAGGCCGAACGCGACGAGATCCGCCCATCCGCGCACGCTGCCGTCGGGGAGGTCGTCGCCAACTCCCTCGGTGAAACTGTCGCCAATCGCGGCGAAACTGCGAAACATCATGAACCGAGTTCACCACAAATACCATGGGGCAGTTACTACACTCTGGTGCCATGACAGTCATCGATGAGCAGGGACGCCTTGAGCCGCCACTCGCGGAGGGTGAATCCGCGACATTACGTGGCTTTCTCGACTATCAGCGCGCGACGCTGGAGTGGAAAGCGTCGTCGCTCGATGCCGCGGGGTTGAGTGCGCGGCTGGAGCCATCGACGATGACGCTGGGCGGCCTTCTCAAACATATGGCGGGGGTCGAGGAATACTGGTTCTCCGTCAGATTGCTCAACAACGCCCCAGGTGACTATTGGCCGGACGTGGATTGGCGCGTTGAGCGCGGTTGGGAGTGGAGCTCCGCCGAGGACGATGATCCGGAGTTTTTGCGGAACTTGTGGCGAGAATCTGTTGCACAGTCGCGGACGAATGTGGCCCAAGCGATTTCGCGCGGCGGCCTCGATTCGCCAGCGGCGCAGCCCGACCCGGATGGCAGCGCACCGTCGCTGCGCTGGATTCTCGTCCACATGATCGAGGAATACGCGCGCCACAACGGGCACGCCGACCTGCTGCGCGAATCCGTCGACGGAGAAGTCGGGGAGTAGCGCATGATGGAGTGCGGGCAGAGGACGGGAGAAAACGATGAGCGATGAACTGGTTCTTGTGACGGGAGGCTCCGGCTTCGTGGGGGTGCACTGCATCCTCGCGCTTCTGAATGACGGCTACCGGGTGCGCACAACTGTGCGTTCCCTTAGCCGAGAACCCGAAGTCCGCGCCATGCTCGCGAAAGGCGGCGCCGCTCCAGGTGACGCTCTCGAATTCGTGACGGCCGACCTCCTCGACGACGCTGGCTGGGCGGATGCCGTGGCCGGCTGCACCTTCGTGCTCCACGTGGCCTCGCCTTTTCCCGCGGCCGACCCCAAAGACGAGAACGAACTCATCCGACCCGCGCGTGAAGGTGCCCTGCGAGTGCTGAAGGCATCCAGGGATGCTGGTGTGAAGCGGGTAGTCCTGACGTCGTCCTTTGCGGCAGTCGGCTACGGCACGGAAGAACTTGACCGACCGTACACAGAAGAGGACTGGACCGACCCGAACGAGAAGGTGAGCGCCTACGTGAAGTCGAAGACTCTCGCCGAACGCGCGGCGTGGGACTTCATCGAACGCGAAGGAGGCGGACTCGAACTCTCCGTGGTGAACCCGGTAGGGATCCTCGGTCCCGCACTGGGTACCGACCTTTCGACCTCGATCCAGCTTGTCCTGCGACTCCTCACGGGGAAAGTTCCTGGTCTCCCCAAGATCACGTTTGGCTTCGTGGATGTCCGGGACGTCGCGGACCTCCACGTGCGCGCCATGGTGAATCCGGTCGCAAAGGGTGAGCGTTTCCTCGCGGTCTCGGATGGCGTGCTCACGGTGCCGGAACTCGCAGCCGAGCTCCGCGCCCGACTCGGTGACCTCGCAAGCAAGGTACCCACACGAGTGCTCCCCAACTGGATGGTGCGGTTCGCGGGTATTTTCGATCCTTCTTTGCGGGAGCTTGCTCGCCGGCTGGGCAACCACCGTGACGTGTCCAATGCGAAGGCACGGTCGATGCTCGGCTGGTCGCCGCGCAGCAACGAAGTGCTCATCGAGGACACAGCCAGGAGCCTCGTGGATCTCGGGCTGGTGTCATCCAGCGAGAGCGCTTAGGCTCAATCAGCAACACAGTCAAACTCAATATCGCCACATGAGTCGGAGCGGGAGAGACCCGCAAGGGCGCCGAAGAGGCAAATCCTCCCCAGGAAACTTTCAGGCAACTGCACCGCCCCGACGAGGCAACTCTGGAAACGGCCGAAAGGCCCGCCTATGGTGCAAGGCTGCAGAACATCGCAGCTGAATCTCTCGGGTCAACAGACAGAGCGGGGAGGAACCACCGGGCGTTCGCGCGAACAAAGGAGTTCCTCATGACAGTCCACCCAGGCAAGGCATCGTGCCCATGGCGATAAGCGCGTTCGAGTTGTTCAAGATCGGCATCGGGCCGTCCAGTTCGCACACGGTCGGACCCATGCGCGCCGCGGCAACGTTCGCCGAGGAACTGCGTGATCTCGGCGTGCTCGATCGGGTCGCCGGGCTGAATGTGCACCTGTACGGTTCGCTGGCGGCGACCGGCAAAGGCCACGGCACGTTTCTGGCGGTGTTGCTCGGACTTGAAGGCAATCAGCCGGACGAGATCATGCCGGATGCGGTGGACTCCCGCGCCATCGAACTCGACGAAACCGGCATCGTGCGGGTCGGCGGTGTCGCGGAGGTGCCGTTCCGGGAATCCGACATCGTGCTGAGTCCGCGCACCGTGCTCGAGACCCACACGAACGGGATGACCTTCGAGGTGCTGGATGCCGCTGGCGGCGCCCTGCACGCCATGACGTATTTCTCGATTGGCGGCGGTTTCATCGTGCGCGAGGGGGAGGACCCGTTTGTGGAGGGCGGTGTCGAGGTGGAGTTCCCGTTCACCACGGCGGCACAACTCCTTGCGCACTGCAGGGCCAATAACCTGCCCTTCAGCGGAGTGATGCTGCGCAACGAACTTGGCGCCTACACGGAGCAGGAGGTGCGCGACAAGCTTCTCGGCATCCGCGACGCCATGGAGGGTTGCGTCGCCTCCGCCATCGCGCGCCCAGGAATCCTTCCAGGCGGGCTGAATGTCCGCCGCCGCTCACCAGGCTGGCACGAGCGTTTGCTCGCCGAAGACCCTGAGCGCTCGCCGTCGTATTGGCAGGAGTGGGTGAACTTCGTCGCGCTCGCAGTGAATGAGGAAAACGCCTCGGGCGGCCGGGTCGTCACGGCGCCAACGAATGGCGCCGCCGGCATCATCCCCGCCGTGCTGTATTACGCGACCCGCTACGGGATGCCGAATGCGAGCCAGGCGGAGCGCGACGATGCGACCGTGCGATTCCTGCTCGCCGCCGCGGCTGTCGGCGTGCTCTACAAGGAGGGCGCGTCCATTTCCGGTGCGGAGATGGGATGCCAGGGCGAGGTGGGGTCCGCGTCGTCCATGGCCGCGGCGGGCCTGGCTGAAGTGCTCGGAGGCACGATCGAGCAGGTGGAGAACGCGGCGGAGATCGCGATGGAACATAACCTTGGCCTCACGTGTGACCCGATCGGCGGTCTCGTGCAGATCCCGTGCATCGAGCGCAACGCGATCGCCGCGAGCAAGGCGATCAACGCGACGAAGATCGCCCTGTGGGGTGATGGCGAACACAAGGTTTCGCTCGATCAGGTGATCGCCACCATGAAGGCGACCGGCCTCGACATGAGCTCCAACTACAAAGAAACCTCGTTGGGTGGGCTCGCGGTCAACGTCGTTGAATGCTGAGCGCCTCTGTGATTCTCCCCACTGAGGTGCCCGCCGAGCACTAGCCTGAACGCGTGGTTGTCGATCGGAGTCGCCGAGCTCGCGCAGCGCGCAAACGCCAGCGCAGGATGGACCTTGCCGACAACGACCTGAGCGACGCACAGTGGGCGGCGATCCAGGAGGCCTGGGGCGGCGGATGCGCGTATTGCGGTTCCACGGAGGGCACCCTGCAGCGCGACTGCGTTCAGCCACTCTCGCGGGGCGGGCGCTACACGCTCGACAACATTGTTCCCGCGTGCCGATCCTGCAACGCGAGCAAGAGCAACAGCGAAGTGACGAGTTGGTTGAGGCGAAAGCGCCTGGACGAACGCGCGTTCCTGACGCGTCACGTGGAGGCCAGCGCGCGTCTCACGAGCCAGCGCGAACTTGACGTAATCCCGGCACCAGGAGGAGCACGCCATGAATGACAGCACAGTTGATGAATATCTGGCCAGCTTCCCCGAAGACGCTCGGTCGATTTTGGAGCAGGTGCGCGCCAGCATCCTCAGGTCCATCCCGGATGCCACGGAACGCATCAGCTACGGCATCGTCAAGGTGGAAAGCGAAGGGCACCACGCCATCTTCTTTGGTGGGTGGAAGAAACACGTGGGGCTCTACCCGATCCCCATTCTTCCGCCGGAACTCGAGGCTGAAGTCGCACCGTATCGTTCCACGGGCCACACGCTGCATTTTCCCTACGACAGCGAACTGCCCTATGAATTGATTTCCCGCGTGGTTGCGGCCATGGCGTGAACTGACGCGCCGTGGCCGCGAGTTCTGGCGGCTGCGGCGAGCTAGCGGCGAACCTTGCCGCTCAGCCCGGCGATCATGGCGAGGATGGACGGTTTGGCAGCCACCCACGCAATCGCCATGAGCACGAGCGAACCCGCGAACAGCCCGAAGCCCCACCACGAGTAATCGTTGCGCACGGCGTACATGTGGTTCAAGTTGTTGAGCGCACCGGTCGTCAACACGAGGAAGACGTGCACGACGATGAACAGTACGAAATACACCATGATCGGAAAGTGCAGGAATCGTGCAAGCTGCACAGGGAATACGCGCTCCAGCGGCTTCCAGCGTGCGGCAAGCCCAGGGGTCATCCGGAGGCCAGTCAAAACCGCGAGCGGTGCAGCAATGAACACCGTCACGAAGTAGGCGAGCACCTGAAGTGCGTTGAAGTTGACCCAGCCCATCTCGAGCGGCCAATTCAGCGACACGTATTGGAGGCCCGCGGAGAGAGCGTTCGGGAAGACATCCCAGCTCACCGGGACAATCCGCACCCACTGGCCGGTCACGAAAATGAGCACGTAAAACAGGATGCCGTTGAGCAGCCACAGCGAGTCGATACTGATGTGGAACCACTGGTGGATGCTGATCCGCTGAGGCTCGCCTTTCGTGCGCAGCAGCCCGGTGTTGTTGCGCGTCCAGTACGCGGCCGGACGCTTCGTGGTGCGGATCAACCAGCCGGAGCGGATGACAAACAGGATGAAGAACACGTTGAAGAAGTGCTGCCAGGCCAGCCACGCGGGGAACCCGACCGGAGCGGCATCGGGGAGCTCACTGTGTCCGGGATAGGTCGTGATGAAGGACTGCACATCGGGTAGCGTGCGCAACCAGATCGCGACCGCGACGAAGATTGCCGCGACGACGACAAGCGCAGGAATGATCCAGACGAGCGGAAACCAGCGGCTCTCGCGGAATGTGGAGTTGCTCATCAACTCTTCCTCGCCTTGACCGCCTCCATGAACTGCGGGACCACAGTGAACAAGTCGCCCACGATCCCGAAGTCGGCGAGGTCGAAGATGGGCGAGTTCTCATCCTTGTTGATGGCCACGATCGTCTTCGAACTCTGCATTCCGGCAAGGTGCTGGATGGCTCCGGAAATGCCGACAGCAATGTAAAGGTTCGGCGACACGGTCGTACCGGTCTGGCCCACCTGAAGATTGTGCTCGCAGTATCCGGCGTCCACGGCAGCGCGGGATGCGCCGAGAGCAGCCCCCAGCGAATCCGCGAGTTCTTCGACAAGGACGAACTTCTCTTTGGAGCCGAGTCCTCGACCGCCGGAGACAACAATGTTCGCGGCCTTCAGGCTCGGGCGCTCCGTAGCCGTCGTCTCGACGTGACGCTTGACGATCGTGGTGGTCGGCGCGGCGTCGGCGGAAACGTCCAACTCCACGACGGTGCCGGATGCTGCCTTTGCAGAGCCCTCGACAGAGTTCGACCGCAGAGAAATCACCGGGATACCCTTGGCCGCTGTCGCTGTGACGGTGAACGCCCCACCGAACGCGGACTGCGTCACGACGCCCTTCGCGTCGAGCCCGACTGCATCGCTTTGGTAGGCGCCACCGATCCGCACGGCCAGGCGAGCGCCCGCCTCTCGCGAATCCGGCGTGGAGCCGACAATGACGGCGGCCGGCTTGGCTGCGGTAACAGCAGCTTCCAGCGCGGCGACCTGGGGCGTGACGAGAAGATCCGCTGCGCCCTTCACGGATGCGGCATAGACAGAGGTCGCCCCAAGCTTCCCCAGCTCTTTCGCGACATCGCCGGCGGTGCCGGGCTCCGTCACGACGACGGCGGCCGGCTCACCCAACACGGCTGCGGCGGCGAGCAACTCGCCGGCGGTGTCCGTGAGCGTGCCTTCGGTGAGTTCAATGAGAACGAGTACCTGTGACATTCGAGGCTCCCTAAATCAGTTTCGCTGCGGCGAGGTAGTCGGCAAGCTGTTGACCGGCGGTGCCGTCATCCTTGATGATCGTGCCGCCCTCTCGCGGTGGCTTCGCCGCCACGGTTTCGACGACCGACCAGGAGTTTGCGCCCCCGGCGTCTGCGGCATCGATCCCCAGATCGGCGAGGGTGACGGTCTCGACGG